>Ga0209633_10004576_pt1 | contig 12386 bp, 13 predicted proteins | sample Cruoilmetagenom1_FD_187290 | JGI IMG/M metagenome (GOLD analysis project Ga0209633, IMG submission 187290) | Oil polluted marine microbial communities from Coal Oil Point, Santa Barbara, California, USA - Sample 1 (SPAdes) (version 2) | ecosystem: Environmental > Aquatic > Marine > Oil seeps ... | reverse complement strand
AATCCATTATCGTCATACGTCGACCACGGTCTCGGCGACCCACTGCCCTTGTTGGTTCCGCCCGACGTGCAATGCGGTATAGGTGGCGCCCTTGATTTCCACGGCGGGATGATGCCTGGCCACGTTCACTTTTTCGCCCCAGGCAGTGGCCCGTATACGGTGGTCATCGAATTTGATCGCAAACCGCGAAAATAGCATCTTACGCGTCGCCATTTCGTAGACCAGGCTGTTGAGCCAGTCGACGAACAGGAGCTCATCGTCAGGCGCCTCGCATTGCACAGCGATCGCCTCGTCGGGCATGATGTCCTTGGGATCGGTGACGATCGCGGTCATGGCCAGGGCGGCCTGTTCAAAGGCCGCGGTCTTGGAGGGTGCGACGCCGCGCACGCCCATGTCGGCCTCGTGGGGGAAATGTTCCCAATACGAGCCGTTGCCGGCAATGTTGTTGGTCATGCTGTCTGTTTCCGGATGTCTGTGTCGGATCGTGTTTCCAATCCTTCCAATACGTCCGCCACCTCGTCCTCGCTGACGTCGTACCACTGTGCATAGGCATCGGCCACGGCGAAGCTGAAACCGCTGCGTATGTTGGCGCAGTAGAGTGCCTCGATCTCGCTGGCGATCAGGTCCAGGGACTGGCTGTGTCCGGTGGGCACCGCGATGATGAGCCGGTCGGCGCCCTGACGTCGCAGTGCGCTCAAGGCCACGCGCAGCGTTGCGCCGGAGGCCAGTCCGTCATCGACAACGATGACCGGACGACCGCGAAGCCCGGGAAACGGGGCGTTTCCGCGCAAGCGTTTCAGCCGCCGCTGCACCTTCGCCTCGGCCCTTCTCACGCCTGCCCGGACGTCGCGATCGCTGAGCCCGAAATGTGCGACGTATTCCTCATTGACATGCAAGGTACCGTCGAAGGCGACCGCACCGTAACCGGTTTCGGTATTCGAGGGTGGGGTGAGCTTGCTAACGACGGCCACATCGAGCGGCAGGCGCAGCCGGCGCGCGATCTCCGCCGCTACTGGAACACCGCCTGCCGGGATTGCCAGCAGCACGGCGTCACGATAGGCGGCGAGCATCGTGGCCAGCAACTGGCCCGCGTGGGCGCGATCGCGGAATACGCCGGCCAGACCGCGCAGGTGGGTCAGTTCTTGGATGTTCCTGTCGCTTTGTGACATAGTCCGATCGGACTCTCGTCAGGATGCTGAAAAAGTCTTTCCACGTTTTTTGGCATTGTTTGCTTCCTAGGCGCTACGTCCGTGCCGCTCCCCGCGGTGCATGTGCTCGCCGCCTCCCTTCGGGTTGCTCCGAGAATCAAACACGTACGTGTTTGATTGTTGATGCGCCACGTCCTGCTCGGGACTGTTGCGCACACGCGTCATGACGGACACTACATCTGTCAGTGACGACGGGGCTCAGGCTGCGAAGTCCTTGAGCCGCACCGGCATACGTCGGGCACCCCAGGCGCCGGGTTTCGCATCGAACACCCCCGCGCAGGCCGTGCCGCAAGCACGGCAGCGGCCCTGTTCATCCAGGTTCCAGGCGGTCAATACATACCAATCGCGCCCGATGAGTTGCTTGCCGCAGTGGTGGCAATAGGTACTGCCGCCCGCTTCATCGTGCACGTTGCCGGTATAGGCGTAACGCACGCCATTTTTTATGGCGATCTCGCGTGCCCGGGTGAGGGTAGCCGGCGGCGTTGGGGGCGCATCCATCATCTTCCAGTCCGGATGAAAGGCGGTAAAGTGCATGGGCACGTCGGGCCCGAGCTTGTGTACCACCCATTGCGTCATTTCCTCCAGTTCCTTGTCGGCGTCGTTGTATCCCGGGATGAGCAGCGTGGTGAGCTCGAACCAGACATGGGTTTCGTGCTTTAAGTACTCGAGCGTCTCCAGCACGGGCGCCAGATGGGCGCCGGTTACCTTGAAATAAAATTCCTCGGTGAAGGCCTTGAGATCCACATTGGCCGCGTCCATGTGCCGGTAAAACTCCTCGCGCGGCTCGGGGCAGACATAGCCGGCCGTCACCGCCACGGATTTGATGCCCAGCTCGTGGCAGGCCTGTGCCACGTCGATGGCATACTCGTGAAAGATGACCGGATCGTTATAGGTGTAGGCGACGCTGCGACAGCCGAGTTCCTTGGCGGCGCGGGCGATCGTCGCCGGCGAGGCCTGGTCGGCCAGGGTGTCCATTTCCCGAGATTTGCTGATATCCCAGTTCTGGCAGAACTTGCAGGCGAGATTGCAGCCGGCGGTGCCAAAGGAGAGGATCGGCGTTCCTGGAAGAAATTGATTCAGCGGCTTCTTCTCGATCGGGTCAACGCAGAACCCGCTGGAACGCCCGTAGGTGGTCAACACGATCTGATCGTGCTGGCGGGCGCGTACATAGCATAACCCCTGTTGGCCCTCGTGCAGCTTGCAGGCGCGCGGGCACAGATCACATTGGATGCGGCCGTCTTCCAGCCTATGCCAGTATCTGGTCGGGACTACGCCGCTGACGGTGTCCGTGTCCATGGTTCTCATTCCTGGCCGGGTATCGGTCTAGTTTACTCCATTTATATTGTTAATGCGGTTACCGCAGGGGAAAATCAATTCGGGTGGGACAGCACTTGCAAATGTCTCTCATTGGCGTCATTTTATTAAGATCAGGCTTGAAGTCAGGCATTGGAGGCAGGTGCGCATGACAACCATTCGCAGACCGGCGGTGGCAGGGATGTTCTACCCGGCGGACGCCCGGGAATTGCATGACATGACGACAAGGTACCTGGGTGCCGTTGACATCTCGGGTAAGGTCCCCAAGGCGGTCATTGTCCCGCATGCCGGGTATATCTATTCCGGCGCGGTGGCCGCCAGCGCCTATGCCAGGTTGGCCCCGGCTCGCGATACCGTCAAGCGCGTGGTGTTGCTGGGGCCGGCCCACCGGGTTGCGCTGCGCGGGCTCGCGCTGCCGAGCGTCGACGGGTTCCAAACGCCGCTGGGCACGGTCGCCATCGACAAGCAGGCGGCGGCGGTAATTTCGGATCTGCCCCAAGTCAGCGTTCTCGATGAACCCCATGCCCTGGAACACAGTCTGGAGGTGCACCTGCCGTTTCTGCAGGAAGTCCTGGATGAGTTCACCCTGGTACCGCTGGTGGTCGGTGAGGCCGAGGCGGGAGAGGTGGCTGAGGTTCTGGAGCGGCTGTGGGGTGGTCCGGAAACCCTGATCGTGATCAGTTCGGATCTTTCTCACTACCATGACTATGAGACCGCCCGGCGGATGGATGCGGCGACCTCACGCGCGATCGAGGCCCTGCGCTTTGAAGATATTCGCTATGATCATGCCTGCGGGCGCAATCCCGTCAGCGGCCTGCTCTACCTCGCCCGCAAGCACGGCCTGCGCGCCAGCACAATCGACTTGCGCAACTCGGGCGATACCGCCGGGCCGCGCGATCAGGTGGTAGGTTATGGGGCGTATGTCTTTGAATAAGCCGGCTCACGCGCTGTCGCATGACGACCGGCAGACGCTGTTGGCGCTGGCGCCGGACTCCATCAGGAAGGGGCTCTGCGGGGAGGAGTTGGTCATAGATGCGGCGGAGTATTCGCCGGCCTTGCAGTTGCCCGGTGCGAGTTTCGTGACCATTGATATCGATGGCAGCCTGCGAGGCTGCATCGGAAGCCTCGAAGCCCGGCGGCAGTTGGTCATCGATGTGGTGGAGAACGCGCATGCCGCGGCCTTTCGCGACCCGCGATTCCCGGCCCTCACCTGGCCGGAGTTCGAGCGCCTGGATCTGCACATCTCGATTTTGAGCCCGCCGGAGCCCGTGTCCTTTAGCTCCGAAGAGGATCTGATCCGGCAGATGCGCCGCGGTGTCGACGGGCTGATCCTGGAAGACGGTATGCGGCGCGGGACGTTCCTGCCGTCGGTGTGGGTGTCATTGCCCGAGCCGCGCGAGTTCCTGCGACATCTCAAGCAGAAGGCCGGTCTGCCGCCGGACTATTGGTCCGATACCATCAAGATCCAGCGTTATATCACGGAGTCGCTTTCTTAAGCACGTGCGGGCGTAAGACGCGAAGCGGATGCTGCTTGTCAACAATGCGATGCTGCCTTGCCTGCTGTCCGCACACCGGGGCTACGAGCCGGTGCGGTTTCGTGTGCCGGCCCGCTGAGGAAGCGGGTGTTCGCGTCCGCGGGTATTCGAAAACCGGTATGATTCCATGCCCGGGCGGACGCTCGAGAAATATTTGATTCGGGGGAGGTTGATTGACAATGATGGCGGTGACGGCGTGACCGCGCAGCGTTCTTTTTACTATTTTGCCTACGGCTCGAATCTGCATCCGCGCCGGCTTCGCGAACGGGCCCCTTCTGCCCGCCTTGTTCAGGTGTCCGAGCTCAGCGGCCACACGCTCAGATTTCATAAGCGTGGCCGGGATGGCTCGGCAAAATGCGACGCGCTGCCGACCGGTGATGACGCCGATTGCGTCATCGGCGTGGTCTATGTGATCGAGGCCCGGGACAAGGCGCTGTTGGACGGATTTGAGGGGCTCGAGCGGGGTTATAATGAAGGTCGGCTCACGCTATCGGTGGCTGGAGATCCGCAACCCGTGTTCACGTATCTGGCCGACCCCCGCTATATCGATCGCTCGCTTCGGCCGTATAGCTGGTACAAAGAGCTCGTGGTGCACGGCGCGCGGGCGCATGGGTTTCCGCGAGCTTATGTTGACGAGATCGCGGCGATGCCCGCCATCGCGGATCCGGATCAGGGGCGTGCTCAGTCACATTATAGTCTGATCGCGGCGATGGCCCGCGATACACAGTTGTTCTGATCGGTGGGGCATGTCAGCGACAGTGTGATGGCGGGTGAGCGGATGATTAGCATTAGCTTTGTTGTGACCGAAGGCCGCGGGGCGAGAGGCAGCAATGTTTGAAGTGCATCCGAAATTAGCGCAGGATTGCATTGCCATCGGCCGCTTCCGTCTTTGCCGCCTGCTGTTAATGAATGATGCGAATTATCCCTGGTTTATCCTGGTGCCTGAACGGGAGGGCGTGACAGAAATCTATCAGCTTTCGCAAGAGGATCAACAACAGCTGCTGCGGGAGTCTTCCCTTCTTGCGGAACGCCTGTCCAAGGACTTCAGGGCTGACAAAATGAACATCGCGGCGTTGGGTAATGTCGTGCCGCAACTTCATATTCATCACATTGTTCGATATCGCAGTGACCCAGCCTGGCCCGCGCCCGTATGGGGTAAAACGGCAGCGAAGCCTTACAAAGAAGAACAATTCGAAGCGCTGAAGCGAAAACTGTATCACCTGTTTGCGGATCTGGCACCCGAATCGTAGCGGGCAAGTCAACAATCGGGTCGAAGCCTGGGGAGGAGTTGTATTGTCATGACGTCAAGCGAGCGTGGGTCCGGGGAGTCCAACGGGAGCAAGACGGCTGTCCCGGGCGGCACGATGCTATCGAAGCTGGTCGAGCGTGTCAGAAACAGTGCCGCGGGCTATGTCCGCGATCCGGCGAAAAGCGCCAGGCTGATTGCCCGGGCGTTGAAGAAGGCCGGCAAGAAGGCGGGCAGCAAGGGTCCGCTTGCCGAGGTGTGGCAGTATTTGATGGCGCTTGTGCGCTTGTTGCAGGCCTATCTACACGGGGAGTACACCGGCATCCCCTGGGCCTCGGTGGTGTCGGCCACGGCGGCGGTGTTGTATTTTGTGATGCCGCTTGATTTGATCCCTGATTTCATTCCTGTTGGCGGTTTTATTGATGATGCCAGTGTGATCGCTTTCGTTGTCGCCCAGATCAAAGATGATCTCGACCGTTTTCTGCAGTGGGAGGCCGTACAGGAAACCGGCCGGGACTAGTTAGGATGCTGAAAAAGTCCTTCCATGGACTTTTTCAGCTCGTTTCGCCGCGGCGCATGTCTGCTGTGCAGGACGCACGAATGCCGCGACGGCCAGGGATGGCCGAGAGCGGCCGTGGCTCGCTCCGAGAATCAAACACTCACATGTTTGATTCTCGATGCGGCACATCCTGTGGCGCCTAGCGGGTTGCTTAAAAACTTGTTTTCAGCAACCCGCTAGACCCTCGCGCTAGGCGGATACCACCGGGGATCGAGGTTGATAGGAACATCGCAGAGTCAGTGAACCCAGTATTGATCATCGGCTGCGGCGATATCGGTCGCCGTGTGGCAGCGCTGGAGCAGGCGCAAGGCGTGAGTGTCAGGGGTCTGGCGCGTTCCCGGCAGGCGCTGCAGCGCCTGAAAACACTCGGCGTTCACCCCACTAACGGTGATCTGGACCGCGCCGATTCCCTGCGGGAACTGCCGGTCGCCGGGGCGCTGGTTTATTATTTTGCCCCGCCGCCACTCACGGGGCAGACCGACTCGCGCATGGCGGCTTTTGTGGCGGCGCTCGGCGCCGCCGATTTGCCGCGGCGTGTGGTGCTCATCAGCACCACCGGTGTCTACGGCGATTGTCAGGGGGCGTGGATCACCGAGGACCGGCCGCCCCATCCACAGTCCGACCGTGCCCGCCGCCGGTTGTCGGCCGAAAACATCCTGCGCCGCTGGGGCGAAAGTCACGAGGTGCCCGTCGTCATCCTGCGGGTCCCCGGCATCTACGGTCCAGGCCGATTGCCCGAGCAGCGGCTGCGCGAGGGGCAGCCGGTATTGCGCGAGCAGGACGCGCCCTACAGCAACCGCATCCACGCCGATGACCTGGCGCGGGCCTGCGTGGCGGCGGCGCGGCGGGGGCGACCCGGGGCGGTTTACAACGTAAGCGACGGCCATCCGACGACGATGACTGATTATTTCTATCGGGTGGCGGATTGTCTGGGGTTGCCGCGCCCGCCGGAGATCACGCTCGCGCAGGCCCGCGAGCGTTTAAGCGCCGGCATGCTCTCGTATCTGGCCGAGTCCAAGCGTTTGGATAACCGCAAGATGCGCGAAGAGCTGGAGGTAGAGCCCCTATACCCCGATCTGGCGAGCGGCCTGGCAAGCTGCAAGCCGGCGCCATTAGGGGGGCTGCCATTGTGAAGGGAATGTGGCAAGGCATGGTGCACCGATGCAGTCACTAGTTTCACTTCGCCGCTGAAGCCCTCGGGCGATGTGCCCAGGTGCAGGTCCTCAAGGTTGACGATGGCGTGGGCGGCGTTTGATAAGCGGTCATACCCGATGATGAAAAGCGCGTACCGGGGCAACACCCGTGTTCTACCGGGGTTTCGCTGGTCAGACAAAAGCATGGTGCAGGCCTTGGATTCAGTCTTGAGCAGGGACGATTTTTATGATCCTGCCTGAACGATGGTCGGCGAGGTATAACTCCAGGCCTTCATCCTGACCGAAGCTGCTGATGTGCGGGCCCTTGCCGCCGAGCCTGGTCTTGTTACCGGCAAAATCACTTTCATTAAAAAACTCAGTATGCGCAATCACCTTGTCTTTGTCATTGTCATGGCGCAATCCCCACAGGCGCTGGGTGATGTAATCGGCATAGAGATAAACGCCGCATAACGCCGGAATGGCGCTGCCGCGGTAGACAAACCCGCCGGTGATGGAGAAACCCTTGGGATGGCGGTAAGTCAAGATCGGCGCTTGGAGCCCCGATTTGTCGCACTCGCCGCGCACACCGGGCGTACAGATATCGCCTTCCATCACCTTCCAGCCGTAGTTGCCCCCGCGGCGGATGATATTGATTTCTTCCACGGTATCCTGGCCGACATCGGCGAGATAAAGCCGGCCGTTGAGGGCATCAAACGAGAACCGCCACGGGTTGCGCAGGCCGTAGGCCCAGATTTCTTCGCGGATACCGGCTTTGCCGATGAACGGGTTATCGCCGGGCACGGCATAGGTCCTGCCCGGCGCATGGCGGTCAACGTCGATTCGCAGCAGTGCGCCTAGCAGCGTGGCCGTGTTCTGCCCGTGTCCATGCGGATCGTTGCCCGCCCCGCCGTCGCCCATGCCGATATACAGATACCCGTCTGGTGCAAACGCCAATTGGCCGCCATTGTGATTGCCGTAAGGCTGGTCGATGGTGAGCAGCACCGTTTCACTGTTCGCGTCGGCCCGGTTGCGGCTGGCGCGGCGGAACCGGGATACCACCGTGTGCAGTCCCCCGGCCGAGGAGGTGTAGTTGACGTAAAACCAACCGTTGTCTTTATAACGTGGATGAAAGGCGACGCTGAACAGGCCTTTCTCGCCGCCGCTCGCCACCCGCTTGCGGATATCCAGGAAAGGTTCGGCGCGCGGCGTTTCATTGTCGATGATGCGGATGCGTCCCGGCTGTTCGACCACGAACAGCCGTCGGCTGGCGTCGCCGGCGTGGGTGATATGGACCGGTTGGTCAAAGCCGGCGGCGAACTGCTCGAGGGATATTTCCGGTATGCCGGTGCCTGGGGTTTCCTTGCAGGGGGCGGCCACCACCGCGGGGGCGCACAGGAGCAGCGCTGCGTAGACCAGTCCGCGCGTCACGAAACAGGGCAGACTTCCGGCCGCCGTTATTTGTGTCATCGTGCTCCTCCTGCGTGGGCGATAAGGTGTTGTTGGCCGCGCTGCATTCAAGGCCCGCGATCTTTCCAATGTCACCGAACGGCCGTCAGCATCGGATGTGTCGGGCAAGCCGGTGTAAACCGCCCTGTGCGAGTGGGCGCGTTAGGCGGCCCGAAACTCCTCCGACGTGGACCACGCGCGCAAAGCCTACATTAAAAGCAAGTCGCCCGATTCTCAAGAGGCGAATCGCTTGTCTTTGAGAAAGGGTATCAGTACCATGCGGATCTTGGATTTTCACCCTTGGAATACGCATCATGTTTCACGGTAGTATGGTGGCCCTGGTCACCCCGATGCTCGACGATGGTTCCCTGGATGCGCCTGCCCTCAAGAAACTCATTGATTTCCATGTAGAAAATGGCACGCATGCCATCGTAATCGCCGGCACAACCGGGGAATCGGCGACGCTGGATACCGATGAACACTGTGAGACGGTCCGACAGGCGGTGGTGCATGCCGGTGGCCGCCTCCCGATCATCGCCGGCACCGGCTCGAATTCGACCCGCGAGGCCATTGAACTCACGCGCTGTGCCGAAAAAGCGGGCGCTGACGCCTGTTTACTGGTGACGCCATACTATAATAAGCCTACACAGGAAGGGTTGTACCAACACTTCAAGGCCATCGCCGATGCAGTGCCCATTGCCCAGATCCTATATAATGTGCCCGGCCGTACCGTGTGTGATATGTTGCCGGACACCGTGGAACGGTTGTCTTTGATACCGAATATTGTCGGCATCAAGGAGGCCACCGGGGACATGGATCGGGCGCGCGAGCTGATCCGGCGCTGCAAGGGCGCGCTCGATGTGTTTTCCGGCGACGACGCGACGGCCCTTGAGCTGATCTTGCTCGGCGGCAAGGGCGATATTTCCGTGACCGCCAATGTGGCGCCGCGCGTCATGAGCGAGATGTGCGAGGCGGCCCTGAGCGGCGATGAAGCAAGGGCGCGCGCTGCAAATGAGCGCTTGACGCCGCTGCACAAGGCGTTGTTTCTGGAATCAAACCCCATTCCTGTAAAATGGGCGGTCAAGGAGTTGGGCCTGATCGGCGGCGGCATCCGCCTGCCGTTAACGCCTCTGTCCGAAAAACACTACGCGGCCGTGCGCGAGGCGTTGCGCGCTGCCGGTGTCATTGCATAATTCGATAGAAATGTCATTTTCCCTGGTCCAGATGATGAGATCATCCCAAATCCTAAGGGCGGGCGTTTTGGTTTTTGCCGCAGCCGCGCTGCACGCCTGTGCCACGAAGAACGACTATTCCCAGGTCGGCAAAGTCCCGCCGCTGGAGGTGCCGCCCGATCTCTCCAGCCCGGACGTCAGCGATAATTTCAGGGTTCCGCTGATCGACGAGGGCGGTGAGCAGAGCTATGCCGGTTTCAGCTCACGGCGGCAAGACCCCATCGTCGATATCAACAGGAAGCTGTTACCGGAGTTCGAAGCGGTGCGCATCGAGCGCGCCGGCAGCCAGCGTTGGTTGGTGGTGCGGGCGGACGCGGAACCGCTGTGGTACGAGATCCGTTCCTTTCTGCTGAAGAACGGCTTTCTCATTGCCAAGCAGAATCCCCAGACCGGCATCATGGAAACCGAATGGCGTGAGCATCGCCCCCTGGTGGCCAGCAAGGCCAAAAACAAGCTCTCGCAGGTACTCGGCAGCATGTACTCCACGGGCCAGCGTGACAAATTCCGGCTTCGGCTGGAGCGGGGGCTGGAGCCCGGAACGCTGGAGATCTACCTGAGTCATCGGCGCATGGAAGAGGTGGTTGCCTCAGGCGGCGGCGGCGAAGTCGTCCACACCGTATGGCAGCAGGGATCGCCGGATCCGGAGCTGGAGATGGAGCTGCTGGGTCTGTTGATGGTCGCGCTCGGGGAGAATGCTGCGAAGCTTCAGAGACTGGCGGCCGAATCGACCCGGGGCACGACGCAAGGGCGCGCGAGTCTGGGGCGCAGCGACCAGGGACGCACACGCTTGACCCTGAATGAGGACTACGAGCTGTCCTGGCGCAGGGTCGGCCTGGCGCTGGACCGTATCGGATTCACGGTCGAGGACCGCGACCGGAACAGCGGCGTCTACTATGTCCGTTACAGCGATCCCGCCAAAGAGACCGATAAACCGGGGTTTTTTTCCCGCTTATTCGGTGGCGACAAAAAAAAGGCCTCACAAAGCTATCTTGTCAGGCTGAAACCCACGGGCGGCGGTACCGACGTTGAAGTGTTGAACCAGGGAGGCATGCCTGAACGATCCAAAACCGGTGAACGCATTTTGAGTCTGCTGCACGAACAACTCAAATAGCGAGCAAGGAGGCCGCAGATTTGCGTTTTGCATCTCTTGGCAGCGGCAGCCGCGGCAATGCCGCGCTGATCGAGTTCCGAAATACCTGTTTGATGCTCGACTGCGGTTTCTCGGCCAGAGAAACCACGAGCCGTCTGGCGAGGCTGGGCAAGGCTGGCGATACCCTGACCGCGATCGTGCTGACTCACGAGCACAATGACCATGTCAGTGGCGTCGGCGCGGTGGCGCGCGAATTCAACCTGCCGGTGTGGATGACGCCGGGGACATTGCGGGCCATCGAGGGCCGCGCCGGAACGCTGCCCGACGTGAAGCTCATTAACCTGCAGGAACCTTTCGAAATCAACGACATTCAGATCCAGCCGTTTCCCGTGCCGCATGATGCACGCGAGCCCGCGCAGTTCGTTTTTTCGGACGGGGCCCGGCGCCTGGGGGTATTGACCGATACCGGCAGCACCACGCCCCATATTGAGCAGGCCTTGAGCGGTTGTCATGCCCTGGTGCTCGAATGCAATCACGATCGCGAGATGTTGATGGATGGCGATTATCCGCCTGCGCTGAAGGCCCGCATTGGCGGCAGCCACGGGCATCTCGACAATGACACCGCGGCGCGGATTCTGCAAAAGCTCGATCATTCCAGGCTGCAGCACCTGGTGGCGGCCCATTTGAGCGAGCACAACAACACGCCGTACCTGGCACGACATACGCTTAGTCACGCGATGGGATGCGAGATGCAATGGGTGCGTATCGCCGAGCAGCTCGAGGGATTGCCCTGGTGTGACATCGCGCCCGAGGTCGTCTTTTGAAGGTGACAATGCACAATGACCGGTGAGAAGGCCGATGAACCACGGCGTGAAAACATGCAAAAGCCGCTAATCAAGCCGCTGCGTGGTTCCCAGGTGTGGTCCAGATTCCGCTGGGAAAAATTGCTGGCGGAGATGTGCAAGCAGGTGCCGCAGCTCGAGGAATTTGATGCCGAGTACTGGCATTTCGCGGCGTTCTCGGCGGAACCCGCCGCCGAGGAACTGGCCGTGCTGCAGCGGCTGCTCACCTACGGCCCCAGGTCCTTGCACGAACAGCCGGGCGGCGAGACGGTGCTCGTCATCCCGCGCCTTGGGACCATTTCACCCTGGTCGTCGAAGGCGACCGATATCGCCCATCGCTGCGGCCTGCGCAATTTGCAGCGCCTGGAACGTGGTGTGGCCTGGTACTTTCGCAAGAGCGACGGTAAACCCTTGCATGCCCCTGAGCGCGAGCGGCTGCTTCCGCTGATCCACGATCGCATGACGGAGAACGTGCTGCCGGATTTCGAACAAGTGGAAAAGTTGTTCCAGGAGGCGGTACCGGCGCCGTTGACCGTTATCGATGTGCTGGCTGGCGGTGCGCAGGCATTGGAGGCGGCCGACCGGCAACTGGGACTCGCGCTTTCCTCCGATGAGATCGATTATCTGCTCGAGAACTATGTACACCAGGGGCGCAACCCGACGGACGTGGAGCTGATGATGTTCGCACAGGCCAACTCCGAGCATTGCCGGCACAAGATATTCAATGCCGAATGGATTATCAACAACAAACGTCAACCGCACACGCTGTTCAACATGATCC
>Ga0209633_10004575_pt1 | contig 12387 bp, 10 predicted proteins | sample Cruoilmetagenom1_FD_187290 | JGI IMG/M metagenome (GOLD analysis project Ga0209633, IMG submission 187290) | Oil polluted marine microbial communities from Coal Oil Point, Santa Barbara, California, USA - Sample 1 (SPAdes) (version 2) | ecosystem: Environmental > Aquatic > Marine > Oil seeps ... | reverse complement strand
AGGGGATATTGCCGAGATACCGGATCCTGCCGAACTGGCAGGCAGCTACCGTGATGCGGGGTTCAGCCGGGTAAGTGTGCTTACCGAAGAGGAGCGTTTTGGAGGCTCTCTTTCGGATTTGATTGACGTAAAAACCGCCCATCCGGAGCTGGCGGTTCTCCGCAAGGATTTTCTCTTAAGTGTTGATGATATCGATGTAAGCTGGCGGGCTGGTGCGGATGGGGTGTTACTGATTGCCGCTCTTCTGGAAGCGGATCTTCTCATGGCGATGTATGAGCGGGCTTCAGAGTTTGGACTCAGCTGTCTGGTGGAGCTGCATTCCAGGCAGGACGTGGACAAGGCCCGTCCCTTTTCCCCGATTCTGGTGGGTATCAACAGCCGGGATTTACGGCGGTTCAAGGTGGAGCCCCTTATTCCCCTGGAAATACGCAGGTTTATCGACTGGCCTTGTGATGTTATCTACGAGTCGGGGATTGGATCTGTTGATGATGCCCTCTTTGTGAGAGGCACGGGGTTTTCAGGTTTTCTGGTGGGAGAGGCGGTGGCCCGCTCACCTGAGTTGGCCGCAGAACTTGTATCCGCCTGGGGTAAAACTGATGAGGCCAGTCGACGGTTCGCCGCCTGGGGTAAACTCTACGCCGGTTCTTCTCCGGATTTCCCGGCTACTCTGGTGAAAATCTGCGGTATCACCAACCGGGCCGACGCTGAGGCGGCGGTTGAGGCCGGGGCGGATATGATCGGTTTTGTTCTGGCCGAATCCCCCCGGCAAACCTCCCCGGAGTTGATTCGGGAGTGTGCGGATCTGCCGGTGATGAAGGCGGGGGTGGTGGTTTTAGCCGCTGGTGAAGATTTACCGGATGATATCGCCGCTTTGCTGAATGAGGGGGCGTTGGATTTTATTCAGTTTCACGGGGATGAATCGGCAGGGACGGTCCGAAGATGGCCGTCTTACAAAGCGCTGCGCTTGAGGGTTCCTGATGATGCAGGGGTGTTGGATAAAGTGGGAAGCCCTGCTGTGCTGGTTGATGCTTTCTCGCCCGAGGCCAGGGGGGGAACCGGAAAGAGGCTGGATGAGTCTCTGGTTTCCGCCGCTTTGGGGTATCGCCGTCTCTGGCTGGCCGGGGGTTTGACAGCGGAAAACGTCGGAACGATTGTATCGGTCTGGAAGCCTGGTCTGGTGGATGTCTCCAGCGGCGTGGAAATAGAAAAGGGTCTGAAAGATCACGATAAGTTGAAGAGATTTGTGGCAGCGGCGAAAGGAATTAAGGACGGTGCGGCAGAGGTCAATAAGGAGAATGAAAAATGAGTGATAGAGGCTTTTTCGGAGATTACGGCGGACGCTATGTTGCCGAGGTACTCCGAGGGCCTCTGGAACATCTGGAGGCTGAGTTTCAAAAAGCCATGGCCGATCCGGAATACCTGGCCGATTTGGAGGCTTTCAACCGGGAATACATCGGCCGGCCGACACCTCTGCTCCCGGCAGGAAATGCTTCGGCAGCCATCGGCGGAGCGGACATTTATATTAAACTGGAGGGCTTGGCCAACACCGGGGCCCACAAGATAAACAACGCAGCAGGGCAGGCTCTACTGGCAAAACGTATGGGAAAAAAACGCATTATCGCTGAGACAGGAGCGGGTCAGCACGGAGTGGCCACAGCTGCTGCCTGTGCCAGACTGGGAATTGAATGCGTGGTGTACATGGGGGAAGAGGACATCCGCCGGCAACATCCCAACGTCTACTGGATGGAGCTGTTCGGGGCTGAAGTGAGGCCGGTTTCTTCGGGTTCCCGAACTTTGAAAGATGCGGTGAATGCGGCACTACGGGACTGGGCTTCCAGCTGGGAGCATACCCATTATCTGCTGGGATCGGCTCTGGGGCCGGCACCATACCCGGACATGGTTCGGGAGTTTCAATCGGTTATCGGAAGAGAAACCCGGGTACAGCTTGCAGAATGCGGGGGGATTGAACCCGACGCCCTGGTGGCCTGTGTCGGCGGCGGTTCCAACGCGATAGGGTTCTTTGAGCCGTATCTGGAGGATTCCCGGCCCATACTGTTGGGCGCCGAAGCAGGAGGAAGGGGTCCGGGAGAGGGAAACAACGCCTCCCGGATGACCGGAGACGGTAAGGTTGGAGTGGTTCAGGGGTATAAAAGCCGCTTTCTCACCGATGAAGACGGTCAGGTGCTGCCCACCCATTCCATTTCGGCAGGCCTGGATTATGCTGGAATCGGTCCCCAGCTGGCGGATCTGGGAGAATCAGGAAGGATACGCTTTGTGAGTGTCCGGGATGATGAGGCTCTGGATGCTCTGAAGTTTTTTGCCCGGAAGGAAGGTCTGATTTTTGCCATGGAGTCGGCTCATGCCGGTGCGGCGGCTATCGTTCTGGCCCGGGATCTGGGTCCGGGAAAAACTGTGGTGGTGAATATGTCCGGCCGGGGAGATAAAGATATCTTTATTTCCGCAGCAGCCCTGGACGGGCTGTCCTGGAGGAGTTTTCTCAAAGAGGAAAGTGAAGGGGAGGCAGGTTCTGAGAAAGGACGATCCAGGGAGTTAGAAGCATGAAAGGATTTGAACAAGAGACCGGTGTTAGCGGAAGCTCCAGGAATTCGAGAATTGTTACCCATTTTATCGCCGGTTTTCCCACTTTTCAGGTCTCTCTGGAAGTGGCTCGGGGACTGATAGCCGGGGGAGCCTACGCTCTTGAGATGCAGATTCCCTTTTCCGATCCCAATGCCGATGGTCCGGTTATTGAAGGGGCCTGCAGGCAGGCTCTGGATGCCGGGTTCAAAGTGGCCGATGCCTGGAGGCTGCTTGAAGCTGTCCGGGCTGAATCGGACATCCCGGTTTTTGTGATGAGTTATGCCTCTCTGGTGTTCACCCCCGGGGTGGAGAATTTCGTCCGCCGGGCAAAGGCTGCAGGAGCGTCGGGACTGATTATCCCCGACCTTGTACCCGGGTCTGATGAGGGTCTTTTTGCAGTCGCCGCCGAAGCCGGCTGCCCGGCAGTTCCGGTGGTGGTGCCCTGGATATCAGATGAGAGGCTTGATGAGATTCTGGCTGAGCCCATTGAATGGATCTATGTGGCCCTGCGCAGCGGAATCACCGGAACTTACACCGAACTCGGGGCGGAGCAGGAATCCTTTTTAGCGAAGTTCCGGGAAATGTGTAATCCCCCCCGGGTGATGGCGGGTTTTGGAATTCAGGATGCGGCCCAGGTGTCTGCTGTTGTTGAAATGGCGGATGCGGCAATTGTGGGATCGGCCCTGGTGAGGGCGATTGACGAAGCCTGGACTGAAGGCGGCGGGGATTCAGCCATTGTCGGGGAGGCTGTCAGGGTGATGGTGGAGACGTTTCGTTGTAAATGACTTAGAGAACTATCCAAATTGCAATTCCTGAGAAGTTGGTTCATTTTAATGTATTTATCAGGCTAAGTGCTTCATCAATCAGGAGATTTGCCTGATTGCGATTGAAGCTGTCCCAGAGACGTGTGGAACATCGAACTTTATCAGTGGAATATATTCCCTGTCGGTAAAGTAATTTTTTAAAAAAGCAAATTGAGATATCAAGATGCTGATTGGAAAATGTTAGAATCGGAAGTAGCTTTCGAAATAGTTCAATTGCCTTCTCTCGATCTCCTTTTTTGTATCGATGAAATATTTCAATATAGATTTCATGAAGACCAGTGGGCATGAAAATATCTACACCACGGTCGAGGCCATCGATAAGATGCATAACTGCCCAACCGCCGGCAACCTGTAAATCCCCTGCTGTTGCTTCCTTTACCTGGGTGTATTTTGCACCGGCAGGAACCACTTCGATTTTTAAGCATGAGAACGCAGGTATTTCTGAATGCAGTTTTACTATGAAATCTACCGGTAAACCAAATCCTTTGGGATCCCAGTCTTGAATCATCAGGTAATCAACCCCAGTGTCTGCAACATCGCCAATCACTTTTCTGTATGAGTCTTCATAAGTGAATGGTATTGATACTAAAACCCCTTCACATCCCAATTTGATAAGAGTTTTAGTAATCGAAGCCTGGTTTTCCGGGTATGCCGAAGCTCCTCCGATTACCGGAACTTTCCCATTACAGGTTTCAAGAACGGTTGTTACAATACTGTATCGTTCTTCCTGACTTAAATAATCAACTTCAGATGCCATAGCCGGTACAAGAAAACCCGAAACACCAGATTTTATTGCATATTTAACATGGGTAGCCAATGCCTTGATGTCAGGTTTGCCTTCATTGTTAAATGGAGTATTCAAAACTGTTACGATACCGAATAAGCCGGTTTCTGATAGTGGTTTCACGAATCTGATTCAGCCATTTATCAACCTGACTCTTTTTGTTAATCGATGAAGCTGATCAACCTCGAGCCGATTGGAAGATCTGAAAGTCAGCGGATCTTTCGACCTTGTTGTCAGTCCGAAGGGAACTCCTTCAAGAGACAGATGGTATTTTGCATTAACAGGGTAACATTGGTATTCAAAGACGGAGGCAGGCCCCAGGAAGTCCATCAGAATATCCGCTTCGTCGGGTTTTGATTTCCATTCCCGACATAATCCTGAATAAAGAGCCGGGTGGAAATTCGCCATTATTCCGCTGTACCCGGATGCGCCGGCTTTGAGAGATTCAAGTAATGTTGCCGCATTGGCGTTAAATAGTTTTAAAGAAGTACCCTTGAGCACTTTTACCCGGTTTCTGATCATTTCAATTTCACAGCAGGTGTCCTTCAGAAACCCAAACCGTCCTGTTGCGGCACATCGGGAGAGCAGTTCAGGGGTGAAGAGTCTTTTATAGGGGTTTGGACACTCATAAAATCCAAGAGATATATCTTCAGGAAGTCTTGATATGAGTTTCTCCAGATTGTTAAACCATATGTCATCATTTTCATCTTCCGATGCCAGTCGATTGGTGACAATAACAACGGCTTCAGGATTCAAAGCGGCCATGGCATTCAATTCATCAGCCTGTTCCTCGGGATCGTCACTGACGTGTCCTGATAGAATTACCGGTAGTTTTCCTGCTGCTGCCTTCATTGTTTCCCGGGCCAGGATGTCCCGCTCATCACGATTTAGATAGAACATCTCTGAGGATTGGCAGACACCGAAAACCCCGGCAACACCCGCGCGGTAATAGAAGTCGACCAAGGCATTTAAAGCCGGGATATCCAGGGTTCCATCATCATGAAATGGTGTAACGGCTGTGGGCCAGACACCGTCGGCTAGGGGGACGTTCATACTCATTCTCTTCTCCTTGCACATCTTTATTTCTTTGCTGAGGTTCTTTGAAAATTGCTTATCTTCTGATCTTCCCGTGGACGGGCATCACCCCCCCGGGATCCCTGATACATATCTTCCCTGGCCCATTCCTCCAGGAGAATTTCGGTAAGTTCCCGGCGAATATCTGCAGTTTCGAAGTCAGCAGCCATGTTTGTGAGTTCCAGGGGGTCTTCGGCCAGGTTGAATAGTTGGATTTGGGAAGATGATTTGGCGGCTGACGAATCTCCCTGATAACGGTTCAGCTTCCAATCATCCCGGCGTATCATGTCGCCGAGGATGGGAGGATCCCAGTAGTTTCCCCGGTCATTGATGCCTGAGTTACGATATCGGCAGATTACATGGCTCCGGGCTGAGCTTTTTCCATGGGCGAGGGAAACCAGGTCCCGGGAGTCGACACCGGTTTTGCCAATCAACAGTTCCGGCGCTCCGGCGGCAGTCATCACTGTCATGGCCAGATCCCGTAATTGTACAGGTTTTGCAATACGAGTTCCCCCTTTAAGGACTCCCGGTAATCGGACTATAAGCGGTACCCGGACACAAGGATCGTAAAAAAAGGCCCCTTTCACGTAAAGTCCATGGTCACCCAGCATATCTCCATGATCACTTGTGAATATTACCAGTGTATTTTCGGTTTGACCGTTTTTTTCAAGGGTATCCAGCACTCGTCCTACTTCATCGTCCAGGAGTATCAAACTGGCGGCATAGCCCCGACGCATGTTCCGGGTATCCTCTTCCGACAGATTGCTGGAGGTCCCCAGGTAAGAATAATCCAGCTCGGCCCGGATGCCGGGGATGTCGGTTTCTGTCAGTGCAGAATCTGGAACTGCCGGTGCCACCTTTTCTACACGATCACGATATCCCAGGGGCGCATCGTCGTAGGGGTTATGGGGATCGAATACGCTCATCAGGCAGAACCACGGTGTCGCATCATTTTCTGAAAAAGACATATCATCCAGGAAGGAAATTGTCCGGTCGGCAGCCCATCGGGTGAAACTGTACTCCAGAGGCATAGCGCCCAGGTTACGACCCTCTTTCAGGAGTTTTATATAAAACGCCGGGTTTTGTTTCTCCAGCCATCGGCCGTAGCCATTCAGTGGTGACTCCAGAGAGACACTGGCTTCCATGCACCATTCGTAAATGTCGAATCCATCCTTGGGATGACGCCGTTTTTCTTCCTCAACACGGCCTGAAAGATGCCATTTCCCGAAGAGAGCGGTTTTGTAACCCGCCTGTTTGAGCATATAGGGGAAGGGAGTCTCATCTTCAGGGAGGATGTCGTGGAGTCGGTACACCCCATGATCTGGAAGTGGTTTACCGGTAAAAAGACTCGCCCTTGAAGGGGTACAGACCGGATTATCGCAGTAACAGGCCTCGAACAAGGCTCCCTCACCGGCTAAGCGATCCAGATTCGGTGTGGCATACCCCTGAGCGCCGGTAACGCCCAGGGAATCCCATCGCTGCTGGTCGGTCATAATCATCAGGACGTTCAATGAGTCTCCTAATGTCCTATTAATCGGGGAAGGAAGAGCACAATATCCGGTATATAAGTTACCAGTATCAGTACTACAATCATTACCAATAACATAGGAAATATTTCTTTAATTATTCCTTTTAGTGGAGCTCCCGAGATTCCAGACACAATGAAAAGAAGCATCCCGAACGGTGGGGTGGATAGCCCTATCATCATATTCAGAACGACGACCACACCAAAGTGAACCAGGTTGATATCCAGTGCCTGCACAAGCGGGAGTACCATGGGTATAAAAACAACAGTAATAGCGGAAGTATCAATAAACATTCCCAGGATGAGAAATACAATATTTATCATCAGGAGTAACAGGGCTTTACTGGAGGTAACTGATAGCAGAAAACCGGCAGCCATCTGGGGAATATGTTCTCTGGCGACAATGAAAGAAAAAGTGAAAGCGCAGCCGACGATAAGGGACAAGGATCCTGTTGTTTTTACCGTATCCCGAATAGATATCCAAAGATCTTTCGGCCCAAGAGCTCTGTAGACGAATGCCGCAACTATGATTGCATATAAAGAAGCCAAGGCCCCGGCTTCGGTTGGAGTAACGATACCGGTGTAGATTCCTCCGAGAAGAACTACTACGGAAAACAAGGCTGGAAAAGCCTTGATGCTGATAGCTATCATATCCCTCAGAATCAGTTTCTCACCCCTTGGATAACCCCGTTTATTGGCAATCCATGCAATGTAGAGCATCAGGGCCGCTCCAATAAGTAAACCTGGAACCATTCCACCGAGAAACAGATTTCCGATTGATGCTCCAGAAAGCATGGCGTAAAAAATCATCGGAATACTCGGTGGAAATACCGGACCTATAGTTGCACTGGCCGCGGTAACAGCGCAGCTGAAATCTTCCTCGTATCCGTGTTCTTTCATAGCCTTGATTTCCATCATTCCCAGGCCTGATGCATCGGCGACGGCAGAACCCGTCATACCGGAGAAGATGATTGATGCAACAACATTTACATGACCCAAGCCGCCCTTGCGGCGGCCAACCAGAACATTTGCAAAACGGAAAATCATGTCGGTAATTTTTCCTGAATTCATTACTTGAGCCATGAATACGAATAGAGGAACGGCGATGATAATGTACTTGGCTTCGAGATTGGTAAGAACTTTCTCTGCAAACATTGATATATCAGCGCCGGCACCGGGAGCAACCACAAGGTAAAAGATGCTGGTCATCAGCATGCCTGGAGCAATGGGAAGACGTAGAAGAAAAATAGCAATGAAGCCAAGTAGAAAAACAATGAGAGCTGGATTCATGCTTCCGCCACCTTATATTTAATTAATATTCGGACGTCTTTCCATACGTCGACAGCGAGGCGTCCTATCATATCCGCCATGAATATGACGAACGGAAAAAAAGCAATATTGTAGGGAATATTGAGGATTGTTGACCTTTTAAACCCCATGAAAAGTACATAGTCCAGAGCAGGGAGAAACCCGATGATAAATGCAATCAGGATGAGTCCGTTTCCAATAATACGTACCCAAATTTGAGTTTTTGGCCCGTAGATATCATAAAGCAGGGTAAACTTGACATGAGATGCCTTGCGTTTTGTGTAAAGCGCACCCAGCAATGCAGTCCATATAAACCCGAAGATTGTAAGTTCATAGGTCCATACAAGAGGATTGTTCAGAACATAGCGGGTAAAAATCTGAACGATGAAGGAAAGAAACATTATCGTGAAACTCACACTCGGAATGTAAATCTCTACTAAATCCAGGATAAACATTCCCGATTTGCGTAGAAACGAGGTCATGCAGGGGCCTCCGGTTTTCAAAGATAAAAGACCCGGCCTGAAGACCGGATCTTTGGTAGATTAGAACTAGTTACAGACTCTTCAGGTTTTATTTAGCAGCCTGAATCTGATCGTAAAGATCCCAGTCCCATGAGGATGAGACATCGGCACTCTCATTCTGATAAGACCATTTGGCGTATTCGGCAAAGGCTTCCCGGTCGGGATCTTCAATTACAGTAAGGCCTTCGCCTCTGAAGAATTCAACCAGTTCGGCTTCTGCGGCGAGGTTGGTTTCATCACAGACTTTCTGAGCTTCAGCAAGAGCCTCCATTACCCATTCCTGCTGTTGGGAAGTAAGGCTCTGCCACTTTGCTTCATTTATCGTGGGCCAGATTGCTCCAACAACATGGTCTGTAAGGATAATATATTTCGTGACTTCATAGAATTTTGCATTCTTATCAGTTGGGAGGGGGTTATCCTGTCCGTCTGCAGTTCCGGTTTTAAGAGCCATGTAAACCTCGGTGAAGCTCATGGGTGTAGGATTACCACCGAGAGCTTTGCCCAGAGCAATCCATGCGGGGCTGTTTGGTGTGCGGAGTTTTACACCTTTCATATCTTCAGGGGTACGAACCTCACGTCCGATATCCCGAAGATTGAGTTCCCGAGTTCCCAGATAGAAAGCTCCAAGAGGACGAATCCCGATTGTATCGACGACATCTTCAAATATCTTCTGACCAATAGGACCGTTCATTACCTTTGTCATGTGGTCGTAACCGGTGAAGGTATATACCGCACCCAGCATGGAAACATAGGGGAGCTGCTGGGCTACCCATGAAGGGCCGGTGTAAACCATATCCAGAGTACCTCTGACAACCGCGGCCTGGGCTCCTTCCTGAGTAAACAGCTGGCCGGAATGGTAGATTTCCACTGCCATTTCACCGTTGGATATCCGCTCGAGTTCGAGCTTGAACATCTGCATGGCTTTCGTATGGGCATCATTGGGAACGCTAACCGAAGACCAGGTGAGTTTGACCGGTGCCTTTACACCCGGGGCAGCTTTATCGCTTCCGCCGTTTGCAAAGACAAGTACCGTCGCAAGGGACAGAATCATCAATGTTAACAGAATTTTTTTCATAGAACCTCCTATGGTTCGCCATTTTGGCGTGTGTTCATATATGGGAACACTATTCAGATATATAAAATGCTAGCATCCGGGAAAGGATTGGTCAAGGAATATCTGCTATCTTTGCTTATTATTCCCGATATCCGAGTTTTCGAGAAATTTCGGTTGTTATATTTGTAATTTGTTTCGCCAGATTTATTATTCGCTCGGATTTCATTCGGACTTCCGGCCCGGAGATACTTAGTGATGCGAAGACCTCCCCATGAGCGTTTCGTATAGGTGCACCAATACAGCGAAGATGTTCTTCATGTTCCCTGTCATCTATTGCAAACCCCTGGGCTCTCACTTTCGCAAGTTCAATTTTCATTGCTTCGGAATCAGTAATAGTACGGGGGGTTTCAGCGGTAAACTCTGTTTGTATCAGATAATTGTTAATATAATCTTCCGGTTGCCATGCCAGAAGGGCTTTACCTACAGAGGTACAGTACAATGGAGCTCTGACGCCAATTACCGAATATGTGCGAAGTCTTAAGCGGGACTCAACACAGTCAATATAGAGAACTTCATCATTGTCGAGAACCGTTAAATGGATTGTCTCTTCAGTTTCATTGTTCAGCCCGTGAAGGAAGGGCCGGGCTATACGGACTAATCCCTGCTCTCCCTGGGCTAAATATCCCAATTCGATGAGTTTAATACCAAGATGAAAGCGACTTGTTCTCTCATCTTTTTCAACAAGTTTGTAATACACTAGAGTTTCAAGTATTGAATGAGCGCTGCTTTTAGGTATTTCCAGGGTTTTTGCTATTTCTGAAACACCCTGCTCATCATGATCGGAAAGATAATTGAGGATTAGAGCGGCGCGTGATACTGTGTTTACCATTAATATTGTCCCTATATAAGAACTTTGTTCGGAAATTATATTGAATTATGGTGCTTCAGGCAAGTTTGAAATTTTCCGTACTGCAACTGTTCAAGGAGGAAGGTTGTGAAAAGGCACTCGAATGTTATTTTTCTTATCACACATGATGTCGGGGCCGTTTATGGCTGTTATGGTAATAATGAGATTTATTCTCCAAATATTGACAGTCTTGCGAGTGAGTCTGTAAGGTTTGATTCCCACTACTGTCAGTGGCCTCTCTGCGGACCTTCGAGGGCAAATCTTTTCACTGGATGCAGGCCTCTCACAACGAAACGCTTTAACAACCTTCCGTTCTTCAAATCCTTTCGAAATAGAGCTCCTGAGGGGTTTGTTTCATTGCCGGAATGCTTTGCCCGCGCCGGGTCTCATACCTTCGGAGCTGGTTGGATTTATCATGATGATATTGACAATCCTTCCTGGACTGAGGGTCATTCGATACCTTTGCCGAACACGGATACACTTCCGGCATGGGCTGAGGGATGGATGAGTCCTGATTATTTATATGAGTGGAAAGCTGAAAGTTCCAGAGCGTTAATCCGCAGCAGACTTGAGAAGTTGAAAGAAGCTGGTGTAACCCCGGAGGTTTTTCAGCAGCCCGAAGTGTTCAGAAAAGCCAGAGGTCCAGCCGTTGAATCCGCAAAAATAGATGATAATCAGTATTATGACGGGAAAGTTGCCGAGTTGGCATGTGGGTTTCTTGATCAATATCAATCCGATAGATATCCCTATTTTCTTGCGGCCGGATTTGTAGCTCCTCATACACCATTCAGGGCCTCTGAAAAATACTGGAATTTATACAACCGCAGTGAACTAACCCTTCATCCTTCCAGAGAATGGCCATTGGGTAGTGATGATTGGATGGCAGGAGATTCAGAGCCGGCGCAGTATTATACCACAAAAGGATATACCAAACCTTGGAAACCTGATGAGGATCAGCTGAGAGAGCTTCTGCATGGACACTATGCTGCAATCAGTTATCTTGATGCTCAAGTAGGACGTATCCTCGAGAAAGCCCGTCGAAGGGATGACTGGGATAATACAATAATAATTTTCACCTCCGACCATGGATTCAGTGAAGGGGATCATGGTTATTGGGGAAAGCATAATATGTGGGATGCATCCCTTCATATCCCGCTAATTATAAGGATACCTGAAGAAAGAAATGTACCAACTGCTGTTTCCCGGATAACAGAACATGTTGATGTTTTTCCAAGCTTGTGTGATGTAGCAGGAATCCCGATTCCTGAGTTTTGTGAAGGTAGAAGTTTCCGTTCACTATTATATAACTCTGAATCAGAATGGAAGGATACGGCAATCTCTCACCGACGGCATATGTGGCACGACCGACTTCAGAAGTATGATCAGTGCGATTCAATCAGAACTAAGGGTTACCGTTATTCTGAATATAAAGATATTGGCGGGGACGTTGTTGGAGCAGAGCTCTTCGACTATGAAAAGGATCCACTTGAGTCGATAAATCATGCTGATGAAGAGTGCTATACTTCAGTAAGAAATGAACTTGCAAAGAAGCTTAAATCCTCATTGGATAGCTAGCTGGCATCGGAGTATTGAGAGTTATTTCGGAATCAATTCAGGGAAGGCGCCATTTCCTTGTCTCCACATATAACTTTAGCTATATTAAAAAAGTAATCTAGAAAGAATCTGAAATGAGGTATTCCATGGCCTATAGAATTAACGCCGATGTATGTATCGTCTGCGGTGCCTGTGAACCAGTCTGCCCGGCAGAGTGTATTTCCGTAAGGGATGATGGTAAACGTGTGATTGATGA
>Ga0209633_10004574_pt1 | contig 12387 bp, 9 predicted proteins | sample Cruoilmetagenom1_FD_187290 | JGI IMG/M metagenome (GOLD analysis project Ga0209633, IMG submission 187290) | Oil polluted marine microbial communities from Coal Oil Point, Santa Barbara, California, USA - Sample 1 (SPAdes) (version 2) | ecosystem: Environmental > Aquatic > Marine > Oil seeps ... | reverse complement strand
CGACCCGATTCCGGGTGAGAGGATCGATGTGGTCAGGATGGGCACCACGGTGGCGACCAACGCGCTGCTGGAGCGCAAGGGCGAGCGTACCGTGCTGGTGATCACCAGGGGCTTTGGTGACGCGCTCCGCATCGGTAATCAGCAGCGCCCCAATCTGTTCGCGCGCCATATCGTCCTGCCCGAACGGCTCTACGAGCGGGTCATCGAGGTGGAGGAAAGGGTGAGCGCCGATGGCAAGGAAATCGTGCCGCTTAATACAGAACGCGCGCGCGTGGATCTGCAGGCCGCCTATGAGGCAGGGATCCGGGCGGTCGCCATCGTATTGATGCATGGTTACCGGTATCACCAACACGAGCTCGAGCTCGCGCGGCTGGCGCGCGAGCTTGGCTTTACCCAGGTCTCCGTGTCGCATGAGGTGAGCCCGTTGATGAAACTGGTCGGTCGCGGCGATACGACCGTGGCCGACGCCTATCTCTCGCCCATTCTGCGGCGCTATGTGCAGGGCATCGCCGACGAGCTGGGCGGGACCCGGTTGTTGTTCATGCAGTCCAACGGCGGTCTGGTCGACGCGCGCTGGTTCCAGGGCAAGGACAGCATCCTGTCCGGTCCCGCCGGCGGCGTGGTCGGCGCGGCGCGGGTGAGCGAGCAGGCCGGCATCCACCAGATCATCGGCTTCGATATGGGCGGAACCTCGACCGACGTCTGCCACTACGACGGCGAATTTGAACGCGTGTTTGACACCGAAGTGGCCGGCGTGCGCATGCGGGTGCCGATGATGTACATCCACACGGTCGCGGCCGGCGGCGGGTCCGTTCTGCATTTTGACGGCAGCCGCTACCGCGTCGGGCCGGCTTCGGCCGGCGCCGATCCCGGGCCGGTGTGCTACCGGCGCGGCGGGCCGCTGACGGTCACCGACTGCAATGTGATGGTTGGGAAACTCGTGGCGGAGTTTTTTCCCAAGGTCTTCGGCGCGCGCGCGGACGCGCCGCTCGATGCGGCCAGCGTGCGCGATCAATTCTTACGGCTGGCGGCCGAGATACACGCCGCGACCGGGGACCTTCGCGCGCCTGAGCAGGTCGCCCAGGGATTTCTGGAGATCGCGGTGGAGAACATGGCCAACGCCATCCGCAAGATCTCCGTGCAGCGCGGTTATGATGTCACGGAATACACCCTGTGTTGTTTTGGCGGCGCCGGCGGCCAGCACGCCTGCCAGGTGGCCGATGCCCTCGGCATGTCGCGGGTGCTCATGCATCCGTATGCCGGGGTGCTCTCGGCCTACGGCATGGGCCTGGCCGAGCAGCGGATCCTGCGTGAGCGCGCGGTGGAGGAAGTCCTGGACGCCGGTCTGATGGAGTCGCTGCGGGCGGCGCTCGCGGAGCTGGAGCGCGGGGCGCGGGCGGAGATGCTCGCCCAGGGCCTGGAGCCGGCGGCGCTCCGCTGCGTGCGGCGGATCCATCTGCGCTATCAGGGGACGGATACGCCGCTGGTGGTTGCCTTCACCGACCCTGCGGGGCTGGTGGAGCGGTTTGAGGCGGCCCACCGGCAGCGCTTCGGATTCATCGATGAGGGCAGGCCGTTGGTCGTCGAGGCCGTCTCCGTGGAGCTCATCGCCGCTCAGGCGTCGGTGAAGGGTGTGGCGCAGGCCAACGCAGGCGGGGCGCCAGGGAGCCGCCAGCTCGCGCCGCTCGCCCGGGTGCGGATGTATACCGTCAATGCCGGCCGTGACAGTGCGGGTTTTGTCGACGCGCCGGTGATCGACCGCGACCACCTGGCACGCGGCGACACGCTGGAGGGTCCCGCCATTGTGGTCGAAGCCAACAGCACCATCGTTGTGGAGCCCGGCTGGCGGGCCGAGATGGATAAACACGGGAACCTGCTATTGACTCGGCGTGTGCCGCTGAGCAGCAGGGTGTCCATCGGTACCGCGGTCGATCCCGTGCGGCTCGAGATCTTCAATAACCTGTTCATGTCGATCGCCGAGCAGATGGGATCGGCACTGGAGAACACCAGCCACTCGGTGAACATGAAAGAGCGGCTTGATTTCTCCTGCGCCATGTTTGATGCCGCTGGCGGGCTCGTGGCCAACGCCCCGCACGTACCGGTGCACCTGGGTTCCATGAGCGAGAGCGTGCGCAGCATCATGCTTGCGCACGCCGGAGCCATGGAACCGGGCGACGTCTATGCCCTCAACGCCCCCTACAACGGCGGCACCCACCTGCCCGATGTCACCGTGGTGACGCCGGTGTTCGATGAAGCCGGCGCCCGGATCCTGTTCTATGTGGCGAGCCGCGGCCATCACGCCGATATCGGCGGGATTACGCCGGGCTCCATGCCCCCGGCGAGTCGAAGCGTGCACGAGGAGGGCGTGCTGATCGATGATTTCAAGGTCGTCGAGGGCGGTCGTCTGCGGGAGCGGGAATTGCTGGCGCTGTTGCGTGCCGGACCCTATCCGGCGCGCAATCCGCCGCAGAACGTGGCGGATATCAGGGCGCAGATCGCCGCCAATGAGAAGGGCGTGCAGGAGCTGCGCAACATGGTGTCGCATTTCGGTCTGCCGACGGTGCAGGCCTATATGCAGCACGTGCAGGACAATGCCGAGGAATCCGTGCGGCGCGTACTGGATGTGCTGCACGACGGGCGTTTTACCGGGTATCTGGACGATGGCAGCCGTATCTGTGTCAGCATCGCCATCGACAAGACCGGGCGTCGCGCGCGCATTGATTTCAGCGGCACCTCCGCGCAGCGGCCCAACAACTTCAACGCCCCCGTGGCGGTCTGCAAGGCGGCGGTGCTCTACGTATTCCGCACCCTGGTGGAGGATGACATCCCGTTGAATGCCGGCTGCCTCAAGCCGCTGGAGGTCATTATCCCCCGCGGGTGCATGTTGAATCCGCAATACCCGGCGGCGGTGGTGGCGGGCAATGTCGAAACCTCACAATGCATCGTCGATGCGCTTTATAGCGCCCTCGGCACCATGGCCGCCTCCCAGGGGACGATGAATAACTTCACCTTCGGTGATGACCGCTGGCAATACTACGAGACCATCTGTGGCGGCTCGGGCGCCGGCCCGGACCATGACGGCACCGACGCGGTGCAGACCCACATGACCAATTCGCGTCTGACCGACCCCGAGGTGTTGGAATGGCGTTTTCCGGTGCGGCTGGAGGAATTCTCGGTTCGCGCGGGTAGTGGCGGCGGTGGGGCTCACTGCGGCGGCAGCGGCGTGGTGCGCCGTGTCCGATTCCTTCAGCCCATGACCGCCGCCATTCTGTCGAGCCGCCGCCGGGTGGCGCCGCACGGTCTTAACGGCGGCGGCCCCGGCGCGCCCGGGCGCAACTGGGTGAGGCGCAGCGCGGGTGAGGTGCAGGAGCTGGCCGCCTGTGATCAGGTGACGATGGAGGTCAATGATGAATTTGTAATCGAAACGCCGGGAGGCGGGGGTTACGGTGGTACATGAGCGGCGGCGGCAGACGACGTAGAGGGGCGTACTCGTGTCGCGCGTGTGCCAGAAGGTGCTGCGCGATGAACGGCAACTTCACGTGTCCGTGGTAAAGTGAATACCCTTGAGTTAAAACGCCTTTGGGACGCAGGGCGCGCGCGGGAAGTCCCCTTGGGGGGCAAGCGCGACCAGGACGCCGTGGGCGACAGGCGCAGGGAACAAATCAGAGGATTCGGGGTCTTTATAGCCAAACTCACACATTAAATTCAGTCTAAATTAGTTCAAGAACGCCTCCGCGCGATCCCCTGTCTGCGAGGCGAAGCGCATATTCGTGATCCGTGGGCGTTGTCTTGCATCATGATGGAGGAAGCATGTACCGCAGCTTGTTCGCCACCATACTTGGACTTGGCATCGGTCTGACATTGGCCGATGAAGTCCGGGAAATCGATCCCGATGCCACGCACAGTGAGCGCTGGAACTGGTTTGTCGATGCCGTGTATGCCCTGCACAAAAAACAAATCGGCGAAAAGCAGCCCAGGGTGGTCACCGGGACCGGCGGTTATTTCCGGCAGCCGGATTATTACAAAGAGGTGAAATACTTCGACAAGACGTCCGGACGGCAGGTCAGTACGATCCAGTGGGAACGGGAACACCCGGAGCGCATTCATTTCATCGAGGTCTTTGTCTACGATCAGCACGGACGCGTGGTCCGGGACTACTCCGCGGCGTTCCTGACCCACAGCCGCAGCGCCCCGCAGCAGACCTTGATTAACCTGCATGCCTATAATGGCGATCTGCACGCCTTCCGCCAGTTCGATGCCACCGATAATCGCATCTACGAGTTCTGTGAAGGGCGCTGGCGCGGAAAGAAAATTGAGATCCGCCTGGATGAATTCGATATCATCGACGCCGAAGGGGTTGAAGGCGGCCTGTTCTCCACGCCCGCCTATCAGGCCTGTTTTGCCGGCCTGCCTGAGAACAGCGCCGGGGTCCATTTGACCCCGCACTAACGGCTCCACAGCCGAACGGGCGTGTGGGTTTGGAACGGCTATCCCTATATGGAGAACAGCGGTTTGCCGGCGGGTGACATGATCTGAATTTCTTGGCCGCGGGTCGCTTTCAGGTGTTGATTTGCATGCTGGATATCGAGGTGGCGCAGCTTTGCCTGGGTGCAGAGGCGAAAGGGGGTGCAGCCCGAACGGTGATGGTGCCAGCCAGGCCTGGATCTGCGAGGACGCTGGTTGCGTCCGTGGATATCCCTTACAAGGAGGCCCTCGGGGGCCTCCTCAAAGGGTATGTCTCCGGTATCTGGTTACGGGTCCGCCGCGCGTGACAGCGGTTGTTTGTGGCGCCGCCACAGTGCCCTCGAAAATGACCGAGGGACTTGGGTTGCCAACCGTCAGATTAAACCATCTCCTTCAGGGCTTTAAGGGGCGTCACCTTTACAACGTTGCGGGCCGGTTTTGCCTTGAACATCATCTCTTCACCGGTGAAGGGATTGGTGCCCTGTCGGGCCGGTACGGCGGGTTTGTTGACGACCTTGATCTTCATCAGGCCGGGGACGTTGAATACGCCCGGGCCGCCTTTTTTGAGGTCGCGTTGAATAAGGTCTTTCAAAGTTTCGAACACCGCGTTCACATCTTTCTTTTTGAGATCCGTCTTTTCGGAAATATAAGAATAGATATCGGTCTTGGTGGTGGGCTTGCCGTATGTCTGTGCCATTAATCACTCCTAGCCTAGTTATTAGTCGTTACGGTTTAGAACCTAGAATCAATTCGTATATTACGATTCTCTAACAAAGGTAACCATAAAGTAGCACAAGTTTACGCTGAAATGGTAGCTTCAACGGACGACTGGCAGGAAATTTACCGATTTTTTACAGTTGCCTCGCCGCGCCGGTTCGTGCCGAGTGGTCGGGATGGGTAGAGCCGATTGGTTGGAGAATCTCACAAAGAATCTCTGAAACGATTAATAATTTATTAATTTAAAAACACTTTCACATGTATCTGCAACTCACATCTTGGACGGGAGCACGCCCGTCCGGCACCTGCGACCGAGCCAGTGATGAGCTTCCACGCTCGGGGTCGCGCCATCGGGGGGGTTGCCGTCCTCGAGCGCCGCGGCGGGGGGCGGCGGGCGTGCCGGCCGCCACCGCGACCGGATTGACGCTAATCCATCGGGCTCGAGCGGTCGCTTGTCGAGTTTGCCGGGGCGGCGTTGGCCTGCGATCCGTTTCCGTGGTTTTGCGGCGTGCCGGGTGTGCAAGCGGGATCGGGAGTCGTCTCAGGAGGCACCATTGATCATTCTCAGGCTCGTGGTGCGATGGCTGCTCACGGTATTGTTCCGCATCAAGGTCACCGGTCTGGAACACTACCAGGCCGCCGGCGACAAGGTGCTCATCATCGCCAACCACACCTCATTTCTGGACGGCATTCTGTTGTCGGCCTTCTTTCCCGACAGACTGGTCTTTGCCGTCAATACCCATATCGCCGGGAAATGGTGGGCGCGCCCGTTTCTGAGTGTGGTTGGCGTTCGCACGCTGGACTCCTCACGTCCCCACGCCATCCGCACGCTGCTGCGCGATCTCAATGAAAAGCGCAAAGTGGTCATGTTTCCGGAAGGGCGAATCACGCTTACCGGTACATTGATGAAGACCTATCCGGGCGCGGGTCTGCTCGCGGACAAGTCGGGCGCCGCGGTGCTGCCGGTCGGCATTGACGGGCCCCAGTACTCGCCGCTGTCAAGGTTGCGTGGACACATGCGGCTGCGCTGGTTCCCGACGATCCGGCTCACCATACTGCCGCCGAGACGACTGGCGCTGTCGGCCTCACTGCGGGGCCAGCCGCGGCGAGCGCAGGCCACGCGCGTCGTGGCCGACACGATGGCGGAAATGGTATTCGCCACCTCGAATTACCGCAGCAGCCTGTTCGAAGCGTTGCTTGAGGCCCGTAGCGTTTACGGCGGCAGATGCGTCATTGCCGAAGACGACGAGCGCGAACCGCTCAACTATAACCAGCTCATTCAACGCGCGTTGTCCATCGGGGCAATGATGTCCCGATACGGCAAACGGGGCGACCGCGTCGGCGTGTTGATGCCCAATACGGTTACGGGGCTGCTCGTGTTTCTGGGTCTGCAGGCCTGCGGCCGGGTACCGGTGATGTTGGACAGCGCCTCGGATGCCGACGCGTTGTCGGCCGCATGCCGAGTGGCGTCGGCGACCGCGGTCTATACGGCACGCGAGCTCGTGCAGACCGCACCGCTGACCGATGTCATCGGGCAATTGCAATCCCGGGTGCAGATTATCTTCATGGAAGATCTCACGCCGCGCACCGGCAAGGTCAATAAACTGAAAGGACTGGTTTTGGCCCGCTTTGCCCGCGTGGCCTATCGGCGCTTGAGCGGTGGCCTGTTACCCGATGACGCCGCCGTGGTCTTCCCGGAGCCCGTACCCGGTGAGGGCTACCGGGGTGTGGTGTTGTCCCATGCCAACCTGCTGGCCAATTGTCATCAGCTCAGGACCCGTATTGACTCCAATGTCCGGGACATCGTCATCAATGTGTTGCCAATGTCCAGTGTCTACGGCCTCAACGTCGCCACGCTGCTATCGCTGCTCTCCGGCATGAAGGTCTTTTTCTATTCGGCCGCGAGGCAAAACCGCAGTGCCCCGGAAGTGGCCTACGAGATTTCGGCCACCATGCTCTTCGGCAACGAGGCGCTGCTCGCCCGGTTTGCGCGCGGCGCACATCCTTTTGATTTCCATCGCCTGCGCTATGTTTTCGCCGCCGCCGATACGCTGACCGATCGCACGCGCCAGCGGTGGCAGGAGCGTTTCGGCCTGCGGATCCTGGAGGGGTACGGCAAGAGCGAGGCGGGACCGGTGCTGGCGATCAATACGCCGGTTGAACACCGGCCGGGCACCCTGGGCAGGCTGCTGCCGGGCATTGAGCACCGTCTGCAAGCGGCGCCGGCGGGCATCAGCGACGGCGGCCGGCTCTGGGTCAAGGGGCCGAATGTCATGCTGGGCTACCTCTCTCCGGGGGTCATGCCGGCGTCGTCAGCCGGTGATCGCTGGTTCGATACCGGCGAGTCCGTGCGCATCGATGAGGACGGGTTCCTGTGGCTGCTAACGCCCCCACGGGTGCCCGGCCGGCCATGAACTGACCAACGATCAGGGTCTGGGGCGGCCCTGCGGCGGGCCGGTGTGTTTTCCTGCGGTCAAATCCGCTGCTCAGTGATGCACGAGCCGCCTCCAGTGGCTATAATGCGCGCTTGTATTCTGCGCCCCTTGACCCCAATTTCCAGGGGTCTAAAGATCCGAATTGGAGGGTTTTCTATGCCGATTTACGAGTACCGCTGCGAGGGCTGCGGGCACGAATTGGAGGTCATCCAGAAAATGAGCGAGGCCGTGCTGCGTGATTGCCCGGAGTGCGGCGAGCCGCAGCTCAAGAAACTGGTGTCCGCGGCCGGTTTCCAACTCAAGGGAACGGGCTGGTATGCCACCGATTTTAAAGACAACGGCAAGGGCAAGGACAACAGCAAGGGCAAGGGCAAGGACAACGGCAAGGGCAAGCAGAAGTCCGAGGCGCCCGCTAAATCGGAGCCCAAAACCGGGGGCGGCGGGTGCGCGCACTGAGGCTTAACGTCGGACATCCGCGGCCGATGACTGCCGCTGGATCCGCGTTTTTACTTAGCCCGTAACCGCCATGTTGACCACAAGCCATGCCCGGGGACGTATCGACGGCGACCTTTCGGTCCGGATCGCCCACTGATGCCCGCGTTGCGGCGTTATCTGGTGGCCGGACTGCTGGTCTGGGTCCCGCTTGGCGTCACGGTCCTGGTGATCAAATTCCTGATCGACCTCATGGACCGCACCCTGCTGTTACTGCCCCAGGCCTACCGCCCGGAGAGCCTGCTCGGCTTCCGAATTCCCGGGCTGGGCATCGTACTCACGGCCATCATCGTGCTCGCCACGGGCATCGTCGTCGTCAATCTCTTTGGTCATAAGCTCATTTCGATCTGGGAACGTTTGCTCGCCCGCATCCCGCTGGTGCGTTCGATCTACTCGGGTGTTAAGCAGGTCGTGGAGACCATGCTTTCCAGTGACGGCAAATCCTTCAGCAAGGTGGTGTTGATCGAATACCCCCGCCGTGACCTTTGGACAGTGGCCCTTGTGTCCGGAGAGGGTTGGCGCACGGCCAGTGACCGCATCGGCGAGGACATGGTAAGCGTCTTCGTGCCGACGACGCCCAATCCGACCTCGGGTTTCTTTTTGATGGTTCCACGCAAAGATACCATTGAGCTTGATATCTCAGTCGACGATGGCCTGAAGATGATCATCTCAGCCGGCGTTCTCTTGCCGGAAAAGCAGGACCCGGCGCGGCCGGCCGGCGGCAATTCAGTCTCTTAAACGGTGATCCTTTAATCCTTGTATCAATAAGACGGGAACGATATTGCATGCGTAGTCATTATTGCGGACAGCTCGGTGAATCTCACATAGGCCACGAAGTCACGCTCTGCGGTTGGGTAAACCGTCGCCGGGACCATGGCGGTGTCATCTTTGTCGATCTGCGCGATCGCGAGGGTGTCGCCCAGATCGTGTTCGACCCCGACCGACCCGATGCCTTTGCGATCGCCGAGGGGCTGCGCAACGAATTTGTATTGCGTATCAGTGGTCAGGTACGCAAGCGCCCGGCCGGCACCGAGAACCCGGAGCTTACCACCGGCATGATCGAAGTATTGGTCGCCGCCGTGGAGGTGCTCAACCGGTCGGACCCCTTGCCTTTTCAGTTGGACGATACGGACATCAGCGAGGGCGTGCGTTTGAAGTACCGCTATCTGGATCTGCGCCGGGACTTCATGCACCGCAATATCCGCTTGCGCCATCGCGTCGCTCAGGCGCTGCGCGGGTTTCTGGACGGGCACGGGTTCATCGAGATCGAGACACCGATGCTGACGAGGTCGACCCCCGAGGGCGCGCGCGACTATCTGGTGCCGAGCCGTACCTATGGCGGCCAGTTCTTCGCCTTGCCGCAGTCCCCGCAGCTGTTCAAGCAGCTGCTGATGGTCGCCGGCTTCGAGCGCTACTTTCAGATCGCCCGCTGTTTTCGCGATGAGGATCTGCGCGCCGATCGCCAGCCTGAGTTCACGCAGCTCGATATCGAGATGACCTTTGTGGACGAAGCGGGGGTGATGGATTTGATGGAAGCGATGATCCGAACGCTTTACAAGGATGTGATCGATGTCGATCTGCCGGACCCGTTTCCGCGTATGAATTATGATGAGGCCCTCAGCCGCTTTGGCGTCGACCGGCCGGATCTACGCATCGCCCTGGAGCTGATCGAGGTCGGCGATCTGATGCGAGGCGTGGAGTTCAAGGTATTTGCCGAGCCCGCCAAGAGTGAGAGTGGACGCGTGGCGGCGCTGCGGGTGCCTCGGGGCGGTCAGCTGACTCGCAAGCAAATCGATGACTACACGTCCTTTGTGGCCGAATACGGGGCCAAGGGGCTGGCCTATATCAAGGTCAATGACGTCGGCCAGGGTCGAGATGGTCTGCAGTCGCCTATTCTCAAATTCCTGCCCGATGAGGTGATTTCCGCTCTCATCCAGCGACTGGGCGTGCAGGATGGTGATCTGATCTTCTTTGGCGCGGATCATGCCAGCGTGGTGAATGCCTCGCTGGGCGCGTTGCGTCTCAAACTTGGTCAGGACATGGGGTTGCGGGAAAGCGGCTGGAAGCCGGTGTGGATTGTCGATTTTCCGATGTTCGAATACGACGATGAGATCCGCCGTTGGAGGTCCCTGCATCATCCGTTTACCGCGCCGCGGGAGGTTGACACCGTGGACATCGATCCGGCGAACGCCCGTTCCCGTGCCTACGATCTGGTGGTCAATGGCTCGGAGATCGGCGGCGGTTCCATTCGTATTCATCATCCCGAAGTGCAGGGCAAGGTCTTTGCCGCGCTCGGGATCGACGAGCAGGAGGCACGCGAAAAATTCGGCTTTCTGTTGGACGCGTTGCGCTATGGCGCGCCGCCGCACGGCGGCATCGCCTTTGGGCTCGACCGTATCGTGTCGCTCATGGTCGGCGCCGATTCCATTCGTGACGTGATCGCGTTTCCCAAGACCCAGAAGGCCTCGTGCCTGTTGACCGAGGCGCCGAGTATCGTCGATGACGATCAGTTGCGCGAGCTCAACATCAAATTGCGCAAGCCGGTTGGAACCGCCCCGGCGTGAACCCGTATAAGCGGCCCGAATCGGTGCTGGTCGTGGTCTACAGCCGTGGTGGAAAGGTGTTGTTGCTGCGGCGGGCCGATCATCCGGAATTTTGGCAGTCCGTGACAGGCAGCATGAAGTGGGAAGAAAGCCTGCCGCGCCGCGCGGCCGAGCGGGAGCTCAAGGAAGAAACCGGGCTCGACCCCGAGGCGGGATTACAAGGGCTTGATCTGACCTTCCGCTATGAGATCCTGGCGCAGTGGCGTTATCGCTACGCACCGGAGGTCACCGAGAATCTGGAGCACGTCTTTGCGCTTGAACTACCCGTTGAAGTGGATGTCACGCTGAATCCGGCCGAGCATACTGACTACACATGGCTGAACGTCAAAGAGGCGCTGACCAAGGCCACCTCATGGAGCAACCGCGACGCCATCCGGCAGGCCGTCGGGTCGGGCTAAACCGGTTTTCCTGAATTCGTTTAGGAGCGGAGGATATGATCCTTCAACGCGAAGGCGCGAAGATGCAGAGAAGACAGTTTCTCCAATTCCGTGTCTGCCGATAAGCCACACACCGCCGTTCCAGTCTCTCCGGGAAACGTGGTCCTGATTCACGGTGTGTGGTTGCCGGCATGGAGCCTGGCGCCGCTGGCGCGGCGCCTGCGCGCCCGTGGTTACCATTGCCATTTGTTTTCCTACCATTCGGTGGGGCGGGATCTTGAAGACAACGCGCGGCGCCTGCAGCGCTATCTCGATACGCTGGCCGGGACGCCGGTGCACCTGGTCGGCCACAGTCTGGGCGGCATTCTGATCCGCTGCCTGTTTCGCGACTATCCCGATCAGCCGCCCGGGCGGATTGTGATGCTTGCCACGCCGCTCAACGGGAGCGTGGTCGCCTCGCGGTTGGCCGCCAGCCGCCTCGGCCACTGGCTGATCGGCCGCAGCCTGCGCCAGTTTGTGGGCGAACGGCCCGGCTGGGAGCGGCACGATCGCGAGGTGGGCATGATTGCGGGGACTCTGGGCGTCGGGATTGGGCGGTTTCTGGTGCCGGGATTCGCCGCCGAAAGCGATGGCACGGTGGCGGTTGCCGAGACCCGCGCCGCGGTGACCGACCAACTCTATTTCCCGGGCTCGCACACGACCATGTTGTTCTCGGCCGAGGTTGCGGCGCAGATTTGCCGCTTCCTGCAGTCCGGGAGATTCCGCCATTAATCGCAGGCTGCGAAACGCCTTTTTTCAGCCTCCCGTGAACGCGTCGCGCGCGCCCCTTGGGCGGTCGATACGGTGAGACCGGCTCAGTTGTGCTTGTGTATCGGCGAAGACGGGTCGCCCGCCACCTTTTCAGCGAGATCGACCAGATCGACCTTGCCCTGATAGCGGTCGATGCCGCGGGTGGCCATGGCGATGGCGCCGGCCACCTCATCGGCGTCGGCCTCGGGCCTGGCGGCGAGCTCGGCGGCGGCGGCGATGTGCAAGGCCCGTTTTTCGGCATCGCCATGCTCGTGCACCGTCTCCTCGTCCCTGCCCGCGGTCTCGCCCCAGGCGGCCAGGGCCTCCAGGGCGCCGGCGGCGAGGGCCTCTTTTTTCAGGGACTCCTTGATCGCGCGGGCCGTTTCCATCGAGCGGTTCCGCCCGGAAAGCCAGTTTTTCGCCCAGTGTCCGAATTCTGCGTTCTTGTAGATCTTGCAAATGGCGCTGATGCCAAAGATCAGCTTTTGCTCCAGACTGACAGCCGGTGCC
>Ga0209633_10004573_pt1 | contig 12388 bp, 8 predicted proteins | sample Cruoilmetagenom1_FD_187290 | JGI IMG/M metagenome (GOLD analysis project Ga0209633, IMG submission 187290) | Oil polluted marine microbial communities from Coal Oil Point, Santa Barbara, California, USA - Sample 1 (SPAdes) (version 2) | ecosystem: Environmental > Aquatic > Marine > Oil seeps ... | reverse complement strand
AGGTACGTTTTGGGTAAACATGCCTGATTTTACTTCCTCTACTGAAAATTTACAATTACAACGCGGTGTGGGTACTTCAACCAATGGATCAGGAGCTTTTGGAGCCAGTTTAAACATATTGACTGAAGCGGTTACAGATAAACCTTATGCTGAAGTGTCAAATGCTTACGGTTCATTTAATACTAAAAAACACAATGTAAAATTTAGCACTGGTCTAATCAACGATCATATTGAAATAGCAGGTAGATTGTCAAAAATAAATTCTGATGGTTATGTAGACAGAGCATCATCCGATTTAAAATCTTATTTTTTACAAGCCGTTTATCTTGACGATAATACATTAATAAAAGCATTGACTTTTGGAGGGCACGAAATTACGTATCAATCTTGGTTTGGTATTGATACTGAAACTTTAGCATCTAATAGAACTTTCAATCCTGCCGGAATGTATACTGATAAGGAAGGTAATACTCAATTTTATGATAATGAAGTTGATAATTATAAACAAGACCATTATCAACTTCACTGGAATGAACGTTATAACAATAACTGGACAAGTAGCATTGGCTTAAATTATACCAAAGGGAGAGGATATTTTGAGCAATACAAAGAAGATGAAGATTTTGCAAATTATGATTTTACCCCTTTAGCATTAAGTGGTGAAATTATTAATACAACAGATTTGATTAGACGCCGATGGTTAGACAATGACTTTTATGTTGTTAACGCAAATACCAATTTCAAAAACAATACTGTTGATTTAATTTTTGGCGGTTCCTATAGTTTCTATGATGGAGATCATTTTGGTGAAGTAATTTGGGCAGAAAATTCAGTCGGCTCAGCAATTCGAGATCAATACTATGTTGGAAATGGTAAAAAAACAGATATCAGTATTTTTTCAAAGGCAACATTTAGACTAAATGAAAAACTAAGTTTATATGGCGATTTACAAGGACGGTTTGTAACTTATAAAACTAAAGGACTAACATCAGACAGAGTCCCATTAGTTATTGATGAAGTCTATTCTTTTTTTAATCCTAAGGCTGGAGTCACCTATAAAATGAATGTTAAAAATCAGCTTTATGCATCCTATGCAATAGCTAACAGAGAGCCTAGAAGAAGTGATTTTGAAAATGGTATTACCCAATCTGAAAAACTAAACGATTTTGAGTTGGGTTATAGGTTAAATACTAGTAAGGTAAAGTTTAACTCGAACTTATATTATATGCAATATAAAGATCAAATGGTATTAACCGGTCAACTGGATGATGTAGGAGCACCTATACGTACTACTAGTGGTAAAAGTTATCGTTTAGGATTAGAATTTGATGCTGTGCTCCAAGTTTCTAAAAAATTAACACTGCAATCTAATCTAGCCTTAAGTAGCAATAAAAATAAAGATTTTGTAAGTTCTAAAGATGGAAATTTGGTTAATTTAGGTAATACAAACATCTCTTTTTCACCAAAAATAATTGCCGGAAATACAATTACTTATAAACCTCTTAAAAAATTTCAATTTTCATTATTGTCAAAATATGTAGGTAAACAATTCATGAGCAATACGGACGCTGATTTTTCCGTATTAGATAGCTATTTTATTAATGACATCAATATTGTTTATGAAATAAACCCGAATAAAGTTTTTAAGTCGATTGTATTTTCTGCATTGATCAATAATATTTTTAATACAGCATATGTTTCTAATGGATATTATTATACCTATGATGATACTTGGTCAAATCCTGGAAATGCAACAACTATTGAAGGTTCGGGTTATTATCCGCAAGCTACAATTCACTTTTTGCTAGGCCTTACTTTGAAGTTTTAATTTTAAACCTCAAAGGTTTTCAAGGCCTGTGAGGTTTAAAATTCTTCTAACTTTTATTAGCCAATTGTCCACAGGCCGCATCAATATCTTCACCTCTACTTCTGCGTACATTTACTACAATATGATTGGCTTCTAATGTTTTAACATACATCTCTATAGCCTTTGAAGAAGCTTGTTGAAATTCGCCATCATCAATAGCGTTATATGCTATCAAATTTACTTTAGAAGGAATTTTTTTACAATAATCTACCAAGGCATTAGCGTCTTTTTGTGCGTCATTTATACCTTTCCATACCACATATTCAAATGTAATTTTTCGTTTGGTTTTGGCATACCAATATTGTAAAGATGCTAATAATTCAGTCAAATTGTTTTTATCATTAATGGGCATCATTTTTGAACGTACCTCATCAATTGCGGAATGTAGAGAAACGGCTAAGTTAAATTTTACCTCATCATCAGCTAATTTATTGATCATTTTTGGAATACCTACAGTGGAAAGGGTAATTCGTTTAGAGGACATGCCCAGACCTTCATCAGAAGTAATTTTTTCAATAGCTTTCAATACATTCTTATAATTTAAGAGTGGTTCGCCCATTCCCATAAAAACGATGTTAGATAATTTATGATTATGATATAGTCTACTTTGTTTATCAATAGCAACAACCTGATCATAAATTTCATCTGGATTTAAATTTCGCATACGTTTTAAGCGAGCCGTAGCACAAAAATTACAATCTAAACTACACCCTACCTGACTAGAAACGCAAGCCGTAGTTCTGGTATCTGTTGGAATCAACACAGATTCAACAATCATATTGTCATGCAATTTAATGGCGTTTTTAATTGTGCCATCAATAGAACGTTGCATTTGGTCTACTTCAATATTGTTAATTACAAAATGCTCCTCAAGCATATTTCTGGTTTCTTTTGATAAGTTGGTCATATCGTCAAAAGAATACGTTGCTTTTTGCCATAACCATTCATAGACCTGATTTCCGCGAAAAGCTTTATCATTATTTTCAGAAAAGAATGCTCTGAGTTCTTCTTTTGTCAAGGCACGTATGTCTTTTTTCTTTGCCATATAGATATAAAAAACGTCCTGAAAAAAATCAAGACGTTATCATTTAATTGAATAAGCTAATTATTTATTTAACACAATCTTTTTTACCAAACTTTTATTGGTTTCTATTTCAATAATTTTTACAAAATAAATATCATTTGGTAAGTTACTGAGATTTATTGATTGGTTATTTTGTAATTTTTTAGCTAATAGTGTTTGCCCTAAAACATTATAGACTTCATACTTCAAATCGTTCACCAACCCGGAAGATTTAATATTTACGAGTCCGGTAGTAGGATTAGGATATACAGTAATGTTTATTTCCAAAAATTCATCATTTATGGCTAAGGTATTTTCTAAAGCATCTAAGGTGTTGGCATTAGTGTTTTGTGGATCCAGCCATGCTTTTAATTGTGTGGCTGCTGTACCTCCGCCACTCCATGATGTAGCAAATCTACCATAAAGATCATAATCATTATTGTCTGAAGTTCCTGTACATAAAGCCTCTCCTCCAAAAAGCTGACCAATAATATGTCCATTTTCATTAAATAACGGAGACCCTGATGAACCGCCTTCAGTTACTCCTAACTCCCAACCATCGCCAACACCAATACCATCCGATAAACCTCCAATAAGCCATAATTCTTTTCCGTTAGATGTCCTTTTTGTAGCTCCGGTATCATCCCTACAAACTTTCATGATATCTCCTCTTGGGTGATGTATACCTACTTCAAAAGTTGGATCTGTATCTGAATTATCCCACCCGGCAAAGGTAACATCCCAATCCGTTGGTAAACTCCCACTAATTTCTAATAACATGACATCTGAATTTGCGTTTTCGGCTCTTAAAGTGGAACCGCTCAAGGTAAATTCATCTACGCTATCTGTACTATTAAAAATACTGGCACAAACGGGATCCGGACTTATCCAATTAAATCGCATAGAAAAAATAGCAGGATTTGCTGCAGGATCAATAATTTCTCGTTCTAAACAATGATTGGCAGATAAAAAATAAAGCTTTTTGTCCTGCTCTACATTATTTATTAATGCACCCGAACATATATAACCATCTCCCATACTTAAAAAACCTACAGATTTTTTTAATACATCTTTTTGAGTTTCAAAATTATTTCCGATAGGACAATCAACATCATGATTACAATCACCAGAATTATTTATTTTTAATAAAGAAGATTTATGATATCCTTTTTGATAGGTATGACCTAATCTATAACCATGTACCACCGAATTGATATTCAATTTTCCAAGGTCTTTTACTGCTTTTGGCTCATAATATTCTACCCATAATTTATCCCCATTAACAAACCATGTACCCAACACTTTGTTATCATTATTTTGAGTTGTTGTATAAGCACCTATTAAATCAGTTTTATCATCATTATACAAATAAATATTACTGCCTTCAGGTAAAAAGAAATCATTAAAGTTTACACTAAGATGTACGGCGTCGGGTGAACTGAATAAGATTCTCCAAACACGATCTCCATTAGATAATTGTGTCCAAAACCCTGCATTATCAAGTCCGAAATTTACTTTATGAGAAATACCAATTCTATAAGGTTTCGTGGTTAGTTTATCATTAGTATCATCTTGTTTCTTGATTTGTTGAAGATTGGCTTTTGGTAAAACTATCGGACTCATATCAGATTTGGTTTCAGCAATACTCCAACTTTTAGGATTTCCTTGATTGGTTACTTGAGCATTAACAAGAAATGTACAACTTAGAAAGAATAATAGTAAATATTTCATAAAGCAGATTTTTAATGTCATTTGTGTAAAGGTATTAACTTTTTTACACAAAAAAGCCTTATAATTTTATATAAGGCTCTTTTTTATTGATTTATAAAGCTATTATATGATTAACATGGCATCACCATATGAATAGAAATTGTATTTTTCTTTTATGGCTTCAGCATAGGCTTCTTTTAGAAAGTCATGTCCAGCAAATGCAGAAGTCATCATCATTAAAGTAGATTTAGGAGTATGAAAGTTGGTAACCATGGCATCGGCTATACTAAAATCATAGGGCGGAAAAATAAACTTGTTAGTCCATCCGCTAAATGTTTTTAAATGATGGTCAGCAGATACCGAACTTTCTAAAGTTCTCATTACCGTAGTACCAATGGCACAAACTCTTTTTTTACTGTCTATGGCATTATTGATAATTTTAGAAGCATTTTCTGGAATCATAATTTCTTCAGAATCCATCTTATGTTTAGATAAGTCTTCTACTTCAACCGGTTGAAAAGTACCTAAGCCGACATGCAGGGTAATTTCTTCAAGCTTTACGCCTTTAATTTCTAATCTTTTTAATAAGTGCTTAGAAAAATGCAATCCAGCTGTTGGAGCCGCAACGGCACCCTCATGTTTGGCATAAATAGTTTGATACCTTTCATCATCAATAGGTTCAACATCTCTATCTATATATTTTGGCAATGGTGTTTCTCCTAATTCTTTTAATTTTTTTCTAAAAGCCTCGTATGATCCATCATATAAAAAACGCAATGTTCTTCCTCTAGAAGTAGTATTATCAATTACTTCTGCAACCAGGTCATCATTATCACCAAAAAACAATTTATTACCAATTCTAATTTTTCTGGCAGGATCTACTAAAACATCCCACAATCTACTTTCTGCATTTAATTCTCTCAATAAAAAAACTTCTATTCTTGCTCCCGTCTTTTCTTTATTACCATATAATCTTGCCGGAAACACTTTTGTATTATTAAAAACCATTACATCATCTTCATCAAAATAATTAACCAAATCTTTAAACAATTTATGTTCAATTTTTTCAGTTTTTCTATCTAATACCATAAGCCTAGCTTCATCTCTTTGCTCCGACGGGTATTTAGCCAATAAATCTTCAGGCAATTCAAATTTAAAATGTGATAATTTCATGTGTTTGTTTTAGTTTTTTTAATTTTCACATGGAACTTGTAAAATCCTTCTCCTAGGGTTTCTCCCGAAGCAAAGGGACTATTGTACTCGTTTCATGGGTTTTGTGTATATTTTTGCTTTTCTTATAAAAAACGAGTGCAAATATACAATATCCAAATAGCCTTTGTCAAGTGTTTTTTTAAATATATTATTTCTAAGGGTTTTCTTGAAGTTTATATAAAGTAATTTCTAATATAAAAGTGAGGTTGAATATGTATATTTGCCAAAAATCATGAAATGAGTACTAAAGTTACGCCATATAAAGATTCTGAACTTAGTAAAAAGGAGCAGGTAGCCGAAATGTTTGATAATGTTTCTGGTAATTATGATTTTTTAAATAGGATCATGACCTTCGGTATAGACATAAAATGGAGGGAAAAAGTGGTAAAAATTGTTGGCAATACAAATCCAGATACTATTCTTGACATAGCTACGGGAACAGGAGATTTTGCTATCATGCTTGCAAAATTAAATCCGAAAAAAATCATAGGTTTAGACCTTTCTAAAGGGATGTTAGAAGTTGGTATAGAAAAAGTAAAAGAAAAAAAACTAGATGACTTAATTGAAATGGTTCTAGGAGATTCTGAAGATTTACCTTTTAATAATGATTCATTTGATGCCATAACCGTAGGTTTTGGAGTAAGAAATTTTGAAAATTTAGATAAAGGGCTTCAAGAAATATATAGGGTCCTAAAACCTAATGGAATTTTTGTGGTGCTAGAGACCTCTCAACCGGAAAAATTTCCTGTAAAACAGCTCTTTAATTTTTATTCAAAATATATTATTCCAACCATAGGAAAATTGGGTTCTAAAGACAAAAGAGCCTATACTTATTTACCAGAATCTGCAGCTGTTTTTCCTTATGGAAAAAAATTCAACAATATTTTAGAAAAAAATGGGTTTAATAATGCAACTAATAAACCTTTAACTTTTGGATCTGCCTCTATTTATACCGCAACGAAATAAATAAATTTAGTAGATTAATTTTTTATAAAACTCTAATTATGTTATACTTATGCTAAATAACATTCAAAAAAAAGGTAAAAATAATAAAATGATAAAATCATTTTTATGCATTTTGGGCATGCTGTTTTTATTTGGAAATTCTTTTGCTCAAAAAGACAGGGTAGAATATTTGCCTAATAAAGATAAAAAAAAGATCCATTATGGTTATTATTTAGGCATTAATAAAAAAAGTTTTAAAATAAGTTATGAACTACCAGATTCTTTTGTTGAAGTTGAAGACAGTTATGGATTTAATATAGGATTGGTATTAGGATATAATATCAATGATAATTTAAATTTACGTTTTGAGCCTGGTTTGTCTAGTAATACTAAAACACTAACTTTTTCCAATCCAAATTTTATACCTAATACTGATGCCGCTAGAATAAGAAAAGTACCAGGTACTTATTTCAGAATGCCCTTATTATTACAGTTTAGAACAAATAGATTAGACAATATGCGTGCTTTCGTTATTGGAGGTGTATCTTATGACTATAATTTCTCAAGTAATCAGAACAATACTGACGATAATTCTAGAGGTCAGTTCAGAATGAAAACTAGTAATTATATGTATGAAGTAGGTTTAGGAGTTGACTTATACTTGCCCTATTTTAAATTTTCACCATCTATTCGTGGTGTTTTTGCTATCAATAATGAAATAGTGCCTGACGACAGTCCTAATAGTCCGTGGACTTTGCCAATAGATTATTTAGGTACTAGAGGTATCTTTATAAATTTCACTTTTGAATAGGAATTTTTAAGCTGGGAAAAAACTACGTAATTTACAAGTTCTTCTGTTTCATATTTATATAAAAACTATAATACCAAAAGTTTTAGCTTCTTCTAAACTCATTCAACAAAATAGCAGTGGCAGTAGCAACATTTAAACTTTCAGTGTTTCTATTTTCACCAAATCTTGGAATGGTTATTTTTTGAGTAAGAATCTTTTCTATATTACCTGAAATACCATTAGCTTCATTTCCCATAACTATTATTGCATTTTTTTCAAGCGGAGTATTATAAATGTTTTTTCCATCCATAACCGCTCCATATATTGGTAATTTCGTCTTTTTTAAATACTCATCAAGATTAGTATAAACAACTGATACTCTGCTCAAAGAACCCATAGTAGCTTGAACTACTTTTGAATTGTAACAATCTACAGTATTTAAAGAACATACCAATTGCGAAATACCGAACCAATCACATAGTCTAATAATTGTTCCTAAATTACCAGGATCATTTATTGTATCTAAGACAAGTATTAATCCCTTATCCACAAAATCATCGGGTTTTGGCATCTTAAAAAGACCTAATACTTTATTTGGTGTAAACAAAGTACTGATTTTTTGAAGTTCATTTTCAGAAATCAATTGTGGCTCGTAATTTGATATTACTGAATAATAATCTTCAACACAAAAGAGTTTTTCTAATGGTAACGTAGATGATAAAAATTCATTCACGGCTTTTAGCCCCTCAACAACAAACAATTGATGCTTAATTCGGTACTTTTTTTGCTGTAAACTCGTTATTAATTTGTGTTGATTTTTGCTTAACATTTAAATAGTAGTATTTTTGATACTTTGAATTGAATTTTTCCTTAAAAACTTAAACTGCATTGTATAAATATTTTGCTAAAATAATAGTATTTATCTTATTTATTATTGTAATTATTTCTTGTAATGCAACAAAACGGGTTCCAGACGGTAAATATCTATTAACAAAAAGCAATATTATTGTAAATGATAAAAAAACATCTGACCCTGAAATCTCAAGTTATTTAAAACAGGCACCTAACACAAAGGTACTGGGGTTTCCCTTTTCATTACATTTATACAATTTGGCGAATACCAATAATGAAAATTCTTTTAATAATTGGTTAGAAAAAAATCCAAAAAAAGAAAAAAAATTAATTAGTGTTTTTTCTAAAAAACAAGTAACCGCTTTAGGGAAGGCATATAAAGGTATAAATTCTTGGTTTATAAAAAATGGTAATTCTCCAGTAATTTCAGATAGTATTAAAGTTAAAAAATCTGTAATATCATTGAAAAAATATCTACAAAGCAAAGGATTTTTTGACGCTGAAGTTTCTTTTAAGCAAGAAAAAAAGAGTAATAAAAAAACAACAATAGATTATTTAATAGAAAAAAAAGAACCTTATTTTATTGATAGTGTCTCTGTTGAAATTGATTCTCCGGTACTTGACTCATTATATAAATTACATAAGAAAAAGTCTTTAGTTGTTAGCGGTCATCAAGTTGATTATTCTGATTTTGAAAAAGAAGAAGATAGATTAATAACACTTTTTAGAAACTCAGGAGTTTATCATTTCGGAAAAAATAATATGAGATTTTGGTTAGATACCATTGAAAAAGGACATAAAATAGATGTTTTCTTAAAAGTTGACGATAGAATCCTAGAACAAAATGATAGTATATTTACTGAACCTTTTAAAATAAAAAGGGTTACTAAAGTAAATGTTTATACTGATTTTTCATTCGATAACAAGAATGTGCTTATAAAAGATTCTTCTAGTTATAAAGGTTATAATTTTTATGCCAATGACAAAATAAACTATAAACCTAAATATTTGTCTAATGCCATTAGCATACAACCTGGAGGCGTTTATAAAGATACGGAAAGAGATTTAACCAGAAAACATTTACGAGAACTTCAAAATTTTAAGCCTTCTCTAAATATCAAATATGATGAACATAAGGACGGTTCTCTTTCAGCAAATATATTTCTAAGTCCTTTAAAAAAATATTCCTTTGGTTTTGATAATGAATATATTACTTCAAATATCAAACCTTTTGGTATTTTAGGAAAATTTTCTTGGTTAGATAGAAATGTTTTTAGAGGTGCAGAAGTATTAGAATTATCTTTTCAAGGTTCATTTTTAAATTCGGCTTTAGACCCTTCCAATAATTCATCCTTTTTAGGATTAGATGCCTGGGAAATTGGATCAAGTGCCACATTAAAAATACCAAGGATATTGTTTCCTTTAAATACCACAAGGTTAATCCCAAAAAGAATGGCACCAATAACAAATATTAGTGCTAGTGTTAGTATTCAACGTAATGTTGGGTTGGACAGACGAAATATAACCGGTGGTATAAATTACGCCTGGCAAAGCTCTAAAACCACCAATCATAAATTTGAATTGATAAATGTACAATACATTAAAAATCTAAGAACAGATAAATATTTTTCAATTTTCGTTTCAGAATCGCGTAAATTAGATAGTATTGCTTTTGGCTTAGATTTCAATAATATCATTCCAGACATTACTGAAATAGATACTGAAGGAAATTTAATTGATCATGAAGCTTATATGGCTCGTATTCTTGAATCTAGTGATGCTTTTGGAATCACAAACCCTGCAGAACTTTTAGAAGTACAAAAGGTTAATGAACGGAAAGATATTTTAGTTGAAGATGTTTTAGTACCTGTAATTTCATACACTTTTAATTACAGTAATAGAGATAATTTTACCGATAATAATTTTTCGAGTTTTACTGGTAGATTAATTTCTTCAGGTACAATAACCTCTTTATTTATTAAAAAACCAGTAGACGATTCAAAAAAAGAATTGTTTGGATTGAAGGTTGCCCAATACATAAAACCGGAAATAGAGTTTAAAAAATATTGGAGTTTTGGCCCTAGTTCTACATTAGTACACAGAACTTTTGTAGGTGCTGCAATTCCTTTTGGTAATTCTGATGATATACCATTTAGTAGAAGTTATCGTGCTGGTGGCTCAAATGATATTAGAGCTTGGAATACATTTAGATTAGGTCCAGGTTCGGAAGTAAACGGATTAGAATTTAATACAGGTAGTCTAAAATTAACTTCTAATTTAGAATATCGTTTTAAAGTTATAAATAGCTTCCATAGTGCACTTTTTATCGATGTCGGAAATATTTGGGATATAACAAATTCAAACATCACCTCCAATGATGGTAAATTTAACGGGTTTTCCTCTATAAAAGATATAGCTATTGGCTCAGGTTTTGGTTTAAGATATGATTTTAGTTTTCTAGTCTTTCGATTTGATATCGGTTTCAAAACATATGAACCTTATTTACAATCTTCAGATAAATGGTTAAAAAATTATAATTTTAATCATGCAGTATATAATATTGGTATCAATTATCCTTTTTAGTAGGAATAGCTTTAATAGCTTCTGGTTTATTACGCATAAGGAAAAATCAATCTATAACGATTTCGCTTTTTTATCTTAAATTCCTATTAAATTTTAGTAATTTTATCCTTTATTAATAATTCAAATAATTATGTCTCATAAAATAAATCCAGGAGTTGCTACAGGCGATCAAGTACAAGAAATATTTAAATTAGCTAAAGAAAAAAAGTTTGCATTACCTGCTGCAAATGTTATAGGGTCTAATACCATCAACGGTGTTTTAGAAGTAGCAGCAGAATTAAATGCTCCAGTTATTATTCAATTTTCAAATGGAGGTGCACAATTTATAGCCGGCAAAGGATTGTCTAATGAAAATCAAAAAGCTGCAATTGCAGGAGGTATCGCCGGAGCAAAACATGTTCATGTTATGGCAGAAGCCTATGGAGTACCGGTTATTTTACATACAGATCATTGTGCAAAAAAATTATTACCATGGATTGATGGTTTATTAGACGCTAGTGAAGAGCATTTTGCCAAAACAGGCAAACCTCTATTTAGCTCTCATATGATAGACCTTTCTGAAGAGCCAATTGAAGAAAATATTGAAATCTGTAAAAGATACCTAAATCGAATGAGCAAAATGGGTATGACTTTAGAAATTGAATTAGGTATTACCGGAGGCGAAGAGGATGGTGTAGATAATTCTGATGTAGATAGTTCAAAATTATACACCCAACCTGAAGAAGTTGCCTATGCCTATGAAGAGCTTAAAAAAATTAGTGATAAATTTACAATTGCTGCCGCTTTTGGAAATGTTCATGGTGTTTATAAACCCGGTAACGTAAAATTGACTCCTAAAATTTTGAAAAACTCTCAAGAGTATATTTCTAAAACATACAATGTACCACATAATACTATTGATTTTGTTTTTCATGGAGGATCTGGTTCTACTGTTGAGGAAATTAGAGAAGCAATAGATTATGGTGTTATAAAAATGAATATCGATACCGATTTACAATATGGTTTTATGAGTGGTATAAGAAATTATATGGCTGATAATACTGCTTATTTACAGGGTCAAATTGGAAATCCTGATGGAGATGATGTTCCCAATAAAAAATTCTACGATCCTAGAAGATGGTTACGAGAAGGAGAACTTACATTTAACACTAGATTAAAACAAGCTTTTGAAGATCTAAATAACGTTAATACTCTATAATTTAAAAAAAATAAGAAAGTTCTGCAAAATTAAATTTTGCAGAACTTTCTTATTTTTTAGTAACTTGCCCATCCAAATTATATATTATGTCGTCTTGGTTTAAAAGAAAAGATAAAGGGATTCAAACACCAACTGAAGATAAGAAAGATGTGCCTAAAGGGCTTTGGT
>Ga0209633_10004572_pt1 | contig 12392 bp, 18 predicted proteins | sample Cruoilmetagenom1_FD_187290 | JGI IMG/M metagenome (GOLD analysis project Ga0209633, IMG submission 187290) | Oil polluted marine microbial communities from Coal Oil Point, Santa Barbara, California, USA - Sample 1 (SPAdes) (version 2) | ecosystem: Environmental > Aquatic > Marine > Oil seeps ... | reverse complement strand
AACGGTTCAGTTGGCAAAGGAAATGGGACTAATAGTTGCTTGTTCGCAAGTGGCAAACAAGCCCTAAAAGCGCTGCTAAACGCGGAAAAATCTGGATTGGGCGCTGTGTCAATGTGTGGGGGTGCAGCATGAGCCATCCCTCACCAGCAGAGCTAGAACGCACGGCCGAATTTCTCATGCAACAGTCACGGTCATTGTCAGTGCAGAATAAGCATGGGCAAGCGGGGCAGAAACTACGCGAGGCAACGCGCCTAAGGGTACAGGCAGCTGATTTAAAGGCTAAGGGCTATCCATTTGCGCCAGCGTATGGAAAGCGGGCCACAAGCCATGAGGCGGCGGCAAAATTGGCAAAAAAGGTCGGCAAGTATCATTTGATGGTGCTGGACGATCTGAAACACCGTGATTTGACCAATAGCGAGATAATAGCGCGCCACCCTGATGTGAACCCGCGCACCATTCAGCCGCGCACTGGTGAGCTTATGATTATGGGCCGTGTTTTCGATACAGGTCGCAAACGTAAAAACCAATTTGGGAATAGTGAGATTGTCTGGTCACTAACCGATCCGAAAGCACAAAGGAAAATAGCATGATGAGTGATGAACAACGCGTCGAAAGTATGGGCGAAACTACACGTGACAAATTAAGGCAATTGATAGCGCGTATTGAGCGCTTAGAGGCTGAGAAAGCAGAATTGGCGGCTGATATTCGCGAGGTTTACGCAGAGGTTAAAGTTTTTGGGTTTGACGCCAAAATAGTACGAAAAACAATTGCTGCCCGCAAAATAGAAGCCCATGAGCGCGAAGAGCAAGAAGCTTTGCTCGATATGTATATGAATGCCGTGCAGGGCGAACTTGACCTCTGATGGGCGCTAAACGACAAAGCCCTGAATTTATTCTAACACGAGATGTGGCGTGTTGGCTCGACCTTGCTTTGCGCGGTACAGGTGTTGCTTGGACACATTTCCCTGCTGGTGAAAAGCGCACTGTCGCAACAGGTGCCAAGCTTAAGAAAATGGGGCTTAAACCTGGTTGGCCTGATTTCATTTTTCTAATCCCATTTAATACACGGCACAGCATCAAAGCCACATTTGTAGGCATAGAGATGAAAGCAGGTAAAGGCGGGCAGGGGGCAACACAGAAAGACGTACAGGCGCAAATAGAGGCGGCTGGCGGCTATTATTATCTAGCGCGCTCGATAGCCGAGGTTGGCGGGCTTTTGATTGGCCATGGGGTGAAAATAATGGCGAGGGCGGTGTAAGTGTGGCTGGTGGTTCCAAATACAACGTCCTGTCAATCTGTGCGCTCATTTTGAACAGGAAAGCGAGGAAGTATGACAGCTAAACCTAAGCGCAGAGACATGCTTCCCTTTTGGACTGACGCCTATCTCGCAGACACAAACATGCTTACGTGCAAGCAGCACGGGGCTTATATGTTGTTAATTATTACCTGCTGGAGAACCACTGATTGTAGGCTTCCCAATGACGATAGAAAGCTTGCACGGTGCGCTCAATTATCACTTAAAGAATGGAACCAATTAAAGGGAGATGTGCTTCCCTATTGGTCTAAAACTGCTTGCGGAAATTGGATCACGCAGAAGAAATTAACCGAGTTATTCACCAAAGATAAGGACTATAAATCCAAGAAATCAGACGCGGGTAAAACAGCAGGAACTCCCGAAAGGAAACCCTCAAGTCGAGTTGATGATTTCCCGCAGGGGGAAACTGCGCCGCCGCAAGTCATTGAAAACATTGAATATGAGGTTAACACTGCTGTAGCTGTAGCTGTAGCTGTTGAAAGAGACTACACCGCACTAGGCGCGCGCGAGCTTTTGGACTTGTGCATTGAGGCGGCTAGGCCGTGCCTGAAAGAGACCTCAATCCCTATGCTTCCTTGGAGGCCAATTGAAAGATGGATGACAGGTGAGAACGCCGTAATTTTCGAGGACGTTCTTGCTGGCATACAATCTGTGGTGGCTCGCAGTAAAAAACTAAAACAGATCACAACATGGAAATATTTTGAAGGCTCAGTCTTTGACGAAAGAGACAGCCGTCTAATCCCAAACCCAAAACCAAACTTAGGAGCAACAAATGGAAAACGTAGTAGCAATTCCGCAAGCAAAAAAAACTCTGACATTGGCGAACGCAGACGAGCTGTCAGTCTCTCAGTTCTTGAGGAACGTAAGATTAACAGGATGGCCACAGAAATTTGAGGCTATCACTGACAAAGAGGCAGCGCTCAAGATAAAGCCAAAGTTGAAGCAGTTTGTTGGTTTCATGAATGCCGAATTGAGGTCAGCGGGTGATGAGTTTGTTATGGGGGCGATCGAAGCACTCACCGCTCGTTACTATCAAGTTGAAACGCCTGATGGTGTTCAATATTTGCTTACCCGAGAATGGCTAGAAGACATGGAAGAATTTCCCGCAAACCTAATCACTAAAGCTTGTCGAAATTGGCGAAAGTCCGACAAAGGCTATGCACCAAAAAGCGCTGGTCAACTGATGGCAAGCGTCATGCAAGAATTTGTGGACATGCAGACGGATTGCAAAAAAGCCAAAGATATTTTGCGCTTAGTGGAGGCGGCGTAATGTCAAAGATTTGGGAAATATGGACAGATGAAGAAAATGTTTGGTTAACTGAGAATTACAGGACTGTCAGCAAAGCCGATATGGAAAACCGCCTTGGCAGAAAATATGAAACGATTGCGCGGAGGGCTAGTAAAATGGGTCTAACAAAAATACGCAAAAGCCGTGCCGATTTGTGGACTGATGAAGAAACCGAAAAGTTAATAGAGTTATGGGCTGATAACAGCGCAGCGTCCGTTGGACGCGCATTGGGTAAAAGCAAAAACGGAATCATTGGTAAGGCATACCGTTTGGGGTTACCTCCAAAGAGGCCAAGACCGCGATTTAACAAAATCGATCAATTGAGGGTTTTAGCGGAAAGCGGCAAAACAATAATGCAATGTTCATCAGCTCTAAAAACAGCCCCCAAAACAATTAAGCACCACGCAGGTCTTAATGGGATTAAATTCAAAAAGGCAGACAAAAAAACAATCGTAACCACACGCTCGCCAATAACTGGCGCAATCGTAAAGAGGGCGTTTAACAAACCTCCAACTATTCCAAAGAACCAAGGGGTTTACGTCAAGCAAAACGGCGATGGTGGTTATCTCCATATGAGCCAAGAGAAAATAGTTATGGATAAAACCTATGCCGCGCGGCTGACATTAAGCCAGGCGAAAGCGGCGATTGCTAAATCAAAATTTGATAATTTGCATATTCATAGGGAGGTGAGGGTATGACTGATAAAATGTTTACTAAATTTGACCAGTGGATTGACCAGTTTGAAAAACAGAATGGGAAACCTGATGAGTGCCAACATTTATTGTTACAGCACGGGTATTACGCAGGCTACAAAGCCCGCGCAAATGAAAGCCCATGGGTGCCTATCGCTGATATACCTGATGAGTGGAAAGACGGGCGGTCGTTGTTAGGTGGAGACCTTGACGGGGCTATGTACGAATTAACAATTGCGAGCGTCGATGAAGAAGACGGTCAAATTTATTGGTCAAGCAATTGCGGCCAATACGTTTGCGAGAACCCTGACCCTGATTTTGTTAGAATAGCACCAACCGCACCAAAGGAATAAATAAATGAGCACACAGCCGCATAAAAAAGCAAAACGCCAATATGAGCATGGGTCGGCAGAAAGAACCGCAATTGAAGCGGTCACGCCAGAGCGCTACGAAAAGGGCTATTGGGTACATGGCAATGCGCGTAAAATGCTGGAAGGCTCCGAGGAGCGGGCAGTTGATAGCATTCACATGAGGCTAGCCGTGCCAGTCGCGGGTCTTTGGTCTTTGGTTAAACCTAACGCAAAACGCCAGAAGTCCTTGTTAGAGCCTATACACATTCAGGCGGCCAATGCTTATCATGCCGATCTATTGGTGCTTGAAGGTTCGTACAATCATGAAATGGGCGTGTTTGTGGATAGGAGTAGGGCAGAGCCAGCAATAAATTCGTTGTTAATTGACGCAGGCAATAAGATTGCGTGTATTCGCAGACGTATGAGCCCTAAAATGCTAAAGGTTTTAGAAACGGTGTTTCTTGAAAATCCCGATAAATCACTATCGGTCATATGGCCCAATATTCACCAAAGGCGGCTAGCGCAAAAACAATTGATTGACGCTATGCATTGGATTGCTAAGGAGTATAATTTATGTGCGAATTAGTTATTGACTAATATCACGAATGGGCCTACGGCTGGGTACAATTGGTTTTGCGCCTTGTTTTAGGGTAAAATCAAATAGACCTCATTCTCGCGAGTGGGGTTTATTTATAATTATCAAGTATGGACTGCACGGCGTCCCCCGCGCGCTCAAGAAGTTCAGTTACGTTATTTGGCATGGGGTCTATCCACTGAAACCCACACAATACACAATCATCGAACGCATATTTTATGCCAGCATCACTATCTAAATCATAATCATCGCCATCGGTGATTATCAGCGCTTGAAATTTAGGTTTTCGCGTATGGATGAGGTACTCTCGTCCATCATCACCCTCGCCATTGACCCATTCGGCATGAACAACTTGTGGTGCCACTTCGCCAATAAGATTGAGTAGAGCCTGCCCGAGGCGCGGACTAACATTTCCGTTATTGGCAATGCGCTGCACCGTGCGCCTATTGACATTGAGCGCTTTTGACACAGCGCCGACCCAGTTATGGGCGGAGCCGTGCCAAGCGATGGCGTTTGACGTGAACTCGTGGGGTGTCATTCCTACCATTTGATAGCTTTCGTTTTAATCGTTTCCTCAGTTTTTCCATCAAAGTCGCCATCATCATCAAAAGTAACAACCGCTTTGATTAGGTGAACGGTGTTTTTTGTTTGGTTTTTAAAGCCATCGCCCGCTAGAAGCGCTTTGTTAATCATATCAAATGTTTCTTCGGCCTCAGCTTTACTCATTTGATATGGCTCATGGTTGTCTTTTTCGAACCCTTGACCCGTCCACACATCATTGTTGGAATGTGTGTTGTCGTAACCGATAGCGATTGTGTAATATGTTTCTGTTTTAGTCATTTTTCGGTCTCCTTTTTCCGATTAGAGCGGCTTGTGCCAGCTCTTGTATTATACATATGTCGCACTGCGACATAAGTCAAGTATAAATATTGATTTTTTTTGAATAAAACATCAATAACATTTCGAAGGACATGGCGGCTAGGGTTGGCCTAATGCCCACTGAACATTGGCCGTGATACAGCGGCGATGTCATTGACCGCGATTACTGTTCATTTCTTAACTGCAAATGAAAACACGCCACTTGGCGTATCTATGAAAGCGGCTGCATAAGCTGATTTCGGGGAGGCCGAATGCCTAGCAACAGAAGTTTCGTCAAATATTCATGACTTATGCGCGTAAACGGCCATCATATCACAAATGGTATGGGACTGCGCGCTGGAAGCGTAGACGCGCGGCGTTACTTAGTTACGAGCCGCTATGCCGTATGTGTGCTAGTGAGGGAAGAACAACATCTGCTACCATAGCTGACCACGTAATACCGCATAAGGGCAATGAAGCATTGTTCTGGGATGGAAAGTTACAGCCATTGTGCAAGACACACCATGACAGCACTAAGAAGGCTCAGGACAGCGGCAAGGGAATGGGATACGATAGTGAGGGCAAACCTCTTGACCCTAATCACCCTTGGAATAAGGCATAACAACATGAATAGATTACAATCTGAGTTACACTTGCAATGGAAACCGTGGGTTAAATATCTGATGAAACGCCCTAATTTACTTGCAGTATGCTAACACCTATCGGTTGGCATTACACAGTTATATGTAAGCAAGGGAGGGGGTAGTCTAAAGTCTAAAGGCCTTTCGCGCTCTACCCATGCCCCCCCTTTATTTGCAATAAATCCTGATTTGAAAAGGGGTGTCCCCGTGAAGATACGACAGCCGAGATATAAACAGATATTCGAAACACATGATGATGGCGAAAAAAAGGCCGAGATTGCTAGTGTGTGTTGGGTGGAAGTTATCGAACATCTGAAAGAAAACGGGTTGCTTTCGAGAACTCGCTTGGGGCTCGCAGATAGATATTGCCGAGCCAAAGCTGAATACGAAACTTTGTATGCACGTGGCATGAAAGAGGGGCCAACGTCAAAAGGTGCGTCTGGTGGTGAATACGCAAATCAAAAATGGCACGCGGTCGGAAAGTTAAATGCTGATCTGATGAAGCTTGAGGAATCGCTTTTAATTTCACCTAAAGCCGCTGGCGGTAAGATTGATGACAAGAAAAAGGAAACGCCAAAAACAGCAGCCGATGAGTTCCTTGACTGACCAAACTACGCAGTATGCGCAGGATGTGGTCGACGGTAAAATAGTTGCAGGTCTCTATGTGCGCTTGGCGGCGCAGCAGCATCTAAAAGATTTGAAAGACGGCCATAAGCGCGGACTGACATGGGATGTCGAAGCCGCAGAAAAAGCCATCAGGTTTTTCCCAGCTGTCCTGACAATTACCGAGGGGGAAAAAGAGGGCGAGCCATTCACCTGCCTGCCATGGCATGTATTCACTGTCGGCTCAATATTCGGCTGGAAGAACCAACTAGGCTGGCGGCGCTTTCGATTTGCTTGGCTTGAAACTGGCAAGGGTCAAGCCAAGTCACCATTGATGGCGGCAATCGGCATGCTGATTATGGCATTCGAGGGTGTACCCCGCGCCGAAGTCTATTGCATTGGCGAGAAAAAAGACACGGCCCGTGTCGTGTTTCGTGATGCGGTGGCAATGTCCAAGGCACCCATCCCCGGCAAGGGTGGTGACACACTAGAAAATACAGGGCGGCTGGTCATTCGCGGCACTGGTGATAATGCCTACAAACTAGAGCACATTAAAAGCGGCTCATACCTGCTGCCGATTGCCAACACGGATTCTGTAAACGGACCTAAACCGAGCGCAGTGCTCGGTGATGAAATCCACGAGATGAAGAAAAACACCGCCATCGAAACATGGCGGGCTGCAGTGGTGAAAAAGGCTGGTAACTCAGTTATAATTCTGGGCACAAATACACCGTCTGTTGATCAGCATGTTGGCACGTTCTACAGTGATATGTGTCAGAGAATACTACGCGGTGAAAATAAAGACGACACCGTTTTTGCATATATTGCCAGAATTGATAAAGGCGATAACCCGTTTGAAGATGAAGCCTGCTGGATAAAATCTTTACCTGCTTTAAACATCACGTTTCCGATGGAGCGTATTCGGGACTTGGTGCAGTCAGCGAAACTGTCGCCATCAACGATGTTGGCCACGAAGCGACTTTACTTTGGCATTCCTGTCGGAACAGCGGAGTTCTGGATCGATGAAGACTGCTGGGATAAAGCCCAGGGCGTTGTTGATGAAGATAAATTAAAGGGGCGTGAGTGCCACTTGTCTCTCGATCTATCGCGTAAGAATGATTTATCGGCGTTATCAGCCGATTGGAAACCAGAAAACACAAAGCAAAAGCACGAAGTAAAGACTTGGTATTGGACGCGTGATTACGACATAGAAAATCGTGCGAACGCCGACCAGATACCATACCGCGACCTTGAAGAAGAGGGAGCAATTACGATCACCAAGGGCAGGGTGATTGAATATTCATTTATTGCTAAGCAGGTGCAAGAACTGGATGCCGTTCAAAACGTGGTGCAGTTGGCAGTGGATAGCGCATTCATCACGGAGTTTATGGCAGCCTGCGATGATTTGAATTTTCCGGTCTGGCTCTATGAGGGACCAGACGAACCAGAGGGCGTTGGCCTGAAAATCGTAAGACACGCCCAGGGCAAGCGGGTGGTGTTTGAAGACAAAATGCTGTGCATGCCAAAGTCTATCGAGAGGACAGAAGATCACGTCCTAAACGGCAACATAATAATCGACATAAATCGTCTAACCACAATCTGTGCATCAAACACGATTGTTGACGCTGATGCTCAGGGAAATCGCATGTTTGACAAGAAAAAAAGCAAAGGGAGGATCGACGGCATGGTGACAATAGCAATGGCCGTTGGTGCTGCGACTGCTGATGTTGAAGTCAAAAGCAGTGTGTATGAGACACGCGGGATTAGAACGTTATGAGTTTATTGCAGCGGTTAAGCGCCGCCAAGCATGCGTTCAACAATCCGCAGGCTAAAATAACGACCAGCAAACACTTGGCTGACTATATCCAATACCACGATAGTGTTGGTTCACCTCTAGAGGTGTCGGCTGTATTACGATGTGTCGATCTGTTATCGTCATCATTGGCGATGTTACCTTTTCGGGTTGTGGGTTTGGAAAGCAGGGAAGAAGTCAAAACCCACCCTCTACATTTCAAACTAAAGTTTGAACCTAACAACTGGCAAACCTCATACGAGTTTCGCAAACTGATGGAGGTGCGGCGCATCATGCACGGCGATTCTTATGCTCTTGTTGTACGCGCAGGCTTGAGCGTGGTGGGCATGCAGCCTTTGGACAACGCCCGCGTTAAGGTAAAACAGAACAACGACTGGTCACTGTCCTATGAGATAAAACGCCCAAACAATGAATGGGTTCCAATACCTGCACAGGACATTTTGCACCTACGCGATATTTCTGTTGATGGCCTTGAGGGTTGTTCGCGCACCAAATTGGTCAGGTCTGCGATTGCAACTGCCAAAGCCGCAGAGAATGCCCAGCGAAACATATTTGAAAAGGGCACAATGGTCGGCGGTTTCGTAGAGCATCCTGGTGCACTTGGTGATGATGCGTATCTACGCCTTAAAAAGCAAATGGACGAGAGGTCTGGCCCTGAACATGCAGGGGAATGGTGGTTGTTAGAGGACGGTATGAAAGCCGCTCAGTTTGCTCTCACGGCGAGAGATGCACAAACAAACGAAACTAGAAACCAACAGATAGAAGATATTGCCCGTGCCTTTGGTGTTCCTCGCCCATTATTGATGATGGATGACACATCTTGGGGTTCAGGTATCGAGCAGCTAGCCACTTTGTTTGTCCGCTTTGGATTAGCACCGGGGATGGTCTGTTGGGAACAGGCCACCCGACGTGTACTTTTAACGCGGCAAGAAAAAACGAAACTTGACCTTGACATAGACGAGCGTGTTTTATTGCGCGGCTCTCTGAAAGACCAAGCGGAGTACTTCGCCAAAGCGAGTGGCGCAGGTGGTCATATGCCTTGGCTGGAAGCAAATGAAATTCGCCAAACAACAGGCTCAGCGCCACACAAAGACGGATACGGATTAAACCAAATGGGACAGGAGACAAGCAATGCCACGACCGAATAAAATCAAATTGGGTGTCAAGCATGATGTTCGCGCATTCACAGATGACAATGTAATCCAGCGTTGGCAAGCAGAAGCGCAAAATGGTGCTGTTAAAGCTGCTGATGCTGACAACACCATCACAATCTATGACCAAATCGGCGAAGATTGGTGGACGGGTGAAGGGGTCACGGTAAAGCGAGTTGACGCTGCACTACGGAGTATAGGTGAAAAGCCCGTAACTGTTGTTATTAATTCACCGGGTGGTGATATGATGGAGGGCGTTTCAATATATAATCGCCTTAGAGAACATAAGGGTGAGATAACAGTAAAAGTTGTTGGGTATGCGGCGTCCGCTGCTTCACTTATCGCGATGGCCGGTGACCGTATTGAAATTGGTGCGGCTTCGTTCTTAATGATACATAATGCATGGGTCATTGCAGGAGGTAATCGCCATGAAATGAGAGAGGTTGCTGACTGGCTAGAGCCGTTCGACGCCGCGCAGGTTGGTGTTTATGCGCAACGCACGGGAATTGACAAACATGAAATAGCCGCACTGATGGATGCGGAATCATGGATTTCTGGTGAGGATGCTGTTGAGCGGGGGTTTGCAGATGCATTATTGCCACCTGATGAAATTGGAGAGCGTGAAGCTAGTAGTAAAGCTTCTAATGCGGTGCGTGCCGTTGAAGCAAAGCTTACAAAATCTATGTCCCGCTCAGATGCGAGATCACTAATTAACGAAATCAAAGGCAAGCCCGGCGCTGCCCTAGAAGCTACGCATGACGCTGGCGAATACCCGATGTCAGAAATGGCATCACTATTGAAAACGCTTCGGGGCTAACCCGCACGTTTCATTCGGCAATTTTGCCACAATATGCTCCGTGATTGGGGCTTTTTTTATGGAGTAAGAGAATGAAAACTCTTCACAAAACCGCTGCGCTTGCGTCAATTTCTTTGACTACAATGGCAGCATCTAAACCTACCGCAGTTATGGGCCATGTTCGCGCTGATGCGAGCGACCCAAAGGCTCTGATGGCTGAACTTCAAACCGCTGTTAAAGCCATGCAGGATAAAAACGACCAAGCATTGACCGCCAAGGTAGATGACGTTGTTTTGACTGAGCATGTTGACCGCCTCAATACGGCTATTTCGGACATTCAGGCGAATATGGAAGCACAAGCAACTGCTATTGCCGCCGCTAAATTCGGGGCTGGTGGTCAAGGCGAACTTGCTGATGCTGAGTATAGTACAGCATTCGCGTCACATTTCAAAAAAGGCAAGGTTGAAGCTTCTTTGAATAAAGGTGCTGATGACGAGGGCGGCTATCTTGCACCTGTAGAATGGGATCGTACCATCACTGACAAGTTGGTCATTTTGTCTCCAATGCGCAGATTGGCGCGTGTCCAGACAATCGGCAGTGCTGGTTATAAAAAACTGTTCAATAAGGGCGGTACAGCATCGGGTTGGGCTGGTGAAGAAACTGCTCGCCCTGAAACAGCCACGGCTACATTTGGGCAAATGACCTATGGCACTGGCGAACTCTATGCCAATCCGTCTGCTACGCAGGGCATGCTTGATGACAGCGAAATCAACACTGAAACATGGCTGGCCGATGAAGTGCAAACAGAGTTTGCCTCAACTGAGGGCACAGCATTTTTCGGTGGTGATGGCACCAACAAGCCAACTGGTATCTTGACGTATGTCACAGGCGCAGCAAATGCTGCCGTTCACCCTTATGGAGCAATTACACAGGTCAATTCAGGTCATGCTTCAACCATCCCTGATGGCGATGCTATCATGAATCTGATTTATGATTTGCCAGCCGCATTCCAACAGAACGCTTCATTTTGTATGAACCGCACATCTGTTCTTGCAATTCGTAAATTGAAAGACGGGAATGGCAACTATCTGTGGCAGCCATCATTAGCTGCTGGCGAACCTGCAACATTAGCTGGTCGTCCTTTGGTTGAATCCGAGGACATGCCGAATATTGCAGCGAATGCCAATGCAATTTTGTATGGTGATTTCATGCAGGCATATATCGTGATTGACCGCACTGGCACACGTGTCCTGCGCGATCCATATAGCAACAAGCCTTATGTGATGTTCTACACCACGAAGCGTGTTGGTGGCGGCTTGCTCAATCCTCAGGCTATGCGCGCTCTTAAAATCGCAGCGTAAGTCTAGGCGAGATAAATCAGGCGGGGTTTCGGCTTCGCCTGCATAACTTTTTGGAGAATTATTATGACTAAAGTTTTTAACAAGACCTTTATTGGCTGCACAGGCGGTGATGTATACGCCACCACATTTGAGTCTGGTGATGATGTTCCCGATGATCTTCTGGATGCCGCAGAGGCAACTGAAAGCATCGAAACAGATGACAAGAAGGCTACGGCACTTCGTAAGGCCCGACAAGCCGAACTGTCTGGTGACGAAGACCCAGCTGCTGAAAAAAAGCCCGCAAAAGAAAAAGCACCTGCTAAAAAAGCAGCGGCAAAAAAATAGGTTGCTGAAGTGTACCAGCCCACGCTCATAGAGCCACCCGCAACTACGCCAGTTTCACTTGATGAAGCCAAGCAACATCTGCGGGTGGATCATGATGACCATGACGTGCTTATCACCTCGCAAATCGAAGCGGCTACGCAATATCTTGATGGATTTGTAGGCATTTTGCGGCGTGGGCTTGTCACACAGACATGGGCGCAAGAATACACTGGGTTTTCCACTTGTATGCGGCTCCCCTTAGCGCCAGTCAGCGCGATTGATGAAATAACCTATACGAATGCAGCAGGCGGTGCTGAAAGTCTTGCTCCTAGCGAATATGAGACGCTATCAGACGAAATGGGGCCTTATGTTAGCTTTAACAATATTCCATCAGCAGATAGTGGCCGTGTTAAAATCACGTTCGTTGCAGGATACGGCGCAGCCCAGAATGTACCAGCACCAATCAAGTCGGCGATATTATTACATGTTGGCTCATTATACGAAATGCGCGAACGCGAGATAGTGGGCGCGTCTTTGGTGGAATCCACAACTTACAAAACGCTATTGGCTCCATACAGGCGCTGGAAAATTTAGGAGAAAGACATGCCAAAGGTAATTTTCCAGCGC
>Ga0209633_10004571_pt1 | contig 12394 bp, 8 predicted proteins | sample Cruoilmetagenom1_FD_187290 | JGI IMG/M metagenome (GOLD analysis project Ga0209633, IMG submission 187290) | Oil polluted marine microbial communities from Coal Oil Point, Santa Barbara, California, USA - Sample 1 (SPAdes) (version 2) | ecosystem: Environmental > Aquatic > Marine > Oil seeps ... | reverse complement strand
GGCGACCGGTCAAGCTCCTTGTTCCGGCGCAAGCGCCGGAACAAGGAGCTTGACGAAGTCAGCACCGCGATTCCAGGCGGCGTAGCCGCCTGGAACAAGGAATTATACTGATTATAACGCTTTTTGGGGAGGCATATATTCCAATGATTTCAATATATTACAGTTTTATGTGAAAAACATAACCGAATAATATATCACCTACTTGGGCTTATATTCGTGTTCTTGGTACCTTCAATAAGAATATAACATTTTGAAATAACAAAGATTATGGGCTCCCCTAAATCCGTTATAATCAGGAATTATACAATTTTTTTCTGTATAACTCCGTCAGTTAATAATCGCTATCAATAGCAAAAAATAATGCATCTTGACAACCATTTTTTAGTAATGATATATTATTTCTAACGGTATAATATTCAAAATCTGTTGCTAAACAGATCAGGATAACTATAAATGATTCAAATTGAAACAAATTTGCTAAATAATTATAATTTGAGTTTGCAAATAAAGCAAATTCCAAAAAATGAGCATAAATATTACTTGAAATGGCTGAGATATTATTTGGATTTTTGCCATAAATATGATTTTCAGAATTCAGATCCTGAAAGTCTTCATGGATTCATTGGCAAGCTACGCTCAAAAAAGCAGAATATAGCTCAGCAAAAACAGGCAACCAATGCTATTCGCCTTTTCTATAGATTGTCCAAATCCGACAATTTACAAAATACTTATAATGCCAATGATACTGTAAGTAAAATTCCGATAGTAACCGAGATGAAAGCACCTTATCTTGTACAGGAAAAACATAATGTTATAAATGATGGTCATAGCCTGAGTTCAAAGATGTCCAATCATGCTGAAAGTTCAAATACAGGACAATCATGGCAGGGTGCCTATCAGGGGTTGAAAAATGAAATCAAGGTTCGTCATTATTCTCCTAAAACACTTAAATCCTATAAAAGCTGGGTTAGAAAATTTCAAACTTATACACAGTCAAAGGCTCCCTGCACACTTGACTCGAATGATGTAAAAAAATTTTTAACATATCTTGCAGTGGAACAGAATGTATCTGCTTCTTCACAGAATCTGGCATTTAATGGATTGTTATTTTTTTATCGTCACGTCCTTGGCAGGGAATTTGGCAAAATAGATGGTATTGTCAGGGCTAAAAAACGACCGTATATTCCGGTTGTTCTTTCCAGAGATGAAGTGAACAGGGTTATTGAAGCTTTGAAATATCCTTACGACCTGGTTGTTAAACTGCTTTATGGTTGCGGTCTAAGATTATCTGAGTGCCTTAATCTACGGATAAACAATTTTAATTTTGATGCTGGGATTTTGACTATTCATGACGGAAAGGGAAAAAGGGACAGAACTCTCCCAATCCCTGAAGTGCTGGTTTCAGAGCTTAAGGCGCATATGGGAAAAGTAGCTCATTTGCACAAAATAGATCTTGCTGATAATTACAATGGTGCTTTTATGTTTAACGCCATAAAAAAAAAGTATAAACATGCCGGTAAGGAATTTATCTGGCAATGGTTTTTCCCTGCAAAAACACTGACCTTTGTTACGGAGACAAAAGAAAACAGGCGATATTACCTGCATGAATCTCACGTTCAAAAAGCTATTAAAAAAGCCGTGACAAAAGCAAAATTAACTAAAAGGGCGACCGCACACACTTTTCGGCATAGTTATGCCAGCCATTTGCTGGAAGCCAATTTTGATATTCGCACTATTCAAGAGCTTTTGGGACATAGTGATATCCGGACAACCATGATTTATACCCACACAATTAAATCCACAACCGCGAAAGAAGCAAAAAGCCCTCTTGATCTGTGGAGGACGTAAGAATCATAAAAGGGGTCACATCTTAAATATTCAATATTCGTTCCTTAATTGTGGAATCTCTTTGTCTTCTTTCCTGGATAATAAAAATGTTTCTTTTATCCAGTTAACAAAACACGGCTCTCCTAAAATAAAACCACTAATTAGATTTTTATGCGCATTTTCAACAGCCTTTATATTAGCAAACAAGACAGGATTTAATGTCAATATTGATTATTTAAGATGTGACCCCTTTTTTTTCTTTGATAGCTGATACAACAAAACAAAAATGGGTTTTTACTAAAATCCGGTCATCAATTTTAATTTTTTCTATCTGCCGGCAGAGAAAGAGCCTGACAACGAAAAAGTTTCAACAACTTAAAAGGCAGAGCCTTTCAGAACTGCATTCCCAGGCAAAGCCTGGGAACGAGACGAACGTGACAGAACCTGGGAGTGAAGGAAAATATCAAGTTGACATCTGTTGTTCCTGCCAAAAAGGCGACAACTCTCTCAAACGTTCAATAATCGGTGGCAGCTTTTTAATAATATATTTTATTTCTTCTTCTGTATTATATTTACTAAGGCTGAAACGGATAGAACCATGAGCCGCTGTATAAGGAACTCCCATGGCTCGCAAAACATGCGACGGTTCAAGGGAACCTGTTGTGCATGCGGAACCGGAAGAAGCGCATATTCCATGCTCGTTGAGCATCAACAAGATGGCTTCGCCTTCAACAAATTCAAAACTTATATTGGTAGTAGTCGGCAGCCGGTTTTCTCTGGTTCCGTTTATTATGGAAGAGGGAACAGCTTTAAGTAATTCAGTCTCAAGTATATCTCGTAAATGTCCTACTTTTTTTGCATCATCTTCAAGATGTTCCATGGCCAGTTCACATGCCTTGCCAAGTCCGACTATGGCTCCTACATTCTCGGTTCCCCCGCGCCTTCCGTTTTCCTGATGCCCGCCGATCAAAAAGGGCGAGAACCTTGTGCCTTTTCTTACATAAAGCACTCCTATACCTTTTGGGGCATGTATTTTATGGCCTGACATAGAAAGCATATCCATCGGAATTTTTTGAACATCTACAGGAACCTTTCCGGCAGCCTGCACAGCATCAGTATGAAAGGTTATACCTCTTTCCGAAAGCTTCCCTGCAATCTCTTCAATGGGAAATATGACCCCTGTTTCATTATTTGCCCACATTACACTGACAATAGCAGTATCATCGGTTATATGGTCATAGAGATAATCAAGATCAAGAACACCTTTATTGTCAACCGGAACATAAGTTACACGATGGCCCCTTCCTGATAGTTCCTCGCAGAGATTTTTAATCGCCGGATGTTCGACCCTTGTTGTTATAATATGTCTTTTACCTGACCGTGAACGTAATACTGCCTTAATGGCAGTATTATCACTCTCTGTTCCGCAACTGGTAAATAGAATCTCCTTGGGCGAAGCATTTATCAGGGCTGCGACTTTTTCCCTTGCTTCAGCTATTTTATACCCGATTTTACCGCCAAAGGAATGCATACTGGAAGGGTTCCCATAATAATCGGAAAAATATGGCAGCATTTCAGCAAGCACTTTATCATTTACTTTTGTGGTTGCATTATTATCAACATATATAGGTTGTTTCACTTTTGACCTCTTTAACAATAAGTTCCGGGGATACCAGTTCCTGTATTTTGTTTTCGATAAAATTTTTAATTGTAACCTGGGAGGTTTTGCAGTTCGCACATGCGCCGCGAAGTTTCACATATATAACATCACCATCCAGATCTATTAGTTCAATATTACCGCCGTCTTTTTTCAGCACAGGTTTAATTTCCTGATCAAGTATTTCTTCAATCAGCCTGATTTTCTGAATATTTGTCATTGCAGCAGGCTTCTTTTTTTCAGGCTGCTCCTTCCCCTGAATAACATCTATTATATTCTGAATTTTTTCAATGCAGTTGCCGCATCCTCCACCAGCCTTGACAAAGTCGGTTACATCTTCAACTGATGTCAAACTGTTTTCAGTAACGGCACGTTTTATTTCAAGATCGGTTACGCCAAAGCATTCGCATACAATCTCGCCTTCGGCTTTCTGGTAAGGAACACCACGGTAATAGGCAATTGCTTTTTCCAGCGCGTCTCTGCCCATTACAGAGCAATGCATTTTTTCTTTAGGCAATTCACCAAGATATAATGCAATATCGTCATTTGTAATCCTTGCTGCTTCATTTATTGTAAGACCTTTTATTATTTCAGTCAAAGCAGAGGAAGATGCTATTGCACTTGCACATCCGAATGTTTGAAATTTAGCATCAATAATTTTTTCATTTCCATCTGTTTTAAAGGTTAGTTTCAAAGCATCTCCGCAGGCCAGTGAACCGACCTCACCTATGCCGTCTGCATCTTCAATCAAACCTGCATTACGCGGATTCATAAAATGATCTTTTACTTTATCTGTATATTCCCACATCTTTTTCCCTCTAAGCTTGTGAAATTAAGAAACGAGGACGAATTAATTTCCCCGTTCCTAATTATATGAACATCTATAGATTTTCGCCGTTTAAAATACGTTTGTATTATATATAATCATTTAAAGGGATAAAATCAATGCAGATATACTTTAAAAGGCCAGAAAATGAGATTTTTCAATGACCATCTTGTTTTTTTGATTGACAATCAGTATAATTTGGAATAGAAGAAAAAAATCTTGTCGGGACGTGGCTCAGCCTGGTAGAGTACAGCGTTCGGGACGCTGGGGTCGCTGGTTCAAATCCAGTCGTCCCGACCATTTTTTTTAAGAAACGGGGACGAGTTAACTTTCCCCCCGTTCCTTGGAAAAAAATTAGGGTTCGCTTGGGAACAGGGACGAATTAACTTCCACGTTCCTAACCTTATAGGCGGGTAATAATCTCTGTTGTTGATTTACTACGATCCATAGTATAAAAATGAAGCCCTGCAACGCCCCCTTTAAGCAATCCTTGGCATTGCTCAACAGCAAAATCTATTCCAAAATTCAGTACCGCTTCTTTATCATCCTGGTCAAGTTGATCAAGTTTGCTCTGCATTTCATCCGGAATGGCAGTTCCACAAACTTTAGAGAGCATTTTTGTCATTTTAATAGTATAAACCGGCATAATACCCGGGATAATAGGAATTGTAATTCCAGCAGCCCTGCATTTTTTAATATATTCAAAGAAAATGTTATTATCATAGCAATATTGTGTAATAACGTATTCAGCGCCATTTTCTTCCTTAAGTTTTAGAAATTCAATATCTTTTTCAAGACTTTCCGCTTCAAGGTGTCCTTCAGGATATCCGGCACACCCGAGAGTAAAATCGTAACGTTTTTTTATAAAAGCTATTATTTCCGAAGCATATGAGAAACTATCAGGATGAGGAACATATTTATCATCCATGGGCTTATCACCTCGAATAACAAAAATTGTTTCCACACCTATAGCTTTATATTTGTCAAGAATTTCTATAATCTCATCCGGTCCAAGCCCAAAACCGGCAATATAGGCTACAGTCGGAAGATTTTTATCTATGATAGTTTTAACTGTTTTGTATGACCCGTCTCTATCAGAACCCCCTGCTCCAAAGGTGACGGACATATATTCGGGCTTAAGCATGGAAAGTTTATCTATTATCTGACCAAATTTTTCAGTTGCCTTTTCATTTCTAGGTGGAAAAAATTCCATTGAAATAACAGGTTTTTTACTATTTTTATACAGATTTGAAACACGCATAATTTTATAACCCCCTACCTTTTTTATAGATTCCAAGGCATCACTTTTAGCAAAGCAGAAACAGAAACATTTTGTGTCCATTTCTAACAAATAAAAAATGCCTTTTAAAAAATGCTTCTTCAATGCTCAATTCTTGATTTCATATAACATATAACGTAGTATGTCAATTCTGCGAATTCATTTTTAAACAATCTTTTAGGAGTAATGGATTATGGTTGAAATTAAAATTCCAGGATACAAAACTTTGCAACTGGAGCATATTGTAATGGATTACAATGGAACCATGGCCTGTGATGGTTATTTAATTGAGGGTGTTAGAGAAAAATTGAAAATTCTTGCAGGCAGTATGAAACTTCATGTTCTTACGGCTGACACATTCGGCATGGCCGCATCCCAGCTTAAAGGGATACCGGTTTTATTATCAATACTTCCGCTTGATAATCAGGAAACCGGCAAACTTGATTATATTAAAAAGCTTGGACCCGATTCTTCAGTATGTATCGGGAACGGTAGAAACGACCACCTTATGCTAAAAGGTGCAGGGCTGGGCATAGCGCTTATACAAGAAGAAGGCGCTTCAGTAGAAACGCTTATTTCTGCGGATGTTGTTTGCAAGGATATTTTAGCGGCTCTTGATCTTTTCACCAAGACCAAACGGCTTGTTGCAACTCTGCGATCATAATATGAAAATACTTTTAATATATCCTTATTCCATTGATAAACGTATTCAAAAAGATGATATCAGTGTGATTCCCATGGGTCTCTATTATATCGGCGCTCTGTTAAAAAAAAAATGTTATGATGTGGAAATATTGAATTTTTATGATCTTGATAAGGATTCACCCATAATTAGAAGTATTATTGCCGAAAAAAAACCGGATCTGATCGGCTTTTCCATTTTCCATGCAAACAGGTGGGGCGGAATTGAGATTATGCGTATAGCCAGGGAGATTTGTTCTGATGTAAAGATAGTATTCGGCGGTATTGGAGCCACCTTTTTATGGAAACATCTACTGACTCACTTTAAAGAAATTGATTATGTTATAACCGGTGAGGGTGAATATTCTTTTTTGAATCTTCTGGAGGCGCTAAAAGGGGAAAAGTCAGAAAAAAAGTCTTTGAGTTTTAGGGATATTGGCGGGTTAGCATTCAGGAATGGAGATAAAGTTGAAAAAAATGAGCCTTTCAATCATATCATGAATCTTGATACCCTTCCCAACCCTGCCCTCTATTTTACTTATCAACATCTTTCCTTGACCCGTGGTTGCCCGGGTAATTGCACTTTTTGCGGTTCTCCTCAGTTCTGGGGCAAAGGAGTAAGATTCCATTCCTCGGATTATTTTGTAGACCAGATAGAAATGCTTTATAAAAAAGGTGTTACCTTTTTCTATTTTTCGGATGACACTTTTACTCTTAAAAAAAATCTTGTAATAGAAATCTGTAAAAAAATTATCAAACGTAATCTTCATATCTCATGGGCGGCTATTTCACGTGTTAATTATGTAAGCGAAGAAATTTTACTATGGATGAAAAGAGCAGGTTGCCTCCAGATCAGCTACGGAGTTGAAAGCGGTTCAGAAAAAATCAGAAAAAGACTAAACAAAAAGATAAATACAGATGATATTAAAAAAGCTTTTGATCTGACGATAAAATACGGAATTCTTGCAAGGGCTTATTTTATCTATGGCTGCCCTGGTGAAAATGAAGCAACTATCAGGGAAACCATAGATCTTGTAAAACAGATACAACCACTGAGCGTAATATTCTATATGTTGGTATTATTCCCCGGCACAGCGCTTTATGAAGATTTTGAAAAACGTTGTAAAGTGGACGATGATATCTGGCTGGATAAAGTTGAGGATATACCTTATTTTGAAACAGATTCCGATCTCTCCGGAGAAACGGTTATAGATTTTGGGAAAAAATTGAGATTAAGCTATTATGACAATCTTCCTGACTTTGCGAATAATATCAGACTTGTTAAAAAAAAAGAGCTTTATGTAACTCATGCCGATTTTTATTCAAGGCTGGGAATGACCTTCAGTCATGGTGATTATGCCGGGATTGATGCAATCAAATACAAGGAGAGGACTGCTGCTGGTTTATATCAGAAAGCGCTTGAGTATTATCCTGATCACAGGGCATATCTTGGCCTTGGGATTATAAAACAAAAATATGGGATGTATGAGGAATCAGCAGCCATACTTACAGAAGCTATCCATCATTATTCAGGAAGCGAATCTTTGCACATCTGTCTCGGTATGACGTGGATGAATTTGAAGAAATACGACAAAGCGCTCTCATGTTTCTTGAAATTTCAGAACTCAAAGGGTGTTATCGGCCATATTATGAACTGCTATAGATTGTCACATAAATAATTTCACTGCGTTATCGGTCGTTGGAGTATTACAATACGCCTTCCTCCCTCTGGCCTTGTGAAATTATTTATGTGACAATCTATATAAGAAACGAGGAAGTTAATTCGTCCTCGTTCCTAACCACTCCCTACAAATGAATACCGGAAAGTTGTTTATCCAGAGATTCCAGTTCTGCAATGAATTTATCTTTCACATTTTTTGATTCTTCTATCACAGTAGAAAAGAAATTTTTATAATAATTTATTCCTTCCTGCAAATTACTACGAAAAGACTCAAAATATTTAATCTCTTTTGTTTGGAGTGGGTTAAGAGTTTCAGAAATTGCTTTTTTAAGATAATCCATATACAGTTCTAATTCTTTGATAAACATATGAGGACGGTTGTTTTCATTTACCAGGTTTATCCGACCGTAAATATGATCTATCATTTCTTTTAAAGAAACAATCCTGGAAAAATAGGCCATGATGGGTCCGGGACAAATTGAAACACCTTTTCCTTCCAACTTTGTATCTATTTTTTTTACAAGCAGGGCAGATGTTCCCAGGCCAACGCAAATACATGATTTTTCAACAATTCTATTAACATTTTTTTGATATTCATTCTGATCGGAAAATTGTTTTTTGAGTTCTTTTATTTTTTGGCGTTGATATTGTGAAGATGCAGTACAAATAGCATGTTTTGTAAATTCAGTATTGTTAACAAGAAATTTTTTTGGGCAAACACTTCCCGGTCTGCCTTGTTCAATCAATACCTGTTTTTCTTTATCCTTGGTATTATTCCTTATAGTATTAAAAGGTACGCCTAACGGAGAAATATTACTTAAATAAAGATCGTCCTCGCTGGCATGGCACAACAACTCAAGTGTAGTTTTATCTACATTTGTAACTTCAGGCACCAGCAGAAATGGAGTGCCCCATCCTGTTGAATCAAGATTATAATAATTTAATAAAAAATCATGTTCCTTATTAGTGGTAATACCGCCTTGAATGGTAATTTTAAAATTTAAAGGTGTTTCAGAAAAGGGTTTGTTTTTATGTTTAAGGGCCTTAACAAGCATGCTATGAGTCGTGCTGACAAGTTTTTCTTTATCTTTTTTAAATTTTTCCAAAATTGGACCCAATAAATGTCCTTGTGTAGGAAAGGCATGTCCCCCGCAATTTAATCCCGATTCAATTCGATACTCTGAGACCCATAAGCCTTTTTTTGCCAAAAATTTACCTTGCGTTACTGCTGAACGAAAATCACTAACTTTTAAGATAATTTTCTTTTTCAGGAAACCATTCTTGTCAGGATAAAAATCATTAAAAGAAGCCATATGACTGTACAGCGATGTGTTTATACCGGCCGACAAAACAATGGATGAATCTAAATCACTTAATGCAAACCCTCGTAAAGCAGCATGCGCATCATTATAGTCAGATGAAAGTAATTCTCCACCTTTGTGATTTTTTTTATCCACTTTGGTCATTATATTGACATCAATAGAACCAACTGCCAGATTTTCTTTTAACCAGGTTTGCATCTTGTTTACAGCTTCACTATCTTTAGTTTGAAGCATTTCATTATAAACCTGCCTTAATTTTGAATATTCCGGCAGCATTTCCAAATATTTTATAATCTCGCTTCCCTTGTTGAATGGAGAAGCTTTTAACGCTTTAAAATTTTTTTCAACAATTCTATTAACAAGGTTTAGATAGGATGTAATTCTCTTTGCACGAGAATCATCCTCATTTGCATCAATAGAAATAAAAGGAATCGTCATTTTTTTGCAGTAAAATTCCCGTATTTTTTCAATCAGGCAATCATCTACAAGTGAAATTACCGAAGATATCCCGTAACTGGCAACCTTAATAGGTGTATCAATAGTAAAACCAATTCCCATTACAGGGATATGAAATGTATGAAGGTTCATTTTTACAATAACTTTCCAATAAAAAAAATATCATTAATATTACCGGATATCGACCAATCACAATTGTTGTATTTGTTTCAATAGCAGCAGATTGGCATTATAATTTCGATTCCGAATAAAACCATCTTGTAGCAGTTAATGAGTAATCTTGTCAAATGCTTCTATAATATACTAACCCGGACAAGCCGGAACCAAAAAAAAATTATCACGAAAACACGAAAGTACGAAAACACGAAAACCTGGATATTATTGTATTTCGTGTTTTTTATTTTTCGTATTTTCGTGATTGTCTTTTAGGTTTTCTGCCAGAAAAAACACAAATTTCAGGAGTAAGGTACAAAAATCTTGAAATAGCTCGCTATTCCTGCAACTTTTCTACTTTTTCACAAATTTTGCAGGGAGCCTGCTTTGCCGTAATGACTTCAGGTCCAAGTAAAACAGCTATCCAGCGTGATTCTTCCCTGCTGTCTAAAGCAATTTTTGCAGTAATAGTTAACGGTACAGAGAGCAGCATGCCGACAGGGCCTAAAACCCATCCCCAGAATAAAAGGGAAAGGAAAACAACCATTGTAGAAAGACCTAAACTTCGGCCCATAAACCGGGGTTCAACTACATTTCCCATTACCAGGTTTATAGCGGCATATCCGGCTGCAATAATTATCGCCTTTACAATACCGATCTGAATGATGGCCAAAAGTACGGCCGGCACAGCGGCAATTATGGAGCCTATATTTGGAACATAATTCAGCGCAAAAGCCAGCATACCCCACAATAACGGATAATCCAATCCCATACTGAAAACAAAACAGGCCACAAGGGTACCGCTGAGAAGACTAATCAATGTTTTAATAGCCATATAATTTTTAACGTTGTTTACAAACTTGTCAAAAGGTTCCAGAGAGGATTTATGCTCACCCAATATCATTCTCAATTTAGCAGGAATGCTGGTTGCTTCGAGGAGCATAAAGATGGCCGTCATTAAAATCAAAAAACCGTTTGTCAATAAATTACCCAGGCTGTTTAATATTGTTCCAACCAGTTTCATGGCCGCACCTGGATTAAATATTTCTGTTATTTCAAGATCGGAAACATCTATTCCAAATTTGTTGATCCACGCTATTATTCCAGCTGATTGCAGTTTAAGTTTTTCTTCATAAAGCGGAAGATTATTTGAAAAGTCTTTTACGGATGATCCCACCAGCCAGGCCATTAGAAATCCTATTATCAAAACTCCAAAAATTACAATTATAAGAGCCAGCCAGGTTGAAATACCTTTGCGATGAAGCCAGAATAGGGGCGTAGCGCTGATGATGGAAATAAATATCGCAAGAAGGAACGGAACAATCAGGACAGCGGCAGCACGCATGCCTGCTATCACAACAACAAGAGCCGCGATGGTGATTATAATTTGAGATACTTTCATCTCCTGAGTGTTAATTTTCATTAATGTCGTCTCCGTTTTTCAGTTCTTGTCCAATACTATTCGGCACACTTTTTGCGTAGATATCTAACTATTTAAATTTATAGAGGGTAAGAAAACAAGTCTATTAACATATAAAGTATTTTTTAAAAATCGGTTTTTGCTTGAATTCAGAGATATCAACCGCTTACAAATTTACATGCAATATTTATGCTGAATGGTATCAGTTTTTGTCTTAAAAAGTAATGGAACATAGATGCACATATATGAAAGAACCGCTTTATCCACAATATATTGTGGCTGGATCGAATTCTATACACAACAGGGTTCGCTCAAAAATAAATTAGAATTAAATAATTACAACTCATTGAAAATAAAAATTTTTATAAATTCATAAAAAAAATCAAGATAAAAAATTCGAAAACCCAGGCAAATATAGCCTATAAAAATAATGGAACTGGGTGCAACCTAAGAGATACCTTATTTTTGCCGGTTTTGCTCGTTTTTTTGTGAAGAAAATGCTCAAAGGCGGCCATAATGAGAATTGCTGAATCGGTTGATTTTGGGTTGACAATAAGTTTATTTCTCGGTTATAAAAATTAAATGTAGCAAGAAGCTGCATTTACAGCAAGAAGCTGTGTTTATAATATTACAATAAACAAAAAAACAACGATTAAATAATTTAGGAACGGGGACGAAATAATTTTCCCAAGCAGGCGCACAGATTTATGTCAGGTTTGTTCGATCTAAAAGTAGAAAAGTTGCAGGAATAGCAAGCTATTTCAATATTTTTCTACTTTTAGATCGGGCAAAGATGGCCTGAAGCTGTGATGCATAGTTGGGGAAATTAATTCGTCCTCGTTCATTAGTAAAGCCAGGAAGGTTTTAGAAAGGTCGTAAAAGGCCTGTTAAATCTTTCTGGCTTTTTTTTGTTTTGGGTAACTGCTTTTGGATTTCCTTGAAAGCGGGAATCCAAAAGTGTGAATGATGCAAAGGGGTTAACTGTATGAATTTTAAATTCATAATTGATAAAATATTAGCTTTGACAATCGGTGTAGTCTTTTTATTAACAACATATTCATTTGCTGATGATAAAGATTCAGATAACAATTC
>Ga0209633_10004570_pt1 | contig 12395 bp, 12 predicted proteins | sample Cruoilmetagenom1_FD_187290 | JGI IMG/M metagenome (GOLD analysis project Ga0209633, IMG submission 187290) | Oil polluted marine microbial communities from Coal Oil Point, Santa Barbara, California, USA - Sample 1 (SPAdes) (version 2) | ecosystem: Environmental > Aquatic > Marine > Oil seeps ... | reverse complement strand
CTCTGATTCTAACTCATTAATTTCGAGCTTGAATTTACCATTATACAACAAATCTAATCTTTTCTTAGTATTTTCTAAGCCAACACCCGAATATGGATTTGTGATTTTATTCTGCACAGATAAGCTATTCTCACAAATAAACTCGACACTATCAATGTCTTGATTTAATTCAATATTTACAAACGATTTTTCGTTATAACTAACTCCATGCTTAAAGGCATTCTCAACAAAAGAAATAAATAAAAATGGATATATTCTAACGTCATCATTAATATAATTAATTGTAAGATTTATCGAAACACTTTCATCAATCCTAAGCTTCATAAGATCTACATAGCTTTGTAAAAATTCTATTTCCTTTTTTAAAGTTGTATCTCCCCTATCCGATTCGTATAATAAATAGCGCATCATTTTAGATAAAGTAACAATTGATGTCTGTGCTTCTTTAGAATCGATATCTATTTGAGCATGAATATTATTCAATGTATTCATGAAAAAGTGTGGACTAATTTGATTTTGAAGAAATGCTAACTCCGATTTAAGGTGTTCCTTTTCTAGTTCACGTTTCTTTTGCTCATCAACAAACCATTTATTTGTAACTTTAATTGCAACATTAAAGCCAACCACCAGCCAAGCAATAACCATTTGATTAAAAATACTTAAAACTCGATTTCGTGGCAAAGGACCTTGTTGATCTGGCCCAGGCATTCCTTGTCTTGGTCCCGGTGGTCGTTGACCTGGACCCAGTGGTCTTTGACCTTCTGGAAATAGTCTTCGTTCAGGAAAACCAACAACTTGATTACCTTCTAACAAATCTTTTAGTAATGGGAAGACATATTCCCAGATATAAACCAATAACAAACTTATAACTACCACAGAAAGCAAATACATTGCTGTTTTCCCTTTAAAAAGTAACTCGGGAAGCAGCCACACTGTATTAATAATAAAAATAATTACAAAAGGAACCATTCTGCTCCAACCAACCAGTATTTGTTTATCTAATCGTCCTGTATTTGATGTAGAAACCAAAACAGGGATAATAAATATTACTAACCAAACGATAAGATATATGGCAGTTTCTGGAACCTTCTGACTGGTTTTTATATTCACATTCATTAATAATAACTGTTTGAGTTTGTTATAAAGATAAATCATTTTTTGTTATCTTAGGTTTATGTCTTCCCTCCCTCATGGATTCTAGTTAGGACGCTGCTTAATGCCTTTTCCCCTAGGCGGTGCTGGTCGTAACTGACACGAGATTTTTAAATAACTTTCATATTGATCTTCCGACAAAACTTGCTTTATCTTTTGATCACGCTCTTTTTCGGTATTTTCCATAATTTCTTTGTTTGGTCTTTCGCCATTGGCATGTTGCTTTTCTGCTACTTCAAAAAAACTTGTAAATGCATCTTCAATAACTAATTTCTGAGAATCATTAATTTCAATTTTCTTTTCAATTTTTGTAATCACATTCGCTACTCTTTTTTCAATTGTAGGTGGTTTTCTATTTCCTTGTTGTGCTAAAGCACCCGTTGTTATTAGCATAACTATTATCACTAATAAACTTTTCATTTTTGTTCTCATGTCTTTATTATTTTTAGTTAATATTATTTAGATAAATAGCTTATTACTGCATCGTGTCGTCCATCAGCATGAGTATTTAGATCGTTTAAAGAGTTTGTAAAATCGGATGATGATCGTAAAAATGTATATCCATCTTGCTCTGCTTCAGATCCAACAACATAATCGCTTATCAAATTATGATAATACTGATAGCTTGCTTGTACTTTTGATGGCTCGAAAGCTTCATTAATTGTTTTAAGTAAATAACCATTATATAAATCTTCATATTCAGGAACATCTATAAGATATCTAATTAATGGCCAGTCATTTCCTACTTCGTCCATTGAAAAAGACAATGTCTCCCTTTTCCCTTCGTACAGGGCTTCATTATTATCCCATGGAATCCAAACAAGTTTATCGGAATAAGGATTATGATACAAATAATAATTATGATTCATTACTCCATAGGTATCCCAATTCTGAATTACAGTATTTACCGCTAACCAGTGCATAAAATTATCTACATCAAAAACTGATTCTATTTCGTTTTTCCATTCTTCGAGGTTTGTCGTTCTTAAACTAGAATTTATAATGTTATATAATGATTCTACATCGCTATAATCTGGAAAATCCTCATTTGTTTTTAAATCGAAATCGCTTGTATTAAATGAACCTTGAGCAAAAGTTGCTGCTTCGTTCTCAGGCTTATAGCAATTTCCTTCGTTGCTACCAAATTGATCTACTAACATAGCATCTTCAACAATTTCTGTTGCTGTATATAATCCAAAGTAAATTGGTCCATCACCATAATCAACATAAATTTGATAATATGCAGTGTATGGAGCTTTTACTCCCGCATCTCTAAAAATATCGGCTGCTACTTTCTCATGCAAAAAAGATTGATCGTCGTAATTATTAGAAAACGCTATTTTCTGAAATCCATAAAACCGTTGGTTTTTAATTTCTGGAACATCATCTTCAAACTCATCAAAATCGAAACGAAAAGCCAGCTTCATACATCCACTTTGCCACGTGGAGCGCAAACTTGAATTTCCTTTAAAGCGAACCCCTACATTATACCATTCTATACCATTAAAAAATACCGATGCGGCAGAAAATATAGGTGTAAAATCCATCCCTCCACCTGGAGGTTCTGGAAATTCACCTTCAGCACCTGCAAACATCATTGGCAGTGGTGGGTTATCGCCACCTGACCCAAATGGTCCAATATTATCGGTTAAATCCTGTAGCATATCATCCCAATCATCTGCAGAAATTACAAGATCAACTCTATTTACTTTATCCTGTGGAAATACCTGATCATAATTTGGCAAGGCATCGCCAGAGTGTGTTTCAAAAGTCCAATCGCTAAGACCGGTACCAGGAATAACATCATCATCCTTAACTACTTCTTCATTATAACATGAAGTATTTAGTACTAAAAGAGATAAAATCAAGATTAATAAACCATTCATGTTATTATAATTTTTAGTTTTCATATCAATGAAATTTTAAATTTTAGAAAGAAAATTTATATCCTACACCCACGATGTAAGTATTCTTATTATAAGATTGATTTAACTCATTATCGAGTCGATAAAAAAGTTTTAACTCTCCCAAACTCTTTAAGGAATAATCAACTCCAAGTGTCCATCGGAGTTTACTAAGCGCTGTTGCCCTTACATCTTGTATTTGACGATATAGCTCTACATCCAAAAATGGATCGAACTTAAAACCTTTAATATTGTAATCAACAGAAAATTTATTCCGAAGATTATATAAATTGTTGATTGAAGCATCTGTGAAAAAATCTTCGTCCTTATTTTGAAATCGTAACCGATATGCCAAAGTAAATCGATTGATTTTTTGTTTATAAGATATATCGGTACTCCATCTATGCTGGGTATCAAATATTCCTTCCAAATTCTTATTCTGATAAAATCGATAGTTTGCTCCTAAAGTAAAATGCTTATTGATTTTATAATCCAAACCCAAATCGGCAAAATACATATCAAATTGAGACACATCTTTAGAAAACCGCATTTCCTGATCCAGTGATATTTTCCAATGTTTATTAATTTTTTTTGAGATTCCTACACTTGTCCACTGCTCTAAATCGCTTGTTACTTTTGTATCTTGAGCTTGTAAATTACAAATGAATCCTAGCATAATAAATGCGACTATATAAATTCCTTTTTTATTCATCTTACATTATTTATAGTTTTCTTTTAAACTTTATTAAATTAAATCTGCATCTATTGTATCTTCAGAATATTCTGCATTGATCATACCATTGAAATAATAAATTTTAACTTCAGCAGTATCTCTCAAGAAATTAATTTTTCCAACTTCAGCTCTATTTATTTCCAAACCTGTTCTTTCTTTTAAATCAAGCATTAATCTATTGTAATTTTCAGGTTTAATAAGATCAATTTTTTCGTAAATAATTCGCTTACTACTTTCGTGTTTTAACAACCAAACTCGCTCTAATCCATATATTATAAACACAATTGCCATATTCGTAAATATAAGTTCTGCATAGCTAATCTTTTTATTTGCTAAGGCATTAATTACTGATAATCCAATAATTATAAACAGATAGGTCATCTCTTTAATAGGAATAGTAGTTGTTCGGTATCTTATAATTCCAAAAACGGCGAACAATCCTAAAGCAAATCCCAACTCTAACTTTACACTTTCTAGTAAAAAACAGAGTAAGAAAATAGTCGTGCTAATAAGAATATAGGTAAACAAATAATCTTTTCGCTTTGCAGCTTTATAGTATAGCGATCGAACAATAATCAAACAAACACTTATATTAAGAGCAAAACGGAAAACAAGTTTTAAAAAATCTTCTGTATCAATTAATTTAATATTAAAAAATTCAAGTTCAGATAAATCAATATCCATTGTTGTTATTGTTAGAAGGATTGTATGTAATGTTTCCATAATAATTTATTTTAAGCTGAGATTTTATTAATCATTAATATTTTAGATTTAAATCGATTTGATTTTAAATTAGTGTAAACCAAAGTAGCTCCAATACAGTATTTACTAAAACTAGCCGATCTAATACCATGTTCTTTTAATACCTGAATCACCTTCGATTCCATAGAGAATTTTTCTTGTTTTACCTCAACTATTACCAGCGAGGGAAGCATACCCACATTACCATTTGCACTTATAAACTTTAAGTCAAAATCTACAGTAATACGCTCTTTTCCATTAGTTAAAGTAAGTCGCTTAAACGTATTTACAAGCTTAACTTCGAGCTCATCTGAAGAAAAAGGCGATTTATAGTCTAAGAAATCAATTTCCTTATTATTAAAGCACTGTGTATTTTCTGGTTTTATAATTCTCGACTTTAGAGTTCGCCTTTTGTTCGATTTAAATTTTATCTCTAAAAATTTTAAATCAGAATCTAGATACTCTCGCTCACGAATTTTGTATCGGTTCAACTTTCCATTCTGATGCTCTCGAAACATTTTAAAATTCTCGGTGTCGTAATATTTCGTTCGGTACGACATAATGCGCTCATCACTAATCTCTAGAACCTTATATAAAGATACTAAATCATGTAGAATTTCATGAATCTTGCCGACAGGACACAAAAATTTAGTGTCAACTCTATTCAAAAGCTTTACATTATCCATCTTCTTTAATGAAATGGAACTAAACTGGTCGATTATTTTTTGGATTGCTTCCATGTCTATTGTCTTTCGTTCTGTAGACAATATTATATACTAAGCAAGCATATTGAAAATCAAATCAATGTTTGGGAATATTTTTACACCGGAAAGCTGAATTTTATCTACGGAAGAAATAAAGTATTTTGATATTTGTAAAGAATTAGAAGAAGATAAAGCTTAAATAACCATCTCGGATTAATCTTGAATCAACCGAATATATAGTTGTTCTACTTTATCTCTTGCCCAAGATGTTTTTCTTAAAAACTTAAGACTAGATTTAATAGAAGGATCGTAATTGAAACAACGGATATTAATTCTCATTCCGAGTTCTTCCCATCCATATTCATCTACTAATCGCTCTAATATATCTACCAACTTAACTCCATGTAATGGATTATTAGGCTGTTCGATATGTTTGTTCTTGTCGTTCATTTCTTATTTCAAATGTAGCCAAAACTATCTAAAATTAGTGAATTTTTGTCATTAAAAAACCAGAGTAAAATTACTCTGGCCCGTTAATAAAACATAATAAACTTCAATCTAACTATTTCACTAACTATATTTTTCCAACAACTTCGTATAATTCTTCATCATTATCTATTACTGGCTTATAATATATTCCTTCGAATTCGTAATATTCATTTCCATCTATCGTAACTGACTTATAACCATCGGGCAAAGCATCTATACTAGCTCCTTTTGGAGGATCTACTGTAATGTACTCATCTCCTTTTTCTGCTTTAACATAAAAAGTTCCGTAATAGTAGAAGTACTTTTTACCATTTATAGCGCACCTAATTCTTTCTTTAGGTAAAGTTCTAACTCGTATTCCTACTGGTGCTTTTGCAATAATATAATTTGCTCCTACTCTTTTATAATATATGCCGGAGTAATAATGATAATTAACTCCCTTATGAGCAATTCTATATGCTTTTTTATTTACTGATTTATAAGTTTTCCCCCATTTAGGCAACTTAGAATAACGATAATTTGGACTATGCTTGTGTGCTCTCTTTTGAGAATGTACGCGTGCTTTATGATTTTTAGCCTTTCGATTCTGAGCACTTATAGATGTTAATGAAATACTTAAAACTGCAATAAGCAGAATTTTAAGTGCAAAATTCATTCTAATTAGATTTTGGTTAGTTTTCATAATTCATTTGTTTAATAATTATTTTAAAACAAAGAAAGAATTTCAATATGAAGCGAAAATGAAGACTAACAAATTCACAGATTCAATCTAGCTAATAAAATCCATTATTTTCTTTAAGTAATGAACTTAAAAAATTTAATACATTTAATTTGGCATTGCTGTACTTTTTTTCTTATTTCGTGACTTGAATTTAATAAATTCAATTTATGACTAAAGTAAAAAACAAATCAAAACGCTTAAAAAAATATCATAAATGGCCCGGATTAATCCTTTCATTTATTCTAATATATTATGCTGTTTCAGGAATACTAATGAATCATCGAGATCTAATTTCAGGTGTCGATATTAACAGAAACTCATTACCACAAGAATATAGTTACAACAATTGGAACTTAGCCGCTTTAAAAGGCAAACAAACCATTACCAACGATAGTATTATTGTTTATGGAAATATTGGTGCTTGGTTAACCGATTCTACATTCCAACATTACTCTGATTTTAACGCTGGATTTCCAAAAGGTATCGATAATAAAAAGATTTTTGATATTCATTTAACACCAAATAATAATCTTTATGCAGCCACATTATTTGGTTTATACTGTTACAATTATGATAATTCTACATGGCAAGAAATAGAACTTAATACAGATATAGATAGGTTTGTTTCTGTTATTAGTAAAGGTGATTCTGTTATTACTATGAATCGTTCATATGTTTTTTCAGGCATTGATAATGGTTTAAACACTAAGTTTGAAAAGATTGAACTAAAAGCACCTGTCAACTACGAAAACAAGGTTAGCTTATTTAAAACTATATGGCAAATACATTCAGGCGAAGTTTTTGGTCTGCCAGGTAAACTCTTTGTCGATTTCATGGGACTATTGGTAATTATTCTTTCCCTTAGCGGGATAATATTTTTCTTCTTCCCTAAAATTATTAAAAGAAGAAAGCATAAAGACAAATCGACAAACAAACTTGTAACAACAAATAAATTATCATTAAAATGGCATAATAAAATTGGAGCTTGGTTTATAGTATTTCTTATTACACTTACCTTATCAGGTATGTTTTTGCGACCACCATTATTACTTACTATTGCACGCGCCGATATTCCTGCACTTAAATTCACTCATCTTGATCAAGCAAATCCTTGGTACGACAATTTACGTGATATTCTTTACGATAAAGAAACCGATAAATATATTCTCGCCGGATACAATGGACTTTATGACTTAGATAATTTAACTTCTGTACCAAAATTATATTATTCTCAACCACCAATTAGCGTTATGGGAATTAACGTATTTGAGAAATATGATACAAATACTTATTTAATTGGATCTTTTAGTGGTTTATTCTTATGGAATACAGAAACTAAGCTTGTATTTGATTTTATTTCAGGCAAGCCACACCAGAGCTCAACTATGGGGCGACCTTTTGGTTCTTATGCTATATCAGGAATTATAAGAAACCAAGAACAAACGTATATTGTAGATTACGACAAAGGTGTTTTTTCCTTAGATCAAGAAAATTATTTTCCAGAAATGCCTACAAATGTACTCGAAAAATCCCCAATGTCTTTATGGAATTTATGCCTGGAAATACATACAGGACGTATTTTTCATTTTGCCTTAAGCGATTTCTATATTTTAATAGTCCCACTTTCTGGAATTGCTGCATTAATTGTAATTATTAGTGGTTATTTAATCTATCGAAAAAGAAAGAAAACTAAAAAGTCAGGAACTTAGCCCTGACCTTTCTTAAAAACAAACCCAAAAAACTTGAACTTTTATTATAAACTATTTTGCAATTGCTGATTTTATTAAATTAATCAATACCGATTTATCTTTCTTTATTAATGAAAGGATCATATTTATTACGCTGGTTTTATTTATCCCAAGATCCTTTTCCAAGTCTTCTAAAAGCTGATAGTTCTTTTTAGATAAACGAAACCCAGTATGTATTTTCTGATCTGTAATTTCACTATTAGCAGACATGTGCTCTTATCTTAAAATTAAACACCCCATAACCTGTTGTTTTATCGAACATTGCAACACGACCAGTAGCAAAAGATTTTGCGTAAAACAGCTTCTTCTCTACCTTAAAAACAATACAAACCGATTTGTTTACAAAAACAAAGTTTCCAACCCTAACTTTCCTTAAATCGCCAGGAAATATTCCAAAAGTATTCTTAAGCATATTATACTCTTGATTTATCGCCTTCATTTTCTCTATTTCACCACCTTTATCGGGGTGGTAAGCCAAAGATAATTGTCGATATCGATTCTTTAAAGCTGACTTTTCCTGTACATCTAAAAAATATGTCATAGTTAAAAAGTTTACAACAAATGTACAACAATGTTTTACATTGTCAAACATTATTAACAAAAAAAATTAGTCAATAAAAAAGCCCGGAATAATTTCCAGGCTTAAGTTCGAATATAAATAGGTGTTTATATTTTCTTTTTCGGAATAAAATATGTTCCCAAAACAGCGGCTATCAATGCGATAAAGAATGTTAGGAATCGGGCCGAAAGGATTTGCTCCATACCCGAAATTCTCCAAATAAGTGTAAAGACTAATCCAGTTAATATAGTTAGTATTACAGCTCTACCATGATACCTTTTCCAAAATAAAGTTAACATAATTACTACGGAGAATGTAGATCCAATTCCTGCCCAAACAAAACCTACAATAGCATAAATTAAATCGCTCGAAATAAAATAAGCCAAAACCAAAGCCACCACAGATAACAAAGCTGTTATTATACGCGATTGCAATAATGAATTCCCATTTTTGGATTTACTCATAGGTTTTATAATATTTTCGGATAGCTCTGTTGCCGATAAAATCAATAATGAATTTGCTGTTGAAATTACAGCTGCAAGAACTCCGGTAATAAGTATTCCGGCAACAAATGGGTTAAACAATCGAGTTAATACTTCTGGCATAACTGTCTCCTGATCTTTTAAGCCATCGGGACCAAAAATTGCAATTCCTATCCAACCTATCATTAAGGCTCCTATATATGCTATTACTGTCCATGCTACACCTATATTTCGTGCTTGCTTAGCATTCTTTGTATCGCTTATTGCCATAAAACGCATGCTTAATTGTGGCTGACCACCCAAATATCCAAAAAACCAAGAGAAAGCACTTGCTATAATCATTCCAACTCCTAATCCCTTAACTAAATCAATACTTTTAGGAAAAGCTGAGTATAAAAAATTTGACAATTTTGATCCATCAACTACTGTTGCACCACCAACCAAAGTACTATAACTCTCACCTGATTTCGTTAAAGCTTCGCTTATAGAACTTGCAAATAGGACTCCATCTGGTTGATTTTTTATATAAATAATTCCTGCTATTGGAGCAATAACTAAAGTAATAATCATTACAACAGCCTGAATAACATCGGTATAAGTTACGCTTCTAAATCCGCCATAAATAGTATATGGAACAACTAACAATACCACGATAAGCATTCCTACATTTCGGTCAATTCCAAATAAATTTTCTAGTGTTTTACCACCACCTAAAAACTGTGCTCCTACATAAAAGAAAAAGAAAAAAACAATGGTTGAACTACCAACAACACGTATCCATTTTCCAACTTCGCCATGCTTTTGTGCTATATAATCTGTAAAGGTATCTGTTTTATATTTTGCTGCTTCTTCGCGTAAACGCCATGCTAATACTATCCATGCGAAAAGAATACCGAAAACACAACCGATTGCTGTCCAAACTTCGAGCATACCTGTGGCATAAGCAGCACCCGGCAAACCTAATAATGCCCACGAAGATTCTCCCGTTGCACGTTCCGATAATGCAGCAACCCAGCCCGGCAAATTACGACCTGCAATGGCAAAATCTGAACTATTTTTTACTTTTCGCCCTTGATAAATCCCCCATGCAACAATAAATGCCATGTAAGCTATCATTACAATAAGTACAGTTATATTATAATCCATAATTAAAGTAGTTTTTAAATCTGACAAGCTAAGATAATATTTTTTTGATTTCAGCCATTAGATTTTTGCTACTAGATTTTTAAGAATTATGATTAATGTATAAGAAGTCGAATTCTTAATTCTTTTTATAATTACTATCTTTAAATCCGAAAAATATAACCATAAAAACAGATTTTATTGAAAGAAATATGACTTGCTTTTAAATTCACACTTTACAACAAGCTTGCTTTCATTAAAATCAAAAACTAAAATTAAATGAAAAAATTATTTTCACTATTACTAGGTATAACTGTTCTATTTGCCTGCTCCCCGTGTCAAAAAGAACAAGTTAAAGAAAATCATGCATCAGAAGTAGTTTCCGAAATTAATGTTGTTAATAATGGAAATGTAAACTTCGACGACTATTTTGTAAATAAAACTATGCGCTTAGATTATTTCCATACGGGGAATTCCGAAACAGAACATTTTGCTGTTGATAAAATTTTATCGGATGGACAATGGTATGGTAGTAAAAAAGTATTAATTGATGAATTAGAATTAGGATATTTTTTCTTAGAAGTAATTGATCAAGAAACTAAAACTTTACTTTATTCACGCGGTTTCTCAAGTGTTTTTGGCGAATGGCAAATGACACCAGAAGCAGAAAAAGAATGGGGAACATTTCATGAAACAGTTCGTTTTCCGTGGCCATTAAAACCCGTAACTGTTCGTTTAAAGAAACGTGATAACTTAAATAAATTTCAAGCAATTTGGACTTATAATATTGATCCAGCTTCGCGTATGGTAAACCCATCCGATATGAAGCACACAGAAGAAGTTGTTGCAATCCACGAAAGTGGTGATCCAAACGAAAAATTAGATTTGGTGCTTCTTGGAGATGGTTATACGGCTAAAGAAATGGATAAGTTTATTGCCGACGCTAAACGCGTTACGGGATATCTTCTTAGCGTTGAACCATACAAATCACGTAAAAACGATATTAATGTTTGGGCAGTAAAAACACCATCGCAAGAATCGGGAGTTTCGCGTCCACACCCGGAAGTATTTAAACGAACAGCTTTATCGGCTCATTACAGTAGTTTTGATTCTGAACGGTATGTATTAAGCTATGATAACAAAACTATACGCAATGCTGCATCTGCAGCGCCATACGAATTTACTTCTATTTTAATAAACGAGCAAACTTATGGTGGTGGTGGAATATATAAACTATACACTACTAATGCTGTTGATAATAAGTTTTCAAAATATTTAATGATTCACGAAATGGGTCATCATATAGCGGATTTAGCTGATGAATATTATTCTTCTTCAACCGCATACGAAGCTCCAAATGTTGATATTGAACCTTATGAAACCAATGTAACAGCTTTATTAGATAAAGATAATCTTAAATGGAAAGATTTAGTTGAAGAAGGAACTCCAATTCCGACACCATGGAACAAAGAAGAGTATGACAATTACAGTTATGAAGTACAAAAAGAAAGAGTTAAACTAAGAGCTGCCAAAGTCGAAGAATCGCTTATGGAAGATTTCTTTATGAATGCACATTACAAGCAAGACACTTTCTTTGCGGCAGAAAAATACAAGGATAAAATTGGAGCATTTGAAGGAGCTAAATATAATCAACACGGATTGTACCGTTCTCAACTTGATTGTATTATGTATACTCGCCATACTGAGTATTGTAAAGTTTGTCAGCGCAGTATTAGTACAGTAATTGATCAGTATTCAAAATAGAAAAGTTGAATAACTTAGAAAGAGAGTGTCCAAAAAGTCCTGTCTTGTTATCCCCAACTTGATTGGGGATCTCATATTACTTTTTTGTTGTTAAGTATGAGATTCCCTTTTACAAGGGAATGACAGTTTTAGGAATTTTTGGACACTCTTTTTTTATAACATTTTAAATTACCTTGGTTCTTCAATTTTAATTGAAACTGTTGCCATCTCAGATTCACCACCTGCCGATGTCATTACAACAATTCCATATTCTGTTTTCCCTTGCTTTGTACTATT
>Ga0209633_10004569_pt1 | contig 12396 bp, 9 predicted proteins | sample Cruoilmetagenom1_FD_187290 | JGI IMG/M metagenome (GOLD analysis project Ga0209633, IMG submission 187290) | Oil polluted marine microbial communities from Coal Oil Point, Santa Barbara, California, USA - Sample 1 (SPAdes) (version 2) | ecosystem: Environmental > Aquatic > Marine > Oil seeps ... | reverse complement strand
AGGGGAACTCGCCAAGCGGCATCATGAGCGGAGCCAACTGAATACCGCTACGCAGGAAGTCAGGCGCGTATTGGAAGACCCCGATCTCCCTGTCTTCAAGCCAAGAGACGGCACCGATTACACTATCCCAGAGAACGACGCGTGAATCATTGTTCATCATCGTCCTCGCCGTTACCCCACGACCAAGTTGGGAGTTCATCAATAGATTTAGTCGGACGTGCGCGCTTACGCTCTCCGGTGCCCATGCCGATCCGTTCGATTGGTCTTACCGATGGATCCGGCAGCAGGGCTTCAAGGTTTTGTTGTATGTTAAGCGCCATCATAATCCGAATGAATGTATCCATGGAAACACCTTTGCCCTTTTCAAGCCGACCGATGGTTCGTGGCGAGACGCCGGCTTCCTCAGCGAGTTGTGCTTGGGTTATGTTGCGGGAAAGCCTTATGCTTTCCAAGCGCAGGCAGAGGGCGGCTTCGATCTGATCACTCGTTGCCATTGAGAATTCGATATTATAAGACATTTCTTGCTGATTAACCCCCATTTGTAGTGGCAATCAGTAATATATTACCAATTAAATGACGTGTCAAACGCAATGCTATAAATAGTAATTTATTACCGATTATTGCAAAAATAGCCTATGTATCGGCAAAATGTTGCTGATTATACCATGTCGGCACGACCACTAATAAAGCAAGCTGCCTTAAGGTTGAGTTGGAAGTAGTCTCGATTATTTATGGGATAACGTGCTCTTCAGCGGGCGCGGATTTTTGCGCACCGCTGCAAGAGCATGGTTGTGTGCCGGGCAAGGCCTGGCTGCTAAATGGCGATGCCTGGTACCCTGAGACAAGAACCGGGAAAAGTCCAGAACCAGGCGAACGGAGGCGGGTTGGAGTAAAACGGAAATGCGAGCCAACGGCGAGAATGAGCGTAGCGAGCGGCAACGGTAGCCAAAGGAAAGGGTGGTGCAGCAATGCGCGCCTGAAGGAGGCCGGAGGCAAAAGCGTGGGTCGACGTGCAGGTATGCCCCGCACCGTAAGGTGGAGGGCAGGCAGCTGAGGCGGGGGACGGCCGGGACGAGTCCGCAACACAGGATAAAGTCCTCTATCCGTATGAAACGCGCTGTCGAGGACAGGCGCGTGCTGAAACCGGTTCGCGGCTTCCTGACTGCCGGTGTGATGATCGGTGGCCTGGAAGCGCCGACCCGGAAGGGAACACCCCAGGGCGGCCCCATACTATGTCTCTTGTTCCCCTGGACCTGAACCGGCCTGGGATCAGCCGAATCGCGCAGTACGGACCCGTATGCTGCGTGGTGTGGGGAGGGCGCCGGGTAACCGGCGCCTTTACCCGGAAGCGGACGATTTTAGATCGAATTAAGAATTTGTCGGATGTACCCGACAAACAGGGTAAGAGATTGGTTAAAGACCTATCCGTCATTGGCCACCTTTTTCTCTCGGTTGACTTTGAGGTTGTTAATGTATACACAAAAAATATATATAATAAGGGTGATGATAAAAAGGAAACAGCAAAATTATTTCAGAATGGCAGTTCTCAAGCAGTAAGGGTTCGCGCAAAAATAACTTCGCAGAATTGGCGCTCAGATTTGGCTGATCCGAGAGAGCATAACCACTGGAATAGCAAGCTATTTCGTGGGTTTTGAGAGTGAGGTATCAGCCAAAGATGGGCTGAAGCTGAGATGCGAAAATGTGAAGTTATTTTTGCGCGAGCCCTAAGGCTACCCAAGGCATTTAGAATTCCTGGAAATGAATTTAGAATTCCTGGAAATGAGGTGAAAATATTAAAAAGGCAACCAGGTGATACTGGAGCCGATAGAAACGACATGGGGCTCGTTGTTCGACGCTTTCAGTGAATTTCCAGAAGACTTTATGAAAGACGGACGTAATCAGCCTGCCATGCAGAAGAGAGAGACTTTATAATGCACTATCTGCTTGATATCAATAAATTCCTTTTGCCATTTTGAGATACAATAGTCAATTCCTACTAATTTCCTGCAATCTTTCGCAAACACAACCCTTTTTTACAACCCCCGGTCACTATTTTTAGGGGATGTGCCGCCCATCAGACGGGATTAAATGTAAAATAAACCCAGAAGGTTTCGATGCCCAAACCAGTCCATTTCAGAAAAATAAGAAAAAAACACTATGAAAAAATTTCGAAAAGAAACCGATTCCCTTGGCGATGTCGAAGTTCCTGCAGATAAGCTCTGGGGGGCCCAAACCCAGCGATCGATTGAGTACTTCAGCATCGGCAAGGACTTGATCCCCCAAGAAATGATTGCGGCATATGCCATTCTGAAGAAGGCTGCGGCTAACGCCAACCATGAAGGCAATCGCCTCGAGGAACGATCCTATACGCTGATTATTAAGGCCTGCGACGAAATTCTCTCCGGCCGGCATTATGACATGTTCCCTTTGCATGTATGGATGACGGGAAGCGGCACGCAGTTCAACATGAACATGAACGAGGTAATCTCCAACCGCTGCTGCCAATTTGCCGGCACGCCGCTCGCGAGCAAAACCCCGATCCATCCCAACGATCATGTTAATATGTCGCAGTCGTCCAACGACTCGTTTCCCTCCGCCATGTGCATTGCTTCGGCTGTTAATGTGAAGCAGCGTCTTATTCCGGCGGTCCAGGCGCTCAAGGATGCGATTTCAGCGAAGGCTGATGTGTGGAAAGAGATCGTGAAGATCGGACGCACGCACATGCAGGATGCGACGCCGCTGACTCTCGGGCAGGAATGGTCAGGTTATGCGGGCATGCTCGCTGACAATGTTGAAAGGCTCGAAGCCTCCCTTGAGGGCGTTTACCGCCTGGCAATAGGAGGTACGGCGGTGGGCACCGGCATCAACTCAGCGGCCGGCTTTGCGGAGGTCGCCGCGGCTGAAATCGCAAAGCTCACGGGTCTTCCGTTCGTCAGCGCTCCGAACAAGTTCGCGGTGCAGGGGGCACATGACGATCTTGTACAGCTTTCCGGGACGTTGCGAACGTTGGCGGTTTCGCTCTACAAGATTGGTAACGACATCCGGTTGTTGTCCTGCGGCCCGCGGGCCGGCTTCGCTGAACTTATGATTCCGGAGAACGAGCCGGGTTCCTCGATCATGCCGGGCAAGGTAAATCCGACGCAGGCCGAGGCGCTGACGATGGTAGCCGTGCAGGTAATGGCGAACGACGTGGCGGTGGGCATCGGCGGCGCCAGCGGTTACCTCGAGATGAACGTCTACAAACCGCTGATGATCCAAAACATCATGCATTCCATCACTATCATGACGGATGGGTGCACGAATTTCCGCAAGTTTCTGGTCGAAGGAACAAAGCCGAATCTCAAAAAGATAAGGGAATACGTAGAACGCTCCCTGATGCTGGCGACGGCGCTTGCTCCGGTTATTGGTTACGACAAGGCGTCCAAGATCGCGCATTACGCGATGGACAACAATCTCACACTTAAAGCGGCAGCGCTGAAGCTCGGCTTCGTGACTGAGGATGAGTTTGACAGCGTCGCGGATCCGGAAAAAATGGTCAAACCGTACGTCTCAACAAGCAAGTAGCAGCATCACATTTAATAAAGCAACGAAACACAGCGGGCAAGCGAGGCCTTGAAAAGGGACTTCTTCTCATGGGATACTCTCATTCTCGCCGGCTTTGAGGAGGGCAACAATTTTTTCGGCCGGCAGCGGTTTGCTGATGAGATAACCTTGAATCTGATCACAACCCTCCTCTCTTAGGGATGTGAACTGATCTTCCGTCTCTACTCCTTCCGCAATAGTTTTCAGGTTGAGACTTTTTGCCAGAGCGATTATCGCTTTGGTGATGGCCGCGTCATTGGGATCAGTCATTATGTCCTTTACAAAACAGCGGTCGATCTTCAAGGTGTCAAGCGGGAAACGTTTCAGATAGCTCATTGAGGAGTAGCCGGTTCCGAAATCGTCTACTGACAGCTTCAAACCGATTTCTTTCAGTTTTCGCAAGGTGGCTATATTCTCCTCCACATCGTTCATGAGGACACTCTCAGTCAGCTCCAGTTCCAGGTACCGCGGATCCAAACGGGTAGCATCAAGGATATTTTGCACGGACTTGACAATGTCATATTGCTTGAACTGCCGCCCTGAAAGATTGACTGCGATGCGCAACGGGGTAAGACCGGTTTGCTGCCAGGCCTGCATCTGCTCACAGGCAGTCTGCAGCACCCACTCCCCGAGAGGGATAATGAGTCCGGTTTCTTCTGCAATGGTAATGAACTCTAGTGGGGAGACCAGACCATTTTCAGGATGTTCCCATCGCACCAGGGCCTCGAGACCGACGATCGTGCCCGTTTCGGCCTCTACCTGCGGCTGATAATAAAGCACGAATTCGTCGCGTTCCAGAGCTTTCTTCAGCTCAGCCTCCATGGTGAGCCTTTTTATTGTGCGGACATTCATCTCCTCCGAGTAGAATTGAAACTTGTTTCTGCCGGTATCTTTGGCGTGGTACATGGCAATGTCTGCATTTTTTAACAGAGTATCTATATCTTCACCATCCGTGGGAAAAATGGAGATTCCCATGCTTCCGGTTACAATGAATTCTTTGCCGGAGATCTTCACTGGAGCAGATAGATTCTCCAGGATACGTTTTGCTGCTGCGGCAGCATGCTCCACCTCGGTAAGTCCGGTGAGCAGAATTGTAAATTCATCCCCACCCAGACGTGATAAGGATGAAAGCATACCTTCTTCAGTCTGGGACTTGGCAAAAAAATCCGAGCCACGAATGTTGCCATTAATCTGTTTTGCAAAGATTTTTAATAGTTCATCTCCGGCAGTGTGTCCCAGTGTGTCATTGATGCGTTTAAACTGATCGATATCCAGGTATAAGAGGGCCATTTTTGTGCCGTCACGTTGCGCGCCGGCCAGTGCATGAGCAGCGTATTCTTTAAACATCTGCCGGTTGGGCAGACCGGTTAAGACATCGTAATAGGCAAGGTGCCTGATTTTTTCCTCGGCCTTTTTCCGCTCTGTGATATCCTGCGCGATGCCATGCATGCTGATGGGCTTACCGCTCTCACCGAAAACCACTTCCGCCTCTCCGTGAACCGCGCGCACGGTTCCATCCGGCAGGATAATCCGATGGTCAGCGTTGTATGGCTCATTCTTATATAATGCCTTGTCAATAGCATTTGTAAGGTGTTCCCGGTCCTCCGGATGTGCTATGCTGAGGAAGGTCTCAAAGGTTGAGACAAATGCCTGGGGTTCAAGACCGAATATGAGACAGCTCTCCTCCGAAAAGTAGAGTGCGTTGCCAACGATGTCCCAGTCCCAGTTTCCAATACGGGCAATACGTTGTGCCTGAGACAACCTGATTTCACTCCTGTGCAAATTCCGAAACGCGGTTGTGGCTCGGATCAAATAGCGCACTCGATGGTTGAGGATCGGCCAGTTGATAGGCTTGGTGATAAAATCCGTAGCGCCGACCTCATAGGCCTGTTCGATCGACTGAACGTCATCTAAGCCTGTGACCATGACCACCGTCGCATCTTCGCCTCCGGGCATTTGCCGGAGCTTTGAACAGGCCGTAAACCCGTCCATTTTCGGCATATTCACGTCCATCAGCACCACATCGGGATGAAAACGTTCAAAAGCGGACAAGGCTTCAACACCGTTGTCGGCCTCTTCTACCCTCATCCCTCCCTGTTCCAACGATTCACGCATCAACATGCGCATCGCCATATCGTCATCAACCACGAGAATAACGGAATCCTTTTGCTTACGGTGATCATTCTTCATGGGTTGCCTCCCCTTCGAGTTCTTCTTTCAGCGCTGCAACGCCCTGATCTTGTCCGGTGCATCTCTATGCCTTTGTTGGCTGATTCCATTCATTCCATCTCCATCACGCGGGATAATTCTTTTTTCAAATCATCCATCTGAAACGGCTTAACGAGCCGCCCCTTAAATCCATAATCTTTGTAATTGGCCATAACAGGATCGGTAGAGTAGCCACTGGAAACAATCACCTTTGCCTTGGGACCAATGGCAAGAAGTTGCTTAACCGCTTCTTGACCGCCAATACCTCCCGGGATGGTTAAATCCATAATGCTAATATCAAATGGATTGCCGTTTTTATCAGCAGAGATATATTTTTCTATGGCATCTTTTCCATCAGATGAAAAAGATGCCGAATATCCACATTCCTCAAGCATTTTTACTAATAGATTTCTAATCATTCTTTCATCATCCATTACCAGTATGTGCCCTGATGCGGATTTCGGCCTTTCTGTTAAAGCCGGATGAGTCGTGGCTGTTTGTTTATGGAAAGATTGTTCAGCCGGGAAAAATATGGTGAAGGTCGTGCCAACATCAGGTATGGAATCAAAGTTGATGTATCCGTTATGTTGGGCAATAATACTATGTACGGTTGCCAGCCCCAGACCGTTGCCGGTCTGCTTGGTGCTGAAATAAGGGTCAAATATTCTCTCTATATATTTGGGGGAGATACCTACCCCTTCATCCCTGATGCTGAGCTTGACAAAATTGCCTGATAAATGCCGGTCAGAAGTTTTATTAAGATCTTTAATCGGTTCCGCGTCAATATACAGGTTGCCTCCTTCCGGCATGGCCTGTTTGGCGTTAATGGTCAGATTGGCAATCACCTGGCTGATTTGTCCCTTGTCCGCATTGACCTGCCATAAATTATCAGGCAGGTTAAAATGCGTTTTTACATTGCTGCCGCTCAAATTGAATGTCACTGTGGTTTGAACAACTGATTTCAGGTCTACCGCATCCAATATGGGGTCTCCGCCTTTGGCAAAGGTCAGAAGCTGTTTTGTCAGAGGAGTTGCTTTCTCCAATGCCTGATTAGCTGTTTCAATGTAGGTATATGCTGCATGATCCTTGGAGATCTTAAGTTTTGCAAGCTCAATATTTCCAAATAGCCCTGTAAGTATATTGTTAAAATCATGGGCAATGCCACCGGCTAATATACCAATGGATTCTAGTTTTTTAGACTTTAAGAGTTCTTGTTCTATTTTCTTGCGCTCTGTGATATCCTGCGCGGTGCCATGCATACTGATGGGCTTACCGTCCTCACCGAACACCACTTCCGCCTCTCCGTGAACCGTGCGCACGGTTCCATCCGGCATGATAGTCTGATAGTCGATACTGAATGGCTCATTCTTATGCAAAGCCTTGTCAATAGCATTGGTAACGTGTTTCCGGTCCTTCGGATGCGCCATGCTGAGGAAGGTCTCGAAGGTTGAGACAAATTCCTTGGGTTCAAGACCGTAGATGAGACAGATCACCTCCGAAAAGTAGATTTCGTTGGCTATGATATCCCATTCCCAGTTTCCAAGACGGGCAATACGTTGTGCCTGAGACAACCTGATTTCACTCCTGTGCAAATTCCGAAACGCGGTTGTGGCTCGAATCAGATAGCGCACTCGATGGTTGAGGATCGGCCAGTTGATAGGCTTGGTGATAAAATCCGTAGCGCCGACCTCATAGGCCCGTTCGATCGACTGAACGTCATCTAAGCCTGTGACCATGACCACCGTTGCATCCTCGCCTCCGGGTATTTGCCGGAGCTTTGAACAGGCCGTAAACCCGTCCATTTTCGGCATATTCACGTCCATCAACACCACATCGGGATGAAAACGTTCAAAAGCGGACAAGGCTTCAACACCGTTCTCGGCCTCTTCTACCCTCATCCCTCCCTGTTCCAACGATTCACGCATCAACATGCGTATCGCCATATCGTCATCAATCACGAGAATAACGGGATCCTTTTGCTTACGGTGATCATTATTCATGGGTTGCTCCCCCTTTGAGAACGACCTATAAAACTGATGGACAAATGGGACACGATAAGTGAGGGATAACAGGCACAGGAAGCACCCAAAAATGTCAAACGGGGTAACTCACAGGGCGAATAACCGCTCCTAAATTTTTTTCAAGCCTTCCTGCCTATGCCTTAAAAAACCCATCAAATCGAAGCGCCAAGCGCATCCTTGGTTTTTAAAAAGATCGCATATCCCGGACCCGTTTTCATCAATTATAGAGTTCGCGTTCACCTTCAAGTTCTTCTTTCAGCGCTGCCTGGGTTAGCTTATCTTCAGCTTTGATGCTATCAAGCAGCAAAGCGGCCGAATATGCCTCTCCTTCCCGTCCCATGTATTCCAACTCTTTGCATAACTCAGCCATTTTAACCGCACCAAGATTGGCGCTGCTCGATTTAAGACTGTGAGCCGCCTCCTGTAAAGAGGCGCTATCAACCCGGTCTATAGACTCGACAATGGATTGCATAAGGTCTCGTGAGTTTTTCAGGTAAAGATTAATAATTTTGTTCAGAATATTTGGTGAACCGGGCCGTTGCAACGCCCTGATCTTGTTCAGTGCATCCTGTTTCAGCAGTTTTTCTGTTTCTTCTCTTTCATTCGGCGCTGTTGACTGCGCCACTGCCTTTAACACGACCGGTTCTTCATCCTGATCGATCCACTGTGATAATATCCGATGCAACTGATCCTGGCTGAATGGCTTGCTCAAATAGGCGTCCATGCCCGCGGTCTTGCACTCTTCTTCAACACCTTTTTCAACATTTGCAGTCAAGGCGATAATCGGAATATGAATATTGCCGTCCTCGACCTTCTCGCGCCTGCGGATTTCCCCTGTAGCTTCAAAACCGTCCATGTCCGGCATATGACAGTCCATTAATACCATATCGTATCGTTCTTCCGAGACCTTGTTAACGGCTTCTCTCCCGTTTTTTACCACATCCACCCGGCACCCCACAAGTTCCAGCATACCTAAGGCAACTTCCTGGTTCACTTCGTTGTCCTCGGCAAGCAGGATACGAGCGTCAAATCCCGCTGCAGGCACTCTTTCGTGCACCAACTGAGTTCTATCCAATGGTGCGCAAAGGATGTTCACCAGACAGTCATAGAGCTCAGACTGGCGTACCGGTTTAGTCAGGTAACGACGAATCCCAACATGCGCCGCCCTGGCAGATTCTTCGTCGAAAGCGGCGGAACTGAGCATTACCATTTCCATTTCAGGGATCTGAGGGTCATCACGCAGCCTCCGGGCAAGTTCTATTCCGTCCATATAGGGCATGTGCCAATCGAGCAAGACAAGGTCGTAGGCATCACCTTTGTATGCAGCGGATCGCAGCATATCTATGGCCTGCATGCCGTTCGTTGCCGCATCGTTAAGCATTCCCCAGGCGGTCACCTGGTTATGGAGTATCTCCCGATTTGTAGCGTTGTCGTCCACGATCAAGACTCGTACTCTGTTAAGGTCTTCCAATGGAAATTTGGCGGCACGCGCCTCCCCGTTTCGGCGCTCCATGGGAACAGTAAACCAGAAAGTGGACCCTTTACCGGGTTTACTTTCCACGCCCATTTTTCCACCCATCAGTTCGACCAGCTGGCTTGAAATGGCCAGACCAAGGCCTGTTCCCCCGTACTTGCGCGTAGTTGATCCATCTGCCTGGGAAAAAGGATCGAAAATTTTTGCCTGGACATCCGGTGTAATTCCTATACCGGTATCCAATACATTGAAACGGAGGTTAACCTTATTTTCTGTTTGCCCGAGCGCCTCCACCCGAACCACCACTTCACCCTCATCGGTGAATTTTATGGCATTGCCCACCAGGTTCATGAGTACCTGACTCAAGCGATTCGAGTCACCTTTTACCTCCACAGGAAGGTCAAGGGGAATGACCGCCGTAAGTTCCACCCCCTTGCTGTGCGCCCGATCTGCTAAAAGTCCTGCAGTATTTTCCAGCAGGTCGCGGAGGTTGAAGTCAATGCTTTCGATGTCCAATCGGCCGGCCTCTATCTTGGAAAAGTCGAGGATTTCGTTGATGATTCCAAGTAGAGTCTCTCCTGAACTCATGACAGTTTCAGCGAAACGCCTCTGTTTCCCAACTAAATCTGTACCGAGCAACAGTTCCGTCATGCCCAGAACTCCATTCATGGGGGTGCGGATCTCGTGACTCATTGTAGCCAGGAACTCGCTCTTTGCACGGCTGGCCTCTTCAGCGGCATCCCTGGCCAAAAGGGCTTCCGCCATCGCACCTTCGAGTTGCAGGTTCTTTTCCGACAGTTCGGCTGTTCGTTTAGATACCTGTTCTTCGAGATGATTTCGGTGATCTTCCAGCTGCACGTCTCGCTGCTGAACCTCTCCGAGCATTTCATTGAAAACATCAACGAGATTGCCGAATTCATCGTTACTGGTCTTGTTGACCCTGGTGGAGTAATCTTTTAAAGCTGAAACAGATTTCATGGCTTGCATGATTTTTTCCATGGGACCGGAAAAGACCTTTTGCAGTCTATAAGAGAGTAGTACTACAAGAACCAGGGAAATTGATATGATCAATCCCATGACAAGCAAATAAGGAGTCAGTATTTCGGTAATTTTACTCATATCATCAACAAGATGAAGCACACCGATCTGTTCGCCTTCCAGTACAACCTGCCTCATAAGATGGAGATTCCCGTTATGCTCATATTGGGTTATGCCACCATTCGCTGAGAGCCGGTCAGCAAGCGGACAGAAATCGATAACACCTTTGTCCATCTCCATTTCAAATTTGTTACGGACAGTTTTGTTAATCAAGTATTGAGCGAAGAGACGACCTTCTTTGTCATACAAAAAGGCTGCAACGATTTCCGGTTTGCTTCTGAGGGCTGCAAGCGTTTCTTCTGCGGCTTTTGAGTCATCAAAGGTCAGGGCTGCTGTGCTGTTCCAGGCGACTACATCCGCAAGAGATGATAACTCTTCATAGAGCGTTCGTTGCATACTTATATAGCCGCTGATAATTACTGCCGATGATGATAAAAGCAGGGCAAATCCTGCGGTTATGGACATGATAAGAACTAACTTGCTCCGAATAGGAATGTCTTTGAACTTCCAATTCAATTTTGTTCCTCCCCATGCGAACCACCCACGATGGTCGCCAGTTTTAAAATTCTGGAACTGATTTTCAGTCCCGCCTGCTCTGCGGCTTTCAGATTCACTTCAAATTTTATCCTGTTCCCCGTCTTAACGAGGTTGATGATGCCTCCGGCCGCGATAAAACCAGCCATTTCACCGATGGTCAATACAGGTTTTCCTTCAACGGCCGCAAAAATCTTCGGCAAGATACTCCTGTCCGAACCACTGACAAAGATCAGGTTGCAATTACCGGATGTTCGCATACGTCGAACTCTCTTTACAATAATACGGCGTCCTTTGACACGCTTGCCGGCGACACCTGCAAATGCCTCCAAAATCGCATCCTCCCCAAAGACACAGATATTGAGGGTCTCCGGAGAATCAGCAAGGGTATCCAAGGGCCAGTCCGTAAACCTGGCGAAATTGAAGACCAGGGCGGCCTTCACGGAGTATTCTTCCACCGTTCCGGCGCAAATGTCGGCAGGCAAACCAATGCCGATTATCAGACACAGCATCGCCAGGCAAATATGTATGAGTTTTTTGATGAGATCCTTAAACATGCTTGTTTAATTTCTACAATATCAGAAGCGCCAGGTTATCTTTGCGTATAGACTACGTTCGATCTCGGTTGGCAGGGTGAAGCTTTCCTGTATGTACTCCGGATGCTTGTCGTCGAGCAGGTTCTGCCCCACAAGGGAGATCTCTATGTCCTTATGCAGCCGCCAGGCCATACGAACATCAAGGGTTAAATAATCGTTGATATCAACCAGCGATTTCGTGTTGCCGCTAATAGCTTTGACGTTGTCTACATAACGAAGCCAGATATCCAGATCAAGGTCTTTACCAAGATTCATGGCCGAACGCAGGGAAACCTGGTGTTTGGGGCTCTCAGAGGGTTGATTATCTTGTGAGTTGTGTGTATCCATATCAGTATCGAGATAACTATAGAGCGGACGCATAAACGTAATAAATCTTTTTAAATCAGCATGATAAGGTAAAATACTACTTGACTTATTTTGTTTTAAATGCTACTTGTTTTACTCCTTCTATAGGCTTAATTCCCTAAAACTGGGGCTTTTGCAGGGAGTAGAAGAACTTTTAGCAGTAAAATTTACAAAAATAGTCGCCAAAGGAAATTAAAAATCATGCTCAATTTAAACTCCGTTGCTGCTCATCAACAGATACCCTTGATTCATGTTGTCCATGAGGACGATGAACTGCTTGCAAACTCGCCTGAAGCGGAGTGGTATAAAATTTTGCAAAATTTGCCATGGGAATCATATCAACCGATAGCAGCTGATTATTACAATGCTTTGTACCATTTCAATAAATCAAAAACCCATAGCCAAAAAAGTAGCGACTTATCTGAAGAGCAGAAAGAAACAGCCACTCAGCGCTTGCTATTCGAGCGGGCTACCATGGATGAAACCGCCCCGGTGTTGTTAGAAGAAGATTTCATAACCGACTTACTTCCAACCGTCT
>Ga0209633_10004568_pt1 | contig 12398 bp, 11 predicted proteins | sample Cruoilmetagenom1_FD_187290 | JGI IMG/M metagenome (GOLD analysis project Ga0209633, IMG submission 187290) | Oil polluted marine microbial communities from Coal Oil Point, Santa Barbara, California, USA - Sample 1 (SPAdes) (version 2) | ecosystem: Environmental > Aquatic > Marine > Oil seeps ... | reverse complement strand
CCCAAGCGGCACCCGCATTTTACCCACTTGAATACCGCTAGGTCGATATGACATGTCGCTGATATCGCCAACCGGATCAGGTAAAGCCGCAACCTGAGTAAGCCCTTCAATCATTGCATCAATTCGGCCAGAAGTCAGTTCCAGTCGATCTAATAAAGCTGCTTCTAGACCATTTTCCTGGCCACTTGACAAATCTTTTTGATTTTCTTGAATTAACAGATCGCGGCTATTTTCGATTTGTTCTGCAATTTTCAGTAATGCAAGATTTTTGCTGCCAGATTCCGCTCGACTAATTTCACGCCCTGCAATTCTGGCTTTCAGACCAAGTTCCTGGATATATTCTTTAATGTTCACGTTATTTTGAAACTAAAGCGTGGCCAATTTCTGATAGCCTGCCCTAAAATACAAAAGTGGATCACCCGAACGGCAAGTCACATTCTGCACCTCACCGACAACAACCCAGTGTGTTCCTGCCCTCATCTGCTTTACCATCTTACATTCCAATGATGCGAGAGTTTGTTCCAACACAGGCGCACCAGTAACGCCACTACTCCAGGGGGTCGCATTAAAGCGCTCTTGCATACTATTGCCACCCGCAAAATTGTTAGATACAGATTCCTGCTCTGAGGAAAGAATATTCACTGCAAAATAACCACTTTCCTGAATTCCCTCACCTGTCTCAGCTGAATTATTTAAGCAAACCAATATTTGTGGTGGATCAAGAGAAACACTGGCAAAGGATGTAACTGTCATCCCTTGTTCTTCTTTACCCTCAGCTTTTGTCGTTACAACGGTAACTCCGCTCGCCCAGTGTTGAAGAGATTGTTTAAATTCGCCTGCACTAACTGCCATATTCCACCTTGTTTAGCTTTGATATATTAACCAGAATTATCGTATGTCTTAAGAAAAATGAATTAATTCAACATAGCAGATTAACATATAATTAAATTTAGGTGAACATCAACAATGTTATCTTTGATTGATTACTCTATGAATAGAAAAATATTACCAAGTGGGTTAGTTACAGTCTTACTATTATCAGGCTGTGTATCAACGAATAAACCATCGCCAGTAGAATTTCCACAGCAGCAACATCAACACTGGTTATCTTGGCATCAGCGATGGATAGGAACACCACATTACTTCGGTGGCAACAGCCAGCGCGGCATTGATTGTTCAGCCTATGTACAACGCGGTTTCCGAGAACTTTATGGTATTGAGTTACCACGAACGGTCAAGATGCAAAGCAAACAAGGAAACCTGGTCGATTTCGCAGACCTACAAACAGGCGACCTGGTTTTTTTCCAACCCGACACCTATCCTCATCATGTTGGCGTTTACTTAGGGGATGGTACTTTTACTCATGTTTCCAGCAAAAAAGGTGTTATCAGATCTCGATTGGACAAGGGTTATTGGCACAAACGCTTCCTCAAAGGCCGAAGAATTAGTCAATAATGATATATTCGCGCGAAGTATTAAGGATTTTTTGGTAACTCTGGAACTATGTGAATAGTTAAAAAATAAGCTATTTTTTTTGTATTAATTTCTTGCTAAAGATTTTAATGTTATTCCTACCTGCTGCTTTTGCTTCGTACAATGCCAAATCAGCACAGTGGATAATTTCGTCAATATAATTATGACCCTTTTTAGCACCTACTTGATCCAGGCAGTAAATACCGATACTGACTGTGGTATTAATATTGCTGCCCTTATAGCTATATGCAGAAGTTTCTATTGTTTTTCTGATTCGTTCTGCAAATATTTTACCATTTGCACAATCCGTATTAGTAAAAATAACGACAAACTCTTCTCCACCATATCGCACCAAAATATCTGTATCCCGCATTTGTAATTTCAGCATTTCTGCGACATGAACCAGAACCTGATCGCCACATAGATGGCCATAAGTATCGTTGAGTTTTTTAAAATTATCGATATCAATGACCAACACACATAGCACTTGACCATAACGAATAGTATTGGCAATAGCCATTTCAGCCTGAATAAAAAAATACCGTCGGTTAAATAAACCAGTGAGGTCATCAATCATAGCCAGGTTTTCGTAGCGATCTTTGATTTGCTCAACATTTTTCAATGCATTTTCCAGGTCCTTGGTTCTAGTAGCAATCTGTTTTTCCATTTTCTGAAACAAGCGGCAATTAGTAATTAGCTGACCCAACATATTTTTATAAATATGTAGCAGACGAATATGCCACTCGGTAAAATAATTGATTTCGGGATGCGATATATTAAGTACCCCAATGAGTTGATTTCCAGCAAAAACAGGAACACTAATTAACGACCCCGGAATAAAATATTCTGCTTTTCGTGGTATTTGCTGAAAGCGTGGGTCGCTTTCGCAATCATTACAGAGCTGTAATTCTCCATCCTGGGCAGCTAAACCAATCACACCCTCACCAATTTTAAATTTCGAGGGGCGATAATTTGCCAACTGCTTCCCTGCAACATGCTCATCACTACTCAATCCAGTCACATTTACCAGATATTGATCCTCATCTAACAGATAAAAAGAGCATCTTTCCATATCCTGATTATCGATCAATACATTCAAAGCATTAACAACTAATGCTTTTTCATCGCTGGCATTGCTATCAATTTCAGATAAGCCCTTGACTGCGGAGAGGGAATTGACCAGATCAAAAATGATCTCCTGAATACCAAGTCTGTCTACTAGTTTATGCAGCTCTTTCCTATCCACAATTATTTTCCAGTCATTGAAATGGCCATGTCTTTTATATTGTCCCGTTTTTCGAAAAGCCCATCCACAACCCTCTGTACTTTAGTTGGAACCAGACCGAGCTGATTAATTGAACTTACTGGTACTGGTACCTTTTGATCTTCATTGAAATAGATATCCTTAGCTAATTTAGAACAGATTTTTAGTAAATTTGTTATTTTTATTACTTGTTCCTGCTCCAAACATTCCACTTGCCCATATTGCTGCAAAACCATTGGAAAAATATCAGGTAATCGCCAACGCTTAAGCACAAAACAACCAATCTGGAAATGACTTTCACCAATAGCATCAACAATTTCATTGGATAATGACGAATCCTTTTCCTGCATATTAGTAAAAACCTGATTTAATTCTTCTGGAAAAATAAAAACAACCGCTAATAATCCAACATTTAAAAGCAAGCCAGCAGTGTATACTACTGAAGGACTTAATTTTTCATCATTAAGCTGAATAGTTAATTGTTGTGCCAAAGTCGCTGTTAATAAACCACGAGCCCAAAATTGCTCAACGTCAAATTGCGGACAGCGACTAACATCTAATTCTTTAGAAAGTAATATACTAACTGCCAGACCTTTTACCAAGTTTAAACCCAAAACTTGAATAATTGCCATTCGCAAATCCCCAATTTTTCCGGGCCAGCCAAAATATGCAGAATTTGCCAACCCCAATAACCGTCCTGACAGTGCCTGAGAAGTTGAAACTATTCGAGTTAATTCCTCAATAGAAATATCAGGATTATTAACGGCAGCGATAATTCTGCAGCTAGTTTCGGGCAAAGTGGGTAAATTTTTAATCTTTGCTATTTTAAGATGGTTTTGTTGTTGTTTTTCCATGCAGTTGATTAACGTGGCATTCAAATTAAAGCAGCTATGAAATCTAGCCGTTGCAAAATTGAACAGTCACGATTTAATTTAAATTGTTTACCCTCAATTCGACCGTTAATTTTCTGAATGCTTCGGAAGAAATAGCATCTTTAAATATAAGCATAGACTGTTTTTTACCTGACTGCTTTTTGAAATGCAGAAATATAGCCAGAGGCGTAGTCACAGTACTTGATAAAATTTTAATTGGATCGAAATTATTCCCTACTATAGCTAACTGCCAAGCCTGAGATGGACTATATTGCAATTTCAAGCCAGTTAATTTTGCCTTTTGATGTAAGATCAACATCAAATGCAATAAGACTCCGACTGGTAAAACCATTTTCATCACCATAGGAACTACGGCTATTAGGCATGAATACACTGCAAGAGCATGAATAATGTAGATAAAAGCAACCTGTATTGTTGAAGATTTTACTTCGATCTGAAATGATTGAGCCTTATTTTGTAACAATTTAATAACTAAACTAACAATATGAACCCAAACTGGAAAAAATTTCTAATAAACAATAGCGCAGTATTCGATAATGATAAAAGCGTTGAATTTTCATCTGACCCTGAAAAAAAACAAAATTTCATCTGCCCGGTTCCACATTTGGCAATCTTGACTGTAACAGGTCAAGACGCACTCCAATTCCTCCAGGGTCAGGTCACTTGCGACATTAGTGCCGATATTAACGATAATAAAAGCTCAATTGGCGCGCTATGTACACCCAAAGGCCGTACTATCAGTACTTTTTTAATTCTAAAACAACAAACCACCTATTATTTGATTCTACCAGCAGCCTTATTCGAAACTGTAAAAAAAAGGTTGCAAATGTATATTCTTCGTTCTGATATAAAATTAACCGATTGCAGTGATGAGCTATGTCTTATTGGACTAGGCTGTTCACAAGCCATAGCCGATTATCCGCAACTACCATTCGCAGTATCTCAACATGATGGCCTGATCGTTAATTACCCATCTCAGGATAACCGTTATCTCATTATAGAAAAAACTGAGCAAGCTAAACAAATCTGGTCTAACTTTATAAATGAAAATATATTTATTCCAACAGGCAATGCCTATTGGCATAAACTTGATATAGTTGATGGTATTCCTTGGCTAAACGAACAAACCAGTGAGGAATTTATTCCACAAATGCTCAACCTTGATCATTTAAACGGCATAAGCTTCAAAAAAGGTTGTTATACAGGCCAGGAAATTATTGCCCGAACGCATTATCTTGGTAAAGCAAAAAGAAAAATGTACTCCGCTGAATGTCAAGCTACACAAACAGCCTTACCTGGCGTGGCTATTTATGATTACTCCAACGCCACTGACCAAAAAGTCGGTAAAGTTTTGACAGCGCATAATGATAAAGAAAAATGCAAAATGCTGGTAGTCATCCAAACCGACCATGCTCTATCTAAGCAACTAAGGTTGCAAGATCAAGCTGCAATGACTATATCAGATTTAACCTATCCCTATTTGAATTAACAATTTAACAACCATGCAATTTAAAAGTGTTCAAGATTTTCTAGATCATGTGCAAAAAGAACTGGATGCCAATCGTTTGGTTTTACCCACCTTGCCTGATATTGCGATAAAAGTCAGAAATGCCGTCTCTAAAGGAGAAGCCAGTGCCGGACAATTGGCAGACATGATTACCAGCGATGCGGCCTTATCGGCAAGACTAATCCAGGTTGCCAACAGTCCGCTTTATCGAGGTGCAGTTGAAATAAACAATATTCAAATGGCTGTTGCCCGGCTTGGCAATAATACTGTCCGAACCTTGATTACCAGTCTGGTCATGCAACAAATGTTTAAGCCACCTACTGCAACTCTTGAAGAATTATTCAGGGAAACCTGGGGGCAAAGTGTTAATGTCTCGGCTATTAGTCGCGCATTGGCGTCTTTTACAAAACATCTTGACCCAGACGAAGCCATGCTGGCTGGTCTTATTCACCAAATAGGTAAATTACCTATTCTAATGCTGGTCGAAAAGATTCCAGAATTCAGAGATAGCCCTTCCCGCTTAAATAAATTGCTTGAGAAAGCCCACCCTGCGGTGGGTAAAATTATTATGGATTCCTGGAATTTTCCTAAAAGCCTAAAACCTGTCGCATCTGAGTATGTGAACTTTCAGCGAGATTCAGGAGAATCTCAACCTGATTATGTCGATGTAGTACAGGTAGCATTTCTGCAAAATATAGCGGGAACCAGTCATTCGGCATGCAGAATTGATTGGGCTACAGTCCCTGCCTTTGCAAAGCTTGGCATGGCTCCCGATGAAGAAATTATGGAAATAGAAGGCGTTGCTGAAGAAGTAGAGATGGCACAAATGATGCTCACCTAGATGTAACGGCATCCTGCCTTCCAAATTGTAACTTTACGCGGATAACTTAGCATGATTTTGAGGAATTATAAAACTAAAAACCGCACCGCCATTAGGCGTGTTTTCCGCCCAAATACGGCCATGATGACCTTCTATTATTTCTTTGCATATTGCTAATCCAAGTCCTGTACCACCGGCCCCTGATTTGGTTTTGCTGCTTTGAATAAATTTATCGAAAACGCTTTCGAATTCATCTTCTGGAATACCGACTCCTTCATCACGCACCACCAAACGCAAAGCTTTCTGCCAACCTTGATCATTTTTTCTTCGCCCAGCAGGCAAAGTATCTTCAGCAATAGAAACAAATATTTGCTTACCTTCCGGAGTAAACTTAACGGCATTGGACAATAAATTAACGATGACCAGAGCTATTTTTTCTGGGTCAAAAACGCCCATGGTGATACATTCAGAGGGTAGTACATTTACAACCATACCACGCTCTTGCAAACAAGCCTCCCGCTCTCCCACACAACAATCAAGAATTTTGGCAAGATCAGCATCTATAAAATTAAATTCCACCCGCCCTGCTTCCAGTTTCGCCAAATCCAGCAAGTCGTTCAACAACAGCATAAGACGGGTACCGCTCTCCTGAATCTTGCTAAAATAACTTTGCAATTTTGTCAAAGGGGCTTTATCCAAATTTTTGATACCGAGATTCGAAAAACTCAAAATGGAGTGCATTGGGGTGCGAAGTTCATGGGATATATTGGCAAGAAATTCTGTTTTTGACTGATTTGCCTGTTCAGCCACATTTTTTGCTGATTCAGCTTCCTTTTTTGCGATGCTAAGCCCTTTATTAGCCTGGGACAAAAACTCTTCATGCTGTTGAATTCTGTCCAGCATCTCATTAAAACCATTTATTAAATCACCAAGTTCATCATTGCCTTCCGCTTTCGCACGAAGGGCGTAACCCTCATAACTTGAGACTCGCCGCATAATATTGGCCAGATGTAATACAGGGCGGGAAATTGATTTTTGCAAATAACTGGCCAGCAAGAATGCAAAGAATAGCATAGCAAGCAATACTCCACCGACTAACAGTGATTGGTGAATAAAAGATTCATAGAGCTTCATCAGGTTGACACGAAGACGTATGCTACCAACCTTTCTGCTACTCAGCCGAATCTTTTGGCTAATCTCCAGATAACAGGCATCATATTTAGCTTCTTCTACCTCATCTGTTTCCTCATCAGGGGTCAAAAACCGGAAATTAATTGGCGTATTTTTTATAATCCAGCATAAATCCTTTTGAGGTTCTGAATACTGGGACCGATAGCTGGCGAATAGCTCGCCATCCGAGGAAAAAAGTTCGGCTGAAACAACTTGCTCTTCGAATTTCAACGCCGACAAAATTTCCCGCCCGGTCTCCGGATCATGAAAAGCGAGAGATGCGCTACTATTAATGCCTATCACCCGGGTCAGTGTGGAAAGTGAGTCCCTTAACGACTGGCGCCTAAAATGCCATTGCTTGTAAGCAATTATGCTGTATGCCACTAACAGTACTACAGTACATATAATCATTATTATGCTAATGATCTTGCGTCGAATCGGAGTATTTTTAAGAAAACGCATTCGATCACTCTCCATCCACTACAAAGGCCAACCGAAGTAGTTTGGCACTTGCCTTAAGGCCCGCCTGTTTAAGACGCTGGACATTGATGACTGGATGAAGATGCCTATTGTGCCGGGCAATACCAATCATACCACCGCGTTTAGCAAAATCTTCAGTATCGCCAACGGTTAGAATATTTCTCATTTTCAATTTTGGAAGAAGTCCAGCGAGCTTTGATTGTTCACTGGCCTGGAAGTACACTAGTTGGCAGCCCTTCAGATCATCCTGGTTGTTTATACGGCGAAATACCAGCTTCCGGGCACCTGCGGTTTCGCCGTTAATGACTTTCTTTAAAATGCGAATTATGGAACTTTGTTCGTTCAGAGCACAAAAATGGAACGCCTCGGGATGCTCTGTAAAAGCGCTATCAGGCCAACGAATAAATTCGGCGAAATTAAATAGATAGACTGCCTTGATTTGGTCTTCAGAGAACTCTGTCCCATGAACTGGCTGATTAGTGATAGGGAACAATAAAAACCAAACAACGGCGCCCAGCAGTATTCTGCTCATTTTCCTAAAAAATAGTATCACAAAACTTATCTCTCCCTAGAATTTCAATTCCAGCATTAGATAGCCTTCCCGCTCAATTTTCGTTGACACTGGCGCTAATGTAACTTGTCGAAACTCGAATCGTTCATCATGAAGCAGATTCTTCCCAAATAATGCAAAATTCAAATTTTTTGTCACCTGCCAACGCATTCCAACATCGATATCAAGATGACTGCCCACGTTTGATGCGGAAAGTCGATCGATATAATGTCCCCCCATCGTTAATGTCAAATCAGGTGTCAATTCATAACTTGATAGCAAATTAACCTGGTGCTCCGGACTTTGCCCTTCAAAAGCTTCTGCCAGAGCCATATCAGCCGGATTGGGACCATTGTGAAGCTGTATATCAAAATACGTATAGCTGGCACGAATAGTCAATTGTTCGGTAGGCTGCCAGTCGAAAGCCATCTCAAACCCATAAGTCTCGGCCTTGATTTGATTATCAAACTCAAGCACGAAAGCAGCCAATGGCGCTGTTTGTGATGGCAGTGAGACACCTACCGGAGAAAAGGAACGCAACTTGTCATAATCGTTATAAAACAGCGTAAAATCCAGGAGCATAGTCTCATGGGGCTGAAAACGATAGCCGAGCTCATAGGCTATCAGCTGTTCCGAATCAAAATTACGATTACCCTTCAGGGCGGAAATAACACCGGGTTGAACCACCCTATCCGGGATCAAAAAGGCATCATGCTCTGCTCTTGAAGGTGTCCGTACCGCACGGGAGACAGCAGCCCAGAGCAACTGCCCTTGATTGGGTTTCCAACGCAACCGGGCGCTGGGCTGTACTTCAAAACCTGAATAATCATTATGTTCAAATTTACTGCCCAGGGTTAACCACACGCTGTCTTCGATAACTTCAATATCATCCTGAATAAAAGCGCTGAATAGATGATCCTGGCTGTTTTTGGGGCGTACAAGACCTGCGTTTGCAGTCAAGCTTGTTGTCTGGTTTTGAAAATCAGTATAACGGTAAGCCGCACCAACGACGACATTATGCCTAGTCAAGGGGAAAAAATGATATTGATAGTCCAAATCCAAAATATCTTGTTGGTGTTTCACCAGCCAGGAATCACGATAACTATGGTCATAGTAAAATTGCAACTCGTGACTCGATCCATCTGACAAAGTCTGGGTCCATCGGGTTAATAAATTAGCGCCCCAAACATCGCCAGTGCGATCCACAGTGGCTCTAAACTCTGGGGCTTGCTTAGTCAGCAAATTGGCCCTATCACCCATCAGACCCTGATAAAAATCTCCCTGTACGGTAAATCGGTTTTCTGTATTGATTTGCCAATCAACCCGAAATCCGCCACGCGCATCATCCCAACCATCCGTTCCTTTCGAGCCATCCTCAAGAACACCATTGTCCTGATTACGGTATTTGGCATAGAGACGATAATAAACATCGTCTGATAACTTGTTTCCATAACGGGCAGTCACAATGCCACGCTCAGTGCCGAATGTTCCGGCCAATAGCATACCCTGCGTATCCTCTGCCTTTTTGGTAATAATATTAATCACACCGTTAACCGCATTTGCGCCCCACACTGCCGCGCCAGGTCCACGAATAACCTCAATGCGTTCAATATCTTCAATCACGGTATCCTGAACATCCCAGTGCACACCGGAAAACAGAGGTGTATAGACCGTCCGGCCATCCATCATTACCAACAGGTTATTGGCGAATAAGCCATTGAAACCGCGACTGGTCACAGCCCATTTATTGGCATCTATCCGTGCTACTTGTACCCCAGGCACCATGCGCAATGCTTCCGGAATACTGGTTGCGCCCATGCGACGAATATCTTTTTGGCTGACAACATAGACTGCTGCTGGGATATCTGTGGCTTTTTGCAGTGTTTTTCCAGCAATGGTAACTTCCGCATTCGCCAGCTCTTCGAGACTAAAGCTCATCAGTTGCTTCAGTGATTTTTCCTCATCTGCCATGACGGAAGAAAATATCAAACTAACGGCAATACCCATACTGCCCAGATAATCCACCAACTTTTTTATCATGAGCCTACTTTGTAAAGTAGTAATTTTATTGCATTATGAATCATCAACAAAAGCATGTACTTCGTTACCATTGCCTTGATACTCGACCCGTGAAAAACTGAGCATACCCGCCATAGCAATACCACGGCCGTGGTTATGCATAGCCCGATCTGCACTCATCTGCAGGTAGGGTTGCCAGTCAAAACCGCTGCCTTGATCTTTGACAATAATCTTGATCTCACCATTACTACGCTGAAATTCGAGAGTAGCAAACTTGTTTTTATTGGATTCTTGTTGCAAACGTTTTTCAACTTCTTCAAGCCAATTTCCCTGTTCGTTAAACAGAGTTTTATCATCATAGCTAATTCCGAGATTGCCGTGCTCAACAGCGTTGATCAATAGCTCTGAAAGACCCATTACAACCTTGCAAGATTCAGGACAAGCGTTGGCCACAAGGGAGGCCAGGGAACGTGCTTGATCCAGACTTTGAAACCTAAAACATACAGAATCTATCAATCCCAGCACTTTATTGTTGTCTTCAAGCTCACGCAGTAATTCCTTATATTGGAGCCGATCACGAACCGCCGTATCAACAACGGAAAACAACATTTTCTCTTCAAACGGCTTGGTGAGGTAGTAATAGGCTCCCGCCTGCATACCTTCCAGGATATCTTCTTTGGCAGCTCGCGCGGTTTGTAATATTACCGGGCAATGAGTAAGAACGGGATGTTCTTTTATTTTGGCTAGAACCTCCATACCACTCATTTCAGGCATCATCCTGTCCAAAAGAATAACATCAAAGCTCTGTGGCTTCGATTCCAGCATTTGCAGGCTGTCGCGCCGTTCTCTGCGGTACTCAGCCGGTAATTACCCTCTTCCAGGTATTCAGTGATAATCTCAATATTATGAGGCTCATCGTCTACTATGAGGATATGTGCAGTATCAGACATAATTTATTCAATGATTTAAAATAACCTTATTCAAAGCGTAGACTAATTTTTGGTTATTTTTAGACTATTACCCTAGAAAAATTAGTTGCTCGCGGTTTCGAGTACATGATCTTGATTCCTCAGAACTACTAATCATGAGCATACTTCGCGAAATCACTGATTCAGATTTTATAGTGAGTTGATTTCTTTCGATAGCAAAGTGCTAAAATGCGTGCAACAGGCTCACAACAACTTCAGCATTACAACCTATCAGGAAAAAACAACTGATATAACGCTGTAGTCAAGGCTACGCAAAGTATTTAGTATAAAGGCAAAGGGGACGCTCACCTAGCCACTAGGAGTTTTTTGAAACCGCTCTTTATATGGAATACATGATCGTTATCAATCAAAAGGATGCTGTAACACAATAGTTTCATCCCTATCTGGCCCGGTAGAAAGAATGGTTACCTTGATATCAAGCAACGACTCTATTCTGGCAATGTATTTTTTGGCGTTTTCAGGTAATAACGCATAATCAGTAATTCCTGCAGTTGATTCAGACCAACCTGGCAATTCTTCTATAACTGCTTCACATGATTCGTATTTATCAGCACCTAGAGGTGCGATTTCAGTCAATGTGCCATTAATATTATAGGCTGTACAGATACCAATTTTCTCCAAACCGTCCAACACATCAAGCTTGGTCAAGCAAATGCCACTTACACTATTCATCTGCACTGATTTTCGCATTGAAACGGCATCAAACCAACCAGTACGCCGTTTACGTCCAGTCGTTGCTCCAAATTCATGACCTTTAATACCAAGATACTCTCCGGTTTCATCTATTAATTCTGTAGGGAAAGGTCCATTACCCACTCGCGTAGAATAAGCCTTGGTAATACCCAAAACATAGTCAATTGCTAATGGCCCCAAACCTGTTCCAGTCGCCGCACCACCGGCAATGGTATTTGAAGATGTTACGTAAGGGTAAGTTCCATGGTCTATGTCCAGCAAAGCTCCTTGAGCGCCTTCAAACAATATATTCTTTCCTGATGATTGATACTCGGAAAGGATATGGCCAACATCAGTAAGCATGAGTTTAATTTTTTCTCCCATTCCCAAAGCCTCATCAAGGGTTTGCTGATAATCAACAGCATCCATATGATAATAGTTTGTCAGAATAAAATTATGATAATCCATTAAACTTGATAATTTTTCGGCAAACTTATCAGCATTTAAAAAATCACCCGCTCGCAATCCTCGTCTTGCCACTTTATCTTCATAGGCAGGACC
>Ga0209633_10004566_pt1 | contig 12402 bp, 14 predicted proteins | sample Cruoilmetagenom1_FD_187290 | JGI IMG/M metagenome (GOLD analysis project Ga0209633, IMG submission 187290) | Oil polluted marine microbial communities from Coal Oil Point, Santa Barbara, California, USA - Sample 1 (SPAdes) (version 2) | ecosystem: Environmental > Aquatic > Marine > Oil seeps ... | reverse complement strand
ACCTGATAAATGCTGTAGGAAAGGGGAGCGCAAACAAACCAAGATTTGTCAAATTGACATATAAAGGCAACCCAGGGTCAAAAAAGAATATAGCTCTAGTCGGTAAAGGGGTAACCTTTGATTCAGGCGGAACAAATCTAAAACCTACAGGCTATATTGAAACGATGAAAACAGATATGTCAGGGGCATCCCTCATGTTTGCATTGACCCGCTTAATTGCAGAATCAAAACTAAAAGTAAACGTAAATACATTTATCCCCCTGGTTGAAAACACCATAGGAACATCAGCTTGCAGGCCAGGAGATATATATAAATCAGCATCAGGAAAGACAGTAGAGATATTAAATACTGATGCAGAAGGCAGATTAATATTAGCCGATGCCTTATATATGGCAACTAAGGAAAAACCTGACCTTATTGTAGATGCAGCAACATTGACGGGGGCCTGCGTAGTAGCATTGGGATCACACATTGCCGGCATGTTCAGTAATAGATCCTCTCTATCTGAAACTTTTCTTAAGACATCTAATAGTATGGGAGAAGATTTCTGGGAATTGCCTCTTTATAAAGGATATGCCTCCAACCTTAAAAGTAAAATCGCAGACATACAAAACATATCAAGTCAAAAACGTGAAGCAGGAACAATCATAGCAGCACTGTTTCTTGAAGAGTTTGTTGCAAACTATCCATGGATACATCTTGACATCGCAGGGGTTGCTTTTCTCGAAGAAGAGCATAAAATATATGGAAATGCGGCAAGCGGCTTTGGGATAAGAACTCTCTATGAATTTATTAAGAAGGAATATTGCTAATATAGATACATTGCAACCTTTATGATTAATACACAGTTTATAGATGTAGATACACTTATAAACTCCGGATTGGCCAATTATCTAATCATAGATGTGAGGAGTCCTGCAGAGTATGCTACAGATCATATACCCACTGCTGTCAATCTCCCATTGCTAGATAATGAAGAAAGAAAAATAGTAGGAATTATCTATAAAGAAAATGGGCCAAAATCTGCCAGGCTAAAAGGTGTTGAGTTAATCTCCCCGAAACTGCCCGATTTAATTAATAATATTAATACCCTTAAAGATGGAAGACTAATAATTTTTTACTGTTGGCGTGGCGGGTTGCGAAGTGAAGCTATGTCCAGTTTTGCAAAACTTGCGGGGATCTATACAAAAAGGGTAGAGGGCGGATATAAAAGTTTTAGAAAAATGATAGTTAGTTTCTTCGATCAATTTAATGAAAAACGTAAATATGAAGATATGAACAAATGCACAACTATTTATGGGCCGACAGGATGCGGAAAAACAAAAATTCTTGAAATCCTCAGCAAAAACGTACCTGTTGTTAATTTAGAAAAAAACGCAGCTCATAAAGGATCAAGCTTTGGAATGATAGATGAACCAGGCTTTGAAAGGGTAACACAAAAAAATTTTGAATCAGCTGTATGGTACGATTTTTATAATAATAAGTTCAATAACAGGTTTTTAATAGAAGGAGAAAGCAGGAAAATAGGTAAAGTTGTTGTTCCAGCTCAGCTTTTTAATTATATGAAAAAAAGTATTAATGTCCTGGTGGATATGCCTCTTGATACCAGAATTGATTTTACTATAAAAAATTATAAGCCTGATTTTTTTGTTGAAGAAATCAGGGGGGCATTATATAATCTTAAAAGACTGCTGGGAACAAGCAAAGTCAAAGATTTATCAGATTTATTAGATAAAAAGGATTTTAGAACGTTTACAAAAACATTATTATTGGAATATTATGACCCTTTATACAAAAATTCTATGCCTGATAAGATAGATCACTATATAAAATACAATGATATAAGTGAAGGCTCTAAAAAATTATACGATTTATATGAAGCATAAACTAATTAATGCCTTTTTAATAATATGCATCCCTATATTGTCCTGCTCATCTACCACTCAAAAAGTACCCCCTAATTCTTCATATAAAGGAGCTTCATTTGCCAGACCCTATGTTATCAGAGGCATTAAATATTATCCTCTCAGAGAAGTTGCCAGTTTTAAGCAAAAAGGATTGGCTTCATGGTATGGGAGTGAAGAACATGGAAGCCTGACAGCAAATGGTGAAATATATGATATGTATGCTTTAACAGCCGCACACAAAACACTTCCACTGGGCAGTTATGTCCATGTGACAAGTCTGGAAAATAATAAAAGCCTTATTGTTAGAATCAATGATAGAGGCCCTTTTATAAAAGGAAGAATTATCGATCTATCATATACCGGCGCATCAAAACTGGACTTTTTAAATAAGGGGACAACAAGGGTTAAAATCGCTCTATTGTCGGAAGACCCTGATACTTTAGTAATAAAAGGACACAAAATAGATATAGACAAGGGGAACTATGCAGTACAGCTTGGTTCTTTTAAAAATTACAACAATGCCCTCAATTTGTCTCATATGTTTGACAATGGGCAAATAACATCTGCAAATATTCGTGGAACAACATATTACAGGGTACAAATAACAGGATTCAACTCCAGAAAAAAAGCGGAGAAATTAGCAAAAAATATTAGAAAAACATTCCCCCATGCTTTCATTACAGCAATTGACTAAAGACTGTTTATAAACAGCTTATCTTCTTGCCATCTTATTACTTTTTTAGTATGTTAAGTTAAAAACTATCCTTGGCAGCAGATTTTTAAGGTAATCAATATCAATGTTAAATAAAATTCAATTATCCTTATTATATTATATATGTAAAATATATTTTGCTACATGCAGATTTAAAATTGATGGGGAAAAATATCTGACAGATGCAAAAAAAGAGGGAAGAAACGTTCTTTTTGCACTCTGGCATTGCCACATGCCTCCTCTAATCTACTATCACAGGCAAAAAAATATAACCACCATAGTATCAGAAAGTAAAGATGGTGAAATAGGGACTTATCTACTAAAAAGATTCGGCTATCAGCCGGTAAGAGGCTCATCCTCAAGAGGTGGTGTTAAGGCAGTAATCCAGGCAAAAAAAATAATTTCACAAGGTTATGATGCAGCTGTTACCTTAGATGGTCCTAAAGGGCCAAGATTTAAAGCTAAACCCGGTACTGCCTATCTTGCGAAGGTTACTGGGACCCCTCTCCTTCCTATATTATTTAGTTGTAAAAAATATAAGCAGCTTAATAGCTGGGATAAAATGGTCATTCCTCTCCCCTTTACAGAAATTACTATACATTATGCTCCCCTTATATTTCTAAATAGTGACAGGAGTGAAGAATCCATAAAAAGTGATACACAGATGTTGGAAAAAAAAATGATGGAGTTGACATTTGCGCATAGTAAAAACCACTGTAAAGATATTATATAATTCAATACTCATCATATCTTTGCCACTCTTATTCCCTGCAGGATATATTATTTCAAAATTGAAAAAAGAGAGCAAAGATTATTCTGAAAGGTTCGGCAATATCAAAATAAGTATCAGCCCAGACAGGTCAATATGGTTTCACTCTGCAAGTGTGGGAGAGATCAGAAGCCTTAGACCGCTGATAACAGCAATTAAAGAAACATATCCAAGACTGGTCATTATAATCTCCACGACCACTTATTCAGGAAAAATGGTAGCTATCAAAGAACTAAAGCCTGAGATGGCTTTTCTTTTACCCATAGAAAATACTTTATCAATTACACGTATCATTAAAAAATTAAACTGCAAGGGATTGTTCATAGTAGATACCGAGCTATGGCCAAACCTTATAGATACGGCAAACAAATATTGCAAACTTTATCTTCTTAATGCAAGATTATCAGATAGTTCTATGAAAAACTACCTACGCTTTTACCGTATATTCAGACCTCTAATAAGTAAGTTTGACCTCATATTGGCCAAAAGTGAAAAAGATAGAGAAAAATTTATAGCATTGGGGGGAAGCAGCATAAATATAAAAACCTTGGGCAATTTAAAATTTTATGACTTGACGCAAAATATTGACCAAAATATTTCCAGCAGATTTCGAGGCAAAAAAGTCTTTTTCGCAGCAAGTATACATCATGGAGAAGATGAATTAATTATTAATGCTTACTGTAAAGTAAAAAATAGCTTCGATTATCTCATAATTGCCCCAAGGCATCTGAGAGACATAGAACATATCATAACTATTCTAAACAGAAACGGCATAACAAATGCAAAGTATTCTGATAAAAACTTCGATGTGGATTGCATCCTGGTTGATACCTACGGTAAACTAGAAAGTTTTTACTCTATCTCCCATAAAATATTTATCGGAGGCTCTTACGTAAAAGTTGGCGGTCATAATGTATTTGAAGCTCTTAAATATAAAAAGACTGTTATTACAGGCCCTTATGTGCATAATTTTGAAGAGATGTTCCATCTCGCTAAAAAGTACAACCTGGTGTATACAGTGAATAGTGAAAAACTTCTGATCTCTTATCTGGAGGACAACAGAAAAGATAACCCTGATTTTGACAGTTTTTTTGATGAGGCAAGCTCTACATCTGACAACAAGCTTTCAGAGATAATGGAGCTGGCAAAAACCCTGTCTGCTAAAGAGGTAACGTGAAAGAAAACAGATATCCTGCTGTTTTCATAGACCGGGACGGCACACTTAACGAGGATAGAGGATATATAAACAGCAAGGAAAATTTTGAGATTTACCCTTTTGTTTTTCAGGCGCTCAGATTACTTGCTCAGTTTAATATATTGAGAATTATCATTACAAACCAGGCAGGAATCGCTAGAGGATACTTCACTGAAAAAGCACTTCTTGAAATACATACAAAATTAGAGCAAAAAACAGCCGCTGCAGGAGCAAACATAGACGGGATCTATTATTGCCCTCATCACACTGATGGGAAAGTTGCAGATTATGCCTTAGATTGCAGCTGCAGAAAACCTAAAACTGGCTTAATTGATAGAGCGTTAACAGATTTTCCAATAGATAAAAAAAAGATGTATATGGTAGGAGATAAATATACAGATATCCTCACAGGGATAAATGCAGGCTGCAAAAAAAATATACTGGTAAAAACAGGCTATGGGAAGGGAGAGATAGAGCTAAATTATAGCAGATGGAACATGAAACCTGACATGGTAGTTGAAACACTGCTGGACGCTGTACTTTTTATTATTAAGGATCTGAGAGAAAAATAAAAAAATAGCTTTACATTAATTTTATTTTATATAGTATAGTCATTACTATGTATAAACTGATATACAACAATTTAACTAACATGAGTAACTGGTGGTGGGGTGTTAATACGGGTTGATGCTGCACTACCAATATAGTTGTAGATATATAAGGCCGTGTAGTGACAAGCTACACGGCCTTTTTTAATATATTTTTGCGGAGGAAAAATGATATATCCTAATTATGATAAATTTTGTAAATTGGCTGATAAATTTGATCGCATCACTGTTTTTAAAGAGATATTTGGTGATACCACCACGCCTATAACCTTGTTAAAGAGGTTCAGCACCAATAAAAATGTTTTTCTGCTGGAAAGCGCTGATTCTGAAAAGAAATTTTCAAGATTTTCCTATTTCGGCATAGATCCTGAAAAAGTCATTATATTTAAGGATAATTGTTTGCTTGAATATAACAATGGCAAATCAACCATATTGAAATCAAGCTTTGATGAATATATTAAGCAGAACCTTGCTTCCAACAGATCTTTTGGTGATCCCGCTTTTGGTGATTTTTCAGGGGGATATGTGGGTTTTACAGGCTACGATATGTTAAATCAAACTACTATTTTGAGAAGAAAATTATCAAAAATAAATAATGACTTGCTGATGGGTCTTATGCTTATAGAGAACTTTTATGTTTTTGATAATCATAAGAGAAAATTGTTCGCAGCCATATCTGTAAAAACTGGTGAAGATCTAAAGACCATTTACAAAAATGCTGATGGTCAACTTGATAATTTGGCAATGCTCCTGCAAAATAATGAAGGCGCAAAAACTGATAATTCCGAGAGCAAGTTTGAGATAAAAAGGGAAATGGATAAAGAGATATATATGGACAAGGTTACAAAAATTAAAAAAGAGATTGAGAACGGGGAAGTCATTCAGTGTGTGTTATCCAATAAATATGAGGTATTAGGACATATCAATCCCGTTAGTTTTTACAGAATTTTAAGAAATATTAATCCATCAGCCTATATGTTTTATTTAAAATTTGATGATATTGTTCTCATGGGATCCTCACCTGAAACACACCTAAAAATAGTAGATAAAAAGGCTTTGCTTAAACCTATCGCAGGAACTTATCCTGTTGGCGAAGATATAGATAAAATAAAAGATGATCTGCTTGCTGATGAAAAAGAAGTTTCAGAACATCTGATGCTACTGGATCTTGCCAGAAACGATCTTACCACCGCCTGCGATCCTCTCTCTGTGAAAGTGGATAAATCCTTTATCCCGGAGGTATATTCTCATGTTGTGCATATCGTTTCAGAAGTAACAGGAGTACTGGGTTCCGATAAATCTCCCCTTGATCTGTTTATTAACACCTTCCCGGCAGGTACTGTTTCAGGAGCGCCCAAGGTAAGAGCGATGGAGCTTATTGACAAATATGAAGTATCATCAAGGGGTTTTTACGCAGGATGCGCAGGATACTTCTCTTTTAACGGCAATATTGACACATGTATCCTGATCAGAAGCGCTCTGGTAGAGGAGAAAACAACAACACTGAGAGCTGGAGGGGGTATCGTTTATGACAGCGTACCTGAAAAGGAATATATGGAGGTTGAAAATAAATTGATGGCTTTACTGAAATCTTTAGAAAAAATAAGCGATATGGAGAAACAGGATGTATTTATTAGTGGATAATTACGATTCCTTTACCTACAACATTTATGCCCTTTTTATTGAAAATGGCTGTGATGTGGAGGTGGTAAAAAATAGTGAACCTGTCAAAAACAAGAGGTACAAGGGGATAATCCTATCTCCCGGTCCTTCAATCCCTGAAAATTCGGGGACCACACTTGATTATCTGGAAAAATATTTTGGCAAGATACCTTTTTTTGGTGTTTGCCTTGGCATGCAGGCATTAGGTTTTTATATGGGGTACAAAATCAGACAGGCAAAAACTATAAGACATGGCAAGAAAGAATATATTATAAAACAAAGCAACTCCATACTTTTAAATGGGCTCCCGGAGAGGTTCATCTCTGTAAGATATCATTCACTGGCTGTCGAGTGTGACTCAAAGCTTGTTACCTCCCATGCTGCCTATGATGGTGAATATATGTCCATAGAGGACAAAGATAGATATGTTTTCGGGGTTCAATTCCATCCGGAATCATATATGTCGCATTACGGTCTTGATATTGTCAAAAACTATACCACTTTTTGCGAAGGTGTCAAATGAACATAAAAGATGGAACATCAAAATTGGGGAAAAACAGATCCATGACCTTTTTTCAGGCAGAAGATTTTTTTGAGGAACTGGCGCATGACCAGGCGCATGGTTCAATAAATGAAAAAGATGTGTCGAAAACACTTATATCCATGAGTGAACGGGGAGAGTCAGAGGATGAGTTATCAGCAGCGGTTTCTGTTATGTCCAGATATACCGTCAAATTTAATCATGACATATCCAATACAATAGACACCTGCGGTACTGGTGGAGATGGGAAAAAGACAATCAATCTCTCTTCAGCAGTGGCAGTAATATTGTCATCACTGAATATCCCTGTTATAAAGCATGGGAACAGATCTCAAAGCGGTTTTATTGGTTCAGCAGATATCTTTGAAATGTTTAATGTCCCTATAGAACTTGAAACGCAAAAAGCATTGGACTATTTTGATAAAAATAGATTTATATTTCTCTTCGCTCCTAAATACCAGCCTGCAATGAAAAAAGTTGCCCCTATAAGAAAACGTATAGGGAAACCAACCATCTTCAACCTGCTTGGACCTCTTTTAAACCCGGGTAATCCCCAGTTTCAAATTATTGGCATAGGCAATATAAATAAACTGGACCTCTATGCAAAAACCTTAAAAAAATTGAAAAGAAAAAATGTTATAGTTTATTCTTCTCTGGACGGTTTTGATGAAATTTCCACATATATGCCCACAAAATGCTGTAAAATTAGTGGCGATGAATGGGAAAATTTTATGATATATCCTAACAAGTATTTTAAACCTTTTCTGATGCCTTCAATCAAAAGCCCTTCTGAATCAAAGAAAATGTTTTATATCTCATTAGAGGGCAAATGTGAAAACCTGGTAAATTTGTTGTCCATAAATGCCTTTGTTGCCTTTAGCATGGTTAAAAACATACCATTGGATGATGCATTTTATGAGGTGAAAAAATATATAAAAGAGGGGATTGCCCTGAGAAAACTGGAGAGTTTAGCTCTTAATATGGATAAAGGATTCACGGGAAATCTGCTAGATAAACAGAGTGGGGGCAATTAAAATGTTTATTAAGGATATACTATCATCAAAAAAAGAAGAGATAAATAATATAAAACTTCCCTCATACAAACGTAAAAAGCCTCTGCTGGATATAATAACAAGCCTCAAAACAAAGCCTTTTATTACAGAGATAAAAAAAGCTTCTCCGTCAAAAGGTGTTATTAATCTGCATATAGATCCTAAAGAGCAAGCCAAATTGTATGCTGAAGCCGGAGCGGGCGCTATAAGTGTTTTGACAGATAAAACCTATTTTAAAGGGTCCTTTGACATTTTAAAAACTGTTGCAGAAACGGTTGATATACCAGTTCTTTGCAAAGATTTTATTATATCTGAAATACAGGTCTCAAAAGCTTTTGCTTCAGGCGCTGATGTCATCCTCCTGATCGCCTCCATACTTGACAATGCGTCTCTTAAAAAACTGTCTGAAAAGGCATACTCTTTGGGGATGCAGGTATTATTTGAAATACATGATATTGGTGAACTAGATAAATTAGAAAATATTGATATAGCACTGCTCGGTGTCAACGCAAGAGACCTGAAAACCTTTGACGTGAACAGGCAAAAAGCTACTGCGACTATTAAATATATTACAGAAAATTTTAACTGCGAATGTTTAAAGGTTGCTGAAAGCGGTATAGAAAAAGCAGCTGATATAAAGATGTATAAACAAGCCGGTGCTAACGCCTATCTTGTTGGCACATACCTTATGCAGACAAAAGATGTAAAAAACGCTATGAAGAGTTTATACAAAGGGTTGAATAAATGAGACTAAAAGTAAAGTCTTTATCTCTTCAAATATTGAGTGCAAGGACTTTAAAATATGTTTGTTAAGGTATGCGGCATAAAGTCAAAAACAGACGTAGATTGGGCATATTCACTGGGTTATACTGCTGTGGGTATTGTAATGCACAAAAAAAGCCCGCGATATTACGGACTTGAAAATGCCAAAATAATTGCAGATTATGCAAAAAACCGTATATTATCGGTGGCTGTGGGGGTTACCTGCGATGAGGTAAAAGAGATATATCCCTATGTTGACTATATTCAGGTGTATGAGAACAAAATCGCCAGCTATATTGATACAGACAGGGTAATATATGCCTTCGGGTCCCTTCCTACTTCTCATAATTATAAATATTTTTTATTTGATAAAAGCAGAGGAGATGGGGTTTTCACCTCTTTCCCGGAGTGGATTAAAGATATCAAGGGACAAATAATAGTGGCAGGCGGATTAAACTGCGAAAATATAGGGAATATTCTAAATGAAATACACCCTTTTGGAGTCGATGTGTCAAGTGGCGTAGAGAAGGATAAAAAAAAGAGTTTCGCGCTAATGAAGTCTTTTATAAGTATTGTTCACAATTTTGAAGAAAAATCTAAAAAGATGAGAGCAAAGCGAGAATATTAGTGAAAAAGGGAGAGCGTTCTATGGGCCAGAACATAAAAAGTGAAGGAAGAAAGGGTTTTTTTGGTGAATATGGAGGGCAATTTGTAGCTGAAACCCTGATTCCAACACTGGATAAACTGGAAACTTCATTTAACAAAGCAACGACAGATAAGGCATTCTTGAATGAATTAACTCATTACCTTGAAAATTACGCAGGAAGACCCACACCTGTCTATTATGCCAGGAATTTTTCTGAAAAATACGGGATTAAATTATATCTAAAAAGGGAAGACCTTTTGCATACCGGAGCGCATAAGATAAATAACACCTTGGGTCAGGCTCTTCTTACAAAATATATGGGCAAAAAAAGGGTAATAGCAGAAACAGGAGCAGGACAGCATGGAGTAGCCACTGCAACGGTGTCAGCTTTATTGAATATGGAGTGCACTGTTTATATGGGCAGGGTTGACGCTGAAAGGCAGTCCCATAATGTGGAGAGGATGAAGCTGTTGGGCGCTCAGGTAAATATTGTGACAGACGGTTCAGAGACATTGAAGGATGCAGTAAGTTCAGCCTTAAGAGACTGGGTTACAAATGTTGTGAATACACATTATATATTGGGTTCAGCGGTGGGGCCTCATCCATTTCCCGAGATAGTGGCATATTTCCAGCAGGTTATAGGGGAGGAAAGCAGAAAATTCTTTGACAATCTTAATATACTGCCGGACTGCGTCATAGCTTGCGTTGGCGGAGGAAGTAACGCAATCGGCATATTTAAAGGTTTTTTGGATAGCGACGCAAAATTAATCGGTGTGGAAGCAGGGGGTATTTCAAAAAAGGATGGGAAGCATTCCGCATCCCTTTGCCTTGGGAGAAAAGGGATATTTCAGGGGAGCTTGAGTTATATATTACAAAATGATAATGGCCAGATTTCTGATGTGCACTCAGTTTCAGCAGGCCTTGATTATCCTGGTGTTGGGCCTGAACATGCCTTGCTTAAGGATATAAAGCGGGTTGACTACGTTTCTGCAGATGATAATGAAGCGCTTAAAGGTTTTTTTGAGCTTGCAAAACTTGAAGGGATAATCCCTGCGCTGGAGCCAAGCCACGCATTAGGATATATCATTGCTCATGCGGATATCTTTAGGGATAAGTGCATACTCCTCTCTCTTTCAGGGAGAGGAGACAAGGATTTGGGTATAGTAAATAAGTATAAAAAGGATTATTTATGATTATCAATATCCTTTATATGGTCAAAGCTGGAATGAAAAGTGTGGTATATAAATCGGCAGGAGAGTTATATGAGCTGCAATATTAAAGATAAGAAAATGAACGGTATTTATATGGTTGGAGGTTATCCTGACATGCAGCATTTCAGGGAATGTCTTAAGATGGCATGTGATGCAAAAATAGACTTTATAGAGACAGGCATCCCCTTTAATGACCCTGTGGCGGATGGCCCTGTTATCTCAAAAGCATTAAACTATATGTCATCCAAAACTTCTGTAGATGAAATAATGGGGGTACTTAAAAAAGAGAGCAGTATCAAAAAATATATTATGACCTATTCAAATGTGATTTATAATTATGGTACTGAAAGATTTTCCACTAATTTTAGCTCATATCTGGATGGAATTATAATCCCTGATCTGCCAAACAGGATGCACAATTTTTTCTATGACACAGGTTTTGAAATCCCTATAATCCCCTTTGTAACACCGGAGTCAACAAACAAAGATATCATGGCACTTAAAAACTGCAAGGGTAATTTTATATATTTTATCTCTGTGAGGGGGATAACCGGAGGAGCATTCAATACAGATGTTAAAAATTTTCAGGACAAGATAAACAAAATAAGAGATATTTCAGGGAAAAAGGTTATAATGGGATTCGGTATTAAAAGCAAAGCCGACGTAAAAAGTGTTTGTGAAACAGCTGATGGCGCTATAATAGGGACAGAGGTGGTAAAAAAACAAGGGGATCCCAGTTCTCTGAAAAGTTATCTAACAGAACTATTCGCATAAAAAGAAAATAGTATCACAGCGGTTTCCATATACTTTTATTCGATTTTATCAATTTATCATCAAAATAAACTGGAGGTAACAAAGAGATGATCTTCGGCTGGCTTATCTCAACATCAGTCAGGGAATTTTCCATATAATATGTTTTTGAAACTTTAGACCCTGACAGATACACCCTATCCCCCTGAAGATGTTTTACAGCGCACAGATATATGCTGCCGGCGCTATTTGCTTTATAATATACATATATATTTTTTGATGTAACAAAATCGATAACTCCCCCTTTTAAAATATCCTTTGATGAGAGCCAATCATGCTTTTTATTTTTTTTAACAATAGAAGAGGGATATCTGAGATAGTCAACATATTCAGCTTCCATAGCTGTTCTTATGTTTCTCACATCTATAAGCGCTACTACATTATAAGCTCTTATCTTGATAGGGCCATAGTACCTGTAACTGAGTACTGTCAAAAAACTTACAATAACTAAAACAACCAGAAGCTCTATCAATGTAAAACCTTTAATAAGATTTTTCATATACAGATCCTATAGAATCATATTATAA
>Ga0209633_10004565_pt1 | contig 12403 bp, 8 predicted proteins | sample Cruoilmetagenom1_FD_187290 | JGI IMG/M metagenome (GOLD analysis project Ga0209633, IMG submission 187290) | Oil polluted marine microbial communities from Coal Oil Point, Santa Barbara, California, USA - Sample 1 (SPAdes) (version 2) | ecosystem: Environmental > Aquatic > Marine > Oil seeps ... | reverse complement strand
TATGAAAGGGCATCTCCAGGTTCCAGATTTAATTCAATTTCAGTCGACTTCTCCCGGGAACCGCAGCTCAACCTGTACTCCCCGGGAAGCAATACAAGCTCTTTAGAATCCTTTGCCAGAAAGGGTGTTCGGCGAAATCCGCCTTCACTTCCGCCATAGCGATAATAACCTTCCCCCTGGAGTTTCGGCTTTTTAAAAACCAGTGCAGAAGAGAGGGAAAGCACTGCAGGTTCGGGAAGCAGGGATACCTCGATTGTGTAATCAGAAATACCGCTTTCCAGCCACGCCCTTACCCTCCGGGATTCAAACCCCGAAACATTAAAAGTAAAATCGTAGTAACGGCCGGTGTTCAGCTCCACCTCATTACCTGAAACGGCATAAGCCACACCGTCCGCACCGTGAACTGAGGGCTCGGGATAATCCGTCATTTCCAAACCTGTATCACTACGGTGCAGTTTCCATGTTACAAAAACAGGACCGGTTTTCGGCTGCCAGGGGGTACTCAAATCTACCAGGGGTATCTGCCGTCCTCTGGAATTAAACGATTTCCGAAGGCTTTTCATTGATGGTATTTGAATCGCTTTTGTACTTATCACATCTCCCACACGTACTTTCAACTGATAAAATCCCGGTTTAACAAACACCGGACGGATATGAAGCCTGGTTACTCCGGGAAGAGGAACCGGATTCTCTTTATCCTGATTTTTCCGGGATTCCAAAAACCGGGAAAGTTTATCGTGAAGGGGCTCCCTGCCGTTTAAACCGATTTTAATTTCTTTTAACTTTTCGTTGTTCTCCGCTTCAGTATTGTACTGATACACATCCAGCAGCACATGAGGGGACAGTATTGTATTCTCCGGAAGAGAAACCTCCAGCCGTACTCCTCCGATAAAATCCGGGAGTAGAAGAGCGTTTAGAAACCCGTTAACAGCCAGAGTCCACCAGATCCCTGCCAGAAGAAGCAGAGCGGCCAGAGAGCCGGCTGTAATTAAACCGATACGAATAATACGACGCTTATCAACCCGTGATGATTTTCGGTTCCCCCGGCGGTCTGATACCAGATCGGCAAGATGACGGCGGATACTCTCTTCATTTCTCCTGGTAAAGTAGCGCTTTAAGGGATTGAGCATACTTAAGGCATCTTTGTAACGCCTTTCGGGTTTGGAACGGATAGCCCGGCGGATGAGCCGCCTGGAAAGAAGAGAAGATTCCGGCATGATTTTCCTGAGTCTTTCGTACTTGCTTTTTCTCACATGTTCGAGAAGGTCGGGTAAAGAGGCCCCGGCGAAAGGTTTTCGCCCGGTAAGGCATTCGTAGAGCAGAATTCCCGATGAGTAAATATCCGCTCTGCCGTCGACGTTCCCGGCGTCGCGAAACTGCTCAGGTGCCATGTAAGAGGGAGTACCCAGGGTCATCCCCTCCTTCGTCAGGCCATCAGTATCAATTTCCGTATTATGGGCAATTCCAAAATCTGTCAGTTTCACTTCACCCTTTTTTGAGATAAGGATGTTGGCCGGCTTGATATCCCGATGCACCACCCCTCTCTCGTGGGCAAAAACCAGGGCTTCCAGTGTATTTTTAAGAATAAGCAGAGCTACATCATCATCCAGATAACGCTGCTTATCCAGAAGCTGTGCCACCGAGCAGCCGTCAACAAGTTCCATCACCATACAGTAGGATTTCGCCGTTTTAAAATGATCGTAGTAATTGACGATATTCACATGCTGAAACCCCATCATGATGGTTGCTTCCCGCTGAAATCTCTGGGTGAACTGCTCGTTGCCGGTAAGGGTGAGCATTTTTAAAACAACCGGCTTATCCAGGGTGGGATGATCCGCTTTATAGATAGCCCCCATACCGCCTTTGGCCAGTAGCACGGCGTTGGTGTATTTCCCGATCTTTTTTTTGGATTCACTCATGAGATCTCTCCCTCTATGCTTCTTATATCCCGAAAAGGATCCGGATCTCTGCCGCTTTCCAGCACTGCGGCAATGTACCGTTCGGGGTTGTGAATCTGAACATAACGGTTTCCAGCTCTCAGGGCGTAAAGGCCCTTTACCGGCCGGTGTCCCCCGAAATACAGGGCCCCCGGGGAGTCAGTTCCCAGGTAATGTTCCAGCATCAGGTTTACACTCCCCTCCTCGGCTTCTCCATTCCCCGTCCATATAAAATCAAAAATAAGTTCATCATCACCCCGGTACTCAATCAGACGTTCCCTGGAATAGAACTTCCGGGGTTCGGCATGGGATACAAGAAATCGATTACCCACGGCCAGAAGGGGAAGAGCCGCTTCAAAGTCGGCCCAGGATTTCAGCATATCTTCCCCGGGGAACTCCAGAAACCAGTCCCGCACCATCTGCCCCTCCCATGCATACTTCCCGAAAGGCCGATTTCCCTCTCCCTCCTCATTGGCAACATTCTCATGGTTTCCTTTGAGAAAATGAAAACCATCTGGGAATGATGCCTTGAGTATCATCACCATGGCCATCAGGGAGAGTCCTTCCTTCATTTCTTCATCCATGTTCTTATGCCGGCGAAATCCGCCCTTGTATTCTTTTAAGGCCCGGCGCCAGCGCTCCGCCCCCCGAGCTTCACTGTGAAAGCCATCGCCCACGCAGAGAACCTGGAGGGACCCCTCGGCAATCCTCTCTAAAACTGATTTGCCGGAAATCTCCAAATCTATCAGTGAAGTAATGTAACCGGTACGTGCATGAAGATCGGGAACAATCACCGTGGTAATATTCTGATTCAGCAGCACTAGTCCCCCGGGTTCTCTGGAGCTGTCCCGAGGTCTTATCAGGGGATTTTCATTGCTCAGAGTTTTATTTACCGCATCCAGGATTCTGTTAAGATCGGTAAAATCCGGAAGACTTTCTGAATTGTGAAGGCGGCGAAAAACGCTTCGAATCTCCTCAGGGTTACCTGAAAACATCAGATATCTTCAATCCTCGTTTCATCCACAGCCTGAAACTCCTTCGTCAGAGCAAGAGTCGCTTCATCCAGACGGTTGTTCTGCTCGGGAAGGGCAAGTGCCGAGGGAAGCAGAGCCAGACGATAGACGGCTGAACTCTTTTTTACAGGGCCTTTTTTAAATGTTATTTCCCGGCCGCAGGAAACACTTTTTCCGAGAACGGCATCTTCGGATTCAGCCCGGGAAGGAACATCCCGGCGTCGATCGATACTGACATAAACAGCCCTTCGAACTCCACCGTCCTCGGGTCCTACGGCAACCAGCGAACCGGAGTAAGTTAAAGCCAGAAAACCCCTGGAAGAATCCTTACACTTTTCAGCCTGCTCCATTCCCATGCTGCGGGCCTGATCGTCAAAGGCCTTTTCTTTTTCCCGCCAGCCTTCAGCCAACAATTCCAGAGACCGAGAATCCTGAGGAAGCCCACTGGAGGCTCTGATAACATTCAGGTGTTCCTTAATTGATGATTCTAGACTTTCGAAAACTCCGCTCATTTTCGACTCCTCACTATTTTAATTTCTCTGACAGTATATCGCTCAATGAAGGGATAACTTCGTTTCCAGAGATGAATAGATAAAATCGTAGATATGATCCATCGCATTATCGGGAATATCGTTCTTGAAGTTAAACACATGAATTTTCTGGCCGGCAACAACCCGGCTTGAGGAGAAGCTTCCGTTTAATACGGCCCGATAGCCATGAATATTCAGATTGAGGTTCTCTATCTTCACGGGTTTGAAATTTTCGGGTTCTGGTTTAAAGGTGCAGGACATTCCTTTGCTGCTCAAATCGTGTATCACGCCGGCATAAAGTCTATCCCCAAGATGGAAATTGAACGTTGCAATCGATGCTAACTGACTCCCGAACCGGACAAAATGGCGATATCCTTGAGCGTTAATGCTTTCAAGATATCTCTGAATTGCTTCAAGTCCTTTATCATCAGTAGACTCTATAAAGCTGTCAAAGCCTTCAGGACGCTCAGAGGGACCCAGAGCAGCTATTCTTAAGGGTATTTTAAGCTCCCGAACCCGGTTGACATAACTCCGCCAGTCCCAGGCTTTATTATCGGATACCAACAGAAAAATAACTGTATTCATCTTCATAACGGTAATGTCTGAATCCAGGGAGGATAAACCATAGGTTTCATATTCGCTGCGCCTGAGGGATCGAACCATTTTTTTACATATATCCGGATCTGGATGAACGATAAAAATCTGATGCCCCTGATAGTCCACAGCTGCCCTCTTCAAGTATTAAGTGATAATAAGGACAACCGCCAACAGGGCCAGCAATCCTGCAGTAAAGAACTTCAGTGCAGCACCTCTCTTTCGAAACACAGCTGCCAGCCTCACCGCCGATACACCCTTATATGATACCGCAAAGACAATAAAAAGGGGTATAATAAACGCCGAATTATAGAGGAGCAGCCATAACCAGGGTGTTGCACCCTCCCCACGGGAAATCATCCAGGCAATTGTTGGCAGATATACCTGTCCTGTACAACCCAGCTCGATAATGGCAACCACTGCACCCAGAAGAAATGCGCCTCCAGCTGCCGCACCGGATCGAACCTCATCCCGAATCAGTTTATGTACTCTCTTTGACAGTTTCTCCGGCAATTTCAGAATGAGATCGCTGCGCCCTTTTGAGATTTTAACCCCGTCCAGTATACTCAACAGTGATAAAAGAAGAAGAAAACCGGAAAGAATGTATTCAAGTATATACTTAAGCCCAGAGTTAACGGCGACTCGCCTGAGCCCCCCCAGCAGCCCTGCCCCTATCAGAGAATATGTAATAAAAATACCCAGAGCATAGAACATACCGATGGCCAGCATGGTTTTCTTTGACCGCCCGGCCATCGCCAGAGCTGAGACAAGGAAAACCATCGCCGAAAAGGCACAGGGATTCACGCCGTCCAGAAGACCGGCGAGAATGATGGCTCCAGGTTCCCATCGAGGAGAAGAATCACGAGAGCCGTGGTTGGGGCTACCTGAACCGCCACGCATAATATTATCAAGACCCTCTTTTATCTCTTCATCCCCTTGAAGTAGAACGCCGTCTACAAGCAATACCGGAATGTTCTCCAGTTCTATCCCATTTTCATTCATCAGCTTTAGAAGTTCATCAAAATCTTCAGGGTTTCCTGAGTCTTTTTCGGTAATTAAAAGGGTACGCCCGGTTTGCCGCTCCAGTCGGGGGACGGTGTTCCAGAGAAAATCTTCACAGGATTTACATCCGTAGGGATACCAGTACACAGGCTTATAGTCAGCCTCTCCCCTCTCCGAACTCAAAACAGTTGGTTTTTTATTCTTCTTCCCGTTTTTATTACCGGAGCTTACCCTTGCAATCAGCTGCTCCATATAAGAATCGCCCATGGCAAGAATCTGCAGTGCCTCAGGGGAAATACCCCGCTCCAGAGAAATTATCTCCAGTTCAGGCTTTTCATCCCCATTTATTGCTAACCGGGCCAGACCGTTGCCCCGGGGAGCCAGAGACATCCAGGGGATCGTTACTCCCTGAACACTTAACCCACCTGACATCCCTTCAGTTGGTAATAATGATGCCGGAGAATCAGGACCGGTGAAAATTACTAGATCCAGTTTTTTTAAAGCTGCAGAGTTTTTACCGGAGATTCCCTGAACAAAAGAGTCCCAATCCTCCAGATTACCACTTATGGCAAGAATCCGATAATCCGCTTCTCCGGAGCCCAGAATCTCCAGAATGTCAGATGAAGACCTGGAACTCAGTTTTCCTTCTGAAACCAATTCTATAAGTTCACTCTCGCCGGCACCGGCCCATCGGGCAACGGCAATATCAGCCTTTTCATGATGTAGAACCAGAGCATCATCTTCCCCTCTGATCTGGCGCAGAAACCTGGAGTCTTCAAATCCTCCTGAAGCCCTGATTGGAACTGCCCGGCTCCTCTTGTTAAATGCCTGGCGTCCATCCCGAAGGTCGCTGGAAACAGCCACCATCCCCGAATACCCCAGAAAAACAGAGGCTTCATCCATAAAACCCTCAAGCAGGGGATCTGAACGCCTCGGTTCTCTGAATCCACCGGCATCGAACAGAAGTTCTGAATCCAATCGCCTGGATTCAAGAACCGCAGTAACAGCCGAAAGCCCCGCAGAAGCTCCTGAAGGGCAGTCACAGCCAACCAGGTAACCCTCGATGTCAGAAGTAATCCAGAGAGTTACAGAGCCGGATTCTTCAGCCTGGAGCACCGGTATCGAACTCTGAAGGAAAAAGAAAATAAAACCGACAAGGACAATCCATGCGCGAAGTATATTTGAAAGTATTGAGCTTGCTTTCATCTGAGAGCAGGATATAACAGTTTCTTAGTCATAAACCAGAGCTTCATTGAGAAGTTCAGGGGGGGAGTAACTTTGACACTTTATTTACAGGAACTGTCTTTCCACCTGCTCTGTAGTGAAAAGCATCCGGCAAGTCTGAAGGATCAGTAAAAAAAGTTGAGGGGCACATTGAAACACTTGTAAAACTCTGTTTACCTGAAATACAGATAAATCAAGATCCCATCCGTGCCAACCCGCGAACATCTGCGGTAGAAAACAACTCCTGCCATCCAATAAAAAAAAGACAACCCCGAAGGATTGCCTTTATGATGTTGGGCGACGGCGGACTCGAACCGCCGACCCCGTGCATGTCAAGCACGTACTCTAACCAGCTGAGCTAGCCGCCCTAACGAAGCACAATTCTACCGATTAGACGCGAAGTGTCAACCGGTTTTAATCTTTTTGTGAAAGCCTTCAAGCATCCCTATTTCAGGACGCTTATCACCCTCTCGAGAACTTTTTTCCGGTCCAGAGGTTTAATGATGTAGTTCTTGGCGCCGATGAGCAGAGCTTTTTTTACCAGATCCTGCTTACCCAGAGCACTTATCATCACCACCTTGGCATCTTTATCGAACTCGATTATCTTTTCAAGGGCACTCACACCATCCATTCTGGGCATGGTAATGTCCATGGTTACCAGATCGACGTTGGGGTAGAGCTCTTTGTACTTTTCCACACCTTCCAGGCCATCTGCAGCTGTGCCAACAACGTTAAAACCCTCAGATGAGAGTATCTGCCCGATCTGCTTGGTAACAAACATGGAATCGTCCACAACAAGAACTTTGAAGGCCGACCCGCCGTTACTCTGACCGTCGGGAGTTCTTTCATTTATACTTGGAAAATCACTCGTCGTCTTCAAAATCAACAGCCCTCTTACGCCCGTTCCCGTATGGCAACATTAATCTCAACTAGCCCCTGAGGCATCTCAAGAGGAACAATCAAGGCTTCGACATTGGCATCGGATACCGACATATTCTCACCGGTAATGATGGAGGGAGGAGTAAGATCGAACTTGAAACCCAAATCGAACAGTTTGGTAACAGCCTGGGCGGTTATCATATTTGCAAGTTCTGTTATCGTGGCCTTTGCCAATTCATCCATACTGGTGAGTTTTTCACCATTCATGGTTGATGCAATTTTAATAGCTGAATCCTGGCTCATATCAATGAGTACACGGCCTTCAACATCTCCGGCCAGACCGACAAGTGCAGCAACACCCATAACCGGCTGGGTGGTTTTCTTCAGATACAGATCCTTACGTTCAACCTCTGTCTGCAGAACTTCCGTCATGATGTTGTAAGCCGCTTCTACAAAGGGATTTATGTACTCGACTCTCATATCTCACTCCTCGAGTTAATTATTTCTTTTTATATGCTACGACGCCGGAATTCTCAAGTCTTTCCCATGCGCCGGGATTTATGGGCTGTTCATGAGCTCCAAGAATAAGGAGTCCACCGGGCTTCATCACTTCTTCCAAGGTATTGAAGATATGCTGTTGCTTATCAGGAACAATATACGAAACCGTATCTCGCATAACCACCATATCCAGTTTCGGTAGAGTATTATCATGGGTAATATCATGATATTCAAAGAGAATAGCATCCTTGATTTCTTTATTGAATTGTTTCCCCCTGCTGCCATTGGTAAGAAAGTTATCGTAAAGACCACCCAGCGAAGCCTGATTCACAACAAGTCCCGGTGCTGTTGATATGCGAATGAGATCGTTATCATGGGCAATAATTCTCAGATGAACATCCGGCAGCCTGTTTTTAACCAGACACGCTACCGAATAGCTCTCATAACCGCTTTCACATCCGGGATTCCATACATAGAAGTTACCTGTATTATCCGCTGGTAGAAAAGAGGTTACCTTCTCAGCATAATCACTGTTCCAATAATTACCGGAGAATGGTGAAGGAAAGGGTGACAAATAGGCCTCGGCGTCCTGTACATTTCCAAGCTGAACATCCTCACCCTTCTGTTTTTTCCAGGAACTGAACCGGCTTCTTATCCATTCCTGATTTACCGGACTTGAATAAAAAGAAAGGAAGGTTATCAGGGTTTCCTCAATAAAGCCGATATCAACATCTTCTTTCACAGCGCTGGCGGTAGTTGGTACGGTGGATTCTCGGGCCTCAAAAGGAGCATCTGAGCTGATTGATGGAGTCGATCGTGACTCCTGGGCTCTGCCATCGCCCGGCTCTTCATCACCGAGAATGCGTTCAACATCGAGAATAACATAAAGACTGCCCTCATTCTCAACAACACCGCTGATATACTTGATATTGATATCACCGAAAAGCGGATGAGGCGGCTGTATTGCTTCTGAACTGATACCGACTACTTTATCAATAGAATCAACAATTACGGAGATAACATGACTGTCCAACCGCAGAATAATCATATTCTCCGTATCACCTTCAGTCTCTTCGGCTTTAAGGTTGAAAAATATCCGCATATCTATAACTGAAATGATGTCACCCCTTAAGTTGTAAACACCTTTAACAAAGGGTGCCGCATTGGGAACAAAGGTGAACTTGGAAGCTTTTGAGATTTCTTTCACCTTCATGATATCAATACCGTAATCTTTACCTGCCAGGGTAAAAGTAACCATTTTGAAGTCTATACGGGTTTGGCCTTTCTGGTCTTTTGTTTCTTTCAAAGATACATGTTTCATACCCACTACCTCACAACCCTGTCCTTTCTTGCTTCCTGCTCTTTTTTCATACTCAGATCCAATAACTGGCTGATATCGATAATAAGAGACACAGTTCCATCACCAAGGATTGTGGCACCGGCTATACCCGGAGAATTGGTGTAACGATCTTTAAGCGGCTTGATAACGACATCTTCCTCACCGATAAGAGAATCTACCATCAACCCCATTTTTCTATCACCGCTGCCGACAATGACAACGAAGTTGTAGTCTGAATTATCCTCGGACTCGATACGGAAGAGTTTACCAAGACGCAGGAGACTGATGACATCATCTCTGACGTTAAACACCTCATAATTATCAATAATATTGATATCTTCAGGCTTAATCCGATGACTTTCCAGTACACTGGTAATCGGGATGGCATAAATCTCGGTATCGACTCTAACCAGTAAACCTTGAATAATGGCAAGGGTGAGAGGCAGCTTTATTGTAAATCTGGTGCCTTCTCCTACCTTGGACCATACGGCCACACTTCCGTTTAGCTTTTCAATCTGCTTTCTAACAACATCAAGACCCACACCCCGGCCGGAGATATTGGTAACTTCTCCAGCTGTGGAAAAACCCGGTTCAAAAATCAGATTAAAAGCTTCAATATCCGTAAGAGCTTTGTTTGGATGAATAATACCCTTGTCGATGGCCTTCTGTCTCACTTTATCAACATCGATGCCGGCACCATCATCGGCAATCTCGATAACAATCATGTTTCCCTCATTGGAAGCTTTCAGCAGCAGACGACCCTGAGCAGGTTTCCCGGAATTCAACCGGATTTCAGGGGTTTCAACACCATGATCCAGTGAGTTCCTGACACAATGCATCAGGGGATCCAGCAATTCCTCGGTAACAGATTTATCAAGTTCAGTATCTTCACCTTCTATAATCAAATCTATCTGCTTATCCAGTGTTTTGGATAAATCTCTGACAAGCCTGGGAAAACGACTGAATATCTGGCTGATAGGAACCATTCGAATTCTTAAGATAGCTTCATGAAGATCGCTGGTATTACGGCCAAGATTAGCCGCAGTATTTCGAAAAGCACCGACCGTACTCTTCAATCCGGACTCAAAACTATCAAAAACAGTGAACAATCCCCCGAATTCATCATTCATTTCAGACTTGATATCTTTAACAGACTTTCCATCCTGAAGCTCTTTCAGCAAGAGAGGGAGTGATTCAAAAAGCCCTTTCAGATTGTCTTTGTACATTGATTCAGCACTTCCAAGCTCTTCGAGAATTTCGTTGAACTGGGTACTAATCTGATTGAATGTTGCCTTGTTGATAACAGATTCACTTACCAGATTCAGTAGGTTATCAATTCTCTGACTGTCAACCCGCAATATCGATCCACTGGAATTATCACGTTTAGCTGTAATACTGGAAGGTGTTTTTACAGCCGTTTTCTCCGGAATAACCTTCTCAATCTCGGCAATTTCCTCGATATCTTCTACATCTTCTAAATTTTCAATTTCGGAAGCAGGGTCAGAAACTTGCTTCGGCTTTATTTCCGGTTCCGGCTGAGCTTCTTCCACTGGTGCGACACCTGGAATACTATCATCCAGCCCCAGAATCAGAACAGATGATGTAACATCAGCTATTTCCACCTTCCCTACCAGCGAATCCTTATCAATCCCTTTTTCTGTAGAAATATAATAATCAACCACAGGGTGAAATTGATCCTCGTAAAGTGCATCAAAATCAGGGACTGTTTTCAAGGTTTGACCGATATCTTTGAGTTTGGCAAAAACCTGAATACCACCTACAGAGTTCATGGGGTTTGATTCGTCGAAACCAACCCTCACAAGAAGGATTTTCTCACCTTCGTCAATGGCCTCTTTGAGTTCAAGTTTTTCATATTCCGAAAGTTTTTTACTGGCAGTCGGAGAAGTGGATGTTGAAGGCTGTGCCACTTCAGCCATAGGTTTAAGTGCCTGTGCCTGATCGGCCGATTCCTTTTTAGCAATTATCAGCTCCAGGTTCGCTTTTACTCCGGAGTAGTCCTCTTCATAGACAGCCCCGCTCTGGCGGGATGAAACCATAGCCTTGATTACATCAATAGAAGATAGAAGAACATCAACATTCTCTTCATTTATCCGGATATTAGCGCTGCGTATTTCATCCAGCAAATCTTCAAGGAGGTGAGTGAAGGTTGAAAGCTCTTCCATCTGAACTGTTGCAGCACCACCTTTTAGAGTGTGAGCAGCACGGAAAATCTCATCTATGGCATCCTGATCCCCGGGATCGTCCTCCAGGGCAAGAATGTTCTGCTCCATTGCCTCAACCTGCATGATGGCCTCAGAAAAAAAGTCCTTGAGTAATTCTTCATTATTCGGATCCAGGTAATCGCTCATTCTCACCGCCTTATTCTGAGGCTATCGATTTCTATTGTAAGTGAAAATCTCTTGTCTATACCATTATTTCTAGGGAAAATATCCATGAATAGCTGAAAAGGTATAAAAAAAGACCCGGCAATCGCCGGGTCTTTATAATCAAAAGTTATATTTCAAACCTTACTGTGCAGCTGCATCAGCAGCATCAGGTTCTTTATCCATTTTCTGGCTTTCCAGATAGCGTAGAACCTGAAGGTTACCCAGGCGGGAAAGTTCAGCGTTGCGTCGTTCTTCCTCACGCTGTGCAAGGATGCCCCAGGTAGCCTCATGATCCAGATCGGTATCAACATCCTGAATAACTGCCTGATCGTATGTTACTTTGACGTCTTTTACATAAACGATGAAATCTCCACCTTCCTGCATGGCATCTCTGTAGAACTGAAGGCTTTCCAGAGTTATGGAAGGAGCGCTCCGGGGATACAGGGGGATCTGGCGGATTTCGCGGTTACGAACTTCGCCAATATAGTTGGGATTGTTCCAGGTGAGCTCTCTCCAGCCGTCAAAGTCCAGATTACCCAATGGCATCTGCTGAGTCTGTTCCTGCTCATTTCGGATAACAACAGCCATACCCATGGGGTAGTTCATCCCGTAAACATTAACTTTGATATTTTTAATAACACCAACGTTCTTCACTACACCGAAACCAGTAAACTGATCGCCCCTGGGGGCATTTTCAATAATAGAACTGGTGGCGTATGCGGGAATTTCAAACGGGGGTTTTACCCATGCGTAGGAATTAAACGATCCCTCGGGATAGTGTACCCGGATACCCATTACCTGATTACCGGAAAATTGAGTTGCATTCTCACCAACGGTAACGGCACGAACATAAGAGTACTTATCATTTTCGATCGTTCTGGAAGAACTTGAAAGCAATACATCCCAGTTGGGAACATAAAGAGAAGTGTTCATTGCTGCTTTTTCTTCCTCGGTGTACCGGGTACCGGCGGTGGAGCTGAAGTCCACCAGAGTAGCCTGA
>Ga0209633_10004564_pt1 | contig 12404 bp, 12 predicted proteins | sample Cruoilmetagenom1_FD_187290 | JGI IMG/M metagenome (GOLD analysis project Ga0209633, IMG submission 187290) | Oil polluted marine microbial communities from Coal Oil Point, Santa Barbara, California, USA - Sample 1 (SPAdes) (version 2) | ecosystem: Environmental > Aquatic > Marine > Oil seeps ... | reverse complement strand
GGGCGCTATCGGCGCTATTAAGTCGCTCGAATCTCTCCGAGGGGTGTGCTCGCACGTGGGCGCCATAGTGCTTCCCGGACCCGTGTCGGTTGCCAACTGCCGAGAGGTATTTAACGAGGACGGCACGTGTAACGACGAGCGGACAGAGAAGCGGATACGGGGCGTTGCTACTAACATGATGCACTATATAGAGGATAATATATGCCCTCGCGTATCGCTAGAAGCCATGGTTAGGGGAGAGGACTTGCCGGAGTGCTGACGGGTCAAGTAACTTATAATTAAGTTATATAGGACTGGGACTAGGGTCTCCGGCCGCCGAAGAGGGCAAGCTCGAAGATCTTAAAGAAGCAGTCCACCTCTTCAAAGCCGATTGCTCTTAGCCATTCGCACTGGTCTTCTACATTGGCCAGGATATTCTCATCTTTGTCCGGGCGGTTCAGGAAATCGTGCGCGATCTGCTCCCTTTCTTTTCCGCTGTTATTTCCGGCGCTATATTTGTAGAGGCTGTCTATGATGAGATCGTCGCTAAGGGATTCTATCCAGTCCGATCTTGAGGCTACGTGCTCCAAGTTCAGAAAGAAGCCGCCTAGCTTCAAGAGGCCAAAGATATCGCTGTAGATTCTTTTCTTGTTTTCATCCGTCTGGTGATGGATGGAAAATCCCGAGACTACAAGATCGAAGGGGCCGCTCTCCGACGCGTCTTTCCACCAGTTTATGTCTTCATAATCAGACTTTAAAAAAGCGGTCCTTTCACCATACGGACTTAGAGATTTCCGGGCCTCTTCGAGCATTGGCTCAGAGTAATCTAAAAGCACACCCCGGCACTCCGGGATGTTAGAGAGTATGAGCGCTCCCAGGATCCCGTTTCCGCAGCCGACATCCAGGAAATTGCGGACCGGACTGTCGAGTGATTTTACAATGTGGACTATAAAATCGAGCTGCTCTTGCGCAAGCGGGATGGCGCCCCTAATGTCCTTTAGAAACGTGCTGATAAATTCTTTATCTTTCCAGATAACGTCCTTAGCGTTCATCTTCTTTCACCTGTGTAGATATACCGATATTTAATATACGTATAATGTTTATCTATGCTATCATCTAACTGTATTATTGCTAGTAAGCTTGGAAGGCAGGGTAAATGTCTTTGATAAATCCAACAAAGGGATTTTTGGAGCTTGGGTAAGAGCGGGTAGCCGCTTCTATTCCGGTTTGTATGAATAGCTCCTCGGGTTGTCCATGACCTGGATTTTGTACTCTGAGTAATATTCCTCTCGCCCGAGTCTCTGGGCTTCCAGGTGCTCGGGGTGGTCTCTCCAGGCTTTCTGCGTTTCCTCGGATTCAAATTCCACTATAGAAACCCTCTCGCCGTCAGGGGCCTTGAACGACTTAAACGACACGAAGCCGGTCATGCTTTTAGCAAGAGATTCCATCCTCTCTGCAGTCTTATAATACTCTTCTTTATGCTCTTCCCTTAGTCTTGAGCGGAAGATTGTTACGATCAATTCTATTCTCCCGGACTTTCTATTTGAGTCCCCACATTAGTAGAGTATATTTAATAACCCTAATCACTCAATCGGGTTGAGTAAAATCCAAAATGCCGAAACACCCGTATATATTGAAGATTAGCTATATCGTCTCTCATGTCTCTTGACACTCAGGTGAGGCTTGGTATATTGATATTGATATTGATTTTCATGAAGCGCCCGGAAAGCGCCTCCAAATTCACTTAGAATCGGGATGAATAAATGACATTATCAGAATTAAAGCAAGACGCGGAAGCAGAACTTTTAGGGTCATTTTCCAATAATAACCCACACATAAATAAGGTTGAAGCAATGGGTCTTCGCTCCGGCGCTAAAATAGTTATCCGTAAGATACACGGAAGAAACATTGTGGTGCAGGTGAAAGACCTGGGAGTAGACCTAGTAATAGATAAAGAGCTGGCGGGGATGCTGGAGGTAAGTTGAGCAGAATTACCGTCGGGCTTGCTGGGAACCCGAATGTCGGCAAAACCACAATACTCAACAACATAGCGGGAAAGAACTTAAAAGTCGGCAACTGGGCCGGCGTCACCGTAGAAAAAGCCGAAGTAGAATTTACCTATAATAATTACACTCTCCATATAATAGATATTCCAGGCATTTATAACCTTACCGCGACTTCCGATGCGGAGAAGGCAGCCGTGCAGTTCCTCGTAGATGGCGAGATAGATGTTATTGTAAGCGTTCTCGATTCCTCGAACCTTGCAAGGAACCTGCTCCTGACCGTAGAGCTGATGGAGCTTGAGAAACCCACAGTTCTGGCTTTGAATATGGCGGATGAGGCCCGGAGTAAAGGGCTTGAACTCGATTTGGGGAAATTAAAAACCATACTCCAGACAGACGCGTGCTTCACGGTAGCTAATTCTGGGGAGGGGATAGACGAGCTTCTGGATAAGATAATTAACTGTTTTGAGAACAGCCATGACCCGGCGAAGCTTAAGTATAGCGAGAATGTCGAGTCCGTACTCACTACAGCCGCCCAGAAATCGGGGCAACCTGCTCAGAGTAAATATGACGCTATACGGGCGCTTGAATCCAGTGAACAGGAAGCAAGCGAAGCCGAGCGCACGCTCGGAGTAGGAATTACAAAAGCCATAAACGACGAAAGGTGGAAGCTTGCTTCATCAATTGCCAAGAGCGTTACGGCATCATCAAAAGTAAAAGAGAAGAGTGTTTCCAATAAGCTTGACAGGGTGCTTCTTCATCCCTTTATGGGGATTGCTATATATATCGCGCTCTTTTATCTGATGTTCAAGATCTCCTTTGATTTCTCGGCCCCATACATGGACTGGATCGACGGGTTTATGAATAATTTTCTGGCCACGGCCTCAAGTAAGCTCTTGATTACGCTCGGGGTCCCCGATGTGGTGACCAGATTCGTATCCGAAGCCGTCATAGGCGGCGTAGGCTTTGTATTAACCTTCGTTCCCCTTGTAGCGATACTGTATTTTTTCATCACCTTTTTCGAGATGTCAGGGTACCTGCCCAGGATCGTATTTATGATGGATAGATTCATGCACCGTTTGGGTCTACACGGGAACATGATGACCCCGCTGCTGCTCGGGTTTGGCTGTAATGTGCCGGCCATAATGGCGACTAAAAATATGTCCAGCAAGAAAGACAAAATACTCGTTACCATGATGATCCCCTTTATGAGCTGTCCGGCAAGACTCGTAGTATTCGCTTTTTTCGCTTTTATATTCTTTGACAATCCCGCTCTTGTAATAGTATCGCTCTATGGCATTGGTGTTATAGTGGCGCTGATTACGGCTCTTCTTTTAAGAAAGTCGTTTTTAAAAGGTAAAGCCGCAAATTTTTTGCTGGAGCTTCCGCCCTACAGGCTCCCTTCGCTAAAGACCGTCTCTAGGATAGTCTGGGCACACGTTAAGAGGTTTATATATAAGGCCGGTACGTTCATATTTCTGGTATCGATAGTCGTCTGGGTGCTCCTCAATCTGCCGCCCGGTATAAAAAGCGCCGACGAGAGCATAGCGGCAAGGATAGGAAAGACCATAACCCCAGTGTTTGAGCCGATTGGGCTTAGTGACTGGAGAGCTACTACTTCACTGATACCGGGGTTTCTGGCAAGAGAAGTCGTGCTTAGCTCGATGGGTATAATCTATAAAACCTCTACCGAAGACTCGCTTCGGGAAAAGGCCGACGAGAACCTGGCCCCTCTTCTGAAGGAGCAGGCCGTGGAATTATGGGAAAGCATTAAATCCTCCTTTGTCTCGGTCGCTTCATTGGGCTTTTCTACATTTGAGGTTGAAACATCGGATGAAGGAAGTGAGGGTCTTCGTGAAACTATACAGAAATCCTTTACAGCTTCTTCGGCTTACTCATTCATGATACTATTACTGATATATAACTCATGCGTTGCAACGGTAGCTATCATGATCCGCGAAATCGGGAGAAAGGCATCTTTTTTATTTCTCGGCTACAGTTTTGTCGCCGCCTGGCTTCTGGCCTTCGTATTTTACAACGTGTCAAATCTCCTTTGGCCGTGATTGCGCCTGTTAATAAAACACTTTAATCTGAGGTGTCATTAAATGTTAAAAAGTTTCCTCATATCTGCTGCGGCAGTTTTACTGCTGACAGGCTGCGCTCAAAAGCAAGTGAATGTTTCGGATACACCCGAGGCTGTGACTGAGACCGGGAATCCAAAACTCAAACAACGCTGGACGTTCAGCCGGCAGTACACGGCGGACGGTGAAATGAAGCCCAGGGGCGGCACCAGTAAGGGCGCGCCCGTCGTACTCGATACCTCGCCCAACGAGGCGTATCTTTCAATAAACGAACCCGGTATATCTAAGTTCGAGCAAGACCGCCGAGCGATACTCGCCATGACAGGCACTTACAGAACGACTTTTGATTTCGTCGAAACCGTGCCTCTCAAGCAAGGATATAAGCTTGACCGCCCATACCAGTCGTGGGCTACGGAGATTGTTGAAGTTATTGAAGACACTGGGGATTTTATAAGCCTCCAGCATATACTCGTGATGTACCTCATTGACGATGAAGGTAACAAGCAGGGCCCGTTTGTCAGTAAGCACTGGCGGCAGGACTGGAAATATGAGGACACGGATTTACTTGCCTTTAGCGGCAATAATACATGGGAGAAGATGACTATAACCAAAGATGAGTCCCGGGGTAAGTGGACTCAGGCAGTGTATCAGGTGGATGATTCACCCCGCTATGAGTCCGTTGGCGAGTGGGCGCACGAGGGGAACTATTCAGGCTGGACGAGCGAGGAGACCTGGAGGCCCCTTCCAAGGAGGGAGTTTAGCGTGAGGGACGATTACGGTGTGCTTGAGGGTGTGAACCGTCACATTGTTATCCCCACAGGCTGGGTGCACGAGCAGGACAATATCAAACTCATAGTTGATGAGAAAGGCGAAGCTGTGTCAGAAAATCCGTATATTTCAAAAGAGGTAGGGTTAAACCGCTACGAGAGGATTACGGGCACAGAGTACGCACCGGGAGATGGGTATTGGGAGGCGACGGGGGAATTTTGGGGTGACGTAAGGGACGCATGGTCAGGGTATATAGCAGAAAACGATACGATAAAACTAAAGAGCAGCGTAGAGGGGAAAAAGCTGTATCAGTATCTGTTTGAATATGCCGCTCAGGTACAGGAAAGCGGGGCTTATGATAGTGAGGCGGGATCAAAATTCGCAGCTGAAACAATAGGAAGCTTTATAGTCCTAGATGACGAAGAGACGGGTAGCAGCGCCTATTAGTCAGTCCTTTGTTATAATTTACTTACATGTCTCAGGCTATTCTCAAAAATTCTAAAACACCCTGGCTTATTAAAGCGCTCTATATAATCATCATACTAGCCGCGCTGAATATACTGCTCCATCTGGTGTTCTCATCATTTACCCAAAAAGGGGAGGTCTCGGTAATCTCTCACAGAGGCGCCGCAGCGATTGCGCCTGAGAATACCCTTGCCGGAGTAATGGCGGGTGTCGCTATAGGCGCGCCGTTCATCGAAGTAGATATCCACATGACAAAGGACGGGGTATTAGTGCTCATGCACGACAGCACTGTAGACAGGACCACGGACGGGAGCGGTAAAGTCAGCAGTCTTTCGTGGGGCTCCATAAGCACCCTGGACGCGGGCGCCTGGTTTGGTGAAGCATTTAAGGGAGAGCCCGTACCGCGTCTGGACAGCGTTCTTGAGTATATTAAGGGGAAACCTTCCAAACTTGTAATTGAGGTTAAATCACCGGACAGGTACCCGGGAATAGAGACAACTCTGACAGGTGCGCTCCGGCACTACGGCATGGAGGAGGAAGTCGTTCTAATCTCGTTTGACAGCGGGTGGATCGAGCGCGCCGGGCATCTGATGCCTGACGCGACGTTTGGAGTCCTGTATATCTACCCCTTTATCCTACCGTCTGTAAGCGAGGTCACATATGTAAATGTATTCTGGCCGAGCCTGGTTTTAGACCCTACGCTCGTATGGCGCTTGAAAAATGAGGGGTTTAAAGTTTGGTCGTGGAATATTGATAGCTCCCTCATCGCTAGATTCCTCATATGGAAGGGTGTGGACGGCCTTACACTCGATAGAGCGGGGCTAATCGGCGGGAATTAAATCTACCCCTCTGATTTCGAAACGCTTTTGTGTTGATAATGTATCCGATAACACATCGTGAGTAGAGCGTGGACCTAATATAGCTCTCACGAGCAGCGTTGGCAAACCTATTTGCACACACAAATCCGATATAAATCAGGGAGTATGTGTAGTTGTTTGAACACTCTTTAATAGCCTTATTTCGCTACCGGATAGCCTTGTTTTTCCCAGGCTATAAAGCCGCCCTCTATATCATAAATATCGACAAACCCGAGCTCTTTCATTTGTGCTCCGGCAATTGCGCTCCTCGCCCCGGAACGGCAGTGAATGAGGTAAGTTCTTTCAGTGTCGAGCTTTTGGGCATTTTCTGTAAACGATTCAGACTTCACATCTACATTAAGAGCGTTCTCTATGTGTCCGTCGGAATACTCTGCCGGGGTTCTTACATCCAGTATTACAAAGTCCGGATTATCCTTATTTTTTTCTATTAGGGATGCTGCGTCTTTAGCGCTAATTTTCTTTACCGCTGCGGCGCTCTCGCTGGGATTGTCGTTACCCTCAGCCCATAATAAAGGGCCGGCTGCCAGTAGTAAGCACAAGAAAACGACTGTCCATAAAGCGAATATACGGAAGCTTCTCATTTTATTAAATTACCCCCTTAAGTCTGATTTTATTACTACTATACCATTTATTCTTCTACCTTAATCCTTCAATCACAACATGTCAGATGTTAGTTTTCGCTGCGAACTTGCAATATATTCTAAAAAAAAAGTATAATTACTAAAGCAGAAGGATAATATGAGTAACTCCGGATCTAAAGATCTCTCAGAGACAATAGACAAGAATTTAGGCGTTTTAATCAACATAGTTGAAGCTGTACATAAATCAAACGACCTAAATGAAATATACAACACCGCACTCGACCTGGTGATCGAGCTCGACAATGTGGATATGGCTAATATTTACCTGGTCGATGAATCCAAGAACGAAGCTGTGCTCCAGGCGCAGCGCAATTTCTCGAAAGATTTCGTAGAGAACGCCTCGCACATACCACGCGGAAGAGGGATTACATGGAAGGTTATTCAATCGGGGGAGATACTAAATGTCGAGGATGTACATAAGCATCCTGTAGGTCCTGCTGGTAAAAGAGTAGGTTATCACGGAGTGCTCGGAGTGCCTGTAATGCTCGATCAAAAAGCGATCGGTGTTATTTGGTTTGCCCGCTATAAAGATGAGCAATTCACGACCAGCGAAGTCGAGCTTCTCACGACTATCGGAGACCAGATTGCGATCGCTATTGCCAGGGCCAAGCAGACACAGGAGCTTGAACGACAGAATCAGAATCTATCGGTGCTTAGCGCGATTACCGAGAACGTGCATAAATCCGTCGATCTTAAAAACACTTATGAGTCCTTTCTGGAAATGACTAAGGACATCGATGTCTTTGACTTGATGGTGCTGTATCTTGTGGAAGGTACAGAGCAAAACCAAGAGGCTGTGCTTCAGATACAGAGCGGGTTCCCGCAAGAATATTTAGCGAGAGCGAGCAGGATTCCGCGCGCAGTGGGAGTAACCTGGAAGGTCATCGAATCGGGAGAGCCCTCATACTATGAGAGCATGAACGACGAAGAAAATGTGGTAGGTCCGGCAGGAAGAGCGCTCGGGTCCCGTTCAGTACTGTCTATTCCGCTTAAATCCGGTACTCAGACGATCGGCGTTATCCATTTTACCAGCATTGAAAAAAAGGCTTTTAGTAAAATAGAAATGGACTTTTTGTTCTCACTCGGCAATCAAATAGGTACGGCAATATCCAAAGCAAAGGCTTTTAATGAAGCGCGCGACAGGGCCCGAGAGCTTGAGGCTCTTTACGAGAACCTACAGTCGGCGCAGAGCCAGTTAATACAGTCTGAAAAACTCGCCTCGCTCGGGCAGTTGGTATCGAGCATTGCGCATGAAATCAATAACCCCCTGACCCCGATACTCGGATACTCGCAGCTGCTAATATCTCAATCAATTGAAGACCCGGTGAAGCAAGGCAAGTTCCTTGGAGTCATTCACGATTCTGCGGAAAAGGTAAAGCGGATCGTAGAAAACCTCTTGTCTTTCGCAAGAACGGACAAACCCAACAGGGAATACGCGGACGTAAATAAAGTTGTGGAAAAAGCCGTTGAATTTAGAGAGTACCAGCTGGGTGTGGAGAATATTGAAATACAGAGGGAATATGACCTTGAGCTTCCCAAGACAATGGTGGACGCAAACCAGCTGCAGCAGGTGTTTACGAATATAATACTAAATGCCTATTATGCCATGGTAGATCAGGAAAATGGTAGTGGAAGACTAAAGGTCTCTACTCAGTCAGAAGACGATAAAAAACTAGTAATTACGATATCGGACAATGGGCCCGGTATTGAAGAGGAGGTGCTGAAGAGAATATTTGACCCGTTTTTTACGACAAAACCGCCGGGGATCGGAACAGGACTCGGTCTATCGGTGTCTTACGGAATCGTGAAAGAGCATCAGGGTGAAATTGTAGTTGATACAGAACTTGGAAAAGGCACGAAGTTTACAGTCATACTGCCTGTGCTCGATTACAGTGAGTACATGTATATGCAGAGTATGACTCTGGAAGAGGAGCAATTAAACCAAATGAGAGGCAATAAGGCAAATACTGAAAAAGTTCTGATAGTTGAGGATGAGGAGATTATTACTACCTTGATAAAGGGCATACTGGAGAATGAGGGCTACAGTGTTGATCTGGCGTCAAACGGCGAGGACGCGCTTACGATGATAGACGGGAGCGGTTACCTCTTTATCGTGTGTGATATCAAGATGCCGCAGATGGACGGAAAGGAGTTCTTTAACAGGATTAAGACGTTAAACAACGAACTAGCATCGAAAATCCTTTTTATGACGGGCGACCCGAGCAAGGATACGCTAGACTTTATTCAGGAGACCGGCAACAGCTTCCTGGCCAAGCCGTTTAAGATAGAGGAGTTTATGGCGGCTGTTTCGGATATGGTCTGACGCGGGGTCTCCCCCGGCAATTTAGTGCGGAAGGACCCGGGAATAATCTTGTTTATGCGAGTTTCTGATAATGTATGCCGCTATTTAAAGGGCTGACTAGGAGACGTATAATTAAAGGTGCAGGAGACTCAATAGCACCGGAGGCGTAAGTATGAATAGGCGTAGTATTGTGATTGCAGCACTTTTTATGATCACGTTCTCGGTATCGAACGCCGATGAGGTAAAGAACGACTCGATACCCGTGGGAACCGGAATCGGGCAGATACCAGAGGTGGATGAAGTTACGAGACTCGGCGAGGACTCGCTAATGGCTGAGTATATGCCTCTGGATAAAGGGAACGTCTGGACTTACAGTGTACAAAAAGGCGATAAGACAAAAGAGCATACCCAGAGCGTCATTTCGGAGAGCGGGGGCTGGTCGGTATTTGACAACTATTTCGGAAAAGAAGCCGTTTCGCTCAGGATAGCCCCCGGAGGCGAGCTGCTGGTAACAAACGAGGGAGTGGTGAGCCCCTTTTACAATAATGAGGTCATGATGAGCTTTCCCAAGAAGGCTGTTGAGACGCCCGGGGGTAAATTTGAGCAAGCCATGGTGGTAACCATGCCCGAGGACAGAGAATTCTGGTTCCGAGACGTATATGTGAAAGGAGTGGGTCTTGTCTTTCACGAGCAAAAAACCCCAACAGGCAGTTCATCTTATTCTCTTCTGAAAGCCAAGGTCGGGGGTAAGGACTATCCTCCACAATGACTCTTCCTGTTAAGTACTCAAAGGCTTTCTAAGCACTTCCATTTATTTCTCCCAAGAAGAGTATTTTCTCGCTTACCACGTGGTGTTACTATAAAGGCACTACATAATTACCCCATCCAAAATACATTGATTACCCGATTGATAATTTTACGCGGATAAAAGATAATAAACTTATTCGCTTTTACATGAGCGAATGAGAGAGGAGGCAAGGGATAATTATTCTTCCAATAATAATTTGTCCGGGTAGGATGAACCCAAACCCTTATGAGTAATTTTAGAGTTAGCGTGTAATAGTGCGTGGGGAATGGTCTCTAGGTGATACAATCTCAATCAATGACCATGATAAGTAGGGTGGTCTCTAAATGGGAGTTTCAGTGTTTTCTGTAAAAAGGAGAGGATAGTCATATGGCGTTAGCTAAATTTGAGCCGATTGAGACCATAGCGATTCCGACAGATGTGCATCGGGAAGGATTTATCGTGATTCATAATAAAGGGGATTCGATGGAAAAGCTTATTATGGACGGCTCCAAGGTTGTAGTGGACACCTCAAGCACTGTCATCGTATCGGGTTCTATTTACGCGCTTCTTATACCTTGGGAGGGATATATTTTGAGGGAATGTCATGCAGAGCCCGACAGACTGGTGCTTAGGCCTCATAACAAAAATTACCCGCTGACAACGCTTAGCTGGGACGAGTTCGACCCAAATATAGTTCTCGGAAAGGTGTTCTGCAGTGTTATTAACGTGTTCAGGTGATAACAAAATTTGTATTGCTGACAACTCAGAAAGGGAATAGGATCGAATAATATTCTTGAAGGAGGGGGATAAATGAATATGAAGAATTCGGCTGTACTGCATGAAGTATCGGACTGCGATTTCCGCAGCACATACTGGGGTATGACAAGGGACGGGGTTAAACACTCGGAGCCCTGCAAGCCCGAGAACGAAAGCCCCTTGCACTTGAGTTACAAGGACACCGTATTAGAGCTGGAAACCGTAGTGGGCTATCATTTCATAGATAACTCTCTTGTAGAGGCGGGTTATGCCTTTAGTGAACAATATGACAGTGAGGGGCTGTATATAGAGCAGTACGGGAAATTGAAAGACTACCTTTCGGGTATTTACGGCCTGCCGATGTTGGATGAAGATATAAACACCTTTTGCGCAAACAGTTGTGGTGAAGACGAGCAGGAGCTTGAAAGCCTGATGCTCCTTACGGAGTGGCTTACGGAGCGCTCCATTATCAGAATGATCCTGATGGGTGATACCCAAAGATGCGAGTTCGGGGTGCTTCACAGAAGCCGGGGGCACGTTCTTGTGATCGAAAATACGGAGAAGTCTGTGAAGTGGGGGATAAATTAGGCTGTTATCCAGAACCTGTTTCAGGATCTCATCTATTCCGTCATTCAGGCCACCGAGCCGGAATCTCATCTTTTGTCTTTTTATCTCCCCCCCCACAGAAAAAGGGGGATTTAAAGATAAGATAACCACAAATCCCTCTCGGTCTCCCTTTTTCTAAGGGAGATGGAAAAGGATGAAGGGATTTATTCTTTCCGCCATTATCGCCAAAGTCTAGGGTTGGCGGAAGTAGCGGTTCGTTTTTGTCTGATACCTCGTAGCAGCCCCTCCCGAATTTGAATGGCCCAAAATAAAATTGCAATTTCACCACGCCTTCGTTTATATTTTTAAAAGTTGAGTTGATATAGAGTGGGAAAATCTAATGACGGAGGTTTCACCTGCTATGAGGGTATCCATATTATTTATAACGGCACTTCTATTTTACGCCATTGCCGCAAGCTCCGGCGCTAATACAAAACCAAATGACGTATACGGCTGGGAAAATCTCAAGTGGGGCATGCCTGCGAGTGAGGTCGAGAGCGTTCTCGGAAAAGGTGTTGAGAAGAGGCAGGCCAAGCACGATCGTACGGACGGTGTGTATACCGATCTTGAGATGCTGGATATAAATATAGGCGGAAGCAAGTTTAGGGCAAGTATCTGGATGGACGCGGACACAAAGGAGCTGAGCAAGATTGTGTTCGTCCCGCAGACTAAAACTGAAGGGTATAACTTGGCCGAAACATTCATAAAACTAGAGGAGGGTCTGGCCGATAAATACGGGGACCCGGATGTTGAGAAGACGTCGAATGATCCCGGCACTTCGGCAGAAAGGGTGTGGAACTTCCCCTCTACTGAGATTGAGCTGTCGTATCTGAAAATCGAGGACTCAGAGCTCCTGCTTCTTATATTCTCTGAAAGAGAAAAAGGCTCGAAGTAACGAATTTATCCCAAGAATCTCTATAAATACCCGGTATCGCACGTCTTAACCAAGGCACCTTTTCCTGATCATATAAGACTCAGAATTATTTTAACCCCATACGGTAATATATAACCATCTTGACAATATATTGACATTATGATAGTATCTGCTTCTATGATGAAACGGACTCCTTCTGGAAAGATATTGACGGAATTGATTCTTGAAGCTTTTCGGTTAAACGGCGCCTTGCTCGATGCCGGT
>Ga0209633_10004563_pt1 | contig 12404 bp, 10 predicted proteins | sample Cruoilmetagenom1_FD_187290 | JGI IMG/M metagenome (GOLD analysis project Ga0209633, IMG submission 187290) | Oil polluted marine microbial communities from Coal Oil Point, Santa Barbara, California, USA - Sample 1 (SPAdes) (version 2) | ecosystem: Environmental > Aquatic > Marine > Oil seeps ... | reverse complement strand
CAAATACCCATTTGTCGGCATACATCCCATAAACAAGTCCGATTTCGTTTTCCTGGACGTATTTTTCATCTTTGCCTGCGTCAAAGTTCACATTATAAACATAAACTTTTATGCCATGCTCTTTTAATTGGTGCATCAATTTGGTTTGGTTCGCGATTATTCTTCGAGACAGAGCGGCATACTTAACATTATTAACGGTCAGAAAGTTGAGTTTATCCCCGACCAGCTTCATCAGTGGTTCTTGTGATATCATAGCGTTAATTCCATTTTTAGCAGCTTGCTCTACCGTCATAACACTAAAAAGCTCCATAATAAGCCTGTCCTTATCTACGAAAAGGTTGGAAAAAGCGACGGGGTCGTTAATCTTATCTGTCACTAATGTGGCATCAGGATGTGCTCTGAACCATGCATTGATACCTTTTAAGTCAAGCGTCTGATAATCGCCATAAATCTTATGTTTTATGAATTCTTCATGACTTGGCGGAAGTGCCCCTTTGTAATCTGTAAATCTTGCCCACATCTTCCAATCGTGTGCGGCTACTAATTTTTTGTCAGAAGTCTCGATTATATCCAATTCAAAAAGACGGAATCCTTTCGCATAGTTCTGATCAAGTGCCTCTTTGGAGTTAGTGGATTTAATGCCATTCACCTCGCCACCGGCATGTGCGATGTAACGATTATTATTGGGCTCGAATTGATAGCGGATCTTTGGAAAATAGATATGGCTATCTGATGCTACCTCTGGAAGATTAAGAGTTATAGTAACAGATAAATCGTCCACATTTTCAAAAATTTCATTGCTAAAATTATGCATTATATAAGCCTGTCTGTTTTTCAATGCACTTAATTGAGAAAAACCCATTTTTTTTAATGCTTCTGACTGCTTTAAAAAACTATTGGCTGCGGAATCATGTGCAAGAATCGCGTATACTGCCTTGTTTTTTTGCATTCGCCATAAAATATCAATCATTGTTTGGATGGCTTCCTGGCTTGAATAGGTGTCAAAGGTGCGATATTCGAATTTGTCTGAAGTGTTGAAGTGTATGATGGTAAGTCCTCGTTCTAGATGTTCCGTTTGTCCTGCTATGCTAAAATTGCTTCGCTTTTTTGCATTAAAGCCATGACTGTTTAGTACAATTTGTCGCTCTTCGAGCCAATCATTGCTGAATGCTTGCCCCTCTGTTTTGGCAACTGCGCTTTGAAGAAAGCAAGTGGCTATACAGAAATGGAATAATCCAACGACCAGCAATTTAACTGAAAGTATTTTCCCTTTGTTCATTTATAGTCTTTTCATCAATGGAAAACGCAAGTACTGCGGTTATCCAAGACCAATTAGATTCTATTACTCAACGTTATTGCTAGCCTATTATTGTAGGCAAATTGCAAAGGGTAGGATGTCGTTAAGGAACTTAATAATTTCAATTAGGACTTAGTGGAATAAATCAATGCTGGCACTATTGGATTGTTAAAGAACAAAGTTCAAAGGGTACTACTAACCAACTTATGAGGACCAACTCTAAATTGGCAAACACATTTTCAATTATTCCATGCATTGTTTTGCCCGATAAATAAAGCATTTAACGAAAATCAAGGGTTTTACAACAAATTTTTATGATTACACCACAATTTATTGTAATAGCTTCTCGTTATCTATATGTTTACAGTATGAATTTTGAATCCCAAATCAATTTATAATCTAACCCCGAATCCCCATGTTATACGATACCTACGGCGAGGAATATTTATCCTTCCTTCAAGATCTAAACGAAATTTTAAGCTTAAATGAATTAGTGGAATTAGACTATATGTAGTCTTTTTACATGCAAAAACCCAAAAACCCCCTTATTATGGCAAATCAGAACCCAGATAACGCGGCCTACTTAAACTTCATAGAGGATTTAAATGAAATTTTAGTGGACATTAATATCAACAAGCTGAGTTTTTCTTAGTTGTTGATCGATAAAATAAAAGAGCCCTGATGGTAACGTCAGGGCTCTTTTATTTGGGATATACTTAATCTTTAACCTAAATAGGTTTTCAATAACTTACTCCGTGAATTGTGTCGCAGTTTTCGAATTGCTTTTTCCCTTATCTGGCGAACCCGTTCCCTAGTAAGGTCAAATGTCTGACCAATTTCCGCCAATGTCATAGATTGCTGATCACCAATACCATAGTAGAGTTTTACTACATCGGCCTCTCTAGGAGACAATGTTTCCAATGCTCTATTAATTTCCGTATTTAAGGACTGCTGCAATAATATCTTGTCAGGTCTTGGGGACTCACCAGATCGCAATACATCATAAAGATTTGAATCTTCACCTTCTCTGAGTGGTGCATCCATAGATACATGTCTCCCCGTATTTTTTAGCGATTGCTTTACTTCGGTAACCGTCATTTCGAGTTCCTTGGCAATTTCCTCTGCTGATGGTGGGCGTTCATGTGCTTGCTCTAAATAGGAAAATGTCTTTTTGATCTTGTTTATTGATCCAATCTTATTTAGAGGAAGACGAACCACTCTGGACTGTTCCGCTAAAGCTTGGAGAATAGACTGACGTATCCACCAAACGGCATACGAAATGAATTTGAATCCTCTGGTCTCATCAAAACGTTTAGCGGCCTTTACAAGCCCTAAATTTCCTTCGTTGATCAAATCGGGTAATTTTAAACCCTGATTTTGATATTGCTTAGCTACTGAAACTACAAATCTTAAATTCGCTGTGGTCAATTTTTCAAGTGCAACTTGATCACCAGCTCTTATACGTTGCGCTAATTCTACTTCTTCCTGTGCGTTTATTAATTCAATTTTACTGATATCTTGAAGGTATTTGTCCAATGATTTTGATTCTCTATTGGTTACCTGCTTGATAATCTTAAGTTGCCTCATATGTGTAATTAGTGTTTTGAGTTGTACATTCTACAAGAGTTCATAATACATTAATATTCTGTCTTTTCCAAAGGATATAAAGATTGTTATTCAAATTTTATTACCAATTTATGATATTACATTAATTCAGTGCTTACTTTCTGTATGCAAAGTGTATTTTTGAAACATAACTAAAATGGCATGGGTAAAAGGGCTCTAAAAAAGTATTTGACAGATTTAAAAAAGAGGGAGCTTGAGGAACAGCTTATGGATCTCTATACCCGATTTCCGGTGGTAAAAGAGTACTACGATTTTATTTTTAACCCAAAAGAGGACAAAATGGTACAAGAGGCCAAGGCAAGGATTTCAAATGAATATTTTCCCTTGAAAAGAAAACGGCCAAAAGCAAGACGTTCAGTTGCGCAGAAATATATTAAGCATTTTATTAAGTTGGGGGTTGAGCCACATTTGATTGCCGAGCTTATGTTGTATAACCTTGAAACAGCACAATCTTTTTCAATGGATAGGAATGTGCCTGATGCCTTTTATAAAAGTATGTTGAACTCATTCAATGAAATGGTACAGTTCGTTTCCATAAATGCCTTACTGCCCAATTTTAAAGACCGAATTGTAAAGATATTTAACATTACGCAAGAAGAAGGCTGGGGTTTTAGCGAGGGATTTTCCAGGGCATTGGATATATTGGATTAATATGGGAATAGTAATTATTAGACAAGACAACAAGATTGAAATTTGGAAAGAAGCATTGAAGCGAAATGCCCCTGATATACCTATCTTCAGTTATTTAGAAGATCACCCGAGGGAAAAAATCAAAATGGCCTTGGTATGGAAACCTCCTATGGGATCAATAAGGGATTATCCTAAATTGGAATGCATTGCCTCAAGCGGGGCAGGGGTTGATTTTTTATTCGAGAATAAAGACCTTCCCAGCGATATTCCCATAACACGTATTGTTGATGAATATTTGGCAAAAGATATGTCGGAGCATGTTATTGCGCTGATTTTTAGTCATCTTAAGAATCTGAACCAATACAAAGTAGATCAATTCAACAAGATTTGGAAACCTATCGACTATCAAAGAATCGAGGATTTAACTATAGGAATTATGGGGCTCGGTGCTTTAGGAAAGGTTTTGGCAGAGGATCTACTTAGATTTGGCTTTAAAGTTCAAGGGTGGGCCAGCTCAAAAAAAAATCTATCTGGAATTAAAACATTTGCTGGCGACGTGAATCAAATGACTTTCTTGAAGTCAACCCAAATATTGGTTTGCTTGTAGCCATTGACAAGAGAAACTTCGGGGATCTTAAGCAAGGATTTATTCTCGCAATTACCAAAAGGTGCGCATATCATTAATGTTGCCCGGGGCGGACATCTTGTCGACAAGGACCTTTTGGAAATGCTCGACAATGGCCATCTTTCAGGAGCTAGTTTGGATGTATACCACCAAGAGCCCTTGTCAACCGAACATCCGTTTTGGGAGCATCCTAAGATACATATGACGCCGCACTACGCTAGTGTTTCTGATACAAATTCTGTGGTACCACAGGTTTTAGAAAATTATAGACGTCTAGAAAGAGGGCAGGATCTTCTGAATTTGGTGTCCATAACCAAGGGATATTGAAATTTTTAAGTATTTCTTCAATTAAATTTCGTACAGGTATTTATTTCTGTTAATTTTGCAAAATTGGGCCCTAATCAAGCTCAAAAAAGAAATGAATTGTAGAACAGTACAAATAAACCTGTTTGGAAATACAAAATAATACCACTCAAAAGACGCTTTATGATTATCAGTTGGGAGACCTCAATAAGATATTCAATTATCTTGAGGAATCCCCGGATAATGTAAACCTCCTATATCAATTACCCACTGGTGGTGGAAAGACCGTGGTGTTCTCAGAAATTGCCAAAAGATATATTTCCAAGACCAATAAGAAAGTTGTTGTACTTACGCACAGGATTGAATTGAGCATGCAAACTTCGAAAATGCTAGATGGTTTTGGCGTCAACAATAAAATTATCAATAGTGAGGTCAAAGAACTCAAGGATCAAGATGAGTATATGTGTTTTGTGGCCATGGTGGAGACCTTGAACAATAGGTTACAGGAAGAAAAGGTAGAAATAAACAATATTGGCCTAGTGATTATTGATGAGGCCCACTATAATTCATTTCGAAAGCTCTTTAAGTACTTTGAGAATGCCGTAATTCTTGGGGTGACGGCCACCCCTTTAAGCTCCAATATTAAACTTCCGATGAAAGACAACTATCAGAAGTTGATTGTCGGTGAATCAATCGCCTCGCTCATTGGCAAGAAATTCCTGTCCAAAGCTAATATGTACAATTACGATGTTAGCCTTCAAAGCTTAAAATTGGGTATAAATGGGGATTATACGGTTAAATCCTCTGATGAATTATACGGGAATCAAAGTATGCTGGGCAAATTATTGAGTGCCTATACCGAGATTTCAAAAGGGAAGAAGACCCTTATTTTCAATAATGGAATCAATACCTCCATTTACGTTTATGAGACCTTTAAAAAAGCCGGACTTCCCATTCGTCACCTGGATAACAAAAACAGTGCTTCAGAAAGAAGGGAAATTTTGCAATGGTTTGCAGAAACTCCAGATGCAATTCTTACATCAGTGAGCATATTAACAACAGGTTTTGATGAACCCACGGTAGAGACCATTATGTTGAATAGGGCAACCCGCTCATTGACCCTTTATTTTCAGATGATCGGCCGTGGTTCAAGGGTTTTACCAAATAAGGAGGATTTCACGGTGGTCGATCTCGGGAACAATGTTGCCCGATTTGGTATGTGGGATGCACCGGTTGATTGGCAAGAGATTTTTCATTTTCCTGACTTCTATCTGGAGAATATAAAGAATGATGAAGAGATTGAGCGCGAGTTTGTTTACGAAATGCCCACAGAACTAAGGTCCAAATTTGCCAAATCAGCAAATATAGAGTATGATGTAAAGGCCGAATACAAGAAGATTTTCGCACAAGGTCTTAAATCCAAAACCGTTTTGGAAAATAGCATCCTACAACATGCACAGATCTGCGTTGAAAATTCTGAGGATGTATTCGATGCTCGTATTTTGGCGAAGTCATTGAAAGAGGAAATAGCCTACCGTGTGCGCTTGTATTCGTATTGTATCATGAACAATACTAAGAACTACAAAGAGTGGTTAGAAGAGGATTACGAACGCAAATTACGTTCTACGATTTCTCGTATGTTCGCTGAAAGAATGTGATTAGAGAAAGTTGGCAGTAGCAGCATTCAAAAGGTGGCCTTAACTTATAGGTAATGATACTGCAAACTGCAACTGCGAGCTACTTATTTTTGATTATTTAGAATTTAAATTGCATATAATGCTATGCCACAAAAACACATACTGATTCTTGGTTATACCTGGCCAGAACCCAAGACGACGGCTGCTGGCGGCCGTATGATGCAATTGATCGACTTCTTCCGCACCCAGAATTACGACATTACCTTTGCCAGTACTGCAGCCTTTACTGAATATTCAGTTGATTTGAATTCCTTCGATATCAAAACGGAAAGCATTGTATTGAATGACTCCGGTTTTGATGGTTTTATAAAAAAATTAAATCCGGAAATGGTGCTGTTTGATCGATTTTTGACCGAAGAACAGTTTGGATGGAGGGTCGCTGAATTTGCACCAGATGCAATTCGGATTCTTGATACTGAGGACTTGCATTCCCTTCGGCAGGTTCGTGAAAAGCTATTTAAATCCAATATTAGATTTACTCCTTCAAAATGGTTGCAAAGCGATAGTACAAAGCGGGAAGTTGCCTCTATCTATCGTTGTGACCTTTCGTTGATCATATCAACCTATGAAATGGAATTGCTGACGGAAGTAATCAAGATAGATGAACACCTTTTGATGCATTTGCCTTTTCAATTGGATAATATTGGTACTGCTCAAATAGACAGTTGGCCAGACTATAATGCACGTAAAGACTTTATATATATCGGCAATGGCAAGCATGCTCCTAATGTCGATGCCATTATATGGTTAAAAAGAGAGATTTGGCCACTTATTCGGAAATCCTTACCAAAGGCCAATTTGCATATTTATGGAAGCTATATCCCAGAACATATACATCAAATGCATAAGCCAAGCGCTGGATTTAATGTTGAAGGTTGGGTAGAAAACGCAGCGGAAGTAATGAGGCGGAGTCGGATTAACTTGGCACCCTTACGGTTTGGGGCAGGAATCAAAGGGAAATTGATCGATGCAATGCAATATGGTACGCCAAGCATCACTACTTCGATTGGCGCTGAAGGGATGTATGGTGAGCTACCTTGGAGTGGTCGAATTGCCGATACTGCTGATAGTTTTGCCCATGCCGCAGTTGCCCTGTATAACAATGCGCCTGAATGGAAGCAATCGCAAGAAAATGGAAGAGCCATAATCAATGCATTTTATGATAAGACCACTCTGGATAGAAAACTTCTAGGTAAAATTCTATCCCTACAAAACGATTTGGTGAAGCATCGGAAAGCTAATTTTATTGGTGCCATACTACAACACCAAACAGTAAATAGCTCCAAGTATATGTCTAAATGGATTGAGAAGAAAAAAGGCAAATAGAAGTGTTTTCTTATCGGATCTGGCATAAGGTTAGCCGGCGTTTACTAAGCTCTTTTTTTCAGTCTATCCAATATAGATAATTAAAATATTGAACTTTCGTAAATGACTTATCTGCAATTAATTTTATACCAAGTTATGCACTAAGGTTTTCATCAAGAGATTGGTTATTTCCTTACCATGAATTTTTTTTACGAAATGTACTTATCTGATCAAGTCTTCTGCCTTTGAAAAATGCATCTGGAATATTTTCCAGTTTCCTTCAATTTTTTCCAGTACTCCCGTCCAGCGAACATTTTCCAAGACCGATGGTTTTCCCTGAAACTCATTATAATCATTTAAAACACAAGAAAACCAAGCTGTTCTTAACGATTTAGAGATATGTACCCGCAATTCTTTTATTTCTACACCTATAGCTTTAAAATCATCACGCATAAATATTCCCTCTACTAGTCCTCTAAGCTTATTAAATCCGACAATCGTATCTTTTGATTCGGGCTGAAAAAAAAACAATTCATTATTTTGAATTACAGTAGAATACAATGTTTTCTTATCCTTGTTATTTACTGCCCATTCGATATGCGATTTAACTGTTTTTTTAACTTCCATTATTTCTTCATGCCGATGATCATTTGTGTTGTAGGTATAGGAAAGACTCATATTAACTCATATTATTTCGTTCTATATAAAATTAATACTTATATATGAATATTAAATCATCTGTAATTACGTAATAATAGGCAATATCGACAGTCTCGCGCATAACCTAAAGGATATTATTAGATTTTAATGATTTATTTCATCTGATAAAGAAGCTAGCTATAAATGTTATAATCAGCAATGTTAAGCGCACAAATTAGTACAGTAATTATTTAGATCATCACATCATTTAAGAATTATTCCTGGATTACTTGATATTCACGTTCACAGAGTCCAACGCTATGCTCACAGATTAAAATTTGACAGGCCCTGTTTGTTCGGCAATTTTGCTTCCGAATTAAATAAAATTGATATGCGCCTGTTTTTTAAATTGATGTTGTTCCTATGCATTGGACAAGGCTTTGCCCAAACCGCAACCCTTAGTGGAATTTTGCTTGATGAAGAGCAGCAGCCTTTGGCATATGCCCATGCCATCCTATTTGCGGTTAATGACAGCAGTATGGTTAAATCGGGAATTACCAATGAAGAAGGCATGTTTCAATTAAAGTCTATTCCAAAAGGCTCTTATTACCTTGAGTGTTCAATGCTTGGTTATGAGAACATGCATATTAAGGATATTATACTAAAAGTCAACCAAAATCTGGCTTTGGGCGTTCAGTTGATGAATCCGGCTACTGAAGTATTGAACGAAGTGACCATCACCCCTTCAAGACCCATCATTTTAGTAAAGCAAGATCGAACCATTCTTAATGTTGAAGGAACGGTGAACAGTGTGGGATTTGATGTAATCTCATTATTGCGAAAGGCCCCGGCTGTTACCGTTGATCATAACAACAACATTTCGATTTTGGGGCGTAGCGGGGTGTTGGTTTATGTTAACGGAAAACAACTCCCTTTAACGGGTGATGCCCTTGGTAATTATTTACAAAACCTATCTTCGGAACAGATAGACCGTTTGGAGGTCATTACCCATCCCGATGTGCGTTATGATGCCGAAGGGGATGCGGGTATCATTGATATAAAATTGAAAAAGGATAAATATCTTGGTGCCAACGGTACTTTAAAAACAACCTACAGTCAGGGCGTCTACGCCCGTAGCACCATTGCCTCAAGCGGAAATTTCCGGGATAAAAAGATGAACCTTTATGGCAATATCGCACGCTCTGACAATACCGGATTCAACCAAAGTAGCTATGATAATTACCAAAATGGATTTCGGTTATTGGAAATCAATAACTTTAAATCGCATGCCCGGGCTTATAACATACAGTTGGGCACCGATTTCTTTCTAGGAACAAACCATACACTTGGTCTAATGGTTAATGGAAGTAATGGTACTGTGGATCGCAATTTACCTTCGCATATTGAAATCTACGACCAAAATACACCCTATCAATTGGATAGTCTTTTACGCGTAGAGGGAGCCATGGCCGTTAAGCGCCAACAGCAAACTAATAACCTGCGGTACGCCTTTGATTCCGGACGAGGTAGACAACTAACAATCGATTTGGATTATGGGAATTACAGCAATGAAACCGAACGTTTTCAGCCAAACCGTTTTTATGGTCTAGATAATGAACTATTGTCTGAGGAAATTAGTGAGATCAAAGCACAAACCGATATTGATATTTATACTGCTAAGCTCGATAATGTAGATAGCTTATGGGGCGGTACCCTCAGCTTGGGTTCAAAACTCAGTCGTATTGAAACCGAGAACAATTACCTGTTCTTTGATGAAACCGATGGCGGACAATTACAGAACAATCAACGTTCCCGTTTGTTCAACTATACTGAAAACATATATGCGGCATATGTAAATTATAAGAAGTCCATTTCAAGGAGCGTACAGCTTTCGTTAGGTGTGCGTACCGAAAAAACAAAAGCCGAAGGGAGATTGGAGGCCTTTGTTTCCCAATTGGACGAGCCGCCCGTTAGCCTGAATTTTCAGAATTGGTTTCCAAGTTTGGCACTTAACTGGCGAGCCAGCGAACAAAACAGCTTTTCCTTTAACTATGGGCGTAGGATCAATCGTCCTAATTACTATGTGTTGAATCCGTTTAGGGACCAAATCACACAATTGTCCTTCGAAAAGGGTAATCCGTTTCTACGACCCGAAATTGTCGATAAGGTGGAAATTGGGTATACCAAGTCCTCCAACTATAACTTTAAACTGTACTATAGCCATGCTAAGGACAAAGTGACCCGTTTGGTAGGTCCCGATGAGAGCGACCCGAGGGCAACCTTTGGTACCTATGCCAATTTGGGAACACAAAAGGTGTTGGGAGGATCATCGAACTTTTCATTTTCAGTGGATAATTGGTACCAGACAAATCTGAATATAAGCGCTGCATTTATTGATAATAATGCCAATTTCGGGGGTAATGCGATTGTCGATCTACAGCTTTTTTCCTATAAATTGACTTCGCAGCATACCTTTAGACTGTTGAACGGTACCAGTGCCGATATTTCTGGGTATTACAACGGTCCTTCTGTTTTTGGGGGAAATTTTAAGATGGAACCCAACTGGAGTATGGATATTGGACTGCAACGAAAATTCATGAGCGACAGGATCAATGTACGACTTATGGCCCAGGATATCTTTTACCAAAGTGGATTCGAAGGGTTGGCCGGTTTTGACGGTCTTAGGTATTTTGGGAAGGGGAGAAGGGATAGTAGAAGAATAAGTATTAATTTGTCGTACATCTTTGGGAATCAGCATATAAAATCGAAAGCAAGACACAAGGGCATGGAAAACGAAGAAAAAAGAATATAAAATGAAACCTTCCATTCAAAAAATCATCCGCTATGAACCATGGTTGCATTTATTGTTCTGGGGTATCTTTTTGTGTTTTCCGTATATCAAGTATTTGAACAGGGAAGGAGGTTATCCCATGGGGCTCACCCATGAATTAGTTGGGATGGCCTTCAAGATGGTGCCCGTATATATCGCCTACTTTTGGTTCTTTCCCGTGAAAAACAAAAGAAATTATGCCCCGTTAATGGTACTTCTATTTATTGGGCTTGCCTATTTTGAGTACTATATTGATGGGTTCTTTCATGAGGCCGACGACCACAGTTATTGGACCGGTACCATTACGGTACTTATCATATACCTGTTCTTAGCGCTATTGTTCTTTGCCTTCTATTCAGTGAAACAACTGTATTTAAAACAGCAGGAACTTGAACTTATTACCAATAAAAAGCAACAGGCCGAGCTACGTATGTTGAAAGGGCAGGTGAATCCGCATTTTTTGTTCAACACGTTGAATACCATATATGCCAGTGCCTTGGAAAAGGCAGATAAAACCCCCGAGTTGATCTTAAAGCTTTCAGATAGCTTTAGGTATATTCTAACGGAAGGGCAAAAAAATAAGGTACCCCTAAAAAAAGAATTGCAGCATATTAGGGACTTTATAAGGCTACAAGAGGAACGTTTATCAAAAAAAGTGGTGGTAGAATGGGAGGAAGCCATTGATGATCATGAACAGCAGATACCACCTTTATTGTTTATTTCCTTGGTTGAAAACACCTTTAAGTATAGCAGTATGATCAAAGGGGAAGGGCATTTAGTGCGTTTGAGGATGCAATTGAAAAACGGCCTGTTAAGCTTTTATACTGAGAATCCGTTTAACAAAAAAGCAGATAAGGAATTCGATGCCGTTTGGAAAGAAAGCGGTATCGGACTTGAAAATACCCGCAAAAGATTGCAACTTCTTTTTCCGGATAAGCATAAGATGATAGTAGAGCAATCAAATGGATTGTTTAAAGCTATAATAACAATTGAACTATGATACGATGTTTGATTTTGGAGGATGAAAAGGCCGCACAGGACGTGCTTAAGAACTATATAGCCAAAACACCATTTTTGGAATGCATTGGAATATATGAAACTGGCCTTAACATAGCGATAGAAGAATTGCAAAAAGCAGATGTGCTGTTTTTGGATATTCAATTGCCCGAATTGAACGGAATCTCGTATTTGAAGTCCATCGCCAATCCACCTAAGGTCATCGTTACAACGGCTTTTGAAAATTATGCGATAGAGGCCTTTGAGGAAGCTGTGGTAGATTATCTGCTAAAGCCATTCTCCTACGAACGGTTCTTTAAAGGGATTTCCAGAATACGAAATGCAATGAGCCTTCAAAACAAGGAGGTCGATAAAAACCTGTACCTGTATTCCGATAAAACACTGTATAAGGTGAATATTGTGGATATCCTCTTTTTAAAGGCAGAAATTGATTAT
>Ga0209633_10004562_pt1 | contig 12405 bp, 10 predicted proteins | sample Cruoilmetagenom1_FD_187290 | JGI IMG/M metagenome (GOLD analysis project Ga0209633, IMG submission 187290) | Oil polluted marine microbial communities from Coal Oil Point, Santa Barbara, California, USA - Sample 1 (SPAdes) (version 2) | ecosystem: Environmental > Aquatic > Marine > Oil seeps ... | reverse complement strand
TGTAGGGACGGCAGACAAAGGTATATCTAATGGCAAATTCATACTACAATCTGTCGTCCCTATGGGACTGAATTGATTTTGTATCTATTAACCTGGCAATAAATTGCCAGGCTATTTTCGGAATGTCCCCCTGGGACTAAAAAAATATTTTTCAGATAGTACCTTAATCCTGAAATTCATATTTTCGTGATATTTTTTGATGCTGGCTATGCCAGGTTAGGTTTTTCAGTCAGTGAACTTCTTGTTTTTTGTGACAGAATACGCCTTGTGTTGGAGCGTTTTCTTTGTTTTTGGTTACTATTCTGATAATTTTTGGTTTATAAGCATTTTTTTTGGCCAGTTTTTCAGACTTTAACCTTATCAGGAAAATTGCAAGGAAAAAGAAAAGAAAAGCAAAAATTGCGGAAAGGAATGAATCGTTATAGTTGTATTTTAATGCAAGGTGATGACCTGTGAATGCACCTGCAATCATGCATATAATTGGAAAAACATACAGCATGAACATGGCCTTTAATAATGAGGTTGTTGCAAAACTAAGGACAACCTTATCGCCTGTTTTGGCGCCAATCGGATTATAGGCTTCAACAATCATTTCTTTTCCGCTTTGCATTTCGCTGCAAGAATCTTTTGAAGAACAGGCCTCGCAAGAACTGCCCTTTATTGTTTTAGCCCAGGCAGTGTTGATACCTGTTTTTGTTATTATTCCTTCTTCAGTAGCCATTTTATAACCCTTAGGGTTCGCTCAACAATAAGTTGGCAATTTTAAGTGTGAGGCACCCGTCTGGCAAGGCGCGAAAACGTAAAAATATCAGGATATTCTGAGCTTTCGCAACGCAGTCAGGCGGGGATGGATCGGCGCTTAAAATGTCAAGTTATTTTTGTGCGAGCCCTTAGGAACGGGGAAGTTATTTCGTCCACGTTCCTTAATATTAAATTTTATAAATTATTCTTTTGTCAGTAATAATGATATCCACATGTTTATCATGTGATTCGGTCGGCAACTGTTTGATAATTTGCTCCTCAAACACAATACCAACCTTTCTTGTAGTTATCGGTAATTTTGGAATAAGTCTGTCATAACATCCATCGCCTGAACCGATTCTACTGCCTTTTTCATCCATTGCAAGCCCGGGAATAATTGCAATATCTATACATTCCAGGGGGACAACCTTACATTTTGCCGGATCAGGTACCATTAATTTCATTGGTCCGATTTTTAAGTTTGTCGCAACGTTATCTATCTTCATTAATGTCACTTGATTCTTTTTTGTACCAAAAACAGGAAGAATGACAATTTTTTTAAGTTGTAAAGACCTTTCAATTATTTGTTCCGTATTTACTTCATTAAGGTTGTTGATATATAGTAATATAATATTTGATTCCAGAAAATTTGCAAATTCAAACAATCTATTTTCTATTGCTTTAGTTTTATTTTCTAAATCACTTGCAGAAAGTGCGGAAAGTGTTATAGAAATATCTTCGCGGATGCCACATTTTTTTTCCCTGACTGCTTCCATTTTAGGTCTCCTGAACTAATTTTACAAAAAATATGTTTGCACAATAACGGAGCGGGATTAATTGGGAGATAAAAAAAGGATATATAAAATAAATTTTATATAAAGTCAACTTATAATAATCATTGACTAAATAGTCAGCAAATTATAGCTGTTTTTCGATAATTCAGAAACAGGGACGAAATAACTTCCCCAGGCAGGCGCGCAGATTCAGCCCTATAAAGTAGACTATCTTTCATTTTTTGTTGTGCCCGACAGGGCATGCTGGTTATAGAAACGAGGCAAGTGATATGCTGGACATAAAATATGTAACTCAAAATTTACAGGAAGTTCAAAAGATTCTTTCGACCCGAGGCGAAACAACCGACCTTGAATTCTTGAATTCTTTTAATCAACAACGCAAAAAAATTTTGTTGGAACTTGAAAATCTCAGACATCGCCGCAACGTGGTTACACAGGAAATTGCATCAATAAAAAAAGCAGGGAAGAATGCAGAAAAACTTGTTACTGAAATGCGTGGGGTTTCATCCCGGGTCAAAGATCTTGCAGGTTCTTTATCGGAAACAGAAGAAAAAATTAAAACTATTGTAATGGCCTTGCCTAACCTTCCCCATGTATCTGTCCCGGTGGGTACGGATAGCGCTGAAAATCCGATGCGCTATATCAAAGGTGATCTGCCTGATTTTGATTTCCCCCCCCTGCCTCACTGGACTTTGGGTGAAAAACTTGGAATTCTTGATTTTAATCGGGCAGCCAGGATTACCGGAACCCGTTTCCCGCTCTATTTTGGCCTTGCCGCTAAACTTGAGCGTGCCTTGATTAATTTTATGCTTGATCTACATACGGAACAACACGGTTACAAGGAGGTACTGCCTCCGTTTATCGTAAACAGCAGCAGTATGAGAAATACCGGCCAGCTTCCCAAATTTGAGGAAGATCTTTTCAAACTGCAGGGATGGGATTATTATTTAATTCCAACAGCGGAAGTTCCGGTCACCAACATTCACCAGGGTGAAATCCTTGCGGAAGAGGCACTGCCGATTCTTTATACCGCTTATACCCCATGCTTTCGTTCAGAGGCCGGGTCGTATGGAAAAGATACCAAAGGATTGATCAGGCAGCACCAGTTCAACAAAGTGGAACTGGTCAAATTTGTAAAACCTGAAACATCTTATGATGAACTTGAGGCTCTCCTTAAAAATGCTGAAAGTATCCTGGAACATCTTGAAATCCCTTATCAGGTTATAGAGCTTTGTACTGGTGACCTTGGTTTTTCGGCCGCTAAAACGTATGATATTGAAGTATGGATGCCTTCCCAGGGTCTTTACCGGGAAATTTCTTCATGCAGCAATTTTGAAGACTTTCAGGCCAGACGGGGAAATATCAGGTTTAGGCGTAAGGGGAAAAAAGGAACCGAACTGCTGCATACCTTAAATGGTTCCGGACTGGCCGTGGGACGTACAGTGGCGGCGGTAATGGAAAACTTTCAGGAATCTGATGGATCAATAGTAATTCCTAAAGTATTGCAGTCTTATATGGGGGGAAAAAAAAGGATAACATCATGCGAATAGAAGATTTTCCAAAAGATATAAGGCCATTTTTAATACCGGATCATAAAGGGAAACTAATATATCGCTGTCTTGATTGTAATCAGGAATTCGGGATTGAAAAGCTTCTTTATACCTGCCCTGAATGTGGACAAATCCTGCTGATTTATGATAAAAATTTTGACCATTTGAAACAAATTTCCGGGAAAAAATGGCGCCGAATTTTCGATTATCGCAGAATGCTGACTAACCCGGCATTAAAGGGTATTTACCGTTATCATGAATTTATCGGCCCGGTGCTGCCTCTGGAAACGATCGTCTATCTCGGGGAGGGACATACTCCTGTTGTAGAAGCCAACTCCTTTTTACAGGATAAGGTTGGGGCCAGGTTTTTTTTCAAAAATGATGGCCAGAATCCAAGCGCCTCATTTAAGGATCGGGGTATGGCCAGCGCGTTTAGCTATATCAATTTTTTAATTCAGGGAAAATATGTTGAAAATGTGCTGGCAGTATGCGCTTCTACAGGCGATACTTCCGCTGCTGCGGCCTTGTATGCATCATTTTTACAGCCGCTTGTAAAATCAGCTGTACTGCTTCCGTATAAAAAAGTGACACCCCAGCAGCTTGCACAGCCTTTGGGAAGCGGTGCTGCCGTATTTGAAATACCTGGTGTTTTTGACGACTGCATGAAAGTTGTAGAAAGTTTGTCGGAAAGATACAACGTGGCGCTTTTAAACTCCAAAAATGCATGGAGAATTTTAGGCCAGGAGTCATATTCATACGAAATTGCGCAGGAATTTGAATATGATATGGAGAACAAGGTAATAATAGTACCCATAGGTAACGCCGGCAACATTTCTGCGATTATCAATGGCTTTCTCAAATTTTATGATGCAGGAATTATTCGGAGCCTTCCAAAAATTATAGGAGTACAGTCGGAACATGCAGATCCTGTTTACCGGTATTATCTTGAGCCGGAAACGAAAAAACGTATTTTTGTGCCGGTAAAAGTAAAATCAAGCGTAGCCCAGGCCGCCATGATTGGTAATCCTGTTTCCATGCCCCGTGTTATACACCTTGTCGAACTTTATAACAAAATTTCAGGCGCTGAAAACGTATTTTTTGTTGAAGTTTCCGAGCAGTCCATAATAGACTGGGAACTGATTGCAAACCGGAACGGCCATATTGCATGTACACAGGGAGGTGAATCACTGGCCGGCCTTGTAAAGGCTTTAGAACAGGGATTAATCGGGCAGGATGATGCGGCCATATTAGATTCCACTGCTCATGCTATAAAATTTTCCGGTTTTACAGATACCTATTTCAAAGACAGTTTTCCTGTTGAATTTAATATTATTCCTGACCCGAATCTTGTCAATGCCCCTGTTCTGGTCAAACCAGAGGATTTACAAAAATTCCCCGCTCCGGGAAGACCTCTGGAGGGAGATGATTTTAAGCTTTTTGTAAAACGTGTATCCGACAATATTGCCAAATATCTGGATCTTAAGGAACGAGGATGAAATAACTTCCCCAAGTATGCGCACAGATTTAGGTCAGGTTTGCCCAACCTAAAAGTAGAAAAGTTGCAGGAATAGCGAGCTATTTCAAGATTTTTCTACTTTCAGGTCGGGCAAAGATGGCCTGAAGCTGTGATGCATAGTTGGGGAAGTTAATTCGTCCTCGTTCCTAAGGAACGAGGATGAGACAACATGCAAAAAAAAATGCTGAAGAAACTCCGAACCTTAATGGCTGGTATTATATCAGGACTACTGCTGATTTCATTTAATGCTCATGGCGCATTACTTTATAAGACATATCTGGTGCGTCAAATCGGAGGCATTGATATATTGTGCGATCCGTATGTGGTGCAAAAACATGACTGGATACTCAAGGTTTTCAAACAAAAAGGCGAAATATCACACAAGGATTTCCCCACATTCCTGGAAATCTTCAAAAAAATTAACCCGCATGTCAAGAATCTGGATATAATCCGGCCGAATCAGCATATTCTAATCCCCTTAAGAAAGTTACTGCCTGGAACAATGCCTGGGCAGGCTTCAGGAATTATTACGATTCCCTTTGTAACCATAATGAGCGTTTCTGAACTTCTTGGCAAACATACAGCCGGATACAAGGTACAAAAGGGTGATTGCGTATCAAAACTTATTTCGCAAGGATTCGGGATATATGGTTCACAAGCATATAAAGACGGCATTAAACTTTTTAAGCAGCTTAATCCAGGGATTACCGATATTAATCGTATTAAAGCCGGGACAACTATCAAGATGCCGGATGCATCCATACAAAACGAGTCATGGTATACTTCCATGTTTGATAATTCAGGTAAGCTTATTGCAAATTTCGATAAAAAACCCACATCAGATGCTATTGATCCAGGCGCTTTTGAATCTGAAGATAAACAAAAAGAACCAAAATCTCCCATGGCGGAGGCTGCCTCTGTCCTTGAGGCCAAACTTATTGATAAAGGTATTTACCATTTTCCCAGAAAAAATAAAAAAGATATTGAGCTTAATCTGTCACGTTATCCTGTGTTTGAATTTAAAGGCGGGGAAAGGGTTATCTGTGCAGGCGAGGAAGGTTTTTCAGAAACGACAAAAAATGTTATTAAATCGCATTGGAATAATATGAAATTTGCGGCGTTTCCTGCAAAATCTTCGTCAGAGCAAGTCTTTGATGCGTTATTGGAAATAATCAAAAAAGATAAACCCAAAGGAACAAGCTTCTCATTTTCAGATCAAGGGGTGAAAGTACTGATTCGGGCTAAATGGATAATTGAGAAACCATCCGGAACCGGTCAGGGAATGAATCATCTATGTGCTTTTTGGATAGATAATATAGATCAAAAAATTCCTGATACAATATTACGTTATCTGTTGCAGCATAATGTAATAATAAAAGAGCTGCTTCGTGGTAATATCAGGATTGAACAGCCATCTGAAAAAGAAGATAGGGCGTATGATTATAATGAAGATATTGTAACTATAAGCAGTTCAGACCAGAAAACATTTGTAAAGGATTTTCTGGCTGCCATTGGGTATAATTATACTCCGAATGTTCATATTACTTTTCCATATGCCGGTGTGCAGGTAAAGGCCGTATCTAATTTGATATCGGTTGACAACGGGCGGCCTCTGCTTGTAGATTTCGGGGAGCTTTACGGAGATTCAGCTGGAGCAATAAAAAAGGCAGGTTTTGATATTATACAGATATTTAAAGAAGAGAGCGTTAATCTTGTAATGGAAAAAATTATGAATGCCATTGATCTTAAATATCAAACGCATCCACGGTTTAATGCTGTGCAAAGGCCTGGCCGGCAGAATGTAGATTTAATCGTAGACGGTATTTTAATAGATAGAAAAGCGGATAAAAAAATATTTTTTTTGGATTTTGACCTTGATCATGAACTTGTTCAGTTTTTTAAAGATATGCAAATCAAACTTGTGTTTATCCATAAATAAACAATTCTGCACGATATGGGTATATTCTTTTATTCCCCAAGTAGGCGCACAGATTTAGGTCAGGTTTGTTCGATATAAAAGTAGAAAAGTTGCAGGAATAGCGAGCTATTTCAAAACTTTTCTACTTTTATATCGGGCAAAGATGGCCTGAAGCTGTGATGCCTACTTGGGGAAGTTAATTCGTCCTCGTTCCTTAACAGCATACACAGGATACTACTATGATTAGAAAAATTTCTTTTATTATAACTTTCACTATTTTTGTTTTATTTTTTGTTTCGTGTACTTCCTATATTACAAAGCATAAAAAACAGGAGGAAGCTGTAAGGAATCTGGGCGAGGTATATATGAGCGAGGGGAATTATACTTTTGCCTTGAGAGAATTTCTCAAGGCTGAAAAAATATATCATAACGATCCTTTTCTTCATAATGACCTGGGCTTGGCCTATATGGCAAAAGATAAAAAAGATCTTGCCATAAACCATTTCAGGAAAGCCATTAAATTGAAGTCTGACTATGCTCCTGCTATAAATAATCTTGGCACAGCCTATATGACAAAAGGTGATTGGGATACGGCAATTGATTGCTTTAAGAAAGTCAGCAGTAATCTTCTTTATATGACCCCTCATTATCCTTTATCGAATATGGGGCTGGCCTATTATAATAAAAAAAAATATAAACTCGCAGAACAATCCTATCTTGAAGCTTTGAAGCTGCAGCCGGAATTCATAAAAGCTTTGTTAGGGCTTGGGCGAACCTATATTAAGCTGAATAGACTTCCTGATGCAGTTACAACTCTTGAGGCAGGCGTCGAAGCTTACGAAAAGGCTATTGCAAAATTAGAAAAAGACAAGAAACCTCCTCCACAATCATCTATTGTATATTTTGAATTAGCAAAAGCATACCGGCTTTCCCATTCATATACAAAGGCTGTTGAAGTATATGACCGGATTATGGAACTTTTTCCGAACAGCAAGCAGGCCAGGGAGGCAAAAAAGAAAGCTGAAGAAATATAGCTTTGTCGTTCCCATGCTGGAGCATGGGAACGTTTACCATTTGTATTGATTTGTATTGATTTTTTTTTAATGCAGGGGATAGCATATTCTTGCGCCATCGTGAGCGCTTTTTTCTGAATCTGTGATCAGGATAGTGGATGAGTCCTCTTCAGTGCGCAGTACAAGCAATATGCCGTATTGAACAGGGGGCAGCAGCACAGCCTGACTTGAATGGGCACTTACTTTGGCTTTTTCCTGATAAAAAATACTGTACCGTTGTCCGGGCATTACCCCATCCCTGGAGCCTTTGTCGATAAAAGCAATGTCAGTCTCCCCTATTATAACTTTATGCTCTTCCGCAAGAAGAATTGTTCCTTCGAGTCCTTTTACACTGCTGCTGAAAGCAATTTCCGGCGAAAGTGGTTCATATGGCATAATCAGATCATAAAGATTTATTGCCCTGTAAGATTTTATAACCTTGCCAACAGCAAATCCCGTCTCTTTTTTAAAAATTTCTACCACACCTGTAAAATAATGCTGCACACCTGAATAGGGCGCAAAATTTTGAGATCGCACCGGTTTTATAGTTCTGTAAATATAATATTTTTTACCTTCAGATAGGGGAATCCCCCCTTCTTCCCTGATATAAACAATATCACTTTCATTTATCATGACCTTTGCATCTTTTACTTTTAAAATAGTGCCGGACGGATTAACAGCTTTTCTTTTTATAAAGCCGATCTGATTTATTTTAGAGTAATGATAATTTATATGTTCATTTTTTGACTCTACCTGTTGAACAATTTGATCTATTTTTTTGTTAATGCTTTTATTTCCGGCTATACTCTCTGAGCCCTCTTTCAGGTATAAACGGACCCGTTCGCCCGGATATATCCAGTGTGGATTTGCTATCTGTTTGTTTCCCTGCCATAGATCAGGCCATTGCCACGGAGAATCTGAAAATTTTTGGGAAAGTCCCCAAAGAGTATCTCCCTTTTGAACTGTATAGTAAAATCCGTTTTCATATTCAATTTTTTCACATATTTCTTCAGCACAAAGGTTTAAAGAAAAATTAAACAATAAAGCGCACACAATTATTGAGCAGATAAATAGTTGAAATTTTGATTTGTAACTCATTTTGGCCCTCCGATCTTGTTTTTTAAGAACGGGGACGAAATAATTTCCCTAAGTAGGCACACAGATTTAGGTCAGGTTTGTTCGATCTAAAAGTAGAAAAGTTGCAGAAATATCAAGCTATTTCAATATTTTTTTACTTTTAGATTGGGCAAAGATGGCCTGAAGCTGTGATGCATAGTTGGAGAAGTTATTTCGTCCTCGTTCCTTAATTCCTGATTCCAGGTTTTTATTTTTTGTGGACATATCAGGAACAGTCCCGCTAAAAAGATAAGCAATATCTATTCCAATTTATTAAAAACGAGAGGCAAAAATTTTTACTTGTGTTGAGGGGGTGATATTATTTACAAAATAAATTTGTTGATGGGAGAATAATGAAGGGTTTAGTGGTGGGCAACATGGACCCACCACTTAGGGTATATTTTTAGTACCTTACTTCTTAGGAACGTGAACTTTTGTCATAAAAAAAAGAAGTTCATTGACTGAAAAACCCAAAACTGCGGCTTTGCCGGGTTAGGTCTCTTCAACTGTTATTGCATCTGCGGGACAAACCTCTATACAACTTTCACAACCCAGACATTCCTCAGCATTAACCGGTACGGATTTTCCATCCGTCATTTCGAATACATCTACCGGACAAACATCAACACATTCTTCACAACCTTCACATTTATCTGCATCTACTGTTGGAACAAAAGCCATTTTTCAAATCTCCTTATTATAAAAAAAATCAAAGCGAACAGGTTTCGCCGTTTATACATAATGTTATAGTCCTTATACAAATCAATAAAAAAAGTCAATAAAAAATGAAAAAGGTCAGTATCCGTTCTCACTCAAGAGCCCTAAAAAAATTATCATCAAATATCCAGAAATAGAATATTACACGTTGCTTTGTGAGCTGCCTCGTGTTACCTACCGATCAAAACTAAACGTAGGAACGAGGACGAAATAGCTTCTCCGTTCATAGACTGATTGACTACAAATTTGTTATATGTAAATATACAAAATTGTAAAGATTGCTTTTATGGATCATTTCAAAAACATGGTATTATTTTAGTATGGTTTCAGAATACTCTATTCTTGTTGTTGGTTATATTTTAGGTTTTTATATGTCGTGGAATATTGGTGCCAATGATGTGGCAAATTCTATGGCTTCCGCTGTCGGCGCTAAAGCCATAACAATCAAGCAGGCAATTTTTATTGCTGGAATTTTGAATATTGTCGGGGCTGCATTTCTTGGTTCACATGTAACCAATACTATCAGAAAAGGTATTGTTTCCACCGACGTCCTGTCTGACCCGCACCTTGCTCTTATCGGTGCGTTCTCTGCTCTCCTTGCTGCTTCTTTATGGGTTAGTTTTGCAACCTGGAAATCGTTTCCTGTATCAACAACCCACTCAATAGTAGGTGCAATGATAGGGTTTGGCATAATGGCAGGCGGTTTTTCCGTAATTAACTGGGGCAAGCTCGCAGCAGTTATCTTGAGTTGGATTATTTCACCGATATTCAGTCTTGTGATTGCGTTTGTTATGTTTAAAATCATAGTTAGACTGATTCTCTCAAAACAGGATGCGGTTGCCTGGGCTTTCAAACTGTCGCCTTATTTTATCGGTATTACCTCTTTTGTTGTTGTTTTATCATTTCTTTTTAAAACGCCTCTTGGTAAAAGATTTGCTATAGATACCTGCTCTGCACTGTTAATTGCTTTAGTTATGGCCTCCATAATTGGATTTACCGGTTTAAAGCTTTTACGCTGCATGCTTAAAAATAAAAAAAATGGTGTTGAAGAGATTTTTAGACGTATTCAAATAGGAACTTCCTGCTATGTAGCCCTTGCTCAGGGCGCCAATGATGTGGCCAATGCAATAGGACCTCTGGCGGTGATTTATTTTCTTGTTAAAACAGGATCTGTTGGCGCAAAGGTGCCTGTCCCTATTTTTCTGCTTTTATTCGGGGGAATTGGTATTGCTCTGGGAATCGCTATGGCTGGCCATCGTGTGATGGGTACCATAGGCACCAAAATTACAACGCTGACTAATACACGAGGTTTTTCGGTCGATTTTGCTGCTGCTACAACAGTGCTGATAGCTTCAAAATTAGGTCTGCCTGTTTCCACAACACATGCTGCTGTGGGCGGTGTTTTTGGTGTAGGCATTGCAAGAGGATTTGAAGCAGTCAATTTCACTGTTGTGTTTCAGATAATGCTTTACTGGGTATTAACAGTGCCGGCTGCAGCGATTACCAGTATGGTCATTTTTAAATTGCTTCAATTTATATTATAAAGGAGCGTTATGCGTATACCATTTATATCTATGTTTACCACATCGCCTTTTGACGGTCTAATGGAACATGCTGAAAAGGTAAAGGAATGCACATGGGCTTTTCAACAGGCGATTGAATGTCATATTACGGACAGGTGTTTGACTTTTGAAAAATTCAGGGATGAGGTTATTCAACTCGAAAGTGAAGCAGATGTCATTAAACGCAGAATTCGTGGTCATCTGCCGAAATGGACTATGCTGCCGATGGACAAATTTCAGTTATTTCAATATTTGAGAGAACAGGACAGAGTCCTTGATTCGGTTGAGGATGTACTTGACTGGATTTCATATAGAAGTGACCCCGGCATACCCAAAGAACTTGAGAAGGATTTTTTTCTTTTGCTGGATTCAATTATTGCTCCGATTGAAGAGTTAAGTAAAATGGTATCCGAAGCCAGGAAATATTTTAGGAATTATTCAGAAAAACAGAGGTTTGTGGTAAAAAAAATTATTCGCACGATACGTCAGCAGGAACATGATGCTGATACTGCTGAAGATATTGTAAAGAGCAAGGTTTTTAATATAATCAAGGATCCTGTTACTGTATTTCATATGGTCAGGCTTGCCGAAACAATAGGATATATAGCCGATCACGCAGAGAATGCCGGCGATATGATGAGAGCCATGATAGCGAAGTAAGGAACGGGGATGAAATAACTTCCCCGTTCCTTAAAAAAATGCCCACCGGATATAGAGGCAGAAAGCGGCACATGCAAAAAAGCTGATAACATAAGACATCCAGTTAATTGGCCTTTTTGCAAATCCGGTCTTCTCGACTTCACCCACTTTTTTTCCGCAGTCAGTGCATTTTTTTGCGTCAAGGGGCAGGATAGTTAAACAGTCAGGGCATTTTTTTGTTATAAAACAATGATTATTTTCATTCATCATTCATTTCCCAAAAAATTATTTTCTATTGAAATTTCGCTTCTGTTTCTCAATTGCGTCAACCATGCTTCAAAAGTACGATTTTTTTTCTCCTCTAATATTTTATTTGTTATAGTCTCTTTCTTTTCGTTAAATTCATCAGGATCGGGTTTTTTATTTTCATTAAAGACTATTACATAATAACCTCTTATCCCTTCAATAACATCTTCAGGAAGTTGTTGCTTTTCAGAGAGTTGAAATGAGGCTTTAACGATGGTTTCTTCCAGGCCGCTATTCTTTGGCAAATCATTTCTTTTAAAAAAATCAGAAGTGGAAGATTTCAGATTATACTTTTTAGCTCCGGAGATAATTGAAACACCATTTTTTAAATCATCAAGAAGCGCCTTAGCATCCAAACTGGCGTTTTCTTTTTGTTTCTCTTTTATCAAAGCAGTTATGATCTTTTCCCGCACAACACTAAATTCCTCTATTCCTGAAGGATTCTTTTCTATAAGCTGCAGAATATAATAATTATTTTTACAATCAATAATATC
>Ga0209633_10004561_pt1 | contig 12407 bp, 6 predicted proteins | sample Cruoilmetagenom1_FD_187290 | JGI IMG/M metagenome (GOLD analysis project Ga0209633, IMG submission 187290) | Oil polluted marine microbial communities from Coal Oil Point, Santa Barbara, California, USA - Sample 1 (SPAdes) (version 2) | ecosystem: Environmental > Aquatic > Marine > Oil seeps ... | reverse complement strand
CAGAACGCCATAAACGCCCATGCCGGCGAGCGAGATCGCGATGATGGCGATCCATTCTCGATCGAACAAATAGCCGGCGATGGCTTCACTATAGGCGAGAGAAAATTTCAGAAAGACAGCGAGCCCGGCCGTTGCAAGGATTATCCGGGCAAGACGCCCGGCAAGACGCCCGCCGGGCTGAAACTGACGCCGCCGATGGAGCTCAAATGCGAGGAGCCCAACCTGCACCCAGGCGGCGAAGGCTGTTGCGAAGGCGACGCTCAAAAACCCGAAACGCGGAAACAGGGCGAGCGCGAGAACGGTGTTAACGGCGATGGCGACGATCGCGTAGTTCATCGGCGTTTTGGTGTCCTGTCTCGCGAAAAAGGCGGGGGAGAATATTTTGTGCCAGACAAAGGCCGGCAACCCCCATCCAAAGAGCGCAAGCGCCGAGCCGGTCATCAGCGCATCATGCGCAGTGAAGGCCGAGCGCTGAACGCCGAAGATCGAGAGCGCATCGCCGGCGACGCCGCGAAACAGAGCGTCGCAAATCGGCGCGCCCATCACGACAAAGGCGGCGGCTGCCGGAAAACAAAGCAATGCAGATATTTCAAGGGAACGATCGATCGCGCGCGCGGCGCCTTCTTCGTCGCCTTCTTTAACCCGCCGCGACAGCATCGGCAAGAGCACCACGCCAAGCGCAATCCCAACCACTGCAAGCGGCAGCTGATAAAGCTGGTCGGCGTTCATCAACCATGAAACGGCGCCCGGCTCGCGGCTCGCAATGTTCGTTCCGACGATAAGATTAATCTGCAGCGCGGCGGCGCTGATGAAACCGGGCGCGCCGAGCACAAAAAGCCGCTTCACGCCCGGCGTCAGGCGCGGCATGCGGAGCTTTAAGAGATAACCCTGGCGCGCGGCGCCATAAAGGAGGATCGCAAACTGAACGAGACCGCCGGCAAAGACGCCCCAGGCGGCGGCCTGGCCGGTAATCTCCGTATCCGCCTTCGCATAAATCAGGATCGCCGCGATCAGACAGATATTGAGCGCCAGCGGCGCGCCGGCGGACGCAGCAAACCGGCTAAGCGAGTTTAAGATGCCGCTCATCAACCCGACCAGCGACATCATCATCAGATAAGGAAACATGATCCGCGTATAAAATGTCGTCAGCGCAAACTTTTCAGGATCTTCTTCAAACCCTGCGGCAATGAGGTAAACAAAAAGCGGCGCGGCAAGTTCGACGAGGGCGGTCAACAGCGTCAATATAAAGATCAGCGCCGTCAGCACTTCCTCGGCAAACGCTTTTGCCTCGGCTTTGCCTTCGCCAACCAGCTTGCCCTGAAAGAGCGGAATGAACGCCGCATGGAAGGCGCCTTCCGCGAAAAGCCGGCGAAACATATTTGGCAGACGGAACGCCGCCCAGAACGCATCTGCGACAGGGTTGCCGCCGGCGCCGATCACGCCGGCGATCAAAATCTGTCGCACAAATCCGAGCACGCGGCTGAGCATGGTCATGCCGCTCACGGTCGCCAGGGATTTGAACAAATTGCCGCTCATCAACGCCGCCAAGATTTACGCAAAATCAGGTCGTAATCATGTCGAGATAGAGGGGTTTATTCGCCGGAACCAGAAGAAAGAACGCTGAAAAGCCTTTTCTCAATCCGCTTTAACGTCTCGGCGTCGGTGATTTTACGCTTTTTGCGATCGCAAAGGTAAAAAGCGTCAACGGCGCGCTCGCCATAAGTCGCGATGTGGGCGGAGACGATGGAAACGTCCAGTTCGGCAAGGGCGGAGGCAAGATCAAAGAGAAGACCCGGCCGGTCCAGACCTTCCGTTTCGATGACCGTCGCGTCCTCGGATGCGTCAGGCTCAATGCGAACAGCCGGCGGCACCGAAAATATCGCCCGCCGGTCGCCAAGCCGGCGGCGCAGCTTTGGCGAGCGCTCCGGCGCCGCCCGCGCCGCGGCAAGGAGCGCGCTGTGGAGCCTGCGGGATTGATTGAATTCATCGAACGGCGCGCCGTCCGGCGAGTGTACGGTGAAAATATCAAACGCCTTTCCATCCCCCGTTGTCAGCGCCTGCACGGCGCGCACGCTAAGGCCATTGGCGGCGACGGCGCCGGCAATATCGCCAAGAAGCCCAGGCCGGTCGTCGGCGTAAATGATGATCTCTAGGTCGCCGTCGCGCGGCGTCACGGTCACCGCCGCGTCAGCACTATCGTTTTCCGCCGCGCGCGCCAGATGGGCGAACCGCACGATAATTTCCGGATCAACCGAACGGAACATCTCATCCGTCAGCCTGCTGAGGAAGCTTTCTTTTTCAATCTCGCTCCAGTCGCTGAGCCGGGTTTTGGCTTCAGCGCGCGCCGCCTCTGCGCGCGCCGTCAGGCGTTGATGCAAAGCTTCTTCGCCTTGCTCAAACCAGACCGTCGCGGCTTCGTGAAGCTCCGAGATATGCAGGCGCGTCACCTCATCCCAGGAATGCAGGCCGACAATCCGCAAATGACAGACCGACAGAACCAGCATCAGGTCAAGCCGGGCGCGATCGCCGACAGAGGCTGCAAAAGTCGAGATCGCTTGTGCTTCGTTCAGGTTTCGCCGCTCGGCGGTGCGCACCATCAAGAGATGATTGGCCGCGCCCCATCCGGCGAGCGCGGCGTCCTCAGCGCTCAAGCCCAGACGCTGCGTCACCCGCTGCACCAGCTTTTCACACTGTTCGGGAGACTTATCTTTTAACGTCCAGGTTGATTCATGAAGCAGAAGCGCGAGGAAATAAAGCAGCGGCGCATCCGCCTTCTTCAGGATGCGGGTCGCTATCGGGTGCTCATCCTTCAACTTGCCGCGTTTGATGCGCGCGAGAACGCCGATGCTGCGCAAGACATGCTCATCGAGCGTAAAACGCCGATAGAGCCCGTAATCAATCCGCCCGACAATCGCCCCATAGGCCGGGATATATTTCCCGAGGAGGCCGGTTTCCGTCATCACCCGCAACACACGAACGGGGTCGGACGGTTTTGTCAAAATACCCTCGAAGAGAGCCGCTATAGCCGCATCCTTGCGTACATCGGACGTAACCCTCGGCGCCTGTTCCGCAATGATCGCCAGCGCCTCGGGATGGAAGTCGATCTTCGGGTTTTTGGAAAACGCTCTGAAAAGACGAAAAAAGTCGCGCGGGTGTTTGCGCGCCCGCGCAGCGCTCGCAAAATCAAGCCGCCCGCCCCGAATACGCAAATTCGGTTTGCCGGGGGCTTCGTCTGTTTGCAATGCCTTCGGCAGCATTGTCGGCAGATGAGGCAACCTTATGGTGCGCTCTTCTTCGAGCCGCGCACACAGAATGCGAGTGAGGCGCCCCACCTCCACTGTGGTGACAAAATAATGTTTCATCAGGCGTTCCGCCGCGCTCATGTTTTTGCGATCTGCATAGTCGAGACGCGCGGCAATCCGAGGCTGCACATCAAATGTGAGTTGCTCATCAGGGCGACCGCGCAAATCGTGCAGATGAACCCGCACAGACCATAAAAATCGCTCGGCTTTGGCGAGCGCGCGCCGCTCTGACGCGTCCATGATTTTGTCGATCGCTTTGTGTTCGCCAATCGCGCCGCCATAAACATATTTGTAAAGCCAACGGATTGTCTGCGCATCGCGCAGGGCGCCCTTGCCCTCTTTGACGTCCGGCTCGACGAGGTAACGCGTCTCACCGGCGGCGGTCTGGCGCTGTACCTGTTCTTTCAGCTTGGCGGCGACAAACTGGTTTTTTGTTCGCCGGCGCAGCCGGTCGTAACCGACGTGAAATTCATCAAACAATTTTTTCGACCCGCAGAGGAAACGCGCATCGAGATAGGCGGTTCGCCCGATCATATCCTCCTTCGCAAATTGGGCGGCGCTTTTAGGCGTGTGGACGCCGTGACCGATTTTCAGCCCGCTGTCCCACAAAGCGTAAAGCATGAAATCCGTAACGCTGCGCAGGCCCGCATCGGCGGATGGGCCGTGCAGAAAGAGGATGTCGATATCTGAATAGGGCGCAAGCTCGCCTCTGCCATACCCGCCGACGGCGCAAATGGCGATGTCATCACCCGACGCCGGCGACAGCTTGAAAAGCGCCTTGATGATGTCGTCGATCGACCGCGCGATACGCGCCGCGATCTTATCGCCGCGATCGGAATGGGCGAACGCATCGCGGTGAACCGCTGGCATGGTTTCACGAAGCAGCTTGCCGACCGCGCCGTGACTTTGGCCGGCCCGCTCCGCGTCAACCGCGCCTTTGAGCGCATCGGCAAATATCGCGCTGTCAAACGGCGCGCCTGTCTCTTTCGGTGCTGATTGCGATGTCACGAAATGCTCGGCGCTCATGTTGCAGCAATCGATTGTCACCCGCGCCGGGGCGGAATTCAACCTTGCGCCTCACGCCGGCGTCAGACCGTCACCACGCGGATGATAGAACGATGCGTCAAAAGCTCACTTAGAGACGGACAGACCCTTCAGCTTATAAAGGATATTCAGCGCCTCTTGCGGGCTGACCGCATCGGGATTGATCTCCTCGATGGCCGCAGCGAGCGGGTCGGGCGCAGGATCGGCCTCGCTTTGCCTTACTGGCGCCGCGGACGCTGCAAAGAGCGGCAGCTCGTCAACACCGCCGCCAGTACGGCGCTGTTCTTCAAGCTGAGCGAGAACCCCTTGTGCGCGCTCAACGACGCTGTGAGGCAAGCCTGCAAGTTTGGCGACGGCGACGCCGTAGGACCGGTCGGCTGCGCCAGGGCCGACCTCATGCAGAAAGACGACATCGCCTTTCCATTCGCGCACCTTCATCGACATATTGATAAGGCGGCCAAGCTGGCCGGAAAGCGCCGTCAGTTCATGATAATGCGTGGCGAAAAGGCCGCGGCAGCGAATAGCGTCATGGAGATGCTCAACCGCCGCCCAGGCGATCGAAAGACCGTCAAAAGTCGAGGTGCCGCGCCCGATCTCGTCAAGCACGACAAGCGAGCGCACCGTCGCCTGATTGAGGATCGCGGCTGTCTCCACCATTTCAACCATAAAGGTCGACCGGCCTCTGGCGAGATCGTCCGCCGCGCCGACACGGGAAAAAACCCGGTCGACCACGCCGATATGCGCCGACGACGCCGGGACGAATGAACCGGCCTGCGCGAGAATGGCGATCAGCGCATTCTGGCGCAGAAAGGTTGATTTACCGGCCATATTCGGACCGGTGATCAGCCAGAGATGCGCCTCGCCCTCCTCGCTCAAAAGGCAATCATTGGCGACAAACGCCGCCTCTCCGGCAGCGCGCAGGGCGCGTTCCACCACCGGATGCCTTCCCGCCTTAAGGTCAAACGCATTGCTGTCGTCAACGATCGGGCGGATATGGGCCTCATCCACTGCGAGTTCCGCCAGCGCGGCGCTCACGTCAATTTCCGCAAGCCCGCCGGCAGCCGCAGCGATGGCGTCGCGGCGCTCGAGAATGCCGCTGGCCAAATCTGAGAACAGCTCCAACTCGCGGGCAAGCGCCTCGTCTCTTGCACGCGTTATCTTGGCATCGAGGTCAGCGAGCTCGCCGGTGGTAAATCGCACCGCGCTCGCCAATGTCTGACGGTGAATAAATGTTTCATCATGGGGCGGCGACAATAGTTTGTCGCCATGGGCGGGCGGCGTTTCGACAAAATAGCCAAGCACGTTGTTGTGGCGGATTTTGAGCGCCTTGACGCCTGTCCGCTCGCGATAGCCCGCTTCCAGACCTGCAATCACCCGCCGCGATTCATCGCGCAGCATACGGACGGCATCAAGGCCGGGATCATAGTCCTTAGCGATAAAGCCGCCATCACGCGCCAGCATGGGCGGCTCATCAGAAATCGCCTCGCGCAACTTTTTGATCAGCGCGGAAAACCCCTCTCCGTTACGATCTTCGATGGCGACGAGGTTTCCGTGCAGCGCCGGCGGCGGCGCATCAAGGCTGGACGCGCTCGCGATTGCTTCTGCAATATCCCGGGCGCGGATCAACGCATCGCGTATCGCCGCGAGATCGCGCGGGCCCCCGCGATCAAGTGACAAGCGTGACAAGGACCGGGCAATATCCGGCGTTTGTTTCAGGAGATCGCGGACGGCAAAGCGCAGATCAGGCGCGCGCTCAAAAAACGCCACTGCATCAAACCGGTCGTTTATTTTCTTCGGATCGGTGAGCGGCGCCGACAGCCGCGCCGCCAAAAGGCGCGCGCCGGCGCCCGTGACCGTTCGGTCGATCGCCCAGAGGAGCGAGCCCTTGCGGCCGCCTGTCTGGGCTTCGGCAAGCTCCAGCGAGCCGCGCGTCGCTGCGTCGATCGCCATTGTCTCAGACGCCGCGGCTCGTTTCGGCGCGCTCAAGGCTGGCATTCGGCCCGCCTGCGTCAGCTCTACATACCCAAGCAAGGCGCCAAGAGCGGCGCATTCAGCGCGGTCAAAATCGCCAAACCCGTCGAGGGAAGCGACGCTGAACGCATCCATCAACCGGTGCTGGCCCGCGGTTGAATCAAATTGCTGCGGCGGAAGAAGGGTCAGTTTGTCGGCGGGACAGACCGAAGCAATCCTCTCCGCCCAAGCGCCCGCTTCCATATCCGGGGCGACTAATTCTTTCGGCGCGATGACGGCGATATCTGATGCAATGTCGTTCTTGCTTGTACCGCGTACGGATAGCTCGCCCGTTGAGACGTCCATCCAGGCGATCGCCGCCTCCTCGCCGTCGCGCAAGACGGCAACCGCTGACAGAAAATTATTCGCGCGCGAATCGAGCAGCGCTTCCTCAATGATGGTTCCCGGCGTAATCGTGCGCACCACTTCGCGGCGCACCACCGCTTTATAACCGCGCTTTTTTGCTTCAGCCGGGTTTTCCATCTGCTCGCAAATCGCCACCTTGAAACCGGCCTTGATCAGCTTGGCGAGATAAGATTCGTAAGCGTGAAAAGGAACGCCGCACATGGGAATCCCCTCGCCCCCATGCTGGCCGCGTTTTGTAAGCGTAATATCAAGAACGCCCGCGGCGGTTATCGCATCATCGAAGAACAACTCATAAAAGTCGCCCATGCGATAAAACAGGAGCGCATCGCTAACCGTTTCCCGGATTGAATGATATTGCGCCATCATCGGCGTTACCGCCGCGGTTTTTGTCGCGGCGGTTAGGTCATTTTTTTTCTTGTTCGGCGCCGTCTTTGTCATTAGGAACGTCGTCACAGTCAGCTTATGGATAGTTGGCGAAAATTATTCTTTGCATTCTTCTGAAAAGCAATTTGATCTTTTCGCAAAACGCGTGAGGATGAACAATCAGTTTCGAGTTTGGTTATGCCGGTAGATCACATTACGCGAACGGAAATCAACATTGACGAGCGCCCTATTCCCCTGGTCGCGCGCGTCAACCGGCGCGCCAAACGATTGATTTTAAAGGTAGACCCGATCGCTGGGGAAATTCTGGTGACGGCGCCGTCAAAACGCACGGTCCCTGAGGCGATCGCATTTGCGCGCGAACGCGCGGAGTGGATTGCCGGACAGCTTGATGAAAAACTTCGCGCAAGGGCTTTTACCGAAGGCATGCGCATCCCGTTTCGGGGCGAAGTCCATACGATTATCCGTGATGGCGGGCCGCGCGCGCCGGTTCGAATCGATAAGGAATTTCTTCCGGTTATCAGGGTCGGCGGGGATGCAACGCATCTTAATCGGCGGCTGGTCGACTGGATGAAACGCCAGGCGCGAACGGCCCTTACCGAGCGTGTCGATCATCACTGCACGCGGCTTGAAAAAAAACGCGGGGCCCTTCGCGTACGCGATACGCGCACGCGTTGGGGCTCATGCTCGTCCGATGGAACGCTTTCATTTTCATGGCGCCTTATCATGGCGCCGGATGAAATCCTTGATTATGTCGCGGCGCATGAATGCGTCCACCTGGAGCATATGAACCACTCGCCGGCCTTTTGGCGACGGGTCGCTTCGCTTGGGATCGATGCGCGTTCTGCGGAGAATTGGTTCAATTCGCATGGCGCGGCGCTATTTTCATATGGCGTTCAAGCGGCCTAGAGCATTTTCCGGTCAAGTGGAAACCGGTTGGGCGTAGAAAGTGCGACCACACAAAAATCTAGAGCAAACATCCGAATCGGAACGATCGGATTTTACTCTAGCAAAGCCGCGCGCGTATGTTGAACGCGTTTTACGCGCCGCTTTATCCGCCCGCTTTCAAAACATCAGCAATGGGATCATCGCTGATGGGTCCGATCGGCGCGACATAAATCGGCGGCAGGGCGCGCGCCATGATCTCGCGCCAGATGATGGCGGGCGCGCGGCCGCCGGTAACGCCCGGCATCGGGGAATTGTCGTCGCGGCCAACCCATATGACGCAAACGAGACCGCCCGCATGTCCGGCAAACCAGGCGTCGCGGCTTTCCTGGGACGTGCCGGTCTTTCCGGCGGCCCTGTAGCCGGGGGTCTGCGCGGCCCGGCCCGTGCCCCACTCAACAACGCTCTCCATCATCGCATTTGTCTTGTCGATTGATGCGCGTGTTGCAGCCTGGTCGACATAAGATCCGCTGCGGCGAAAGATGACGTCGCCATCGGTCGTCGCGATGCTTTCAATCACATGCGGCTCGATCCGAAACCCGCCATTAGAAAAAGGCGCATAGGCGCCGGCGAGTTCCAACGGCGACACAGCATCAACGCCTAGCGCCAGGGCCGGTCCCGGATTTAGCTTGCCCGCCCAGCCCATGGCGCGCGCCGTACGGCGGACATGCCCGCGCCCAACCACCTCCTGCACGCGAATTGTCGCCGTGTTCAGCGAGCGCGCCAACGCTTCGCGCAAGGTCACTTCACCGTAAAACTTGCTTTTGTAATTGTCCGGCGCCCACTTCCCGATCGTCAACGGCGCATCGAGCACAATGTCGTCTGCCGTGAGGCCGTTCTCATTCGCAGCCAGGAAAACAAACGGTTTAAATGCGGACCCAGGCTGGCGCTTTGCCTGAACCGCACGATTAAACTGGCTCTCGCGATAATCGCGCCCGCCGATCATCGCTCTGACAGCGCCGTCGCTGTCCAGGATCACGACGGCGCTTTGCGCGCGATCCAGATCATCATCAGCGCTTGCAATACCGGCGATCATGCCGATTTCCGCCGCCTCCTGCATACGCCGGTCAAAGGTTGTGCGCACAACCAGGTCAGCATCAATATCGCCGGCGCGTGCGCGCACGCGGCTCATGATGTAGTCGACAAAATAAGGCGCCGCAGACAATTGCGAAGTCGATAGCAATATCGGTTTTGACACCGCATCACTTGCCTCGGCCGGCGTCAAAAACCCGGCTGTTACCATTTGATCAATGACAAGCCGGCCGCGCCGGCCGGCGTCATGAGGATTGCTTGTCGGCGCCAGCCGTGACGGCGCTTTTAAGAGCCCTGCCAGAATGGCTCCTTCGCCAAGCGACAGAAACCGGGCGGGTTTGCCGAAATAACGATAGCTCGCCGCATCAATCCCATAAGCGCCTGCGCCAAAATATACTCGGTTGAGATAGAGGGTGAGGATTTCTTCTTTGGTGAATTTTTGCTCGAGCCACAGCGCGAGAATGAATTCCTGCGCCTTTCTTTTCACCGTTCTGTCGGCGGTCAAAAATACATTCTTTGCAAGCTGCTGGGTTATCGTCGATCCGCCCTGAACGACCCCGCCCTGGCGCACATTGATGATCAGCGCGCGCCCGACGGAGACAGGATTGACCCCAAAGTGATGGTAAAAATTCCGGTCCTCAACGGCGAGGATGGCGTTCGGCACATGGGCGGGCAGATCCGCCAGCCGCACCGGGGCGCCGGCGCTGGCGCCATGAACGCTCAAGGGCGCGCCGTCGGAATCCAGGAGCGTGATTTTCGGCGCGCCGGCGTCGCGCCAGAGGGCGCTGGTGTCCGGAAGATCGCGGGCGACATAGGCAAACAGGATCGCTGCGCCAATAAGCAGCGTCACACACGCGACGCCCGCATCCGCGACAAGGCGGAAATAGCCTTGCCCCCTTGTCTCGCGCCGTTTCTTCCCGGCTTTTGTCTTCGCTTTTCGCGCGCGTCTTCTGGCCATGCGCCATGCTTCGGCGCGGATGGTTAACAGGGCGTAAATGCCGGCCGATCGCTGTTCAAGGGGGCTATGTTCATCAGCCGCCAACCTCTCTATGATCGCCGGCTCCAAGAGACGGGAAAGCATTTCCAGAGCTGAAGGGGCCATTGAGATGATGGGCCAGGCAATCGAGACAAACATGCCGATCGACGAAAAGACCGAAGCGATCGTCAAGGCTGCCCGCAAGACGTTCCTTGCACGCGGCTTTGACGCCGCCAGCATGGACCAAATCGCCCTCCAGGCGTCGGTATCCAAGCGCACCGTCTATAATCGTTTTCGTTCAAAGGAAGAGCTTTTCGGCGCGGCGATTGAGGAGACCTGCAGGAACATTCTTCCGGTCAATGTCGATGAGATTGAATCAAGCCTGCCGCCTATAGACCTTATCATGCAGCTAAGCCGGCGTGTCGTGGAAGGCATTCTCGAACCTGAAGCCTTGTCGCTGCGCCGCATCGCCGCTTTCGAGGCGGAACGCACGCCTGAAATTGGCCAATCTTATCTCGCCCACGGGCCGCAATGGATGGTTGACCACTATGCGCCTATTCTTGAGCGTCTTGCGGCGAAGGGGTTTTTAAAGATCGACAACGCCCAAGCGGCAACCTGGCAATTGGGGGCGCTGATTACAGAACCCCTTTACACGAAAACACTGCTTGGCTCGCCTCCAGAGGACTTTGAAAGTGCGATCGAAAAACAAGTGGCGAGCGGCGTCACTGCATTTCTGAAGCTATACGCGGTGGAATAGCCGTCTGAAGAAAGCGGCGCAAACGAAATTGCTATCAACAAAAAACCGGCGCAGCCAAGCTGCGCCGGTTTCATGTTCACTGTCTCTCGTTCAATTATTCGAAAGAGATCGACACTTCCGAACGGCGATTGAGCGGCTCACGCACGCCATCGGGCGTTGCTTTGGCCGGATTGGATTCGCCATAAGCTTCGGTGCGGACCCGATCGGCGGGAACGTCGTTAGCAATAAGCGCATCACGAACGACGCCAGCGCGACGCTCGGAAAGCGCCTGGTTGTAAGCCGACGAGCCAGACGTATCGGTGTTGCCCGACACGACAACGTCGTCAATATCATTTTGAAGCGCCCGCCCGGCGGCTTCCTCGATCAACGTTGACGCCTGCGGCGTCAGATTTGCCTTGTCATAGTCGAAGTAGACCGTGAAGGCGATCGGATCGAGATCAGCAGATTGCTCTTCGAACACCTGCGGCGGACATTCCGTGCTGATCGGCACGCTCGAGCCGTCCCAGCAGTCTTTGTACTGAACAGCTGCCGGCGCTGATTCGCCAAAATTCCAGCGCAAACCTGCGAATATATTGTGAGACGCTGACCCCACCCGAATACCTGCCGGAGAGCCATTTATTGTGCCGTTGAAAGTCCGCTTTTGTGGCCTGAAGTAGCGGTACGAAATATCAAGCACTAGGTTTTCCGCCAAATCAACAGCAACACCCGCAATGCCCTGCACAGCCAATGATGTCTTATTGTTGCCATAAGCAATCGACAAAGGCGCAGTCGGCGCGCTAGCGCCAAACGAACCCGCAATTTCATGATCAATAATGGCAAGACCGACGCCGCCACCGCCATATGGCGTAAACCGGTCGCTCAAACCCTCTAGATCGTAGAGCATGTTAGCCATGAACCCGTAAGTCGTTGTGTCGCCGGAGATTGAGCCGGAAGGAAGGCCACTAAAGGCGCCCGCGACCGGGTCAATTTGATCGATATCGCTGCTGCGATAGGAAAATTCAAATTCCGCGCGAAGGCCTGTGTCCCAAGCATGCCCAAGCGCCGCGTATACGCCAATGCCGCGGTCATAATCTGCGGAGCTGTCAAACGCGAAAGGTCCTGGCGGGTTCAGCCCATCGTTACTGACATCATTTTCGTAACCCATATAGCTGAGGCCAGCGCCGATGGCGCCATAGAGGCCTTCATAGGCGTTCGCGGCAGGTGCAAGCGCCAATGACGCGGCGGCGGCAAGTAAGGTTGTCTTTAGCTTCATTTTTCCCCTCCTCAGGTGAACCTGTAGCAGCCTGGCGATGCCTCGGCCCGGCTGAATAGAATCTTCAATACGTCCTACCGCGTTTACCCCCATGAATACAGCCGTAAACGCCGGAATCTCATTGAAATGATAATATCCTGTTAAGGATGTTGCAACAACGCATCGCCGTGCTCTCGGCCCTTAAATATCCGCCAGTTTGCGCCGCTTTTGGAGCTAAAAACGCTCTCGCCAGGTGAAATTATAGGGCACTTTCCTGGGCGGGAAACGCGTGCGGCATTTGGCCAGAACCGCCGCGCCGTTGGGAAGATTCTGTGATTCCATGAAGTTGGCCCCCCCCCCCCC
>Ga0209633_10004560_pt1 | contig 12410 bp, 10 predicted proteins | sample Cruoilmetagenom1_FD_187290 | JGI IMG/M metagenome (GOLD analysis project Ga0209633, IMG submission 187290) | Oil polluted marine microbial communities from Coal Oil Point, Santa Barbara, California, USA - Sample 1 (SPAdes) (version 2) | ecosystem: Environmental > Aquatic > Marine > Oil seeps ... | reverse complement strand
TCTCTAGGGCATCATCTCCGTTGTTGCACTTTTTGTGAAGGCAGTAAGCATTCCCTGCAAAGCGCGCCTAGGATATGATGCCCTAGAGACTTACAGAATCCAACTAGGTGATTCAGAGATTCCTTAAGGAACTGCTGAATCACCTAGATAAATTCTGGCAACGCCAAGTTTCCAAGTTCGAGGCATTGGTTTTAAGCATAGTTATTCTATGGTTCAAACCAATAACGAAGAATTTGGTAGCTTGACTAAGCCCCGAAGGGTAAGCCTCTAGGGCATCATCTCCGTTGTTGCACTTTTTGTGAAGGGAACAACCATTCCCTACAAAGCGCGCCTAGGATATGATGCCCTAGAGACTTACAGAATCCAACTAGGTGATTCAGAAGTTCCTTATACCATTCTACAAACATCAAAGGAGATACAATGAACGGGATTGATACGATTAAAATTCTTGGAAGCTTACTTGGCAGTGGCGCACTTTCAAAAGGATCAGGAGGAAACGTCCTCGGTAATATCCTTGGCTCAGCATTAGGTGGCTCACAAGGTCAACAAACTCAAGGTGGCGGCGCGCTCGGCGATATCCTTGGTGGACTTATTGGTGGTGGACAACAATCTACTTCTGGCGGTGGCATGGCTGATATTTTAGGTGGCTTACTCGGCGGCGGTGGTGGTGCAGCTCAACGCACTGGCGGTGGTCTTGGTGATATTCTTGGCAGTCTAGTTGGCGGTGGGCAAACACAACAACGTCAAGCACCCGCAGGCGGTGGAATGGGAGACCTACTCGGCAGTCTTTTAGGTGGTGGTGAAAAAGGCGGCAATATGGGTGGTTCTGGCGGACTTGGTGGACTACTTGGTGGCGCTTTAACTAAGTATGCACAAACACAAAACAAACAAGCACCAAACCCTGGGCATGAGGATTGTGATCATTTACCCATGGGCGTTAATCATCAGCAAGCTAACGATCAGGCAACGCTTATTATTCGTGCCATGATTAATGCAGCTAAATCAGATGGCAGCATTGATAAAGCCGAACAGGAAAAAGTCATTGGCAAGCTAGGTGATGTTACTCAGGACGAAGTCAATTTTGTACGCAGTGAATTCCAGGCACCTTTGGATGTAGATGGCTTTGTAAGAAGCATCCCAAGAGGCATGGAGCAACAAATTTACGCGGTATCATTGATGGCAATAGATCTGGACAGCAATAAAGAGGCCCATTATCTTGATCAGTTGGCTAAGGGTTTAAATATCCAGCCACAGATAGCTAATCAGATTCATGAGCAACTAGGCGCGCCAATTCTTTATTCATAAGAATTGTATTCTTAACGAAAAAGCGGCTCACTGAGTCGCTTTTTTTATGGGAAGAAACTTAAGGGATCTCTGATCAAATCCCATAGTGGCACCCCCCCTACTTTTGAATGATAGCTCGTTAGCTTTTTTAACGACTGTTAGAATTTATGCAAAGCTCAGCATAAGCCTTTCTGCATCATATTCAAAAAACTCGTCATTCCCGAATGCTTTTATCGGGAATCTTGCTCACTTAGCAAGTACTCAAACAGATCCCCGTTAAAAGCATACGGGAATGACGTTATTTCCCATCCAGTCTTATTTGTTAGTTAGCTAAGGAAAACACTGTCCACGAAAAATACGAAACCACACGATCAAACAAACAAATGTTTTTTTAAAGGTTTGCATGTCTTTTGTGAACATTTTGATCTGCTATCTTACTTGCTGATACAAAAAACTAGGGGGGGTGCCATTCAGGTTTTTCCGTAGTTTTCGTGGACATATTTATTCTTTATTCTCATCTTCAATATCCTCCTCAGCAGGCTTATGAAAAACCAAATGGCTAACATCCACTGAGCTTCCGTATTTTTCTTTTATTGCTTTAATCGCTCGGGTACGTTTATCAAAGAAATGATCTTCACCTATCACGTCGTATAAACCTGAGCGTTTTAGCGCGTCTTCTACCTTATGTTTCGTCCGCGATATACAAAACTCAATACCAGCTTCTTTAAGCCGCTCTGACATATGGCTTAGCATTTCTTCACCAGTGGCATCAATTTGATCAACCGCTTCTAAATCAAGCACCAGAACTTTAAGCTCTGGTTTATCTGCAACTGCATTTAAAAGCTTACGTTCCAGATAACCCGCGTTGGCAAAATACAAATCTCCGTCATAGCGATAAAATGCAACTGTCGCACTGGTCTCCATGCCGAAGATTTTGGCATCACGGTAAGTACCTTCTTCTGTTAAGGCAACCTCAGCAAAATGAGGCGTCATGGTACGATAGATATAAAAAACCATCGAAAGCGCAACACCAATAAAAATCCCCCATTCAAGATGTGGCGCAAAATACAAGGTCGAAATAAACACCACCAGCGCTACGAAACCATCATGTGGATTGACTCGCCAGGCATGGTGAAATGGAGAAAGGTGAATCATGCCGACTACCGCAACTATAATAATGGCTGCCAAAGTGGCAAGCGGTAAATAGTAAAGCAGAGGCGTTAAAAACAATAAGGTAATGCCCACAATTATGCCGGATACAATCGCTGTAAAACCTGTTTTTGCTCCTGCATCATAGGCAACTGCGGTGCGTGAGAAAGAGCCTGACACAGCATAACCCTGAGTCACACCCGCAACCAGGTTTGCCAGACCTTTACCCACCATTTCCTGATCTGCAGAAAGATGCTGGCGTGTTTTGGAAGCTACTGCCTTAGCAATAGAAAAAGCCTCAACAAAACTTAGTAAAGCAATCATTAAAGCGGGCAATAATAAAGCAGAAAAGTGCTCGGACTGAATCGTAGGAATAATAAATGAAGGCAGACCACTTTCAATATCAGCCACGATCTTGCCACCCATTTCATCAAAACGGATTAACCAGGAAAGCAAAATAGTAATTACTACCGTCAACAGAATACCGGGAAGTTTCGGGGTGAATTTTTTAAAAAGAACCAGTAACAGGATTGAAAAAGCACCCATAAACAGGGTTGGAAAATGTGTTTTTTCTGGAACTGCAAGCATTAAATTCCACAGCGTTTCATATAAATGCTTGCCCGACTCAACGTCAATCCCGAGAATTTTACCAATTTGCAAACTACTAATCACAATCGCCGCTGCATTGGTAAAACCAATCACTACCGGATGTGAAAGAAAATCAACCATGACACCGAGTCGCAACAAACCCAGCACCACTTGCATAATACCCGCTAAAATAGCCAGCATCGCTGCATACACAATGTATTGTTCAACACTTAAATGCAATGGTAGCAATGCCGCAGCCGTCATTAATGAAATAATCGCTACAGGGCCATTTTGCAGTTGCCGCGAAGAACCAAACAAAGCCGCCACAATCGGCACCAGAAAAGCTGCATACAAACCCATTTGTGGTGGTAAACCCGCTAATTGAGCATAGGCCATGGATTGAGGAATTAACACCAGCGCAACCGTTATTCCCGCAAGAATATCGGCTTTTAAAATTTGCGGATTTTTTAACTCAGTGATCCAATCCAGAAAAGGCACAAAGCGCTTTGCAGCATCCTGCAATAATTGTAAAAAATAATTTTTCATAGGTAACAAGATAGCAGAAAAAAAGCGATCTTTGCGCTCGTATTTTAATTATTGTGACTAAATTAGTGAGTGGCACCCCCCTGAAGTGGACTAGTTTTTTAACATCAGCTTTTAAATCGCCTTAAAACTTATTACAAAGGCCATATCCACAAAATTAAAGGTACGGTGATAAATACAATTAAAATCTCTAACGGCAAACCCATTCGCCAATAATCACCAAATTTATACCCCCCTGGCCCCATTACCAGTGTATTTGATTGATGACCCACGGGCGTTAGAAATGCACAGGATGCACCCACTGCAACCGCCATTAGATAAGCATCGATATTAACATTCATATTTTGCGCAGCAGCCACCGCAATCGGCGCCATTACCAACGCCGTTGCAGCATTATTGACGACACTGGAAAGTAACATGGTTATGATTATCACCAGTGTTAATACCAGCACAGGTGAATCTGTACCCACAAGATTCAGCATCGAGTCTGCCAGCAATACAGTTGTATGTGTGGCCTCCAATGCATGGCCTACCGGGATCATCGCCGCCAGCAGAATAATAACTGCCCAGTCGATTTGCTCATAGATTTCACGCACGCGAATAATCCCGGTTAATACATACACCATCACTGCCAAAATAAACGCTATGGGCAATGAAACCAGATTAGTCATCGCCAGCACTATCGCGGCAATAAAAACAGACAAAGCAATGCCAACTTTACGATGCCTATCCAGATCAAGCGGACGATTCGCCAAGGGTAATAAACCAATCTGGGTAAATTGCTCATCGATGGTTTCTTCATGGCCTTGCATTAGCAACACATCCCCCGCCTTAAAAGATTGTGTGCGCAAACGTTTAACAAGCTGCTCACCAGCTCGTGCCAAACCAACCAGCGCTACTGAACGTCCCGATAAACGTCGTAAATAACGAATATCCCTACCTACCAGCGGTGAGTCTTGCGCCACCACACCCTCCATTAACATAGTGGTGTGATGATCAGGTGCTTCAAAGATATGAGTCGCTGTATTCAACAGTTGAAATCCACCTCTATCCAGAATCGGCTTAATCTCGGTTGGATCAGCTCGAATGATAAAAATATCATCTTCCTGTACTTTATAGAAAAGATTCACATTGCGGGCATAGGTGCTCGGGGTGGCAACGCCTAATATTTCAGTACGATCTGCACCTTCAAACATGGGGAGTTCCTTGAGCAGTTTTCCGACATATGGACTCCCCTTTTTTACTTGTATTTCAGTAAGATAACTGTTTATCTCAAATAGATTTAGAGAGGCATTTTTCGTCATCCTATCTTTAGGAATCAAACGCCAGCCAATGACCACAATAAACAGAATACCGATAAGCGCCACCGGAATACCAACTGGTGCAAAATCAAACATGGCATATTTCTCACCCGTAACCTCAGCACGGTAAGCTGCGATAATGATATTCGGTGGCGTACCAATCAAGGTAGTCAAACCGCCTAAAATACTGCCAAACGCCAGTGGCATGAGTAAACGCGCTGGTGGAATATTGTATTCCTTGGCAGCCACCATGGTAATCGGCAACATCAACGCTAATGCGCCAACATTATTCATAAAAGCAGAAAGAATGGTGACAACAATGGTAATCACCGCTAACAGCGTAATCGGTTTAAAAGTAAAGCGCTTGATCTGTTGCGAGACTAAACCAACCACGCCGGCATTTTGCAAACCTTGTGAAATAATTAACACTGCCGCTACGGTGACAACAGCCGGATGGCCAAAACCAGAAAATGCCTCATTTTCAGGAACTACCCCGACAAGTACTGCCACAATCAAGCTAAACATCGCAACTAGATCATAACGCCAACGTCCCCAGGCGAAAAATAGCAAGGCAGCAAAAAGAATAATGGTAATGACAGACTGTTGAAAACTCATACCTTAGCTTAGGCACAAATAGATATTAGTTCAGGAAAAATATTTTCAAACCAAACAACTTAATTAGTTACCATCCAGAAATCATACCAATTGAGAACGCCTGTTTCTGGACGCTAACTAATTAACTGGCTCAAACTGATAATCATTCATCGGCGAACCCACCTCTTTAGCAATAGGATAAAAATCCATCTTATTTATTTCAATTGTTGGAAATTCATCAAGCTCACAATCAAGCCAGCCTTGGTAATGCTCTTCGGGCAATATTACGGGCATTCTATCGTGAATATGACCAATTTCTTGAAAGGCTGGTCGGGTGATAATAGTAAATGACTCAATTAATTCACCTGTTTCAGTATCCGTCCAGTCTTCAAATAAACCTGCCATTGCAAACGACTCTTTATCCGTACGACCTATCCAAAAGGGTTGTTTATTGGTCTTATCCAGTTTTTGCCATTCGTAATAGCCTGATGCTGGAACCAAACATCGTTTACGTTTGTAGGCACTTCTAAAAGAGGGCTTTTCTGCCAAAGTTTCTGATCGTGCATTGAAGGTGTGATAAGCGATTTTTTTATCTTTAGACCATGAGGGAATTAAGCCCCACAATGCTTCATTAGCAATACGATTACCTCCCGCTTTTCGTATTATTGGAGCATTCGTACCAGGTGGCACATTGAAACGAGGCATATAGTTATCTAGTTGCCAATTATCTATACCAAACTTTTTAATCAGTTTTTCTTTTGAGATATTGGCTTCAAATCTTCCACACATAATAAAGTCCAAAAGTTAATTGCTTGCGTTCGCTTTTTGTTCTATTTTAAGATAGCATATTTTAAAAGGACAATCTGATGTTACATTCAAACACACTCCAAAAACAAAATTGTTTTAAGGCAACAAAGATCATTCTTGATGATCTAAATACGCTTTTCTCCCATAAGCGTTTGCAAGTTATTAACCCGGTATCCTTTCAAGAAAAGTATCTTCATATCCCTATGATATGCAGTAAAGTAGAGGCTGGGTTTGCCTCTCCTGCGGATGATTTTGTTGAAGAGTATCTTGATCTAAATAATTTACTGGTAAAGCATTATGAGGCAACTTTCTTTGTGCGTGTTTCTGGGCGCTCAATGGTTGATGCGGGTATCTTCCCCGATGATATCTTAATCGTAGACCGTTCACTTGACGCTACCGATGGTAAAATTGTGATTGCTAATATTGATGGTGATGTCACTGTAAAGAGGCTAAGCATTCAAGGTGATAAGGTGATTCTTAAAGCCGAAAACCCAAAGCATAAAGATATACGAGTTACAGGTGAGCTGTATGTATGGGGTGTTGTTACTTCTGTTATTCATCAAATGTAGGATCGGTATTAACCTTATGTTTGCTCTTGTTGATTGTAATAATTTCTATGCGTCTTGCGAACGACTCTTTAGACCTGAACTTGAGAATAAGCCGATTGTGGTTTTATCGAATAACGATGGGTGCGTGATTGCACGTAGTAATGAAGCCAAAGCTTTAGGTATTCCAATGGGTGCACCAGAGTTCAAATACCGTAAACAGATGAAAGCACAAGGTGTGCAGGTATTTTCATCTAACTTTCCATTATATGGCGACTTGTCTGCACGAGTCATGAGCGTCTTAGAAAAGCTATCGCCTACCTTGGAAATCTACTCGATTGATGAAGCCTTTGCCGATATGCGAGGTTTTAACAACTATGACTTATACCTTCATGGCTTGAAGGTAAGGCAAACTGTTCAACAATGGACGGGAATACCTGTTTCTATTGGCATTGCTTCTACAAAAACCTTATCTAAGATAGCCAATCATGTTGCTAAAAAAACACCTAGAGCCAATGGCCTTTTTATCTTTGATAAGCAAGTGCAAATAGATAGTGTGTTGAAAAAAATAGAGATTAGTGATGTTTGGGGAATAGGTCAAAAATGGTCTGCAAGTTTAAAAAGCAAAGGATTTAGATCTGCCTATGATCTTGCCCAGGCTGATGAAAGATGGATTCGACGAAAGTACAGTGTGGTTATGCAACGTACTGTTCAAGAACTGAATGGAAAAAGTTGTATCTCCATCGAAGACTTACCCGAAAAGAAACAGCTTTTAATATCACGAAGTTTTAGAGAACGAGTAACTTGCTTTAATCACATGCGTTCACTACTTGCAGGGTATATAAGTCGGGCCTGTGAGAAACTTAGACTTCAAGGCAGTGTTACAAGTAGCATCAGTGTTTTTATTCGTACCAGCCCATTCTCGGAAGGTGCTGGCTATAGTCAGTCAATGACAATCAGCTTGAATCAATATACGGCGGATACATCAACACTGATTAAAGCAGGTATTTATGCATTAGAACGAATATTTAAAAAGGGTTACCAATATCAGAAAGCAGGAATCATGCTATTTGATATTGTACCAGACCACTTTCAACAACTTTGCTTGTTTCAATCCGAAAAATACAACCACGATGCACGAAAACGTATGAAGCTTTTAGATCATATTAATGGGAAATATGGCAAGCAGACGTTGCGATTCGCTTCTGAAAGCAAGAAACGCTGGTATATGCATCAAGATCATTTGTCACCTAGTTATACAACACGGTGGGAGGACTTGTTGCGTGTGAATTAGTGGCAAGTAGGTATCTCAGCGGGTTGTATGGCACCCCCCCGGGTTTTTAATATCAGCGGATTGCTTTCTAAGGCTCACAAGAGCCAGACGGCTACAAACTACTAATAATTATTCGGCTACGCCTCTCCCTGACGGGTCAGCTTAAGCTGTTGTCTCACTCCGTTCGGCTGAGTTATCCGTTTAAACAACAAGCGGTAAGCTCACTAAAAAGTATATCGTTACGATTTCGAAGGAAGAGTCGCTGTTGATCGAATTTTGCACAGACTAAGCAAATAAACAAAAGCACGGGACTCTCTACAAACCAGTTTTTGAATCAGCCGATTCATTTTTTGTTTACTTGGATTCAACTGGCCATTGCAACACACATCTTTTATTTTAATAAGGAGGCGTATTAAAAGTTGATTAATTCAGAAACTAAATACCGAAGGAGCAACTCATAAAAAAGGCCTGTAACGAAAAACGCTACAGGCCTTGATGTATATGGTGCCGCAACCAAGAGTCGAACTCGGGACCTACTGATTACAAGTCAATATTTGAGTCAGTCATTAAAAGTCATTATCAGTAAAAACAACAACTTACGATAACCCTGTTAGTCACTAAAAGTCATTATTTGTCTTTGTTGTGGGCAAAATGTGGACATTCTAAAGGCACATCTTTTCTAGCAGTTCTATCACTTTTTCAGATGGCTCAAGCTTTCCTGGCTTTGAAAAAACACTGATCATATTTTTATAAAAAAGTCCAGTATAAATGCGAACAAGTGGATTTCTATTTAATAGCATCAAAAATATGTATTTAAATATAGGATCATATTTCATGTAAAGAAAAAAGCGGTTAATAAGCTGCTTAGGTGATTTATGAAAGAACCACAATTAGCCCTCGATACAATAGCAATCCCTGTATTTGTGCCGACTTTGACCATCGAAAAATATGCTAACTCAATAGGTGTATCACCTGACGTAGTCGATGGTTGGATTAAAAGAGGCTACATTCCAACGGTGAAAATTGGAAGACGTAGATTGGTAAATATCGCTGCAATGACACGTGAATTAAGTGTCTAGAACAACAAAACAATTAATAACAACTTTCTTTAAGCCAACTATCTGTTGGTAGCTCCATAATCTTGAGGAGCGAGTATTCTATGGAAAGAGTAAAGCCAAGTATCTTCACCTCTATTGTTCTTTTATATTCTGATGAGTAATAGAGGTACATTGCGTAATCGATGCTTCGATCGAGATTTCTTCCAATGCGACATACTTGACGCAGCACCAAAAGATGACATGAGTAGTATGGAGCACCCCATTTTTTCTCTATCAACTAAACCAGATACTAAGATTAGGTACTATGAGCACAATGGTAATACTTTAGAGGTTATTCCCAGTGTGCTGGGGTTAGCCACTATCTGGGATAAAGACATTCTTATCTATTGTATTAGCCAGGTTGTGGAAGGGTTGAATAGAGGGCGTACCGACATCAATAGAACAATTCGGGTCACCGCTTATGACTTGTTAGTATCAACCAATAAAAGCACTGGAGGTAAAGATTACAAGCGTTTTCAGGCGTCTTTAAAGCGTTTGGCAGGAACAATTCTAGTAACCAATATTGAAACTAATGGAATAAGAGTAAAAGAGGGTTTTGCGTTAATAGATAAATGGAGAATTATTGAGAGGTCATCACGAAATAAGCAGATGGTAGCTGTTGAGATCACTCTTTCTGAGTGGTTTTACAATACCGCACTTGGTACAGAGATATTAACCATAAGCAAAGATTACTATCGCTTGCGAAAGGGATTAGAGCGACGATTGTATGAGTTAGCAAGAAAGCATTGTGGAAAGCAGGCTAGATGGAAAATTAGTCTTAAATTACTTTTGAAAAAAACAGGTTCTAGAACACAGTTAAAAATTTTTAGAAGTAAACTAAAGACTATCGTAAGTAATGATCATCTCCCAGATTACAGAATAACTTATAATAAAAAAACAGATTTTGTAACATTCTATAATCGTGCAGAGAATGGTCATCAAGCTCAAATCCAAGATGTCATTCGGGGTAAGTTAGTTTAAAGAACGCTTAGATTGTAATATGTTTTCAATGTTTTACTGCCTGTGAATAGTATCGGGCTATCAGTAACTCTGCTTGTTAATCATATCGGGTTATCAGCAACCTAATCTGTGGATATGCACGGGTCATCAGTAACTCTTAATCTATTAAGTCATTCGGGGTATTAGTAACTCAAAAGTCTGAAAGCTTGCATTAGCTTTGGGTTTTGGAAAACCTAACTCGCGCGTACGCGCGCGTCTTTAACTTTTATTATTATTAACAAGATAAGGATAAATATTAGCTTGTGGATAACTGTAAAAAAACAACCGAAGCCTGAAAGCCCACCAATGGACAAATTGATCACTAATTTGCCAAATAAAAAACTATCAGAAAACTAAATAATAAGAATGCCCGTATGTAGTTGTTTGCATTTCCAAAAGATATTTGTGCCACGTCTCCGCTATGTACATGCACAACATGACATAGCGGAGACTACTGTAGCAATAGATTCCCCAGTGTCTTGCAAACATTAAATGCAATCTTGACGCAAACAGATTTACGATGATATTGTTGCTTCAGTTATATATGTCGTTGCATTCTCAACGAGCCTAAAATCCTATCAACCGCGCTCTTTTTTGATAGGTATCAACATTAGTTGATGGAGCATACTTCGAATATTTTAAATATTCGTATCACTTCAAATGCTGTCAGCATATTTAGACTTTATCCATTTAAAGCAAAGCTTCAGCTATTGCTTATTCATACCTTCACGCTAATTCTTAATGGAAAGTTTGATCCGTTAAGAATTCCTGTTTAACTACTTTGCAGCTTAACCAATAGGAGAAATAAACCTGCAAACAAAGAGTTGATTCACTTCAAAAGAATCTGTTTTAGGCGCGATCAGTCCAGCCTGTCATACATTAAATGACCAATGGGGCAAATTCGGGAAACCGTGTAGCAGTTAAATCAATTGCTATTGTTCTTACGGAAAAGAAAACTATTGAAGCAGTAAATGGAGTGGTGAAATGAATCAAAAATACTTTAGCCTTGATGAAACACTGGTGAAACTAATCAACCGTAGCAAGCTTAAAAAGAAAAAGCGGTTTGGAACCTCTCAGTTAGACAAATGGAAATATGAGCTTGTCGCTTTAAGAGAAAAAGGTGCAACACTGGAGCAGCTACAAGACTATCTACAGCAAAAAGGTATTCGTGTTGTGTTATCAACAATCAGTCGTTGGTTGAATCATCATGACACGATTTGCAAATAGCCAAAAACAAGGTGCAAAGATGGCCGGTAGCATTATGCGTGAATTACAGGGTATACATATTAAAAGTGTTGGTACAGTCAGAAACTATGAACAGGCACTAAAAAATGTTGCTACAGCGATGGTTAATCAAGGTCATCACCTACGGGATCTTGATTATGACCGAGCCATTGCCTACCTTGAACTAAGATCCGAGGAAGTTGGACAGAAAAGCCTTGATATTGAACGGCAGGCAATCCAGTCAATGTTCCGTCACGTCACAGGTAAATTATCAGAAGGTGAAACACTAAAAGTTATTAAATCAGAGCAAGAGCAGATATTACATTCTAGAGCCTATACTCTGGAGCAAACCCAAGCTATTGCAAGCAACCAAAGAGAACAGAATGCTTTATCAACACAGATAGCTTATGCATCAGGTTTACGAGCAAAAGAATTGATTACCTTGCTACCCATTGAAGAACGCCCAGCCGATGTTCGCCAGAATAAAGATCCACTGGATGAAAAATTCATGCACCGCGAAGGACAACGCTATAGTGTTATTGGCAAAGGTGGATTAGTCAGGGAGGTGATGATTCCAGATAACCTGGTACAACGGCTCGAAGAGAGAAGATTGGATCAAGCAATAGAAGTCATAGATCGCAATATCAATTATCAACAGCATTACAATATCCAAGCTGGGCGCAACTGGAGCCAGTCATTTTTACGTTCTAGCCGGCATGTACTTGGCTGGAGCAATGGTGCGCATGGATTAAGGCACTCATACGCCCAGGAACGCATGGACGAGCTTAGATCGCATGATTTGGCAAGGGAATATGCCCTAGAAGTAGTTTCTCAAGAGCTAGGGCATTTTAGGTCTGATATTACAGAAATATATCTGCGTTAAAACACGCCCCCCTTTTATATTGAAGCCTTTTGATTTAAAGCCCTTTAGGGTGAGTCCTTTGCCTTTAAAGGAGCCATTATTTTTTATTGTCCTTTTCTATGGGTTTCGTTGAGCGCTCACTAC
>Ga0209633_10004559_pt1 | contig 12410 bp, 9 predicted proteins | sample Cruoilmetagenom1_FD_187290 | JGI IMG/M metagenome (GOLD analysis project Ga0209633, IMG submission 187290) | Oil polluted marine microbial communities from Coal Oil Point, Santa Barbara, California, USA - Sample 1 (SPAdes) (version 2) | ecosystem: Environmental > Aquatic > Marine > Oil seeps ... | reverse complement strand
ATCTCTCCATTTCTAGGAGGGGGGTCTAATACTACTGCGGCAGCTTCAACACCAGAGAATATCAATCTATATCTACTTGCTGGTAGTAAGACAGTTGACTCTTCAAAACTCGTAATATTCTGTTCTGGACCACCACCTGGGGCAATGTTACCGTCTTCGCCACCCCCGGGAGGAGCAGCTGCATCATCATTTAACGGCCCCACATCCATACTGAATACTTCGATAGGGTTAGCAGGATCTGAAACATCCTCAATAAGTAAATTAGTGTTAAGTGACGCATTAGCTGCAGAAGTGGGTCCGTTGTCGACCAGTTTAGCATAGAGCCAATATGTAGACACAAATGACGGAGTGATAACTAGTGGTACAGGACTTGTAAAATCAACAGATAATAACCAGTCTCCACTGCCACTGAAAGGCGTAAAAAGCATAGTTGTGTAAGCCTCTGCTCTATTAGCTGCTGCACCCGTTCCCGTAAAACCAGTATCAGATATCTCAGCATCACCACTGCCGTAATCCCCCACCTCACCCTCACGGTTAAAGTTATTGTCTACATTCCCTCCTGAGCCACAATTCGATATTTGTGAATTTTTAGGAGTTGGAGGATTGCCAGGAATTGTAAAGCCTCCTACATCTAAATCTGGAATGCCGGCGGGGACACCTACACAACCGTTTTGAGATCTAAGGTTGCCTTCAATGTTGGTTAACTCTGGTAAAATATCAACTCCACTTTCATCTTCAAATTTAACATTAAATTCTGATATTTCTTGTATTGATACCGCGTAAGCTTCTTGTGCCTGCGCCCCCGTTGTGAACCCTAACCCCAGAGCTGCAATAGCCCCTGCGGTTAGCAGTTTATGTTTAAATATTTTCGTCTTCATGAGTTTTCTCCTAATTATTTCTTAATTCAAGTAGTTTAGTTATTTCATTTGAAATGAAGCTATCCCTGTGATTTAAACATCTTGAGTATGCTTTATTAATTCAAGATATCTGGTTCGCAGGCCTTTAGATGCCTGTGAATGAACAGTCTGTCCTGGTACTGTCCTTTACTACTGTATTCCCAAGCCCTGAATTGCTTTTAGTGAATCCAAAGCAGGGCGTATATTATTAGTGGCATTGCCATTGATCCGGGCAAATTCTGCAAAAAAGTCCATCCGGTTGATGACACGGTTGGCGTTGCCTTCCACCTGCGCAGATTGAAAAAGTCCGGAACCTTCGCGGCTACCATTTTTACTGCGTAAAAGTTGCATGGCCGTGCCCTGATCTGGTATTTCAATTTTCACCCCTACCCCATTTTCATCGACAAATGCGGTGGTCACAGCGCCATTTGTTCCTACCTGGCTGGTTGTATTGGTTATTTCTGTTGCATTTTGGCTAGGGGCTAAACTCTTTCCACCAAAGTGGAAAACCTTGTCTCCTGATTTTCTTGCTTGCCCGGGAGAGACAAAATTCAAGGTCATGTAAGTTTTGTTATGGGCCTGATTATCATCACCTGCCACTGTGATCACTTGAGCCACACCTTGGGTACTGTCCAGCCCACCAATATTGGCATTTGAGGAGGGTAGCTCGGTAGTGGCTTCTCCGGTATCGCCTATGGCTTGCCCAGTATCGTCTAATTGCATATCAATGCTCACCATATTGGCACCAATAGCCTTATTCAGATTAATACCCACATTCATTCCGGCATTGATGATTTCTCCTCCTGCTGTCGACCATTGGCTTTGCATGGCAATGCCGAAGTAGATGGGTCGGCCCTGGCGTATAAATCGTCCACGCATTTCAGAAAGCTCTGCATCCGAAACATCTGATATAACTTCCTGTATGTGTGGATATGTTTTGAGGTTTTGTATAGTTTCGGCTTGTGTCGTGCAGGTGAGAAATAAAAATGCCGCGGCAAGTAATAGCTCTTGAAATAGGCTTTGCTCCTTTGGTTTTGTTTTGTTATGTAACATTTTAATCTCCTTCCAAATCTTTCCGGCGTAATAACCTAAAACAATTGATTGGGAATTAGGCCAAAATCAATGGCATCAATTTTCCGTTGAGACCCTTTAATAACATTTTCTTTATTGACTTTAAATGGATCATTCAGGGCGAGCAACGGAGAGTCTTCGTCGAATGGTTTACCCAATACAACAAATACAATGCCGTTCCACCCTTGAACAAAATCATCTTCAGATAATATTTTGTTACCTAACGCGGGGTCTGATATATAAACCTTGCCATTCTTGGCTTTTTTTACCACGACGAAATGCTTGTATCCTCCAGTATCGAGTAACACGATCACCGGGATTTTTAAAATTTTTAGTACTGCAGGTTTTACTTTGTAACCTTTACCTTTCATGCCGCGAGTCTTAAGGTAATTTTTTAAATCCAGCAATGAAAAACCTTTGTTTTTGATAACTTCCGGATCATTAATTTTCAGCATCTCTTTGATAATTTGTTTTTCACTGATATCTTCTGCATAGCCATATTTGAGGATAGTGGCTAAGGCGGCAGCGCCACAACTGAAATCGGTTTTTTGCGGAACCATTTCAATAAACTTGGATTCACGCATGCTAACAACCTTTTTTTTGAACATCATGCCCCCCGGTAAAGCGCCCGCAAAACGGATATCGCCTGCTTGGCATAGTGGCATATTGAGACAAAACAATAGTGAAATGACTCCTGTATTTGTTAGCAATCTACTCAGATTCCATTCAGGAATTACCTGTTTTTTTACCTTGACTAGTTGCTGGTTGTTTCCTGGATTCTCAAATTTATTGAATTTCCACTCGATAAAACAACAAGTCATTCTTGAATAGTGTCTGATAAAGGTCATGAGTTGCGTCCTCCTGTTTGATTCCAGAGAACCGGCCTGCTTAGGAAAGTGCATGAAATAAGTTGAACATTCTTACTTGTGTTTTTGCTCCTGATCAGCCGCCGATCCCAATCGTTGCATAGAGCGTATGCTCCTCTTGAGATCGTCTAATCAGAAACTAAAATCCTGCGCTATAATTGTTCACCTTATTCCATGCACACTCCTTAGAAACCCGATACTCTGGAAATCAATTAGACAAATGTAACTTCCATTTAAGGGTTAATAATACTGTTAACACCTATTCCTTGACGGCTAACAGCGATACTTACGCTGTTTGCTTGTTGGTTACCTACACCTGCAGCAACGTTAGCACCTATGTTTCCAGCAAAATTGCTGGCACTCAGAAATGCTTCGTTATCAACAAAATTATTGGTCACTTGATTGTTGTCATTTTGCTGCTTGATATAGCCTGTCGCTTCGGCAAGTACAGCAACACCCACAGAAATAGCTAAAGCATTGGACTGTTGGTTACCCGTACCAGCTGCAGAGTTTGAGCCGATATTACCACTGCCACCGTCAATTACTGTATCAGCTATGTTAGTGACATTTTCATATTCAGTCGTATTCAACTGGTAATCTTGATAGGTGAAAGTTTCAGCATCAAGCCATTGATTCACATCGGGGCTATCAGAAACAGCTATGGCAACTTCATTTTTTTGTTGGTTGTAATTACCGGCAGCGGCGTTTGCGCCAACATTACCGTTATTACCTATCAACTCGATTTCGGCATCATTGGTGACATCTGTACTCTTATCCCAATTATTAATATTGATCTGTTTATTATCCAGTAATGATTGGGTAAATGATGCAATAGGGATGTCTTCGCCTTTGAAAGTTACATCTGACTCGACATTTCCAGTTTTGGTAACATCGATGGCTTTATCAATTTCCACACTGACATCGTTGAAATACTCAATCCGATCATTTTCAACAAAATCTTTTTTGATAGTCTTGTCGAATGTATTAGTTCCACCGAGTTCAACATCTCTGGCTATTGCCCCAGCACTCATACAAAGCGCTGCAACCGCCAGTGCGATTGGACTTAATTTTGCTATAGTTTTCATGGTCTTTTCCTTATACATGTAAAGTTAAAGTTGTATAACACTGAAAGTGCCCATCCTGGATACTTCCAGCAATTCATTTCCGAAATATTTCGGAAACAAAACCATCCTTGATATGTTCTCCCTCTTCTCAGCGATGATATGTGTTATCTTTATCCATCATCTGCTGCCGAAACGGGAATTCCTGCTCCCGTTAAGTTCTTGTTTGTTCGATATTTCAAGGTATTTCCTTTAATTTCCGGTTACCTGAAATACGAAGGTATTACCCGTTACATTACGGTCTCCCGCAGTTTGATTAACCTGGACTACTCCAGTTATGCCTTGAAGAGCTGTATCATCAATAGTGGCAGTTCGCTCGGGACCTTGATTAGCTGATGACGAACCATTGAGACCAACATCTGAAACAGATTGTGCAAGTAGATCATCGTCAATAGAGCCTACTTCATATTCGCCTCCGACTCCGATCACCATAATATTGCCTTGCATATTCGCCTGGCCGCTGATTTGGTTAACTGCAGTCCAGCCGCTGCTGTTGGAAAAAGCATGACCGGTGATTTTAGCTGCCGCTTTGGCTGGCGTATAATTTTTAATCTTTTGTTTTTGGTCGATAATGGGTTGGGTAATGCTTTTTCCACCATCCAAACCAATGGCAATAACACCCACATTAGCTTGCGCGTTAAGATTGCCCGCGGTTTCATTTACCGTGGTCACACCTTGATTTCCAGAAACATCGGGGCTATGGATAACGCTTATATTGTTATTGCTGGATGCATTTGAGTTTGTTTCCTCAGCCCATGGTGTGGAACAAAACAATAGTGTTATTAGCAGCAATAAATAGAGACTGCTTATTGTATTGTCACGACGAAACAGGCTTTCTCTTCCAAATCTTTTCTTTACATCTGGTTGATCTGCATATTTTCTGATATTTGAAATAATTCCCATGCGAACCCTCTCTTATTATCTTTAACCTCAGCTTATACAAAATTATCTTGGGGTATAGGGGGGTTTTAGGGGGTAAAAAGGAGGTATTTTTATGATTAAGTATAATCGCCTAAGCTTTCTTACCTACTTTACAAAAGATAATAAATGGTTTTAAAGTTGCAAAAAATAGTAAGTAACGAATCTTCAACCTGTACCCATCGGTTAATTATTAGGTATGAATTCAAGCTATTGATTTTTAATTGGCTCAATAACTCAATCGAGGTTTGTGATGGAAATTTTAGAAGACGTGGAAAAGATGGCCGAAGTTATTAAACAACAACGCGATGAAATTTATCTTCAAGTTCATCTTGCCGGGATGGAAGCGAAGCAAGAATGGGAAAAATCAGAGCATATTTGGGATCAATTTATAGACAAGCTTACGGAAATTAACGACGATACCAAAGAGACAGGAGAACAGTTAATTCATACCACCAAAATAATCGGTGATGAACTAATACATACCTATGCCCGTATCAAAGAGTTTCTATCGGGCTAACCCTACACTGTATTATCCATTAGCAAGATAATGATGCGCGATCAGTCAATATTGAACGCCCTCAAAAGCAAATCCTGAATTTATAAAATTTCACAAACCATGGCTTTAACAATGAGATCAGAAAAGCTCTCTGCCTGCATTTTTTCTATTAGATGGGCTCTATGCACATCAACCGTCCGATTGCTAATGCCTAGTATTTTAGCTGCTTCTTTGTTGGAATGATTATTGACAACTAGTTTCATTACCTCCTTTTCCCTTTCCGTCAAATGCTCATAACAGTTTTGAATGTGGTGTTTTTTCCTACTTTCTTCCCAAGTTACCAAAACCTTATTAGTAGCTTCATAAATCCGATCCAGCAAAATTTTGTCTTTAAATGGTTTTTCTATAAAATCGACTGCCCCTCCTCGAAAAGCCCTTGCTGTTATAGGTATATCACCATGCCCACTCATAAAAATAATCGGAATATCGATATTTTTTTTGATTAATTCCTGCTGAAGTTCTAATCCGTCCATATGGGGCATTTTTACATCTAGAACCAGACAGCCGGGTTGGTCAGGTTCGTAATCATTTAAAAAATCCTGTGCAGAACTATAACTTTTAACGGCTAGCCCTTCTGACTTAATTAGCATCGAAAGCGCATCACGTACCGGATATTCGTCATCAACAACATAAACTGTAATACCCTCTCTATTAAATCTCATTTTTAATCCCCATTTGTAGCTTCGATTGGCAAGGTAAAATAAAATGTCGAGCCTTTACCCTTCTCGGAATTGAAACGTAAAATACCATTATGGGCTTCGACTATTGAACGGCAAATGGAAAGCCCCATACCCATGCCGTTTTCTTTGGTTGTATAAAACGGATTGAATATTTGGCCCATCTCGGCTTTATCTATGCCCGGGCCATTATCCTTTACTCTAACCTCAATATTCTGCTCATCTATAAGATGCGTTTGAATGGTGAGTAACCTTAATTTTTCGTCCGGCATTCCTGATAACGCGTCTATGCTGTTTTTAACCAAATTGATTAAAACTTGTTCTATTTGTACATGATCTATAGATACCATGGGTATATCCTGCTCCAGGTCAAATTCCACTTTAATAGATAATTGTTTACAAGCATCACAACATAACTCAATAGCATCCCTAACTATCTGATTAATCTTTACAGATGAGACATGTTTGGTGTTATTGGAAATAAATTCACGCATCCGGCGGATGATCTTTCCCGCTCGTAACGCTTGTTCTTCAACCTTTTCCAGAATTTCATGAATAGTCTTTAGATCAGGCTTATCATCTTCAATCAAGCGCAAGCTGACTTGAGAGTATGCGGCTATTGCAGTTAAGGGTTGATTGATTTCATGGGCAATCCCCGAAGCCAGTTCCCCCATCAACCCCAACCGTGCAACATGCGCTAGTTCATCTAAATGCTGTTTTTCTATTTGTTCCTTACGTTTCCGTTCACTGACATCTCTAATCAAAGCGGTAAAATAGTGCTTATTAAAAATATTGTACTCAGCAATGGAAACCTCTAAAGGTACCAGGGTATCGTTTTTTCTTTTCCCTTCAACATCCCGGACATTGCCCATCATTTTGTCATTACTTGTTTGGAAATAGTTTTTCAAAAAAGTATTATGTAAGTCCCTATGCGGTGAAGGCATGATTTTACTAATGTTACTACCCACTAGCTCATCCTCCTGAAATCCAAAAATATTAATAACAGACGTATTGATTGATTCTATGGTACCGAATTCGTTTATGGTGATGATACCTTCAACAGCAGCATTAAAAATGGTGTCCAGTTTGGCTTCTTTTTCCTCGATCTCGTGCTTAATTTTTTTCTGTTGATTTACACTTAGCTGTAAGTCCTCATTTTTCGATTCAAGCTCATTATATTGATTAAAAAGAATTTTCTCTGTATCAATTATCTTGTTTGTATCTTCCAGAACTAGTAAAATTTCATTTTTTCCATTTTCACTTTTTATTTCTATTCCTTGAAGTTTGATTGTTTTAGTAGTGTTACTATCAGATTCGATTCTGGCTGTACAATTTTCTATTTCCTTAGAATCAGATAAAAAATTTAAAAAAAACTCAAAGCTGATCCGATTATCAGGATGAATAAGGTTGGCCAATTTTTTCGTTTTTAGATCTGCAATTGAGAGACCGAATAACCTGGCTGTTGCCAAATTTGCTTCTTTAATCAGCTTTTTGTCATTTAGCCATAGTAAACCAATCGGCACATTTTCAAAAAAAGAACGATATGAGTTACAGGAATGTTTCACAATTAATTGATTTTACGGCAAACTGTAATTTCCAACTCCAACTCCAAATGGAAATAGATAAGGCTTGGTTTCTTCTGCAAGTTTCTGGGTTTGTTAGCTTAAACTCCGGTAGATATCCGTAGCTGCTCTTGTTGTGATGGTTTTTTTATCGGTACCCATGAGACCCCTCAATATCATTAAGTTTCAACGCTATAACCGCTTTCGTTAAGGTATTTAATACCAAGAGCCTACCAATTCATAATAGCAAAGTCAACGAGTTGTAATTGTCAAGATAAAAAGTTCACTAAATATAGGTGAAATTTTTCACTGAAATATAATTAGCAATGCGAAATATAATCTTTGTAAATTACCAAGGCTAGTCCTTTACTGATCGAATGAACATGAGTTGTCCGAATAAGTAATCATACGAATATATTATCGGCCAGTGCCATGGTCTAATATTCCGTAGAATAGATAATCTTGGAAGTAATTGAATAATAAGGAGCGAATCATGGAACATCTCAAAATACTTTTAGTAAGCGAGGAAAAAAAGGTACGCGAACCCCTCAAAAAATATTTTTCAGAATGGGGAATGAAAACGCTGGAATTCAATAAACCACCTGAGATATCAACTGTTAAGGCGTTGGATCCACAACTCGTTTTCATGGAAAAAAAACACTATGGCAACTGTGATTTTTTATCAGAAAGTGCTAGCCATCCATTTGAGAAAGCCCAAAAGCCAGGTATTGTGATCGTTATAAAACCAACAGATAAAATGCCACTGATCAATGAAGTTGGGGAGAACAGCATTCTGCAAATTCCTTATTCGCAAACAACATTATTTGATACCGTCAGGGAGGCTTTACGCCATAGCCATATGGAATCATCTCTTGGAACGGTGCTGGTAAAGTTGGATATGATTTATGACATACTGTTAAAGTCGATAAACCGTTCTGAACTATGGCCAAATAAAACAACAACATTTAGGCCGGATGAAGTGATGACAGCAAAAAATGAACAAATACTCGATAATAAGGATGAGATCATACCCAAGTCGAAATTTTTGGTTATGTCACTGCTAAAAGAATCCAAAAATAACAAGGAACTCAGTCGGTACAAAAAACAATTGCACCTCCTTGAACAATATATTACCGAATTAGAACAACAGGATCACAAAGATTATGATGCAGCCCCTGTTTCAGATTTACTAACAACCCATCCATTATCACGTAAGGAACTTAAAATTTTTTCTTTTATTACTAGAGGTATGACAACAGAAGAAATAGCAGATAGGCTGTATATTTCACCGGAGACAGTAAAATCCCATCGTCGAAATATTCGTAAAAAATTGAGTTTGGTTGGAAACAAGGTTTCTTTAGCTGATTTTATTAATCATCTGAACGGAAATGATCATTCAACCCCTGTTGAATAGGATACCTAAGAGCCTGCCCAACCTAAATTTAGCTTAGCGATAATTTATGATCTTGGCTAAAATGAATATGGAAATTTAAGGGAAAACTGAGTATCTGGCGCGTCATTGGTAAGACCCGCAGCCACTGAACCAATAACTGAAAAATTGGGCGTTAACGAATAAACCAAACCAAAATTTATTTGAGCACTATTGGTATCACTGCCAAATATTTCACTCCATTCTTCTCCTGTTGCTCGGGTTTTGGCTGTTTCACTAAACCGGTGCGAATAGGAAATACTCATACTCAGACTTTCATTAAGCGCCAAAGCAAACCCCACGCCAAACTGAAATGCATTGCCAAGGTCAACACTCCCTGGGGTTCTCACGTCAATTTTAGAACTAATATCATCAAAATCCGCTTCGAAATTATACGAGTAGCTGAGGCTAGCAAAAACTACCACAGGATCCAGGGATTTAACAAAGGATAGACCAGAGGTGAGCGACCAAACACCGTTGCCACTCGGAAGCTCTTGCGGTACTTCTACATTTTCTGATTCACCTACTCTGATTTGCTTTATTCCAAATGGATGCGAGCCAGTAGGAGCACGAACTCTAGTTGACCAAACAATGTCTGGCCAGTCTTTAGACTCTTGAAAAAGCTGGTAGGAATAGCCAAAACTAATATCGCTGAGTTCAAAATTTAGGTCAACTGTTTTTTCAACTTCTTCATCATCTGTTGCAGTTTCCCGATAAGTTGTACTTCGGTATAAAAAAGGTACATTTAAATCAAATTGTAAACGATCGGTAACGCCATAACGACCGGTTAGATCAAATAACATGACATCCGTTTCCACTTCGTCGACTGAAATCGTTCCAAGTGCAATAGCATCTAACACTAAAAAACCGCTTAAGGCAACCTTGTTTCGATCGGTTCGGGTATAACTAAAACCGGGCTCTATGGTAAAGCCGTGTTCAAAAATAGCATGTTCTTCACGTAAAATGGTTTCTATCCCTTTTTTTCGAGGTGGTTTGCGCTTAATTTCTCCAGTGTTTGCTGGTGGTGATGACTTTTGCATAGGTAATGCACCAGTCGGTGGTAATATCTGAGCGCCTTTTTGATTTACTGCAAGGAGTCTGCCTTGTTGTTCCACTTTTGCTTCCAGTGCTCTTATTTTTTGTTGCTGGCTATCAAAGTGCTGGGTTAATAACTTTACTTGTTCTTTCAAGTCTAGTTCTGCGTTGTTATCCTTGCTAGCAGGTATATTGGCGATGGGTGTAGCCGGCTCTTTCTCAGCTATGGCAAGTGGAAGCAAGTCAACAATAAATTTTTGCTGGCCAGGACTATCGCTTTCTCCGATAAGACTTTTTACTTGTGCAGGCTCTTTCAGCTCAAAAACAAAACGCAGATTTCCTTCACCGGGCTTACTGCCTTTTACTTTCTCAACGATACTGGCAGAAGGATTAGATACCGCTAATGGTTTGCCAAATTGAGTTCCTGGAAGATCGACAATAATTCGCTCTGGATTTTTCAGTTTTGTTACTTTTGGGGTTACAGGTCCTTTTAGAAGGAATTCAGCTCGGGTAAGCTTGCCTTCAAGCAAGATCCGCATATCATTCAGGTATGCATTCTCGGCTTGGCAGTCAAAACCTACCAGCAATGCGAAGATGAAGATAAAATATTGGGGAGTGGTTTGCTTCATGATATGGTCAATTCCTATGGCACCAAAAAAGAGTTTTTCGATTTCATTTTAATCCATAACTCTAACGGCTTATATAGTCGCTTTTTTAATATAACCTAATTCATTGTCAGTAACAACTGACAGATTATATATAACTAACAAAATCGAACCTTGCGATTGATAAAATTTATGGCGCCTTACAACAATGCTGCTTTTTTATGTCGTAGCCGTTGCTGTGAAGGACAAGAAGTTTTTATCTATCTGAGCCTGGTAAATACTAATTTATGCCTAAAACTATATGAGAAGTGCTAAACCATAGCTTTTAGCTTAAACAATATGTCCAATGCTTCTCTTGGGCTAACTTCATCCGGCAATAAGTCTTCCAGAAAACAAACGGCTGGATGGTATTCTTTAGCAGCAAATAAATCCAGCTGTTGAGTGCCATCGCCTGCTTGCCGTTCCAAATATGCATTATCTTCTAAATGTCTTAGTTTAACACGCGCCTGTTCTATTACAGTTTGTGGCACACCCGCTAAGGAGGCAACTTGCAGGCCGTAGCTTTGGTTTGCCGGGCCGTCTTTGACACTGTGCAAAAAAATGATTTTATCTCCATGTTCCATAGCATCCAGATGAACGTTATGTACCACGTTCAATTCATCTGCTAAAGCCGTAAGTTCAAAGTAATGTGTGGCAAATAAAGTATAGGCCTGGGTTGTTTTTGCCAGATAATCGGCGCAAGCCCAGGCTAGAGAGAGTCCGTCGAAAGTACTGGTGCCACGACCAATTTCATCCATCAAAATAAGACTGTTCTTGGTAGCATTATGCAGAATATTAGCAGTTTCGGACATTTCTACCATAAACGTGGAACGGCCGCTAGCCAAGTCATCAGAGGCGCCGATGCGGGTAAAAATTTTGTCAATCGGCCCGCATTGCAAAGTCTTTGCGGCGGTGTAACAGCCAATATGAGCCAGGATGATAATTAAAGCAGCTTGTCGCATATAAGTGGATTTTCCACCCATATTGGGCCCGGTGATAATCAACATTTTGCGTTTTGCCGAAAAATGCAAATCGTTGGCGACAAAGGGAGTTTCTGAAACCTGTTCGACTACCAGATGCCGACCCCCTTCAATCTTGATTCCTGGTCTTGAAGAAAGTTGGGGTCGATTTAGGTTTAATGCATTTGCACGCTCGGCAAAAGTGACCAAAACATCTAATTCCGCAAGTGCCGTTGCACATTGCTGTAAAGAGAGTAAAGACTGTGCAATATTTTCCAGCAAGGTCTCATAAAGTGACTTTTCGAAAGCCAATGATTTATCTCTGGCACTTAGAACCTTGTCTTCAAATACTTTTAATTCCGAAGTGATATAGCGCTCTACGTTCTTTAACGTTTGCTTTCGAGTGTAATGATCAGGGACATGCTCGTCTTGTGAACGAGGGATTTCGATATAAAATCCATGTACTCGGTTATAATTCACTTTTAAGGTATTAATGCCAGTTGCTTGTTTTTCATTGGCTTCCATATCCAGCAAAAATTGATCGGCGTTTTGGCTTAAATTTCGTAATTCATCCAGCTCATTGTTATAACCTTCTGCAATGACACCGCCATCCCGAATCAACATCGGTGGGTTCTCGACTATCGCTTTTTCCAGTAACTTTAATATTTCTGGG
>Ga0209633_10004558_pt1 | contig 12412 bp, 9 predicted proteins | sample Cruoilmetagenom1_FD_187290 | JGI IMG/M metagenome (GOLD analysis project Ga0209633, IMG submission 187290) | Oil polluted marine microbial communities from Coal Oil Point, Santa Barbara, California, USA - Sample 1 (SPAdes) (version 2) | ecosystem: Environmental > Aquatic > Marine > Oil seeps ... | reverse complement strand
TATGCGTTGACAACCCCGGGAATCCATACAGCCATCATTGGGATTGGTCAGATCTCCGATGATCCCCTGAAGTGCCAGATGGTACAAAACTTCTATGCCTCCCAGATTACGCCGGATGGACTGAGTGAGGAGAAGAGAAAAAAAATCGAGAAGAGTGGAAAGATTGCCAAGGATGGGATGACCAATTACTTCCAGCTTCCAGCCATGGGACTTACCCCGCCTCAGGATATAAAGATCAAGGCAGGAACGGAGATGGAGATCAGCTGGAACAGTGCCCTGGCGGCAGATGATCCACTCTCACATTACGAAGTGTTCCATGGTGAAGAGTTGGTGGCCACTGTACTTCATACACCCCAGATTACTACTGCTCCATTCAGGTTTAAGGGCACAAAGAAAGGAGGAAGCTATAAAGTGGTTACAATAGATAAGGGAGGTAAACGGGCTGAAAGTGAGGTAATGAAGGCTTAAGGATCAGTTCTTCCCAAATCCTTTGCGCTCCATTTTACCCCATTTATTGCGATTAAATATCTTATCGATATTTCCCTTGATGGTCATCAGCATCACCATGGGGTGATAAAAGAGGGGCTCCAGAAAGGCGATTCCCACCAGGCGCATTACATCCCGCCTTTTCTCATATTTATGAAAGGTGATTTCTTCGAATAGCACCGCCCAGATGGAAAGTGAAACAGCGAAAAAATAGACAAAGCCAAAAAGTAGCAGGAAGAATGGCCAGTTAAGGCTGTTTGTGATCACCAGGAAAATAAACCAGCAAATTCCCAGGAACTCCACAATGGGTGCAAGGTACTCAAAGGCCAGCCAGTAGGGGTAGCCAAGTATGCCCAACTTCCCGTATTTCCTGTTAAAGAAGAGCCTCCGGTGTTTAACAAGGGTTTCCAAGGTTCCCCGGGTCCACCTGCTTCGTTGCCGGGCCAGCACCTTAACGGAAGAAGGTACCTCAGTCCAGCAAAGCGGATCTGGGATATAGACCACGTCATAGTCGAGGCCATTCTCTGCCATATACCTCCTGATGCGAACCACCAGCTCCATATCCTCCCCAACCGTGCTAGTACTGTATCCTCCCGATTTGATCACAATCTCCCGGTCGAACATCCCAAGCGCACCTGATATTAGCAGCAGTCCGTCCAATTCGCTCCAGGCCATTCTTCCCATCAGGAAAGCCCTGGTATATTCCATAACCTGTGCACGGGGCAAAAATTTCTTTGGCAGGTTAATCTTCTGGATATGGCCATCGGAAATCTCACATGAATTGGCGATTCGAATCACTCCTCCTGCTCCAATCACCCTCTTCTCCTTGGCCTCCATAAAGGGCTTAACCAGCTTTAAAAGTGCATCAGGCTCCATAATGGAGTCTGCATCAATACTTACAACCAAATCGTTCCTGCATACATTCAAACCCGCATTCAGAGAATCGGCTTTCCCTCCATTGCTTTTATCAATTACAGTCAGTTTTTTAAAGGAGCGGTTTTGCGACTTATAAACCCCGCGAATCCTCTTGCAGGGCAAGCGGTAATCGAAATAGTAGTTTACCTTCTCAAGCTCATAGGCAGCGATAATCTTTTCCAGTGAATCGTCCTTGCTGCCATCGTTTACCACTATCACTTCATAATTGTTGTAGTAGAGCGAAAGCAGTGTCCTGATATTGTCAATAATTGTCTCACTTTCATTGAAGGCAGGAGCTATTACCGAAAGAGATGGAGCCAGAGGTGAGGCCACAATAGAGTTATAATCTACATAGCTGTTCTTCCTCAGGTATTTTCTCAGGGTTATGGCCGAAAAAATTGTAAGAATCAGATAGGTAGTAAAGATCAGCGCAGTAATAATGAATACCGCGTTTAAGACAAAATACTTTAATATTTCATATGCTCTATCCATGGTTAGTAGATCCGGCCATCCAGAACGTGCCTGATGATGATCTGATAGTTTTTATATTCCGACTTAGATTTCATTAGTTTGATCAACATGGAGATGCCCGGCTCACCGGTATTCTCCATAGCTTTTGTAGCCTCGATCTGCAACTGTACGTCCTCCTCTATATCCAGTACAGATTTAAGGAATTTAAGATACTTCTCATCAGGTACCTTTGCAAAGGAGTGCAGTATCTCCAGTTTGTTATTAAAGGTTTCTTCAGGATATTTCCTGATCATGGCCGGAAGCGCCATTTTTAGTCCAATCTCCCCACATACCTTAAAGGAGGTGTGACGAATCTGCTCATTCTCATGTTCAAACAATTCCAGTATCTCCTTTCCCACGCCGCGCTGCCTGTACCATGCCACCATTTCCAGGGAGAACATCACCACAGAGCTATTTTCTGAGGAGAACCATTGATTAAAATCAGGAACATCAAGGTTATGCTGGATCTGTAATTCATGCAAGGTTACCTGTTCCCAGAGGGAGAGAGGTTTCTCAAGCACATCCAGGAATTCATAGGGATTTCCGTCTGAGAGTCGTACCATGGCTATCTGTGCCTCCATCCTCAGAATTTCATTGCTGGCATTCACACTCTTAATGATCTGCTCATTGGCTTCCCGTATATTCATAAAGGCCAATTCGCGGAATCCCTTAACATTTTGGTGCCATTTGCGACTGTAGGCCTTCTCCAGGGAGTCCCTTTTCAATCCGAGCCGGAGGTAAAGCCGCTGGATCTCTTCCTTTATCTCTCCCTTCAGGTTTACAGCCAGGTCAATCATCTGATCGATCAGTACCTGACGACTGACCCGATTATCAGCAATTTCATCCAACTCCAGGAAAGCCAGTTCCTGAAGCTCCTCATCAAAGAGGTAGTTCATCAACAAAAGCTGGTACCTCTCCAAAAGGTATTCATTCAGATCCTGCTCACGCTGTATCCTTCTTCTGTTAAGCAAAATGATGATCAGCAATGTAATCAGTGTGATGATGGAATAGAGGATTACAATGTAAAGAATGGTCACCAGCAGGGGTGATTTTTTAAAGCGGGTCAGGATTCGCCCGGCATATTCTGAGAGTACAACACCCGACTGCTGCGTAGTCAGAGTAGTATCCACTACGGCAGTGTCGGCAGGCAGAGAATCGATTACCTCCTGCGCATAGGTATTCATAGCCCCTGTGCATGCCAGCATCAGACCCAGTACCAGGCTCAGATATATCTCCTTCAGGCTCATTTTTTTATCACAAAGTAAGCTCCAAGTCTCATATCAATTCTGCTTCGATACTCCTGGTCGGCATACTCCTCCCAGGCATAGCCCACCATGGCGACCCCCCTGATTCCGGGAGTAATTTTTTTCGAGAATTCAAGTCTGCCCGAGACTGCGTTCAGTCGTTCAAGATCAGAAATAACATCTATGGGTTCATCCGGAGCAGTACCATATCCCAGGGTAAGAGTAAGATAGTTGAAGCGGGTATCAAAATATCGTCTGGCACTCAGGTAGTAGGACCCGGAAACTCCGTAATCTTTGAAAAAAAGATAGTTCCTGAATGAAAACCAGTAGTTCCCTGCATATTTCTCTGCCGAAAAGGTGAGAAAGGTAAAATTCTGATCCCAGTAGAAATACCGTAAACCGGCAGAAATTCCAAATCCCTTGGGAAGAGCCTGCCAGACTTCCGCAGCTGCACGGTGCCCGGGAAAATAATTAAGCTCCCCGTTGGGTGAGAAGCCATACGCCGCCAGCACATAGGTCGTTTTACCCAGGGTCAGGTAGGCATCCAGATTGAGCTGAAGATCCGTAGCAGGAGACGACGCTCCCGCCATATAGCCTCCATTCACGGAAGGGATCAGTTTTCCATATTTGAAAGGAATCTCTCCCCCGGCAGTCAGCATATGCCAGTTGCGAACATAGGGCTTCGAAAAATGGTCGTAGGAGTAAAACCCAAATAACTCTGTTTTATTTGATAGGGACTGTCCTTGCTGCAGGGCCACCATATACCTGTCAAATGCTCCGGCCGAATCGGGTTCAATCTCAGCAGCCTGGCCTGCACAACTTTCCAATCTTTCCAGATTATTCTCCCAGTATGCCAGATCCACACATGTGGCATATGCTTCATAAAGTCCGGGTTCCATTGCAATAACCCTGTCAATCTGCATGTAGGCCGAGTCAAAATTGGATTCCCATCCTAAAATTCTGGCCAGGTAAAGAGCCACATCATGGTAGGCTTCATTAGCCTCCAGAAGCCTGTATCCGATCTGTTTCGCATCACTATAGTCCCCTGCAGCTGCCAGCTCACGCATTTGTGCAAACTCCTTCTCAGGATCGCTGGGGGTCTTGGCCTCCTGGGCCTTTGGATGTAGCAGGCAAAAGACCAGAAGGGTAATAATGAGGGTTATTCTATGCATCTTACGTATCAATTCTTACCGGAAAGGGATTTCACCATATCCACCATTACCTTTGGATCAAATGGTTTGGTCAGATATCCCATGGCGCCAAGTTCCATTGCATGCTCCCTTGTTTCAACATTGGTTATGCCAGTGATAACGATCACGGGGATTTTATATTCCATCTTTGTGTTGATATGCCGTATCAACTCCAGTCCCTTGGTATAAGGCATGTTTATATCAGTAACAACAAGGTCAACTTTCTCTTCATTAAGAATCCTGATACCCTGGAATCCATCCATCGCTTTAAATACGTCAAAACCTGCCTTAATAAGGGAAAACTCAATGGTTCTAAGCGTCATTATATTATCTTCACAAACAAGGATGTTCATTGATATACTGATCAGTTCTACGCAAACTACTGCATAATGATTCGATGTTGTTCCAGGTTTTGGTCAATGGACAGAATAAATAGATAAATACCCGGTTTCGTGTTCTGAATATCTACCCAAGTACTGGTCTCCTCAAGTGGCAGGAAGAGAATTTCCTTTCCAAGCATATCCAACACTCTTAAACTGGCTTCCTGGAATGGCTCCGGAATGGAAATGCAGAATCGGTCCTTTCCGGGATTCGGAAAGATGGAGGAGCTCGCGGAGCTTAGCTCATCTTCTGCAGACAAAGGATATCCCACATGGAGGTGTACCGGAACCAGCGTGGAGCTCTCAGCTCCATCCTCCAGGTAGTACATAAAAAAATCATCTCCAAGGAATCCGGGATCAGGATCATAAAGAAAACTGCCATCAGGATGGAGGAACAGTTGTCCATGTTCGGTACTGCTCCCAAAGGGGAGGCGGACCTGCATTTCGTTTCCATCTATGTCAAAATCGTTCTGAAGCAAGCCTGTTTCAGGACCCGGCTCCAGTATGTTCCCCGTAGTCAGACGAAAGGTATCGGCCAAACCGATGGGTGGGGAATTGAACTGAGGCAGCATCTGTTTAATATGGTGGAAAGACTGCTTTTTGCGCTCAATAGGTGGCTGATTTGCAATCTTCTCATAATCCCAGGGGCTCCATTGATACTTCCCGGTCTGATATATATCGTCCTGTAAGAGGATTGATAAGGCTATCCCGTCGCTCAGGGTATCCTGCCGGTCGATCACCAGGTCTGGTCCATCCATATGTGACTCATAGTGCATGGCCCTGCCTTCCGTAGGCGCAGGGAAATTTATCAGGGTCCACGGAATCCGGATATCCACGCTGTCATTAAACAGTGTAACCGCATTAAGAAACTGGTAGGGATCTTCCGAAGTAGAGATATTCAGTTCTCCAATATACTGTATGCTGTTATAAAAATAGCTGGTTTGCCACTTTACTGGATTCCAGAGCCCCGCATCACTGGAGGTGGAAACAACTGTATCCAGTCTCTCTAATTTCTTAATCCCAAACACATCGTAGCTCGGGATCACATACAGTTGGGCCAGCTCACCTTCCATGGGAATCTGAAGTACGAACTCTGCCCGCAGGGCGTCTGGCCCCACCCCGATGGAATGGCCGTTGGGGAGTACAGACTCTCCCAGGTTGGATTCATAGGTGTCAAAGGCCACCCATAGCGTGTCCTCACTGTATTGGGCAGTTTTCATATGAACCCGTACACTGAAAAAAGTGTAATCGGAATGAACCTGGATGCTGGTAATGGAACTGTCAGGGTAAAGCCCTTTCTCGGTGAATGTCTCCGGAGGAGGCGCATAAGCCAGTATTCCAAAATTCTGCTCCGGAGAAGTGAGATTGTGCCACAAATAACGATACTGCTTATCTGAGTATGGATTTGTGATCCAGGTTTGCTTGAACCACTCATCAATCAGGGAGAACTGTACTCCACCTGCACATCCAGAGGACTCAATATTATCAAACATCCTGATACTGTATTCCCCCTGCTCTTCCTCTGATATACCACCGTGGTGCATGCCGGAAGGTGAAAGGTGTCCGCTTCCCCAGCTGGATGGCACACCGAATTCAGCAATGATCAGCGGGATATCCTGGTAATGTGCCTTCAAGTCATTCAGATAGCCCAGGTAATTATTGGGCCCCAGGGAATCAGATTCCGCAAGGTAATTGGGATCCTGAACTATGAAATCAGGATAATAAGGGTAGGCATGGTATCCAATGAAGAATCCCGGAGAATTTTCAGTACTTATCAGGTCGGCCAGATCGATCTGTTCTGTATCCTCGGTACTGCCGTCAAGTAGATGCTCGGTGGGATGATAAATGGGATCCAGAGTAGGCCAGGATGAAAATCCACATGGCCGGATTGATTGGTAATGCTCATTTTCATACTGCATCAGGCCATCGAGGCGTTGTGCAAGCCAAACTTCCACCGGATCACCTGCGGAGAGCTGAAAGAAGGCTCCTGCGTAAGATATTTCGCCTGGATGAGCTGCGTTGGTCAAATTCACCTCTCCCGGATAAATTTCCCTGCCTGGCAGGTATCCAATGACCCAGGGAGAAATATCGGAAGTGAATTCACCGTAAGCTTTTCCAAATCGGTGCCCAATGCTTATATCACCGTGGACAGCTGCCACCACCTCCCTGATTTCATTATCGAAGAAAGCAGTCTGGTCATAAAGATCGACTGCTACCTCATTTTCCTCCAGCCATACCCCATGAAGCACCAGTATGGGATTTTGTGAATGTTCCAGATTGTAAGATCTTAACTCATCATAGAACCTGGGATAATGTAGTGTGTACAGGCGAATTGTATTGTAACCTGCCTCTTTAATCAGTGCAAACCACCGGCGGTAATCCTCCGTGGTGGCCGCCAACTCTCCTGGTTGTGTGCCGGGTACGGACACTCCCAGGTTAATCCCCTTCAAAAAAATCGGGATATAATTGAACCCGTTCCAGATGGCAAATTTATCCCCCTTTATGGCATAATCTCCCCGGTAAGGCTCAGCTTCGGCAGTTTCCTTCAGGTGTTGTGCAATTCCAGGCCTCAGAAATCCCTGGCACAAAATGAAAAAAAACAGGAGTGTTATACGGAAAGAAGAGTTGAAATACTTCATTGGCACTTGAATAGGGTATTAAATGATAAAATTAGCTGTTCTTTCAGAGAGTAGAAGGTTTTTTTTTTGAATAGTTTTAACCCAAATCACGAATCAGAAGCTCAATGTTCTGAACTCCTCGTTGTTCCAGTATTAACTCCTTGTTTATCATCACCCTGTCGATGGTGCTTTGATCGAAATAGCGGATAGTAACCAGCTCCAGACCTGTCTGGTAGGCCACCTTGTATTTTTCCTCCAGCTCGTCCGTTACCAGCCTTAACTTCCGCTTATCATTGTTCACAATCATTTTAAAGCTAATAGCCGAATTCTGCATCAGGTTGATCTTCATCCCATACTTGCTGAAGATACCAAAAATTTCCTCAAGGTTGCCTTCGTTGATAAAGGAAAAATCCAGGGGGGAGAGGCGGATCAGTACCTGGTCCATTTTAAAGATGAAGGAGGGAGTTAATTTGCTGTAGGAGAGGTTTCCCACCAGGGTACCTGGCTCCTCCGGATCAACAAATGATTTTACATGCAGATTGATGTTCTTGTTCTGCAGGGGTTTGATGGTCTTCGGATGGATCACACTGGTACCAAAATAAGCCAGCTCAATGGCATCCAGATAAGATAACTTATCCAGGAGGATGGTATCATCGAAATATTTGGGGTCGGCATTTAAGACTCCCGGCACATCTTTCCAGATGGTTACGCTTTCGGCCTTGAGCATATAAGCCAGAATGGCAGCGGTATAGTCCGATCCCTCCCTGCCCAGCGAGGTAGTCTGATCATTAATGGTGGAACCTAAAAAACCCTGTGTAATCAGAATTCTTTCCCCATTAAATATAAAGTTCTCATTCACGAGCTGACTGGATAGCTCCCAGTCGACCTTAGCCTCGCGCCAGGTATTGTTGGTTTTCAGCGAACGGCGAATATCCATCCAGCGGGTGCTTACCTCCGAACTATTCAGATAATTACCGATAATGGTGGTTGAGAGCAGCTCTCCATAGCAGATCAACTGGTCGTAGTCAAAATCAAAATTAAGAGTTGGCTCCTTGGCCAGCCTGTCAGCCAGATCCCCAAATAAGTCCTCCACTTCTGCAAATACTTTGTGGCCCTTTTCCTCAAAGAGTCCGTTCATCACCTCCATATGAGATGCTAAGAGCGCGTTGTAAGCCTGTTTCATTTCCTCACTCTTCCCGGAGGTATAGTAATCGATGATCGCTTCAAGAGCATTGGTAGACTTCCCCATGGCAGACACCACCACTACAATTTGTTCCTTCCCGTAACGTTGAAGAATCGCAACAATATTTTTAACCGCTTTGGCGCTTTTTACGGATGCCCCGCCAAATTTAAATACAAGCATATCTTTTGATTAATGCAGAATGATCGGCAAAATTAACTAAATCTCCATTCTAAGCAACCGGGCTATTCGTTCACCGCATCGTTCCAGTAGTTGTTTTCCATTTTTTAGAGAATATTCCAGGTCTCCTGGTTTTTCCTGGATAGACATCAGCAAGTTAAAACCCAGTTCGTACAGGAGACTTGCATCTTCATCCAGTGTACCTGCCACCCCAATCACTGGCTTACCCTGCTTAAGAGCCATCTGGGCTACTCCAAAGGGCGTCTTGCCAAAACGGGTCTGGGCGTCCATCTTTCCCTCCCCGGTAATTACAAGGTCAGCTTCCCCTATCTTCTCCCGGAGGTCGCATACCCCGGCCACCATATCAAAACCTCCCACAAGGTCCGCATTCAGAAAAGCCATCAGTCCCCCTCCCAATCCACCGGCTGCTCCTGCTCCCGGATACTCAGAGATCTCCTTCCCCAATTGATCCTTTATAAGATCAGCCAGGTGAAGCAGGTTCCTGTCCAGTTTTTCTACCATCATCTCATCGGCACCTTTTTGAGGTCCGTAAATATATGATGCACCCTTGGGACCAGTCAGTGGATTGCTTACATCACAGGCCACAATGATTTCGGTAGCATGTACGCGTGGATCCAGGCCCTCCATAAAAATCTGTTCCACCTCACCCAGGGCACCGCCTCCCCTAACGGTAAGATTCCCGAACTTTCCACCAAATTGAACACCCAAAGCCTGGGCCATTCCAGTGCCTCCGTCATTGGTGGCACTTCCCCCTATCCCCAGCAGGATCTTCCTTACACCATGATCCAATGCATCACGGATCAACTGTCCGGTGCCAAAGGTGGAAGTGATCCATGGGTCCCGTTCATCTTCCTTCAAAAGTTCAAGTCCCGAAGCAGCAGCCATTTCGATTACAGCAGTCTCCCCATCTCCGCTAATGCCATAGAAAGAGGAAACTTCACGCATCAGCGGATCCATTACCTTCAGTCTGAGCTGTTTCCCCCGGGTGGCATCAATTACCGATTCCACAGTCCCTTCCCCGCCATCGGCCATGGGAAGTTTGGAAATGGAGGCATCAGGAATAATTTTTTGGATCCCTCTTTGCAATGCAGATGCCACCTCCATGGCGCTCAGACAATCCTTAAATGAGTCGGGTGCTATCAGAATATTCATCTCACCCATAAAATTATTGGATTTTTTTGGATATTTTGACCCCTCCTTTAAAACTATGTTAAATGTCTGTTGGAATCCTGGCCCTGTTGGCCGCTCTGCCCATAGTAGCAATTTTTATTTTAATGGTGGGGTTCCGGTGGCCCGCCACCAAGGCCATGCCCCTGGCCTTTTTTCTTACCCTGGCCCTGGCGCTGTTTATCTGGAAAACACCCGGCAACTGGCTCCTGGCCTCCACTTTCAACGGGGTGGTTATTGCTTTTAAAATCCTATTTATTGTATTTGGAGCCCTCTTGCTACTATTTACCATGAGGGAAAGTGGTGCCATTGAAGCAATCAATCGTGGTTTCACCAATATATCTGCTGATAAACGGGTTCAGGCCATTATCATTGCCTGGCTCTTTGGCGGGTTTATCGAAGGGTCAGCTGGTTTTGGTACCCCGGCTGCCCTGGCCGCACCCCTGCTGCTCTCACTGGGATTTCCTGCCCTGGCAGCAGTGATGGTGGCACTGATTGCCAATGTAACTCCTGTATCTTTCGGATCGGTGGGTACTCCCACACTCCTTGGGATCCAACCCTCCCTGGATATCCCTTCTGTGCAGGAGTATATTGCCCAATCGGGACTCACTTATGCGGAATATATGCAGCAGATCGGGGTATGGACCGCTCTGCAGCATGCCTTGCCCGGACTGCTCCTTCCTTTAATTATGGTGCTTATGATGACCCGCTTCTTTGGGGAGAAACGCAGCATTAAAGATGGACTGGCCATCTGGCCCTATGCCCTCTTTGCAGGCTTCTGTTTTGTGGGACCTTATGTGGCGGTGGCCTTGCTGCTGGGACCTGAGTTCCCCAGTTTGCTGGGCGGACTGCTGGGACTGGCCATCCTGATCCCTGCCACCAAAGCAGGCTTTCTTGTTCCGAAAAAAAGCTGGGATTTTCCCGAACGATCGACATGGGAAAAGAACTGGGTGGGTTCCATCAGCATGGAAAAACCCGGTGCTGCAAAAAGCTCCATCCTGAAAGCATGGATGCCCTATGTGATGATTGGCCTGTTGCTGGTGCTTACCAGGGTTCGTACCCTCCCCATCTATGAATGGGTGAAGTCGGCCGATATTCCCTATTCTGGTCTGTTTGGAACAACGGTAAGCGGCACCATAGATCCACTTTATAATCCTGGCATAATGCCCTTCATCCTGGTCTCCCTGCTATGTATCCCCCTCTTTGGCATGAAAAAAAGAGAGGTGGGTGCAGCCTGGTCTGAAGCCATTAAACGAATGAAAAATCCCCTGATCGCCCTGATCTTTGCCGTACCCATGGTTCGGATTATGATGCAGTCGGGGAACAATCCCGATGGAATCGTGGGGATGCCCATAGCCATGGCCACTGCCATGAGCAGAATTTTCCAGGGCTCCTGGCCACTGGCAGATGCCTTTGTTGGGGCCCTTGGCTCCTTTATGGCAGGATCGAATACCGTATCCAACATGCTATTTTCCCTCTTCCAATTCTCTGTTGCTGAGCAGCTGGGCTTCTCCACCATATTGATTGTAAGCCTTCAGAACATAGGGGGTGCCATGGGCAATATGATCTGCGTCCATAACGTGATTGCCGCCTGTGCTACGGTGGGACTGGTAGGGGTAGAAGGCTTGCTGATAAGGCGAAACCTCCTGCCCATGGCCATCGTGGGGGGCATTGTAGGCATCATCGGACTAATCCTGGTCTATACCGTAGGACAGGGACTGATCTAACATTTAATAATATGAACTTATGAAAAGATCGAGCAGCACTTCAATACCCGGCAGGTCAAAGGAATGGGAACAACTTGGTCCCGGACTATCCCGCAAGATTCTTGGATGGGACAATCAGATCATGATGGTGAAAGTCAAATTTGAAAAAGGAGTCGTGGCCAGTCAGCATTCCCACTTTCATACCCAAACCACCTTTTGCCACAGTGGAAAATTCGAATTTACCATCGACGGGGAAAAACATCTGATCGAAGCAGGTGACGGACTTTATATTGCGCCCAATCTGATCCATGGCGCTGTGTGTCTCGAAGCGGGTGTGGTCCTGGATGTTTTCAGCCCGGTAAGGGAAGATTTCCTGGACGGTTCTTTGCCCTCTTACCTGGCCGGAAACGAGTAAGGTTCAAACGGCACACAGATCATGATCCGGAACCCTTATCCAAAGCATCCACTTTTCGGTGGCCTAAGCGCTAAGCTTAGTAAAGAGAATCACCAGGTTCAGTACCTGGAAGGACTTGCAGGATCGGCACGCTCGGCACTGATCCAGGCCTGCCTGGGAGAGCTCAAGGGTTCGCACCTGTTGATTTTCAACGACAAGGAGGAAGCAGCATTTTTTTATACCGACCTGGTAACGCTGGAAGGAGGACCCGACCGTACCCTCTTTTTTCCCTCATCCTACAAACGCTCGGTCCAGTATCAGCAAACCGATGAAGCCAATATAATCACCAGGACCCAGACCCTGCGCAGGCTCTCGGAGCGAAGAGTGGCCAGCTTCATCATTAGCTATGCAGAGGCTCTGG
>Ga0209633_10004557_pt1 | contig 12415 bp, 12 predicted proteins | sample Cruoilmetagenom1_FD_187290 | JGI IMG/M metagenome (GOLD analysis project Ga0209633, IMG submission 187290) | Oil polluted marine microbial communities from Coal Oil Point, Santa Barbara, California, USA - Sample 1 (SPAdes) (version 2) | ecosystem: Environmental > Aquatic > Marine > Oil seeps ... | reverse complement strand
TCTGTCAAACCAGATAAGTCAATAATCTCAAATCTTCTAGTAGGAAGATTTCCTGTGGAGCCCAAGTTTCTGTTATACATCTCAATAGAATCCTTCATTTCAGTATCTCTGGCAAACAAATAATGATGCCAAGGAATGGATTCGTAATGTTTTAATAGAGACTTATATGGAACATAAATAGCAATGTCATTAATCGTAGTATCGTTTTCATCTCTATCTTTATCTAGAATAATAAAATCTAAGTTCCAATGGTCGGAATTACTTGCTCTACTTTCATTGCTTTTACCAGTCGATAAACTCGCATAATTCCTAAATCTAAATTGAAAGCTTCCTTTTAAAAATTGATCCTGATTTACAGGAATTAATACTTGTTGAAATGTTCTTTTTAAATTAATTATGGTATCGCCATAAATTGTATCAATACTATTAGTTATTAAGTTTTTTTCTATTAATATAGAATCATTTTCATGGAAAATAACTTCCCAAGCAGTTTCCCATCTGCTTGAATCTGGCGAATAATATTCCAGAATTAATGTATCTTTTGGGTCGGGCGAATTACCTAGTCCACCAGGTTGATAGAAGAAACTAAGGAAGATGGTATTGTTACCCGGATAATTTAAGTTTATTTGTTTCGATGTAAGCGTATCGGCTCCAAAGGGTAAACTACTTGCATTTTCGTATATAGAACCAATTGAATTAATTGCATCTAAGGTTGCAATACCTATAGTTGGAGCAGTATCGGTATAACTTATATTAATAAAAGCCATATCATTTATCCAAAGTGAAGAATCAGGAAAACCAACAGATTTTGCAAAATCATCAATAAAAGGAAGTTCTAGTATTGTTTTAGTGTTTTTAGTTTTACGTGTCGACTTTTTTTCAGATAGCTTTTTTAGTGTAGGATTAATTCCTAAACCTGAAAGCGATTCTTGAGCTATAGTATTTTGTGCAATTAAAAGTATAGCTGTTATAAGGATATATATAAATTTGCTTTTCAAAATAGTTTAATCAATTAAGTTTAAAGTATCGACAATTTCAATTGAATCTTTGGTAAAAAGCTCTGGATAAAGAATAGTTGAATCAACAGTAATCCATAAATCTATTGTTGATCCAAGACGTATTTTTTTATTTTCTTTATACGATGGATATTGTCTCCAGACTTTTGCGCTTAAAGAGTCTTCTCCGTTAATTATTGATTCATCGTATATAACAGCTCCTAAATTAAGTGCGGCTCTTAATATTCTGTTTTTTGCATCATCCAATGTGTAATGATCAAGATCTGGTACTTGTGTTGTGTGGTTGCTAAGTCCCATTCCCAATACTAAATCTATTTTCGATCCTTTAGGTACTAATGTTCCTTTTGGAATTTCCTGTCCTTCGAATTTTTGTTTTAAAACATTATTTACTGCAATGTCTGGAATGTGAATTAATCGTCCGATTTCTAATCCAATATTTTTCAGTATTGCTTCTGCTTGTCGGTGCGATACTCCAACAATGTTGGGCATTTTTACTTTTTCAGGATTAACAGCATTTAAGGTAATAAATATTCGTCGATTTTTTTTAACCTTAAAATTAGGAATAGGATTTTGTTTAATAACTGTTCCTCGCGGTAGATTGATATTGAACACAGAATCGGCAATTTCAATTCTTAATTTACTCTGTTTGGCTTTTTTATGAACTTCCTTGATAGTTAATCCAGTAAAGTCGGGAACAGAAAGTCTTTGTCCGTGGTGTGTATATATCCTTAAACCTAAGAATGTTATAATTAATATTCCTATAAAAACAGCTATTGCATATAACAGGTTTTTAAAGAATACTTTGCTTTTAATAAATTGAAAAAAAGTCATTAGGGCTTAATGTATAAAATCATCAATATAATTAACGGTGAGACAAATATAAAATTATGTACGCATAAACTAAAATTAATTATTATTTAATTCATGCTATAACATAGATTGATCTCTAAAAATGAATAAAGAGTCTTTAGTATTCTTTAATTACCTTGTATAAAGTATCTCTTTCGACCGCTTTTTTACCTGCGGTTTTAATTAAGCATACTAAATCTTCTGTTGTCATCGATGGTTTCTGTTCTTTAGAACCTGCCATTGAATATATTTTTGTAGTGTCGTCTATTGTGCCATCAATATCATCAACGCCAAACGATAAAGCTATCTGCGAAGTATCCTTGCCTAACATGGGCCAATACGCTTTTATATGATCGAAATTATCGAGATATATTCTTGAAACAGCAAACATTTTTAAAACTTCGAGAGTATTTACTTCTCCAATATATGATAATGAATTATTTGCTTGCTTGAATTTTAACGGAATAAAAGTGTTGAAACCCTTCGTTTTATCTTGAAGAGATCGAAGTTCGTGTAGATGTTCAATTCGATGTTTGTAATTTTCTAGGTGACCATAAAGTATAGTGGCATTAGATGGTAATCCTACATTGTGAGCTGTTTCGTGTATTGTAAGCCATTGTTCTGCAGTAGATTTCTCGTTGCATACTTGTTTCCGAATTTCTGGATCAAAAATTTCGGCTCCACCACCAGGTATGCTTTCTAAGCCATAATCTTTAAGCTTTTTTAAACCTTCTTTAAGCGAAAGTTTAGCTTTTTTAATCATAAAATCTAATTCTACAGCCGTAAATGCTTTGATATGTATTTTGGGAAGGATGTTCTTTATTTCCTGAATCATTTTCCCATAATAGTGAAGGTCTCGTTGAGGATGCACTCCTCCAACTATATGTATTTCTGTGAGATTGCTATTCTTATATTCCGAAACTTTAGCAATAATATCATCAATAGAATATTCCCAACTTCCTTCTTGATTAACTTTTCGGTGATACGAACAAAATTTACAGTCGTAAATACAAATGTTTGTTGGCTCAATATGTATATTCTTATTAAAATATACTTTATTGTTGTTTTTTAATTGATTAATGTGGTTCGCTAATATTCCTAAAACCCCCAGGTCAAAATCGAATAACTCAATACCTTCTTGAATATTAAGTCTATCATTATTTATTATTTTATTAATAATAACATCTTGAGTAGCGCTAAACGTATTTAGTGCAAGTAAATTTTTGATCAAAGCTATAAAATTTAAGTTGGAACAAAAGTAAAAGAATTTTGCTCTTTATAGGAATATGAAACCAAGAAATTGATAGATTGTTTAATCTGAGGTATATAAAATAAAAAAGTAAAGAATAAAATACATTATCCTTTACCTTACTATCATAAAAAAGTTTATTTAATTATTTCCTTGAATTAAATTCGTCGGAAACAGTTAATTTTTTTCTTCCTTTTGCTCTACGAGCAGCTAATACTTTTCTTCCGTTAACAGACGCCATTCTTTCTCTGAATCCGTGTTTGTTTTTTCTTTTTCTGTTCGAAGGTTGAAATGTTCTCTTCATCTCGAAATATTTTTACAATGTTTTTACTTTTTTCTTTTAGAACTGCAAAAGTAATATTTTTTTCTTTCCTGCAAAAAGTTTTTAATAATATTATTAAATTAAATTGGAAGATATATCACTTTTTTAGTTTCAAAAAACGATTCTGCAAAGTATTGTGTTATACTGTATGTTGTTATTTTATTTTCAAAGTCTTTTAATTCTTCACTTAAATCGCCGCCTTTTAAATACAATATTCCATTTTTTAAATCATTAAATGATTTTTTATTTACTTTAGTTTTAACCCAATTATAAAATGTAGGGAAAGCGGTTACTGCTCTGCTTACGATAAAATCGTAATTATCTTTTATTTTTTCAGCTCTTTCGTGATCTGCTTTTAAGTTTTTAAGATTAATTGCACTTGAAATTTCGTTAACTACGGTAATTTTCTTTCCAATAGAATCTACTAAGTGAAAATTACTTTCGGGAAACATTATGGCTAATGGAATTCCTGGAAATCCACCACCTGTTCCCACATCTAGGATTTTTGTATTAGGTTTAAATTCAATAACTTTTGCAATGGCTAATGAATGTAAAACATGACGCTCGTAAAGTTCGTCAATATCTTTTCTGGAAATAACATTTATTTTGCTATTCCAATCAATATATAAATCTTTTAACTGGGCAAATTGATTAAACTGCTTTTCCGATAGCTCGGGAAAGTATTTTTTTATGATGTCCATAAAAAGAAATTATTTAATATTAGGTTTGCTATTTTTTAATATATTATAAAGTAATTCTCTAGCTCTAAAAAGTTGCGCTTTAACAGTACCAATAGGGAGATTAAGCTCTGTTGCAATTTCTTCGTATGAGTATTCTTTAAAATAGCGAAGTTCTACAAGCGAACGATAACGAGGTTTTAAGTTTTTAACCACATTTCGCATTAATAATACGCGCTGACCTTTAATCATGTTTTCTTCAGGGTCGAGTGTGTTAGACTGTAAAGGAGCACCAAAGCTATCTTGGTCATCAGAAGTTTGATCTAAAGAAATTGTGTTTCCTTTTTTCTTTCGAATAAAGTCGATACAGTTGTTAGTCGCAATTTTAAATAACCACGTACTAAACGCATAATTGGGAGTGTATTGGGTAATGTTTTTAAAGGCTTTCCCAAAAGCTTCAATTGTTAGATCTTCTGCATCGCTTTTGTTATTTACCATTTTTAGCAACATATAGTAAATCGCATCCTTATATCTATTTAATAATTCGGCATACGCTTTTTCATCGCCATTTGATGCAAGAATAACCAAATTGTAATCGTGTTTGGCTTTTTCTGAGAGGTTCGGATTTACTTCCATCTATTCTTTTTTCTTGATAAATTATTAATCAATAAAAACGATAAATTTAAAAATGGTATAAAAATATCATAAAGCAGCGAAGGTAATAATAAATGTTTTTCATTCAAACGCTTCATTGCAACTTTATAAACAATTAGTTGTAAAATTGTTCTAAACGCAAATACCGAAATTATGTAAATGTAGTATTCTTTAAAGAATATCAATGAAAAAATAAATAATGTGTAAAATGCAATTCTACTTGTGTTCTCACAAAATAAACGCCATTTTGTTTTAAACTTATATAATTTCCCTGTGGAAAGATGTCTTTTTTTCTGTTTAAACCAGTTCGCGAAAGATAACTCTGCTTGTGATCTTGTAATTGAATCGTGAGAGATTTCTACCGACACATTGGTTTTGTTAGCTGTTTGGCTAATAAATAAATCATCGTCTCCAGATTCTATATGGTAGTGGCTGGCAAATCCTTTATTTTTAAAAAACAGAGATTTTCTATAAGCCATATTTCTACCAACTCCCATGTATGTTTTTCTTGCCAAAGCAAAAGTAAGGTATTGTAATGCAATGAATAAAGTGTCGAATCTGATAAGGTTATTTATTAGTTTTTTTTCGGAAAAGTAGCCTCCATATGCTAATACAATATCTGTTTTATTGGTAAAATGTCGTTGCATTCTTTCAATCCATTTTGGACTTTCTGCTTTACAATCGGCATCGGTAAATAAAAGAATGTCGTTTGAAGCAGCTTTTATTCCAACTGTTAGGGCTAGCTTTTTACTGTGGTAAAATTTATCATCTTTTTTTATTGTGGTTGATTTAAGATGCCTGTATTTTTGCTGCAGTCGCTGAATAACAAATTCTGTTTCATCTTCTGAGCAGTCATTAACAATAATTACTTCATAGTTTGGATAATCTTGTTCAAGTATTGATGGAAGAAACTTTTCAAGATTTTCTTGTTCGTTCTTTGCACAAATTATTATAGAAACGCCTTCTGTATTTTTATTAAGTTCAGGTTTGTTTTTATAAAATAGTATTCTGAAATAATAAAATGTATAAAAGAAAAATTGAACAATAAATGTAAACCCAAACGCTATAAGCAAAAAGAATAATGGGTTGTCGAGCAAAAAAATTATAATATCCACAGTTTTTAAAACTTAGTTGTGTTAATTGGCAATTTTATTAAACATTTTCTTGTTATACAAGAATTGTGATTCTAAGTAATGAATTATTTATTCACATTTAGTTATCTTTGCCCCGAAATTAGTTGTTTATGGAATTTGAAATATTTGTAAAAGACTCTAAAACTAGAGCAAGAGCTGGTGAGTTAACAACTGACCATGGGAAAATTCAGACACCGATTTTTATGCCGGTGGGAACTGTTGGAAGTGTTAAAGGGGTTAATCAAAAAGATTTAATTGAAGATGTAAAAGCTCAAATTATCCTTGGAAATACATATCATTTGTATTTACGTCCAGGGATGGATACCATGCAAAAAGCGGGTGGTTTGCATAAATTTATAAATTGGGATAGACCTATCTTAACTGATAGTGGTGGATATCAAGTTTTTTCTTTGGCTGAAAACAGAAAGCTTAAAGAAGATGGCGCGCATTTTCGTTCTCATATTGATGGATCGAAGCATCTTTTTACTCCAGAAAATATTGTTGATACTCAAAGACAAATTGGTGCAGATATTATAATGGCATTTGATGAATGTACTCCTTATCCTTGTGATTACGATTATGCTAAAAAATCGATGGAACTTACGCATCGGTGGTTAAAACGTGGGTTAAAACATTTTGATGAAACAGAACCATTATATGGTCATAAGCAGACTTTTTTTCCAATTGTACAGGGAAGTGTCTTTAAAGATCTTAGAATTGAGTCTGCAAAAACAATAGCTTCACACGAGAGAGATGGATATGCTATTGGCGGTTTGTCTGTTGGCGAGCCAGTGCAGGATATGTACGATATGATTGAGGTTGTAAATGAAATATTACCTCAAGATAAGCCTAGGTATTTAATGGGAGTGGGAACTCCTGTTAATATATTAGAAGGAATAGCTCGTGGAATTGATATGTTTGATTGTGTAATGCCAACAAGGAATGGCCGAAATGGAATGTTGTTTACTAGAAAAGGAACTATAAATATAAAGAATATTAAGTGGAAAAATGATTTTTCGCCAATTGAAGAAAACGGCGCATCTTTTGTAGATACAAAATTTTCAAAAGCATACTTAAGACATTTAATTACATCAAAAGAGATATTAGGTTCTCAAATTGCTAGTTTGCATAATTTAAGTTTTTATCTTTGGTTAGTAACCGAAGCAAGGGAAAGAATTATTGATGGTACTTTTTCAGAATGGAAGAATGTAATGGTTCAAAAACTGTCTACTCGATTATGAGAATTTTAGGATTAAAGAAAATCGATTTATACATAATAAAGAAGTTTCTTGGGACATATTTCTTTGCTATACTTATTATTATTAGTATAGCTGTAGTTTTTGATGTTTCGGAGAAAGTTGAAGATTTTATTGAAAAATCGGCACCATTTAAATCAATTGTGTTCGATTATTATATGAATTTCGTTCCCTATTTTGCTAATTTATTTAGCTCTTTATTTACGTTTGTTGCAGTTATTTTCTTTACGTCAAAAATGGCTTATAACACTGAAATTATTGCAATTCTAAGTAATGGTGTTAGTTTTAGAAGAATGATGTATCCATATTTTGTATCGGCTTTTGTTATTGGTTTGATGTCATTTTTATTAATGGCTTATATAATACCCCCAGCTAACGCAACACGTTTAGATTTTACTTATAAATACATTAAAAATCCTATTCGTAACGAGGAAAAAAATATCCATAGACAAATCGAACCCGGTGTATTTATATACATGCAACGATATAATGTTTCCTCAGATATTGGGTATAAATTCTCTATGGAAAAATTTGAAGATGGGATCTTAAAATCAAAATTAATATCGGATTATGCTAAATGGGATTCGAAGGAAGCAAAGTGGAAGATTAGGAACTACTATATTCGTGAAATTAATGGTGATTCAGAGACTATAACACAAGGAGTCAGTATTGATTCAACTTTGAATTTGAAGCCAGAAGAATTTAAGCGAATAGTTAATTTTACAGAGACTATGAACTTGCATCAGCTTAATGATTATATAGATGAGCAAAAAATGCAAGGAGCAGATAATATTACAGAGTTACTTGTGGATAAGTATCAAAGATTCTCTTATCCTTTCTCAACATTTATTTTAACCTTAATTGGAGTTTCTCTTTCTTCTAGAAAAGTTCGAGGTGGAATAGGAATGCATATTGGTTTTGGATTATTGCTTAGCTTCTCATATATATTATTTATGCGGTTTACAACTATGTTTGCAATTAGTGGGAGTATGAACCCATTGTTTGCAGTGTGGTTGCCAAATTTAATTTATTCAATCATTAGTGTATTCTTATATCGATTAGCTCCCAAATAAAATGTAATTGATTGCTAATTGTCGTAACTTTGTTTTTTATATCTTTAAAAAGTTTAATCAAATTATTGGCTTGGTTTTTAGGTTATTGCTGATTTATGAGAGATTTATCATGTGAATTTATTTTCATAAATAAGATTGATTTCGTAATGTTGCACATATTTTAAAACACTGCCTTTATTCAAATAACTAAATTTAAAGGTAATTATTAACTAAATGTACAAGATATGTCTTTGAAAAGAAAAATTCTTGAACTTCAAAAGAAGCGGGAAAAGGTTCTTCAGGGTGGCGGAGAAAAAGCTATAGAAAAGCAGGTTGCCATGGGGAAATTGACTGCTCGTGAGAGAATTATTACATTATTAGATGAAGATTCTTTCCATGAGTATGACTTATTCGTTGAGCACGAAGCTCGTGACTTTAATATGGATAAGAAAACTCTTCATGGTGATGGTGTAATTATTGGTACGGGAACAATCTATGGTGCTCCTATTTGTATTTATGCTCAGGATTTTACTGTTGCAGGTGGATCGTTAGGATTAATGCATGCAAGGAAAATTACCAAAATTATGGACCATGCAATGAAAATGAGAGTTCCAATTATTGGAATTAACGATTCGGGTGGTGCTCGTATTCAAGAAGGTGTTAACTCTTTGGCTGGTTATGGTGAAATTTTTTATCGTAATACAATAGCATCAGGAGTTATACCACAAATTTCTGTAATATTAGGTCCTTGTGCAGGTGGAGCTGTTTATTCTCCTGCTTTAACAGATTTTGTTTTTGTTGTAGATAAAATTTCTAAGATGTTTATTACTGGTCCTGAAGTAATAAAAACAGTTCTTGGAGAAGAAATCTCGATGGAAGCATTAGGAGGAGCTAGAGTACACAGCGAAAAAACTGGTAATGCACATTTCTTTGCAGAAAGTGAAATTGAATGTTTTGATCAGATAAAAAAACTGATTACTTATATTCCATGGAACAATAGTAAAAAGGCATTGCCTTTTGAATCAAAAGAACCAAAAATTGATCAATATAAAATTGATGAGATTGTACCTGGTAATCCAAAAGAACCATATGATGTTCGTGACGTAGTAAGAGCACTTACCGACGATTCTGATTTCTTTGAAATACAAGAATTGTGGGCTGCTAATATTGTTATTGGATTTGGTAGAATTGAAGGACAAACAGTTGGATTTGTTTGTAATCAACCATTGGTGTTAGCTGGTGTATTAGATGTTGATTCATCTGATAAAGCTGCTCGTTTTATACGTTATTGTGATGCATTTGATATTCCTCTTGTTACACTTGTTGATTTACCAGGTTATTTACCAGGTGTTGATCAAGAACATGCAGGAGTAATTCGTCATGGTGCTAAAATTCTTTATGCTTATTCTGAGGCTACAGTTCCAAAAATTACAGTTATTTTACGTAAAGCTTATGGAGGTGGTTATATTGCAATGAATTCTCGTCACTTAAATGCAGACTTTGTTTTTGCATGGCCAGGAGCAGAGATTGCTGTTATGGGACCTGAAGGAGCTGCAAATATTATTTTCCGCAAGGAAATTATGGAAGCAGAAGATCCTGAAAAAATGCGTAAGCAAAAAGTTAAGGAATACAAAGAAAAATTTGCTAATCCCTATGTTGCTGCTGCCAAAGGTTATGTTGATTCTGTAATTGAACCTGAAGAAACTAGAAAATTATTGCTACATGCAATTGAAGTTTCTATGAATAAAGTTGACAGAAAGCCAGATAAAAAACATGGAATACCTCCATTTTAAATCAAAAGCTCATGGCAACAAAGAAAACAGAAGTAAAGAAAACTTCTACACCCAAAAAGAGTGAGGAGACAAAACGTCGTTTAAGTACGATTTCTACCGTTCATGGTGAGAATTATAAAACGTTTTTAACTGAGAAGTATAAGAATAGAAAAATATGGGAAGAACCAAATTCTAAGAAAATCTATTCCCAGATACCTGGAACAGTTATTAAGGTTTATGTAAAAGAAGACCAAAAGGTGAAAGAAGGAGAATTAATGATGGTTCTTGAAGCAATGAAAATGAAGAATAAAATTTATTTTTTAAATGATGGAATCGTAAAGAAAATCTATATTAAAGAAACCGAGAGAATTCCGAAAGGATATTTGATGGTTGAAATGAAATAAATATTAAAAAATCCGAGACATTTTGTTTCGGATTTTTTTTTATAAATAATCTTCCCAAATAAAATATTCTGAAAAGGATTCTTTCAAATTAATTTTCATATTAAAAATACCGTATACCGACGATCCACTTCCCGACATTGAAGCATATTCTGCACCCAAATCATATAATCGTTCTTTAATATTTTTAATTTCAGGAAATTCAGGAAAAATAATCTCTTCGAAATCGTTAAATATAGTAGATTTCCAATTTTTTATTGGTTCTTCAATAAGTTTATTTAAACTTAATTTTGGTATTTTAGGATTTGATTTAGAATATGATAAGCCCGTGTTTACATTAATACCGGGATGAATTAATACTAGATATTTTCCTTTTAGATTTATGTTCATAGTATTTAATACATTTCCTCTTTCTGTTGCAAATGCTGGATTGTTTTCAATAAATATTGGGCAGTCGCTTCCTATTTGTTCTGCATATTTTATTAAATCGGTATTTTTTAATCCTAGATCAAATAATTCGTTGAACATTTTTAGGGTGAACGAAGCATCAGAAGAGCCTCCACCTAAACCCGACCCAAATGGAATAACTTTATGTAAGTGTAAATTAACATTTGGGAAATTGAAATCTTTCTGGAGCAACTGAAAGGCTTTATAGCATAGGTTTTTTTCTAATTTACCTTCTTCAATGGCTAATCCAGTATTTGTATATTTAAATTCTTTTGGTGATGTATTAATCTCTATAATATCAGATAATTTTATAGGATAAAAAACAGTTTCAATATTATGAAATCCATCTGTTCTTTTTTCGGTAATATTTAGTCCGATATTAATTTTGGCATTAGGAAAGCTAATCATTCTCTATTTAATTTTCGATAAAAGTATAAAATAAAAGTTGAATGTAGATTAAGAATTATTTTAAACCATGATTTGCTTGAAATATTTAATTATAAATTATTATTTTCATAAAAATTATTTTCAATGACGTTAATTGATAAAATCATCATGTGGTTAAGAAAGCCGCTTCCCTTTTTTGAAACAACCAAACAAAAGCTAATTATCTCAATAGTTTTTGGAGTTTTTATAACATCGTTTTTGATCTTATTCGATTTTTCTTCTGAAGGAGAGCATTCATATATGCAAATATTAAAAGCAGTCTTATATGGAATTATTACATTCCTTGTGCTCTTTTTTTATAGTTATATTTTACCAATTCTAATTCCCAGATTTTTTAATTCTGAGAGATGGAATATGGGAAGAAGTATTGCTTATGGAATTTTATTAGTTGTATCAATTGGATTATTTAATGCTCTTTTTGCATTTAAATTCGATAATCCAAATAATAGAGTAGTTTTGTTTCCATTTTTAATTGCAGTTGTTCAGAAAACATTTGTTATAAGTATAATACCGACTTTGATGTTTAACTTATGGTTAGAAAAGCGATTGTATAAAAAATATGAACAGGGATCAGAAATTGCCAATAATAATTTAATACACTCTGAGTTAGATAAAAAGCATGATTTAAAAATTGATATTGATGAAAAAAATAAAATCTCTGAACAAGATCTTGTCTATATAAAAGCAGAAGGGAATTATTGTCAGGTATATTACATCGAAGATTTAAATCAGAAAAAGCTTGTGTTACGAAATACATTAAAGAACATTGAAGATACATTACAAAATTCGAAAAGAATTGTAAGATGTCATAAATCATATATAATTAATCTTGATAAAGTAAAAAAGGTAACCGGAAATGCCAGAGGGTATAATTTCATTGTTGATGATTTTAATTTTCAGATTCCGGTTTCAAGAACTATTTCTAAAGATTTATTAAATAGGATAACCATATAAGCAACTTATATCCCATTGGTCACAATTAGTTCCTGAACGTCACTTTTTTTTGATTTAAAGTGTTTTATAAAATAGATTTGATCACAGAATTAAGTGTTAATTATTAAATTTATTTTATGAAATCAAAAATTATATTAATTACTACTTTACTTTTACTTTTAAGTTTAGAGACGGTTTTGTCGCAAA
>Ga0209633_10004556_pt1 | contig 12417 bp, 13 predicted proteins | sample Cruoilmetagenom1_FD_187290 | JGI IMG/M metagenome (GOLD analysis project Ga0209633, IMG submission 187290) | Oil polluted marine microbial communities from Coal Oil Point, Santa Barbara, California, USA - Sample 1 (SPAdes) (version 2) | ecosystem: Environmental > Aquatic > Marine > Oil seeps ... | reverse complement strand
ATTTCCATGCCGGACTTTATACAGCATTTTTTCTCCGGTGTCCCGTACTTTTTTCGGTTCGCTGGCTTTGATGGAATGGGTTCGTCGAATATTTACCTGAAGAGGCAAACAATGGCCCGGTCGCGAAATCGAAATTGTCTGCTGGAGACGTGTTAATCGTGCGGACGGGCTACCCTGGCACATCCTGCGTCGTTCCTCCTGAATTCGACGGCAGCAACTGTATTGATCTGATCTTCGTCCGGCCGAATAAAGCGAAACTCCACAGCCATTTCTTGAGTCGATTCTTCAACTCGGATGCCGCGAAGGTCCAAGTTCAAGCAGGCAAGATCGGACTCGCTCAGCAACACTTCAATGTCGGCGCCGTGAAAAGCACGGTGATACCGCTCCCGTCCAAGGATGAGCAAGACGAGATTATCGCACACCTCGAATTGATCGATTCCAAGCACGATTTGGCAGCGTCAAAACGTAAGACGCTCCAAGATCTCTTTCGCACCCTCCTTCACGAACTGATGACCGCGAAGACCCGCATTCACGAAACCTCATAAGGACCTAAGCCATGCCAGGAACGATTGACGAAGGATTTCGAGATTTCCACACCAAGCTTACGCCTTCGAGTTTTGAATCCGAAGCGGCCAAAGCTCATCGGGCATCAATAAAGCGCCGGATCGAAACCGACTTCGGCCTTCGACGCTTCTGGAGGACCGGATCATTCGGAAACGGAACGTCAATCAGTGGACACAGCGATGTTGATTACATGGCGAGCATCCCCAGAGAAAGCCTCAGCAGCAATTCGACAACCTCCCTCACCAAACTGCGCAATTCACTCGCGGCACGCTTCCCAAACACGGGGGTTCGCACATCATGCCCGGCCGTTGTGGTGCCGTTCGGGAACTCTGCAAAGGAAACGACGGAGGTGACCCCCGCTGACTACCTTAGAACTGAAAACGGCTTCAAGATCTACGACATCCCGGACTGTGCAGGCGGGTGGATGAACGCGAGCCCCGATGCTCACAATGCTTATGTACGCCAGATCAATTCAAAATTGTCCGGTAAAGTTAAGCCGCTCATTCGCTTTATAAAGGCATGGAAATATTACCAGAGCGTTCCGATTTCATCGTTTTACCTAGAGCTCCGCGTCGCAAAATATGCGTTTAGCGAGCAAACGATCCTCTATTCGATCGATGTGCAGGCAGTTTTCGCCCTTTTGGATCGTTTGGAGCTTGCCCGCATTACCGATCCAATGGGGATTTCCGGCTACATATCTCCCTGCAAATCGACTGCAGACTTGGAAACTGCTAGGTCAAAACTTTCGACCGCTCTGGCTCGCGCGACAAAAGCACGAGAAGCCGAAGCCGCTGAAAATATCAAAGATGCCTTCGAATGGTGGAACAAACTGTATGCCTATAAATTCCCGAGCTATTACAGATGAGCATTCAATTACGCCAGAATCTGCCCGAGTCGTTGGACAAGCTTGCTGCACAACGCCTGCTCTATCGCCGGGCGAAGCTTGTGCGAAATTTCGGAATGTTGCTCGTGCTTGTGATCGTGATCATGGCTCTGGTCGGAGCCTTTGTTCAAAGCAAAGATTTCAATTACATAGTTACTCTTGCAGCGCTCTTCACATGGTTTCTTGACCAGTCTGTTCTCAAGGAAATCGAAGCAAAAAGCAAACGAGAGGCCGCCGCCATTCAGGAAGACTTTGATTGCGTGGTGCTCGACATTCCATGGCCCCGCCATAAGCGAGTGAAACGCCCGACGAGAGACCGCATTAAGCAACTCGCTTCACGTGCCCGAAAAAATCCAGCGATCGTCAAGAACCTTAAAGACTGGTATACACCAAGTGCGATTCCGGCAGAACATTCGCTGGCCAAAGTTCATTGCCAGCGAATGAATTGCTGGTGGGACGTGAATCTCCGTAATCGTTGGCGCACTGTCCTTGGTGTGTCGTTTTGGGCATTCGCCGCAGTCGCGATTCTCTTATCAATCTTCACCGGAATTACGGTTGCCAAGTTTGTGGCGTTGGTCGCATCGGCACTGAGAATTCTTGCTTGGGGAATCGCCGAGTTGAAAGGGCAAGGGTCAGCCATAAAGAATGTTCGGGGAATCCATCAAATGCTGGACGAAGTTGAGGCTGAATCCAGCATTACTCTGGAAGAGATTCGTTGTTTTCAGGACGAAATCTTTGAGCACCGCCGGACAAACCCTCCGGTCCCAGAATGGTTCTTCTGGTTGAATCGAAACCGACAAGAGGCGGAAGCAGCGAAATCCTGATTATATTTGAAGCCATGCCCACCCCCCTCCGAACAAAAAATAGTCCAAGCCCGAATCCTCCATTACGCCGAGGCCATCGGTTGGACGATTGTGTCTCGCGAGGAAGCCGTGCAGCTGCGTGGATTAAAGGAGCGGGGACTTGTCAGTCCCCGGCATCGTGAGAAAGGAGGACAGGAATGGCCCCCCTCCCTTTTTTTCGACGACCTGCTCGACGCCAAGATGCGCAAATTCAACCCGCGCCACACCAAAGCCGAGGACGCGTTACTCGGCCAGTTCCGCCATCTCCACACCGACATCCATGGAAAACAGGACTATGCCGAGCAGACGGATCTTATTCCGGTGATTGCAGAGCAGCCCATACCTGTTTGCCCGTACATACCAAAATGGGTGTTTCTCCGAGCCGATATGGGAACAAAGCAGTGCGCTCTACGCACTGTTTGCGATTTACCCGATAGGCAACTTTACAAATAGTCGTCCATATGTAATATATTGTGGCATGATTAAACGGTCTCTCTGGTTGGATCGAATGCAGTGGGCCTGGGCCAGGCGGTCCATCGTCTGGCTGTCCGGCGTGCGCCGGGTGGGCAAGACGACGCTGGCTCGAATGCTGCCGGATGCGGTGTATATGAATTGCGACCTGCCTTCCACCCTCCGGGCGCTGGAGGATCCGGAGCTGTTCCTTGACTCCCAGTTGCCTGATCGTGTGCTGATCTTTGATGAGGTGCATCATCTCGATGACCCCAGTCGCCTGCTGAAGATAGCCGCCGACGAGTACCCCCATATCAAAGTTCTGGCCACAGGCTCTTCCACCCTGGCGGCGACCCGCAAGTTCCGCGATTCGCTTACGGGACGCAAGCAGGCGATTCACCTGTGCCCAGTGCTCTGGGAGGAGTGCGTCGATCCCTTCGGCGTGCGCGACCTGGATCGCCGCCTGTTGCACGGCGGATTGCCCGAGCCGCTGCTGTCCACACGCAAGGATGCTGCGTTTTTCAACGAATGGATCGACAGTTTCTATGCGCGGGACATTCTGGAACTGTTTGGTATCCGCAACCGCCAGGGCTTTCTCGCTCTGTTCCGGCTTCTGCTGCGCCAGAGTGGTGGGCAGCTGGATTACAGTCAACTGGCGAATTTGAGTGAATTGAGTCGTCCAACGGTGAAAGCCCACATCGAGGCCATGCAGATCGCACATGCGGTGCACCTGTTGCGGCCCTTTCACGGCGGTGGCAAGCGCGAGATCGTCAGCCGGCCCAAGTATTATGCGTTCGATACCGGCTTCGTCACTTTCGAAAAAGGTTGGGACACTATCCGTGACGATGACCGGGGCCTGTTGTGGGAACACCTTGTACTGGATGCATTGCGCTTCCGTTTCACCGACGAGGATATTTTCTATTGGCAGGACAAGTCACGCCGGGAGGTGGATTTTGTCATTCGGCGCGGGCGTGATCGTGTCGATGTGCTGGAGTGCAAGATCAATCCGGATAAACTTGATGCGAAACCGGTCGAAGCGTTCCGCGACCTGTATCCGGAAGGGGATAATTACATTGTCAGTCCCGCCGTGAAAAAATCGTACCGGGTTCGTCGGGGCGATCTGGTGTTTACGGCATGCTCAACCCGGGATCTTCCAGAATGAAGCCTGGTGAACACAAAACCGTCCAGGCCCGCATTCTCAAGTATGCAGCGGCTGTTGGTTGGACCTTTGTGCCGCGCAAAGAAGCAGAGCGGAGGCGTGGTTTTGATCCGGACGCATCCCCCAAGGATCGGGCGAAAGGCGTGTCGCTCTTCTTCGATGATCTGCTCGATACCAAGGTGCGGGAATTCAACCCACGATATTTAGAAGCCGAGGGTGCACTGCTCGGCAAGTTCCGCCATCTCCACACCGACATCTACGGCAACCGGGAATTCGTCGAGCACCTGCGCAACCGGGGCAAGTTCTTCGACCATGAGGAGAACCGCGAGCGCGACCTGATTCTGATCGATTACGACACCCCGGAGAACAACGTCTTCGAGGTGACCGAAGAGTTCGCCTTCCACAACGGCCATTACGGCACCCGAGAGGATGTGGTTTTCCTGATCAACGGCATCCCGGTGCTGGTGGTCGAGTGCAAGAACGCCAAAAAGGAGGAGGCGATCGCTCTGGGGGTGGATCAGATCCGGCGCTACCACCGCGAAACGCCGGAGCTGTTCGTGCCGGAGCAGCTCTTTACTGCCACCGATGCCATCGGCTTTTCCTACGGGGTGACCTGGAACACGGTGCGCCGCAACATTTTCAACTGGAAGGATGAAGCGGTCGGCAAGCTGGAAGCCAAGGTGAAGAGCTTCTGCGCCATCCCTCGGCTGCTTGGCTTTTTGAAAAATTACATCGTCTTCGCCGAGAAGGACGAGGAGTTGAACAAATACATCCTGCGCCAGCACCAGACCGGCGCAGTGGAGCGGGTGGTCGGTCGCGCCCTCGATTCCCGGCGTACCCGCGGTCTGGTGTGGCATACGCAGGGCAGCGGCAAGACCTTCACCATGATCAAGGCGGCGGAGATGCTGTTCAGAGCGCCCAAGGCGGACAAGCCGACGGTGCTGTTGATGATCGACCGCAACGAGCTGGAAGACCAGATGCTCAAGAATCTGGCCGCGCTGGGGCTGGGCAATCTGGAACACGCCGGCAGCATCCGGCGGCTGAACAAGCTGCTGCGTGACGACTATCGCGGCATCATCGTCACCATGATCCACAAGTTCCGCGACATGCCGGCGGACCTCAACACCCGTTCGAACATTTACGTCCTGATCGACGAGGCGCACCGCACTACCGGCGGCGATCTGGGCAATTTTTTGATGGCTGGCCTGCCGAGCGCCAGCTTTATCGGCTTTACCGGCACCCCGGTGGACAAGACCGCCTACGGGCGCGGCACCTTCAAGACCTTCGGCTGTGAGGATGACAAGGGCTATCTGCATAAATACTCCATCGCCGACAGCATCGGGGATGGTACGACCCTGCCGCTCTACTACAACCTTGCACCCAATGAGATGCTGGTGCCGCATGAAACGCTGGACAAGGAGTTCCTGTCGCTGGCCGAGGCGGAGGGTGTCGCCGACATCGATGAGCTGAACAAGATCCTCGAGCGAGCTGTGAACCTGAAGAATTTCCTCAAGGGCAGGGAGCGCATTCGCAAGGTGGCCCATTATGTCGGCGAGCACTATCGGCAGAATGTAGAGCCGCTCGGCTACAAGGCCTTTCTGGTCGGCGTGGATCGAGAGGCCTGTGCACATTACAAGCATGCGCTCGATGAATTTCTGCCGCCAGAGTATTCCGCGGTGGTTTACACCGGCAACAACAACGACTCCGAGTTGTTGAAGGAATTTCATCTCGACCCCAAAAAGGAGCGGCAGATCCGCAAGAGCTTCAACAAGCTGGATCAGTTGCCGAAGATCCTCATCGTCACCGAGAAGCTGCTGACCGGTTTCGATGCGCCCGTGCTCTACGCCATGTATCTCGATAAGCCGATGCGCGACCACACTCTGCTGCAGGCCATCGCACGAGTGAACCGGCCATATGAAAACGAGCAGGCCGAAATGGTGAAACCCCACGGTTTCGTGCTCGATTTCGTCGGCATCTTCGACAAGCTGGAAAAGGCGCTCGCCTTCGACAGTGAAGAGGTCAATGCCATCGTCAAGGACCTCAAGCTGCTGAAAGTGCTTTTTCAGAGCAAGATGGAGCAGCAGGCCCCGGCCTACCTGGCACTGATCGGGCGCAACTTCGACGACAAGGATGTCGATACGCTGATCGAGCACTTCCGCGACCCGGAGCGTCGCAAGGCGTTTTTCAAGGAGTACAAGGAGATCGAGATGCTCTACGAGATCATCTCACCCGATGCTTTCCTGCGGCCGTACATCGATGACTACGGCACTCTGTCTGCTATCTATGACGTGGTGCGCAAGGCCTATGCCAAACGCGTACAGGTCGATCGAGCCTTTCAGAAGAAAACCAGCGAGCTGGTGCAGCGGCACGTGGGGACGGATTATATCCAGCCCGTCAGCGAGGTGCTGGAGATCAATGAAGAGACTGTGCAGTACATCGTTTCGAAAAAGGGCGGCGACGGCAGCAAGGTTATCAATCTGGTGAAAAGCATCGAAAAGAAAGCAGAAGAGGAGAGCGATGATCCTTATCTGATTGCGATGGCCGAGCGTGCCCGGGCGATACAGGAGGGTTATGAAAACCGTCAGACCACCACAGCCGAGGCGTTGGCGGAGCTGCTGAAAGAGATCGAGAACAACGAAGCGCGCAAAAAGGAACAGGCCGAGAAAGGCTTCGACGGGCTGACCTATTTTGTCTATCGAACCCTGCTCGATGCCGAGATCGAACATGCCGAGGCCGTGAGCCGAACAATAAAGACGGCGTTTGTCGAATTTCCCAACTGGAAGCAGAGCGAGCGTTCCCTGCGCGAGCTGCGCAACAAGGTAACGTTTGCCGTTTATGCCGAAATGGATGACCCGGATCGCGTCACTGCACTGGTCGATGAGCTGTTCACATTGCTGGAGAAGGCGGACAGGATTTAGCTTTGAGTCCGGAAGAAGTTCAAAAACGCGCATTCAAGGCGCGGGTACACCACTGGGCCGACAAGCTGGATGTGAAGGTGACTTGGCTGGGCGTCCGCCCGATGCGCAACAAATGGGCTTCATGTTCCACCCACGGCCACCTGAATTTCAATGCCGAACTGCTGGACCTCGAACAGCACCTCTGGGACTACGTCATCGTCCATGAGCTGCTGCATTTCTTTGTGCCGAATCATGGTCAACTCTGGAAAAGCCTGATGCGGGCGCATTTGGGAAGCTATGAGGCGATGGAAGAAGCGTTGGCCAGGCAGGGGAAAAGAACATCATAGGCGGCGTTTCACTGCCATTAAGTTAAGGGCCAACGTCGATTGTAGGGCGGATGCCCGAAGGGCGATCCGCCATCGTACACCGCATCATGGCGGAACCGCTTCGCGTTCCGCCCTACGCCCAGCCCTGCTAACTTAATGGCAGTGAGGCGGTGCTTGGAAAGTTGTCCGAGAATAGCGATCGTCGCGAGGGCAAGCGCTGTAGGTCGGGTTGGGCGCGCTGCTGAGGGGCCTGATTTGGATACTGAATCCATTGGTCCAGGGTTCGAATCCCTGACGGCCCACCAATGAAATCAAAGCCTTACAGAAGTTATCCTTTAAGGTTTTTTCTTTGGGTTACGCGGGGGTGACGCTAGCCGCCACCTCCGGATGATCACGTTTTAGTTTGGCGGCTCGGTAGCTTGAAGACGTGCCGCCTTTGTGCTTGTTGATATTTTCATTTTTATCAAACTGATCTGGTTGAGTGCTCACAGCGGCCGCATATCCAGGCTTCTCCATCAAGAAGCGTCCAATCGTAATGCTCCGTGTAGCAATATTTGCAGTAGGCTTTCGATTCGCCGTCATACTTCAGCGCTGTAAAGTCGTCATCGTCTTCGTCATTAGGGTCGTTGTGGGGAATTTCGGAACTGTTCCGTTTCTCCCCTAAAACGCCACCGTCAGAGTAGTTTATTTCCGGGAACTCGTCTTCTTCGTCGTTAGTTGGTTCGTTTTGGGCCATTTCGGAACTGTTCCGTTTTGGCCCACCCAATATGTTTCTTACCGTCTCACGCGGAACCCCAACCTCCCCCGCAATTTCCCGCTGACTCAATCCCTGCCCAGCCAGCTCGACAATCTTGGCATCGCGTTCCGACTTCGCGACAATTGCTTTCAGGTTGAATTGTTCAGCATCATCAGACCGCACCAGATGCCGTGTTAGTTTTGGCTGTTTTGCAAGCCTCATATAGCTGTTTGCGTGCTGTTGTGTAAACTGAAAATGAAACTTTTCGCCCCCCTCTAAAGTTTCATTTTCTCCAAGAAAAAGCCCCTTCCAGCCTCCATTTTCAACGTCTGCGTATGTTATTGGCTTGTTCTTTTCTCGCGCATCGGCAATCACGCTTTCAAACTCGGACTCGGCGATCTTTGCAAGCTTCTCGCAGCGGTTGGCGGTTGAGGTGGTTATGCCGGATTCGGATAGGGTTTGGTTTTTTGACTTCTTCCCAACGCTGGGAAGAGGTTCGACATCTGTCCTTTCGCCTTGAGCAGTTTCCAACTCCAGCGAAATCTCCCCGATCCGACGCCTGGCGTGAAGCTTCAATTCGGTTGTCCGCCACGACCGATTGCAAACATGTCTGACACTCGGTATTCTGGCTAATACAAACAACCGCTTTCAGCCAGAAGCGGCCGCTTCTAATGTCCGCCACGACGCGATTCCCCCCAACAGAACAGGTGCGTTCTGCAGGATATCCGAAAACCGTACAATTTACTAATTAGGTGCTATTCACGAGGAACCCGAAGTGACATCACAATGCTCAAATGAACCGCGCGAGCCGACCGGTGACGACCACTACATCCCAGATCTACGCAATGCCCATTTAGACCTGTCGTCATTCCATAGCGACGCGGAGGTGCTTGTCAAGGAATACCGCGCGCTCGGTTTTAAAGACGCTGAGTTGGTAGAAGGGCTCTACTCACAGGTTCTAAAGCGCGTTGACAAAAAAATATACGAGCCCGATGAAGATGATCTCATATGCAGATACCTGACTCCGGGAAAGTTTCTATGGTTCTGTGCAGATAAAAGTCTTCACTTCTCAAGCCCTTCGAAGTTCGATGATCCGAAAGAGTGTTCGGTACACGAGGATTACGAATGGGAGATTGAACGCATCCTCATAGACAAAGAAATTAACCCGGCGACATGGGATGTGTACTCCGCTGCCAAAGCTCAAGAATGGTTAATATCCTGTTGGACCAAATTAGACGACCACGATGACGATATTTTGCTATGGCACAAATACGCTGATGGTCCGACCGGCGTTGGAATCACTGTGAGATACGGCCATCTAAAAGCCTACCTAAAAGAGCTCGTTCCAGTCCAAGCTGTCGATGACCTCATACTGTCAGGATCTGTCGAATACGGTCCCCGAATTTGTTTGCCGCCATTCAATAAAAGGCGGATCTTTCGAAATGAAAAGGAAGTGCGGTTCGCTTTTAGGCACCTTCAATTCCGGTCGTCTGAACAATTCAATGTTGGCGACGCATTTTCTATTTTTCGGCTGCGCTTAGCTCCGGACGCCCCGCCTCATCACGAGAAAGCTATATGCGAGTTATGGTCAAAGTGCGGAGGCACAAACTGACTCGTGTCTCTTTAACAACCACTGGCGAAAATAAAGCACTTAACCACGCAATCAACCTGAGGCTTGACCGCTTTTGTAACCCTTCGATAGGTGACGCACCTAAACGCGGGAAGTCTGAAGACCCGCGACCAGCCAGCGCGCCATGCCGGAAAGCAGAGGTGCCCGGCGCCAGTATGCGCATTATAGATGATGAGTCGATCGGCAGGCACAAAAAAGCCGGGCTTGTGGTCCGGCTTACTGTTATAACGCAAACATTGGTGTACGGATACGCCTGTCGTCCCTGATATGCCTTAATTTGTCCCCGATTAACGCAATGACTTAAGATCCTGGACGCATTCAGCAGCAAGATCAGCAAGCTTCCCTGCCACCTCTGGTTGCCTAGCAATCGACTCGACCTCGGCGGCCTTCACAGCTCCTATCGCTTCACCCACCTCAGCCGGATGAACCGACGGCCTCAGTCTCTAAATTGCTTCGACGCCGGCGGAATGTGCCATCCGTATTGGTTCCTCAGCTTCCGGTTGCCTAGCGATAGCTGTTATTGCGGCCGCGCAACTTACCCCGATACCTATCGCATGACCCCTCTGTGGCTGAGATCCGCCGAAGCTTAGTGCAACTGCATTCCAGGAAGAAAATAGGAGAAAAGCGGTTAGAGGAATATTGTGCTGAGCGGTGGGAGTATTATAATGAGTACATTCTGTTTTCTTGTTTGGCAATGCGGAGGTAAAAGCACAATTCAGACAGATGTATATGAGTGACGTTCGTTTAACTTTGTATAAGAGGTACATCGATATGGACCCATTAATTCTTGTTTTTATAGCATCTTTCGGTGTTGTCGAGCCCGAATTGGGCACTTCGTGCGAGGAGGCTTTGGCGGCGCTAATAGATCAGAAGCTTCAAATCGTAGATGTAGATGTTCCAGATACTTCAATTAATACCACAGTTCACTACATCATGGCGAAGAAAGGCCGTCATATTTCCTTATATCCGCGGCAGTCAGCAGCCAAAGTTGCCATCTTGGACTGCAGAAGTTCCGGTAATCAGTCAGATTACAGGCTAGTAGTTAGCACTGCATTCCACTCAGGCAACGTGAAGACACTAGCACCACCAGCATTTGAGGAAGAAAAGGAATGTGCTCAGCATTTGGCAGAACTCATGAGTGAGGGCCTAGGTATAGTCGAAACGTCGCTGGTTTTCAATTCCCGACAACGATTTCACCTTTCCAACAATTCGTCGCGAAATCCCAAGGCTGCGATTATTCTCTGTCGGAATTTAGAGCCACCGCCACCGCCACCACCACCGCCACCGCCACAGCCACTACCATAGCCTTAACAAATCAGATTCGGCAGGCCGCCGTACATCGTTGCGGCGGCCTCGCTAATTGGCTAACACCTAACTGACACGTGCCCGCACTATCACCACGGCAAGATTACAAGCCAGCTCTACCGGTTCAGCCATCGACATGAGAAGCGCCCACAGCGTCGCCGGTGACGGATCGGCTACGTATGCCAGCCTGTCATCGTGCAGTTGATTATGGCGCGGCCTGCATCATCGTGCAGCGCCTTGATTGACGGCCATAGATTATTCATCGAATGGTGCAAGCAATGATTGATAAAGCTGTTGCCTTTGTGCATCGATGATCTCTAGCATGACCGCAACCTGATCGGCGTTGAGACCGCAATTGAGCTCGACCACATCAGGCAACGTCTCCAAACCCAAAATCAATGATTTGAATGTCTTCGAGAGCGTATTCTCGAATGCTTCAAGCGGGACCAGAAGGCCTTGAGCAGCTTCCAGTTTCAGGCGCTCATTTTCGCCACGGAAATGAGCCAGCCGGTCGCGCGGTGACCACTTATCGGGATCGCCGCCCGTAGCACTTCGTTCGAGTGCTTCACTGAGCAACATGGCGACGATATCGGCCAACCGATAAGTCGGATAGCCTGTCGGCCCTGCTCCTGCCGGTTTCAGCCCGGCAGATTTAACCTTTTCGCCAAGCCTTTTCCGGCAGCATTTCAATTCACGAGAAAATGCCTGTATCGACAGGCATATGCCGTTTTCGGCTTTACTGAGTGTGCTCAATGTGAAGTGAGGTCCTATAGAAAGTCAAAAAACTGTCGAGAACCGCCGTGCGTGCCGCTCCCAAGGTGGACGCTATGCCCCAGGGACCCCGGCAAAGTTGACACATCCTTGTGTTCATGCTTTGAGGTGGCGCGCTTGAACACGGCTTATGAAGGACCGAGCACCGGCCGCGCGCCAATGCCGGAAAACAAAGAGGTAAGACCCGGCACACCGGCTAACTCATTATATAGGCGGGATCGACCGACTTTGAAGCGCTTCGCCATGCTCATATTCATCAAAATCAAGTTTCGCCTCGGCCGCCACTTTCTGACATTTGACAACTTCGCGCCTGACGATTTCCATCTCGGTTTTGGATAGTCTCGGTACCCGCTTCTTGACTCTTTGGGGGATTCTACCGAGCGCTTCCGAAATTTGAGCGCAGGTTTTGTGCAGGACCCATTGCAGCAGATCGACCGGAGCGAGTTCTTTTCTAAGCTGCGCTTCTTTCAGTTCTTTAAGCCTGGTATCGGCTCGTAGGTTCAATACGCGTTCTCGGTCAACGTCGATATCTGTGCTATCTGGTTGTGCAACTTGTTTGGTTCGCAATCCGCGCAAGTAGCGGATGTAAGCGTGTCGGCAAGCGTTGACATCAAGACCGCCTCGGCCTTTGGATGCCGGCAAAATGCCGCGCCTCAGTAAATCTCTGACCTGCCTGCCGCTGAGATCAATATGCGCAGCAACTTGGTCTTGAGTTGCCATAAGCGGAAGGAACCACCCTATAGAAAATTTTCAAAAATAGCGGAAAACCGCCGCGTGAACGTACCCACACAGCAAGACGCTCAGGAGGACCCGTAACCCATAATAACAAATGGGAACGATATGCAGGCATCAGT
>Ga0209633_10004555_pt1 | contig 12417 bp, 14 predicted proteins | sample Cruoilmetagenom1_FD_187290 | JGI IMG/M metagenome (GOLD analysis project Ga0209633, IMG submission 187290) | Oil polluted marine microbial communities from Coal Oil Point, Santa Barbara, California, USA - Sample 1 (SPAdes) (version 2) | ecosystem: Environmental > Aquatic > Marine > Oil seeps ... | reverse complement strand
TAGAAGGCTGGCGGCATTGCTTGCTTGACCATAATTTTACGGCTTTGTAGCCCTCCTTGGTGATTGTGTGTACAATACGATTAGGCTTGCCGCGCTGTTCCATTTCGCTGCTCTCCACAAGGCCACGCTCGCGCAGGCGGGCAAGCTCGCGGTAGACCTGTTGGTGTGAGGCGCGCCAGAAAAAGCCGATACTGGCGTCAAATGTTTTGGCAAGGTCATAGCCGCTCATGGGGCGATCCGTGAGACAGACAAGAATTGCTTCGGCCAGAGCCATATTTCCCCCAAAAACAATTATGCAATTATATGCATATGAGCTATAGTCTATCTTAGACACTTATTATCGGAGCGGCAAATGGCGAATTTAAAAACTTTAAAAGGTAAAACGATTTTTATGTCTGGCGGCTCGCGCGGTATTGGGCTGGCGATTGCGCTACGCGCAGCGCGTGATGGCGCTAATATAGCCATCGCCGCTAAAACCGCAGAGCCGCACCCGAAACTGCCCGGCACCATATATACGGCTGCGAAAGAGATTGAGGATGCGGGCGGTAAGGCGCTGCCACTGCTGTGCGATATCCGTGATGATGCCAATGTACAGGCGGTAATCGGCCAGACCGTAGAAAAATTTGGCGGCATAGATATTTGCGTCAATAATGCCAGCGCCATTTCTCTGACGGGCACCGAGGCGACTTCCATGAAGCGCTATGATTTGATGAATAGCGTCAATGCGCGCGGTACGTTTTTGCTTTCCAAACTCTGCTTACCGCACCTTAAGCAAAGTGAGCATGCACATATTTTGAATCTGTCTCCGCCGCTGGATATGTCGCCAAAATGGTTTAAAAACCACACGGCGTATACGATGGCGAAATACGGCATGTCTATGTGTACGCTGGGCATGTCGGCGGAATTTGCCCATTTGGGCATTGCGGTGAACTCGCTCTGGCCACTGACCGCCATTGATACGGCGGCGGTGCGTAATGTATTGGGCGGTGATCAAATGGCCAAGATGAGCCGCACGCCGGATATACTCTCCGACAGCGCTCATGTTATTTTGACCAAAGACCCGAAGATGTTCACCGGGCATTTCGTTATTGATGAAGAACTTTTACGCGCTGAAGGCGTGACTGATTTTTCAAAATATGCACCGGGTTATGACGGGCCGTTAGCGGGAGATTTCTTTGTGCCTGATCATGTGTTTGACGGCTTGCCGACCAAAGTTATGAAGGGGTATTAAGGTGAACGAAACACTCCTAGTAAACCGTAAAGACTTTCACGACGTGAAGACGGTAGGTCAAAAGCAAGTGCCGCTTGAAGATGGTCATATCCGTGTTGACATTGGCCCTTTCGCGCTGACCGCTAATAATATCACCTATATGGCGGTGGGCGACCTTATCGGGTATTGGAAGTTTTTTGATCCTGCGGCCTACGGCATTGATGAGCCCGATATGGGCCGAATGCCGGTTTGGGGCTATGGGCGTGTCACAGAATCACGCTGCGCTGGCGTGGAGGAGGGTGCACAAATCTACGGTTTTTTCCCGATCACCAATAGCATAGATTTAAAGCCCGTAAAAATTTCTCCGCTTGGTTTTCAAGATGGGGCAGAGCATCGCCTTCCCCTGCACGCGATTTATAATAGTTATACGCTGACAGATAATGACCCGTCATTTGTGCCTGCACTTGAAATGTTACAGCCGATTTTACGGCCACTCTTTACAACGTCATTTTTAATCGACGACTTTTTCGCGCAGGAAAATTTCTTCGGGGCAGAGCAAATTATTCTCCTGAGCGCCTCGTCTAAGACAGCGCTTGGTACAGCGTTTTGCCTTAAGCAGCGCGGCGGCGTTAAAGTCGTAGGCTTGACATCAAAAGGTAATGTGGACTTTACGAGCGGTATGGGTTTTTATGATCAGGTGGCCCGCTACGATGACCTAGCATCGCTTGATGCAACAAGAAAAACAGCCCTGATTGATATGGCTGGCAATGGCGCGATTAACGCCGCCCTATATGAAAAGTTTGGCGATAATATTGTTTATAATTGCATGGTTGGGAAATCCCATTGGGAAGGGGCGCCGCCGCCTAAAAATGAGAAAGGTGCACCGCCTAGTATGTTTTTTGCGCCTGACCGCGCTAAGCAAAGGTTTAGCGATTGGGGCGGGGAAGGGTTTGTGAAAAACTTAGCAGCCCTTTGGCTTCCGTTTTGCGGGAGCGCCAAAGACTGGCTAGAGATTACGAATGAACAGGGGAAGACAGCCTTGCTAAAATGCTATAATGATTTTTTGAAAGGCGGGGTCAATCCGTCTCAAGGCAAATTGTTCACGCTATAAGGATTTACCATGAGCTATCAAAGTTTCGACCTGACCATAGAAAATGACATTGCGCATATTGTTCTAAGCAAACCCGAAAAGCGTAATTCTTTGGCGGCAGATTTTTGGCGCGATTTGCCGATTGCCGTACGTGATATTGACGAAAACGCAAAAGCGCGGGTCATCGTTATCTCGTCCACGGGCCCCGTGTTTTGCGCAGGCATTGATATTACTATGCTGGCTGACGGCGTGGCGGGCGAGCGTGATAAAAACCATCCTACATATGGCGCCGCGTTTTTGGGCAAGCTAAAATATCTGCAAGAGACATTTAACAGCCTAGAGAAATGCCGCCTCCCTGTTCTTGCCGCCGTGCAGGGCGGCTGTTACGGCGCTGGCGTTGATATGACAACGGCGTGCGATATGCGCTACGCCACTAAGGACGCGTTCTTTACGATTACAGAGATCAATGTTGGCATGACAGCAGACGTGGGTACATTTCCGCGTATCACTAATCTTATCCCCGAAGGCATTGCTCGCGAACTTGCCTATACGGGCCGCAAAATGGACGCCGCCGAAGCGCTTGGGTGCGGCCTTGTCAACAAAGTCTACGGCTCGCAAGAAGAGATGCTAGCGGGCGTCATGGAGATCGCGGCGATGATTGCGTCCAAACCACCGCTTGTTGTTTACGGCTCCAAACAAGCCATTACCTATGCGCGCGATCACACCACCCAAGACGCGCTCGACCAAATCGGACTTTGGAATGCTAGCTTTTTAAGCCCCACCGAAATAATGGAAGCTATGCAAGCCCGCGCAGGAAAACGCGCAGGCCAGTTTGAAGATTTACCTAAAATTAAAACCCATAAATAGTGCGTTTCATATTTTTATTCTAGGGCTTGTTTATAACGGGCTGTTACAGACGTTATTCATCAGTATCTAGCTGCATGAGATAATGAGACTGCTTGTCCAAAAGAGCTTTTGCTTTTTTGCGGGCTTTATCATTAAACCGGCTATCTTGTAACGCACGATAATAACACGACCCCAATATGTGTACCACGAGCGGTACATCAACTTGTTTAGGAACAAACCCTAAAGTCTGCGCTTCCCGTAGGCTATCACTAACCAAACAAACGAATTCATTCATTTTATGTACCAAGTGATCATAGGTGTCTTCGCGCAAATGCCAACGCTGGGCATAAAAAGCTTCGACCACGGGACGTGGAATTTGCGCGTCATATTTCCATAGATAATCGACAAGCGTAAATACCCGCTCTAGGGGGTTGGTTACTGTTTTGGCTAGATCATGCAAACTTTCCAAGCGAATATCCAAATTAAAAATAGACAGGGCAACCAATAGGTTATCCTTGGATTCAAAGTGCGAATATATGGTGCCATAACCCAAGCCAGCATGTTTGGCGATGTCGGCATAGCTCGTGTTTTCATAACCCTTCTCATTGAAAAGAGCGAAAGCTGACGCAAGTATTTTTTCGCGCGTGGCCTGTTTTTTTGTTTGTCTGTTTTTTGTCATTGCATATTACACATTATCAGTTTTCTGATTAGCGCCGCATTTAAAATTATATAAAATTGCTTATGTATTAAGACGTTTTCAATTGCAACAAATAGTCTATTTGTTGGTTAAGCTTTAGTTTGGCTTCGTTGCGTTCTTTTTCACCAAAACGCGCGTCTTGAAGGGCATGTAAATATGCAGTGCGAATGAGAGATAAACATGTCGGAATATCAACCGCCGCAGAGATGAGCCCCTCTTTTTGCGCAGTGACGAAATAGCCCCCAATTACATCTAGCACGGTATTAAGAGCTTTGACAGCGCGGTCATAATCTTTCTTTGAGCTAACCCACCTATAGGAAAAAAATACGGTTAATTTGCGAGTAGGATAAGACAGATTAGCAGTCCATACTTCGTTCATAAGATACAGCCCTTGCTCAAGCGCGTTTCGGCCTTCTTGCTTTATTGACCGTAAGATATCTGCTTGCTTGTAAATAAGTTCAAGGTAATGCTCAAAAAGTAAACTCTCTTTTGAGTCGAAGTGAATATAAATTGTACCATATCCGAGGCCAGCAAGTTTTGCGATATCTGTATAAGACGTTTCATCATAGCCTTGGCGCGCAAACAATTCATATGCGGCGTCCAGAATTTTTTGACGTGTCACAAGTTTTTTTTCGTGTCTCTTTTTTTGCATTTAAGCTGGCTGCCCTTAACACTTCCCAAAATGAATGTACCGTTACGCGTCATATATATAGGTCAGGGAATGTAGTCCATGCAAAATTATCACCTTGAGCCATTTCTTAACAGCGTGTTTGGGGGTCAGTGAAACCTTAGGTTTCAATCGCCATTTGTTTTGATAATTATCGTTGACAACTATCAGTTCATTTTTTTAATGTGAACGCTAAACAGGGGGAATTTAGTGTGGGTTCACAAAACGTAAAAGTAAAATCATTGCAAATGGACATGATTAGGGAAGTTTCTTCGATGCTCAAAATCGCGGCGAGCATGGATGATGAAAATGCTAGCAGTATAAATGGCATTGTGGTTCAGCTTGATAATCTGGCGGGGGAACTAGAAGTCGGCCTGTACGAGGCCGCGCTGGGAAACCCTATGAGCAGAGAAGCATCGCACCTAAAGCTAGTTTAGAATTATTTGCTAGCTTGACCCCAATAATTGTAAGATAAAATTTTTGGTCCAGGGATATAGTCCTGTTCGACTTTCAATACTTGGAATTTCGCGGCAGCGAGCAGGGCTGGTATGTTGCGCCCAGAATGGCACCCTCCTGCAATTTTAGACCATAATGGGTCAACTCGATCTTGCCATTTTTGCACACGAATATCTGGCGCCTTGCCATGTTCGCAAAATAACAATTTCCCTTCTGGCTTTAAGATGCGCCGCATTTCGCGTAGAGCTTTGACGGGGTCTGGTATGGTGCAAAGAGAATAGGTGACAACCACTGTGTCGGCGCAATTGTCGCCCATAGGAATAGATTCGCCAGATAACCCCAGGCGCTGTAATGGCTTTGAAAATGCAGCCCGTTTTTTGGCCGACTTTTCCCAAACATATTTATCAGGATCGATGCCCGTTAATTGCGTGATTTTGTGTTGGTCGTAGAAAGGCAGGTTATGGCCCGACCCTATGCCAATTTCCACGACATGCCCGCGGGCCAGTGGAATGATTTTTTGGCGTTGCTTGCGGATGGGTTTACACCCGCAAGCTTTGTCCAAGAGTATCGGCAATACATGCCGTTGATAAAATCCCATATGTGAAAGCTAAACCGTTGGCCGCTTTAAGCACAGGTGAAATAAAAGAAATTTATTTTCTTTTAAGCGTCATAGTTTCGCCGCTGTCATTGTCTTTAACAACATAAGTTTTTTTATCGAGAGACACAATTGTAGACGTAGTTTTGCCTTCGGCAATCATTTGTTCTGACATCATGTCATTCATATCAGGCATGCCAGGCACTTCTGTTTTCATATCCACGTCAACGGCAGTGATGGTTTCTGTGAGCTGATCACCTTCCATAGCCCAGGTACCAGTACCAGAAAACGACAATTCCATTGCCATAAGGCCAGACATTGCCATATCGGCATTGAATTTGGTTGTGTTGTCTTTTTTGTATGTAACGGCCATATCAGTAATTGAAATAGTCATGCCGCTTTCCTCAACAACAATAGGAGCTGTTGATACCCAGGTGCCGACAATTAATTGCTCAGGTGTTTTGGCTTTATCGCCGCCACAGGCTGTTAAGGCAAGCATAGCAAATGCGGTTACGAATAGTGTAAATATTTTTCTCATGGTAATCCCCAATATTGGTTTCAAAAAACACACACTATCGATAAATGTCAGTGCTTGCAATGGATAGTTAAAGATAATCACCAAAGGTAATTAAGTGTCAAGCCACTAGTTGTAACGCTCAAACCAGTCTATCTTTTACCGTGGTATTGCATGTTGTCTTTGTTGCCACGCGAAGTGAAAAATTTCTTGTTCACAACGGAAGTAAACATAGTTTACACAGCCCGCCGCGCGCAATAATGTGCTGTCATGACAGAGAGCCAATTTCAAATCTATATTGACGCCGATGCCTGCCCTGTGCGCGAAGAGGTTTACAAGGTTGCCTTGCGCCATAATGTACCCGTGCTGGTGGTTTCCAATTCATATATGCGCATCATGCCACACCCCCTGATTAAACGCATGATTGTGAGCGATAGTTTTGATGCCGCCGATGATTATATCGCCGAGCGCTGTAATGAAAACTCAGTCGTTATCACGGCGGATATTTTGCTGGCGGACCGCTGCGTAAAGGCCGGCGCAAAAACTATAGGCCCGAACGGAAAACCCTTTACGCCCGATAATATCGGCACGGCCAAAGCCACCCGCGCCATGATGGAAGATTTGCGTGCTGGCGCTATAGGCGAAAATTTTGGCGGCCCGCCACCCTTTACAAATGCAGACCGGTCACGGTTTTTACAAGTTTTGCACGAGGCGCTGGTGCAAATGAAAAGGCCCTAACTAATAGGTTGCGTTGACCCAGTCATCATCTTCGTCCTCTTGATAGGGGTCAAGCCCTAGAAACCGATAGGCAAGCAATTCTAATAGTTTTCCGCCGCCATAAATTTCTGCCAAGAAGGTAATGCTTGTCCAGACGATAGCGCGGACGGTTTGGCGCGTGACCTCTTCAGGCAGTGTCAAGTTTGGGACACCGTTCGTATACAGATAAAACGCTAGCCCAAGAGCGGCCCCTAATTTAAATACGGGGCTCTTGCTACCTATCTTATGAATATTGGACGCGTCCTGAATTTTCGAACGAAAGAGCGTCAAAAAACCCAAAGCAGGCAAACCTATTATCGCCGCTATAAACGAGCATACAAATATTGTTGAAAGAATGCTTCGTGGTTCTTGCGTGCCGGATGGGGAGGCTAAAATTATTGCGAAAGCGAATATCGCCATGAGTAAAGCAATATAACGGTGCCAGTAATTATGAATATGTAAAAGGCGCGCAGAGGGCTGCCATTTATCGCCGCGCGTGATGAGCGGGTCGGCGTCGGCGTGTGTTTGCGGCGATATCTTATATGTGTCAATGTCAGGATATTCTTTTTGCCAGCCCCGAGACGTTGCCGCGCTATCAGCCACGCTGGCAATTTTGCGCAATTGCGCGATTGTGAGCTGTGCGGCGACTTGGTTCATAATAATCCCTCTGCCCCGTCATAGCAGGCTTTGCTTTAGGCGCGCTTAAGAGGTAAGGTTAACAAAACCGTGGAGACAAAAATGATACTTAGAACTTGGCATGGGCGCACGAGCCTTGAAGACGCGGATGCATATGAAACATTTATGAAGGAAAGAGCCGCGCCAGATTATGGTTCGGTGGACGGGCTAAAGCAGATATTTTTTACGCGCCGTGATGATGAAGACTGCACGCATTTTTTACTCGTTACGGTATGGGAGAGCATGGACGCGGTAAAACGGTTTGCGGGCGCGGACCCCGCCAAGGCTAAATACTATCCTGAAGACGATAAATATTTGCTGGAGAAAGAAGACTGCTCGCTTAACCATGATGTGTTTTATCAAGAGGTGATTTGATATGCTCCGCCATTTTATCATCTTGCTAATTACGGGAACTTTGTTAAACGCCTGTAGCCCGAAACCCGACAGCCAAGGAGCGCCAAGCGTGACGCCATCTTCTGAATATACCATCATCACAAATGGTCAAATCCTAACCATGAATGCGGGGCGTGAGGTGGTTGAAAATGGCTGCGTCGTCATAAAGGGCGATGTGATTGAAGCCGTGAGCGCGGAGTGTGATATGGCCGCTTATAAAGGCGCTAAGGTCATCGACGCACAGGGCGGCATTGTATTGCCAGGTATGATAAACCTGCACAATCATCTTTCGATGGTGGCATTTCGCGGACTAGCTGAAAGCGGCGTAACCGACATTCATGACAGGCTTTATAATTATTTCTTCCCGCTGGAGAAGGAATTGCTCGACAAAAATTTAATCCGCGTGTCCGCGCGTCATGCGGCTATAGAAATGGCGCTGGGCGGTGTCACGACAACAACCGATATGTATTACCACGAAAGTGAAGTGGCGAAATCCGTGAAAGAGGTCGGCATACGCGGTGTGCTGGGCGAAACGGTTATCGGCTTCCCTGTTGTTGACGCCCCCACTCCATTTGGCGGGCTGGACTATGCGCGCGCATATTTGGAAGAGTGGGAAAACGACCCCCTCATCACCCCCGCCATCGCGCCCCACGCGCCCTATACGGTTTCGCCTGACATGTTCCTTAAGGTCAAACAGCTGGCGGGCGAGACAGGCGCGCCTATCCTGCTACACATGTCCGAAATGCCGAGCGAAAAAGAAGATGTTGCGGCGGCTTACGAAGGCACTACCCAAGACAAATCCGTCGTGCAATACCTCGACGGCATCGGGTTTCTTGGCCCTAATGTTCTGGCGGCCCATGTGATTTATGTGGACGATAAAGACATCGCGACCTTAAAGGCGCGCGGCGTCGGCATCGCCCATAACCCCAAGGCCAACACTAAAGACACGTCTGGCCTCTCGCCCGCTTGGCAGATGTATCAAGACGGCCTGAAAATCGGGCTCGGTACTGACGGCCCTATGAGTTCTAACCAAATGGACATATTAAATGTCATGCCATATGCGGTTAGGGTCGCCCGCACAAGGAGCGGCGACGTGTCAAAATTCGAGCCTTATGACCTCGTCGCCATGGCCACAATCGGCGGCGCGCAGGCCCTAAATATGGACGATAAAATCGGCTCCCTAGAAGTAGGCAAACAAGCCGACATCATTATTGTAGAAACCACGTCCCCTAACATGCAACCCAATTACGACCCCTACGCAACATTGGTATTCGCGGCATATCCGAGCAATATTGTGCTGACGATGGTCGCAGGTGAAGTAGTGACGCGGGATGGTGAGGTGCTAAATGTAGACATGGAGCTGCATAACACGGAGTGGACTAAGGTGACTGATGAAGTTGGGGTGTTTGCAAAGACGTTGAGGAAGTAACGCCGAAGTTACATTTTCACCCCAAGCTTATCTCCCGCCCCCAACCCCGCTCATCCCTGCGCAGGCAGGGATCCATCGAGGGGGTTGAATTTGTAAACAGAATCGGGTAAAAGAACAATATAGGAACTAATGTTGCAACCCATTATTCTCTGGGCAAATCATTTCAATGGATTTAAAAAATTTACTCCATGCATAAGGATATTAAAAAATGGCAGATAAACCAAAAAAACACCCGCGAAGCCGAAACAAGAACCTGTCCAAAGAAGTGATTTTTCACAAACAACAACGGGGAGCACTACTAAGCGCCGTGTAAATACAGAATCAAATCGCACCAATAAGGTAAAAAGCAAAAAGGATTGATGATAAAACAAGAGTGCCAACTCTAACGACCATACCTCCTCGCACCCAAAAAGACTTTCTTGTTACCGTGTCTTCGTTACACTCTATATTGTCAGCATATTGGCAGATTACTTCACCTTTCAAAGAGCGTAAGCCAGTGCTATCTGGCGCTTCAAGTTTATCTTTCCATTCTGCCAAATTCATTCTTGTGGGGGTGACCCCATTTCCACACATGGGCCGAGGCCACAATGAAATAGCAAAGCAAATTGTTGCCAAAGCAAACCCACAAACCATAGAAAATAGTATTAACTTTGATGAAGTATCTCCGATTGGAACTTTACTTGCCCACACCAATAATGCTGAGGTTAGGCCAAGCATGCCAGATAAAGCGTATTTGCCTTTATTATCAACACTTGTAAAATCAATTTGGCTCGTTGTAAGGCGCTTTAAATATAAACTAAGAACTTCATTTACCACATTTTCATGAGCTGCGTTCCAGTTAATGAGGTCATACCCAAATTTTTTTAAAGAATCATTCATGCAAAGTATTTATCTCCTAAATAACAGTAGAAAGTCACCCAAACCCCTCAATGGATCCCTGCCTTCGCAGGGATGAGCGGTGTGGGGGAGTGGTTAGGGTGTACTGGTGAGCAGGGGTTTATCGGCGGCCAAATTGGCTCCATGTCTATATCGAGCCAGTGGGGATTTTGTTTTTCAATCAAGTTTAGTTTGTAGGCCCGCTTCCATTTTTTAATCTGCCGTTCTTTTTTGAAGGCGGCGGCGCGCGTCTCGAAGGTCTTGAACCAGACGAGTTTGGTGCACCCGTATTTGGCGGAAAATCCTTTGAATATTTTTTGCTTGTGCTGTTGCATCCGCCCGCCGAGGTCATCTGTGTGGCCTGTGTAGAGCGTGCCTCTTTGTTTGTTGGTACAAATATATGTGTAGAACATTGCATGAACATATATTGTTAGCTCTGTGTATGCAAGTTGAATCTCGATGGATCCCTGCCTGCGCAGGGATGAGCGGGTGGAGGGGGTTAAGATGAGTAGGGTGTGGTGGTAGTTTCGGTTTTTATCCTCGCACTGCCCTCACCAAATAATTAACCCCCGTATCATCACTAATTTTCCAGCTCTGGCCCAGTGGGTTGAACACCATGCCTTGGGGCTCGTCGGGCTGCAGCCCGGCGTCTTTTAGCATGCGGACTAGTTCTGGCGGTGTGATGAATTTTTTGTATTGATGGGTGCCTTTGGGGAGCCAGCGCATGACGTATTCTGCACCAAAAATTGCCATGCCGAAAGCCTTGGCAGTGCGGTTTAAGGTCGAGCAGAACATCAGGCCGCCAGAGCGCACCATTTGCCCGCAGTCTTTCACGAACGCGGCTGGGTCGGTGACGTGTTCTAGCACTTCCATATTGAGCACCACGTCAAACGGTTTTTCGCCGCCTGCCACCATGGCTTCGATTGAGCCGTAACGGTAATCGATTTTCAGGCCTGCTTCGTCCGCATGGGCTTTGGCGGTTTTGACGTTTTTCTCAAGCGCGTCCAGCCCCGTCACATCCGCGCCCATGCGCGCCATCGGTTCACACAAAAGCCCGCCGCCGCAGCCTACATCCAAAATCCGCAATCCTTTTAAAGGCAGTTTTGCCTCTGGATCACGCAAGAAGTGCGCGCAAATTTCATCCTTGATAAAACCAGTGCGGCAGCCATTCATAATATGTAGCGGTTTGAACTTGCCGCGCGGGTTCCACCAATCTTCGGCCATAGCGGCGAAATGCGCCATCTCGGCGGGGTCAACGCTGACGCTCTCAATATGGTTAGGCGCTGTGTTCATAACTTGTCTTTCAATATCTAGGAATACCTTATAAAGAAGAGGCAGACAGAAACAAAGAGGCAAAATGGCACGCATCGTGATGAAATTTGGCGGCACCTCCGTGGCAGATACCGAGCGCATCCGCCATGTGGCAGGACTTGTGGCCAATGAGGCGGCAAATGGCGACGAAATCGCCGTGGTGGTTTCGGCTATGTCGGGGCAAACCAACCGCCTTGTTGCCTATGTGGACGAGCTGTCAGGGGATAGCCGTGTGGGCGGCTCTATTGATGATGAATATGATACCATTGTTGCGTCTGGCGAGCAGGTCACCAGCGGGCTATTGGCCATCGCGCTGCGCAGGCTGGGCGTCAAGGCGCGCTCTTGGCAGGGCTGGCAGATACCACTGCAAACGGACGGCGCTCATGCCTCGGCGCGGATTAAAGGCATCGAGACACTCGCCTTTAACGATTCGCTTAAAAAAGGCACGGTCGGCGTAGTTGCAGGCTTTCAGGGCATAAGCCCCGAAGGACGGGTCTCGACACTGGGGCGCGGCGGGTCGGACACATCTGCGGTGGCTTTGGCGGTGGCGCTGGGCGCAGATCGTTGTGATATTTATACTGATGTTGACGGGGTCTACACCACTGACCCGCGCATTGTGCCAGAGGCTCGGCGGCTTGAAAGAATAGCTTTTGAGGAAATGTTGGAATTGGCCTCCCAAGGGGCCAAAGTTTTACAGACGCGATCAGTTGAGCTAGCCATGAATAATAATTTGCCCATCAGGGTGCTAACAAGTTTCGCAGACGACGGCGCGCCCAATCTGGGCACTCTTGTCTGCGCAGAGGAGGAGACTATGGAAGAACGGGTGGTGAGCGGCGTTGCTTACAGCCGCGACGAAGCGCAAATTTCGCTGCTGCGCCTAAGTGATGAACCGGGCGTTGTCG
>Ga0209633_10004554_pt1 | contig 12423 bp, 13 predicted proteins | sample Cruoilmetagenom1_FD_187290 | JGI IMG/M metagenome (GOLD analysis project Ga0209633, IMG submission 187290) | Oil polluted marine microbial communities from Coal Oil Point, Santa Barbara, California, USA - Sample 1 (SPAdes) (version 2) | ecosystem: Environmental > Aquatic > Marine > Oil seeps ... | reverse complement strand
AAATTCAATATCAACTACTTTTAATTGAACAACAAAAATTTCAAGAGATTAAAGAGGAATATGAAAAGATATTGTATAAAAAAGGAATACCATCAATGTTTATTGACGCTAACAATAAGACATTTTTAGGTAAGATTTTAGGTGTTACCAATGAAGGTAAATTACGAGTTGAATTGGAAGATGAGTCGATTCGAGAATTTGCTTTAAAAGAAATTCAATTTAAAAATATATCTAAAAATTAGAATAGTTAAAGCTTCTCAATGTTATCAGTTAATGTATTGATAAATTTTTGCAATGGGCTTTTGAGCATCATTGAAATCATTGGATTAAACTTTCCATTAAAAACCAATTGTATCTCACTAGAACTTTCATCTAATCTTGAAATATTTTTTGTCAAGGTAAAAGGAAACTTCTCAAGATCTGAACCCAATATAATTTTATTCGAACGTACTTGTTCTTGCAGCTTTAGTCTAATTTCAGGCATTCCTTTTAAAACAAATAGGAAGGAATTATTAGTGTAGACTTCAAATTTTTCAATATTTTCAGGCATAAGTTGCTCAAAATTATTGACATCCGCTAAGAATTCAAATAATTCGTTATCCGATTTTTGTACACTTACTATTGGACTTTCTAAATTCATTTTTTATATTAATTCTGTATTTATTAAACTGAAACTAATGCTATTTTTTGGCTAACTTACAATATTATTGATTAAAATCTAAAACCTATTGAGGCCATTCACTCGGATTTTTTCGCCAATTTTGTAAAGTTGCTAATTCGTTTTCTGCAATATAATGAGTTTCGATGGCTTGTTGCAATAAATGATCATAATCACTCAAGGTAGTTAATTCAATTTCTGCATCTATAAAGTTCTGAGTAGCAAATTCAAATCCATAAGAAAATATAGCTACCATCCCTTTAACTTTTATATCTTGATCTTGCAAGGCTCTAACAGCATTTAAACTACTCTTTCCAGTACTTATCAAATCTTCAACCACTACTACAGTTTGATTATTTTCTATTTGTCCTTCAATTTGATTTTTCCGACCGTGTTTTTTAGGCTCTGGTCTTACATATATAAATGGCACTCCCAGCTCCTGAGCTACTAATACTCCTATGGCAATCGCACCGGTAGCAACCCCGGCAATAACATCTGGTTTACCATATTTTTCTTCAATTATTTTCGAGATATGTTCACGGATATACGTACGAATTTGTACATGGGATAGTGTAACTCTATTATCACAATAGATTGGCGATTTCCATCCTGATGCCCAAGTAAATGGATTTTCAGAGTTTAATTTAATTGCCTTAATTTGTAATAATAACTCAGCAGTTTTTTTTGCTGTATTTTTTTCAAAAATCATTCGGCAAATCTAAACAAATTTATTTTTATAATTAATTATTTATTAAATGACACCAATTTTTGTTAATAACCATCCTATTTATTTAGTAGATGATTTAAAGTTTAGATCTGAGAACAATTTTTATAATATTAAAGATGTAGATATTGTTTCCTTAATTAAAAAACTAGAAAATAATGAAATAGGACAGCTTTATTTATATAGTGCCGATTTGGATTCGCTCTGGCAACAGTTTTCTAGTAAATTTAAAATAATTAAAGCGGCAGGAGGGAAGGTGTTCAATGCTCAAAATGAAATTCTATTTATTTTTAGAAATAATAAATGGGATTTACCAAAGGGTAAAATAGAAAAAGGAGAAGAAATAAAGGAAGCGGCTATTAGAGAAGTAGAAGAAGAAACGGGTGTAAAACAATTGAAAATTATTAAACCACTAGATTCAACCTACCATATTTATAAGCGTAAAGAAAATTATATATTTAAAATTAGTTATTGGTTTGAAATGAGCACAAATTTTGTTAGTGATCTAGAACCGCAATTAGAAGAAGGAATTACAAAAGTTGCGTTTCTTAATGAGCATCAAATAAGAAGAGCTATGAAAAACACTTACGCCAACATTAAATTATTGTTTAAATAAGACTTGTACAATCTTGCTAGAGTCAATAATAACTGTATTTTTGCCGCTTATTAAAAAAAAGGCCATGACAGAATTTTTTAGAAAACGGACCAAAAATGTTAAGAATGATATCTTATCTGGTATAACTGTAGCTTTAGCTTTAGTACCTGAAGCTGTAGCTTTTGCATTTGTTGCCGGAGTAGATCCTTTAGTTGGTCTATATGCTGCTTTTATGATTGGTTTGATAACAGCAATTTTTGGAGGAAGACCTGGTATGATTTCGGGTGCCACTGGAGCATTGGCGGTAGTTATGGTGGCCTTGGTTGCGAAAGGAAATGCACTAGGAGTAGAAGGAGAAAATCTAGGGTTATATTATTTATTTGCTACTGTTATTTTAATGGGAATTATACAAATGCTAGCAGGTGTTCTAAAACTTGGAAAGTTTGTTAGGTTAATACCTCACCCTGTTATGATGGGTTTTGTAAACGGTTTGGCTATTGTGATATTTTTGTCACAATTGGGAATGTTTAAAGAGAATGTGAAAGATACTTTTGGGAATAATAAGATAAAGACTCTTTCGGTTGAAAAAATAATGGAAATTAAAGGTGAAAATGTTCATGATTTTCATACCGGTAACCTTTTGTTCTTAAATAAAGGGGATAAATTAATTGGTCAGAATAGCACGACACCAACATATCAGATTGTTGATAATCAGATTTTTGATGTAGAAACTAAAGAGGTTAAATTTAATATTGAAGACAATGCTATTTTTCAAATAGAGAAGAAAGGTATTGTTAAAAAATTTCTACCCACTACCAAATTATTATTAATGACAGGATTGGTATTATTAACTATGTTGTTGATGTTTGGTTTGCCTAAAATTTCTAAAAAGATACCCGATGGGTTAGTAGCCATTTTAGTGGTTTCTGCTATTGTAATTTTTGGAAATTTAGATGTAGCAACAGTTGGTAGTTTTATTAGAGATGGTGGAGGAGAAGGTTTAAAAGGAGGGTTACCACAATTTCAATTTGAGATTTTTACTAAGATTCCTTTTTCATTTGAAACCTTGAAATTTATCGGTCCTTATGCCTTAATTCTCGCTGCCATAGGTTTAATAGAGTCGTTAATGACATTGAACTTAATTGATGAATTGACTGATTCTAGAGGTAATTCAAACAAAGAGTGTTTGGCTCAGGGTGGTGCAAATATTGTTACCGGATTGTTTGGTGGTATGGGTGGTTGTGCAATGATCGGTCAATCACTGATCAATATAAAAGGTGGTGGTCGCGGTCGCCTTTCAGGCGTAGTGGCGGCATTAGCATTACTGGCATTTATCTTATTCGCTTCCGGGTTAATTGAACAAGTACCGATAGCCGCTTTGGTAGGTGTTATGTTTATGGTAGTTATAGGAACCTTTGCATGGAGTAGTTTTAGGATATTGAATAAAATTCCATTTAGTGATGTTATTGTTTTAATTGCAGTATCAGCTTTAACCGTTATTTTCGATTTAGCAATTGCAGTAATTGCTGGTGTAATAATTAGTGCTTTGGTATTTTCTTGGGAAAATGCAAAACGTATTAGAGCCAGAAAACGAATGAAAGAAGATGGTACAAAAATATACGAAATTTGGGGTCCCCTTTTCTTTGGGAGTATTCAGGAATTCAATAATAAATTTGATGTAAAAAATGATCCTGATAAGGTAGAAATCGACTTTGTTGAGTCTAGAGTGAGTGATCATTCTGCCCTTGAAGCAATACTTAACATAGTTAATAAATACGAAGCAGAAGGGAAAACAATCAAACTAAAACATCTTAGTGAAGATTGTAAAGTTTTGTTATATAAGTCGAATACACACTTTCATCAAGTAATTGAAGAGGCTATTGACGACCCACGTTATCACTTAGCGGAAAATCCTGAAAATTTTACCAAAGGGCTATCTGAATATGATCATCTTTAATTATCTTAAACAGTTTGTTATCTATTAAAATTTGACAGATGCTGGCACTCAAATTATTAGACCAATAATCTGCGATTGTGATTTAAGATCGATTAGTTTCCAGATATTCTTTGAGGTTCTTTTTAATAAAGTAATTCCATCCGTTAACACCACTTTCTCGTTCGAATTCTGGGATATTAGATGGGAAATTTTCAACTACTTTAGTTGAAACCTTAACTTTTATATTATTATTTTCTTCAATAATTTCAAAAGTTACAAATGAATCTCCAGAATACTCGAGATATTTCCAGTTGTAAGTTATTTTTTTATTATGGATCACTTCGGTTAATTTCCAAAGATGTGTAAATTTTCTACCCTCGACTTGGACCATAAATTGTGTTTCAAATCCAACTTCAGGTTTAAAGGATTCAATATTATTGAAAAACCATTGTTTCATTACTTTAAGATCTGTCAACGCATTCCAAATGTTTTGAACAGAAGCGTGTACTATTTGTTCAACAATAATAGGCTCGTCGGTAGTTTTCATTGTTTTTGTATTTGAGTAATTGTTATTTCTAATTTTTACTCTTAAAGACAACATTCATAAATAAATTTAGGTTTACCTACTAGTATGTACGAACGTCAATTTAAAAAATCAATTAAAAATTTAAAAAACAACATTCTCTAAAAACCACTTTTAGGATCTTCTTTAATTTCTACCTGACGTACAGTACCATATTTTTCGGCAATCTCTTTAATATCTGCAGCTTTGCCAATTAGCACAAATTGAAGTTTGTCTTTAGGGAAATAATCTGCTATGATCTTATTCGCTTTAATTAAGTCTAAGTCGTCTACATTTTTTTCAAAATTATTAATAAATGACTCGTCAAAATTATACCAATACATTTGGGTCAATAATCTAGCTAACTGTCCAGTAGTTTCATAATCAGGTGGGAATTGACCTTTCACATAATTTTTTGCTGAGGTCAAAGACTTTTCATCAAGTCCATTGGCATGCAGGTTGTTTAAGACCTCCAAAGCTTTGTCAATAGCTGCCTCGGTAGTTTTAGTTGCTGTAAAAGTACTTATATAAAAAGAACCTCCGTTCTTTAATGTGCTAAATCTACTTCCCGCGCCATAAGTCAAGCCGGTATTGACTCTGAGTTCATCGTTTAGCATAGAAGTAAAACGTCCGCCAAAAAGTGTATTGACAACATCAATAGAAATAAAATCAGGATTATTTCTACTCACGCCAAGAGCACCAATAAAAAAAGTTGTCTCTTTTGCATCTTCTTTATTCACCAAAAGCACCTTGTTTTCAATAGGATTTACAATGGATTTTGAAGCAAGACTTTCAGTTGCATTATCACCTTTTTTCCAATTTGAGAAGAGGGTGGTTATAACTCCTCTCATCTCTTTTATAGAAAAATCACCAACGATACTAATTGCAGCATTATTGGGAGTATAATTTGAATTGTAAAAATTTTTCAAATCAGCTACCGTTAATTTATTAACCGTAGCATTGATACCTTGAGTTACATTTCCATAAACATGATTACCAAATAAGAGTTTATTAAAATAAGATCTAATCACTGATCGAGGACTTTCCTTTTGTTGTTCAAGTCTAACCAATAGACGGCTTTTTTCTTTTTCAAACTCTGTTGTATCAAAAACGGGGTCAAGCACTATTTCTTTTATAATTGAAAGAACTTTGTCTTTATCTTTTGCAGCAAACTTTGAAGAAAGGCTAGCATATTCTTTGGCTGCAGAGGTATTAATATAAGCTCCCAAAAAATCGAGTTCTTCATCAAGTTTTGATTTCGTAAAACTTTTGGTACCATGTTTTAAGGCCGTAGCGGTCAATCCAGCTAACCCCGTTTTATTTCCATCATAAATAGCACCTGCAGGTAGTATAGCTGAGAAACTAATAACTGGTACATCATGCCTTTCCATCATATAAACTGTAAGCCCATTAGGTAATTTAAAGCTAGTGTATTCTGGCAGTTTGTAGTTTTGCGCCGATATGGTCATATTATATGCCATCAACATGCAAACTATTACTATTGTTTGTTTGATTTGTTTCATAAAATTAATCTTCTACATTAGTTTTTAATACACCTACTGTTCTATTGCTTTTTGCAAAATATTTTTTGGCCACTCGTTGTATATCGGCAATAGTAACATTGTTATAATTATCAGGCGCTTCGAACATTTTTTTATAATCACCAAAAAAAACTTCATAGGTACCTATATTGTTTGACTTGCCATTAATGGTTTCTATCTGATCATAGAATTCCATCAATTTTTGGTTTTTTATTTTTTGTAGTTCTTTTTCTGTGATACCTGTATTTTTTATTTTATCCAATTCAATAAAAATTGCCTTTTCAAGATCAGTATGAGCTACTTCTTTATTAGACACTAAATAAAGAAAGAAAAGGCCGGGGTCGAAGCTCTCACCGAAGCTGGAATATACTTCAGTGGCTAATTGTTGCTGATCAACTAAAGCGGTATATAATCTTGATGATTGCCCACTGGTAAGAATTGAGTTAAGAATATTTAGAGCATAATAATCTTCATGCTTGGCTTCCGGTGTATGATATGCAATAGCCATATATGGTGTAGCTACTTCCTTCTTTACGGTAATTCTTCGTTCACCGGTCTGAATTGGTTCCTTAATATGTACCTTAGGTGGAGCGACCTGAGCAGGAATAGGTTCAAGATATTGCTCAGCTAGCTGTTTGACTTTTTCAAATTTTAAAGCTCCTGAAACTACAACAACACAATTATTAGGTGCATAGTAAGTCTTAAAATATTTTTCTAGATCTTGTTGAGTCCAATTTTTCATATCATCTTCATACCCAATGACTGGCCAATGATAAGGATGCTCTTGAAATGCCGTGGCTTGAACAGCTTGTACTAAATTTCTCCAAGGAGAATTTTCAAGACCTGTACTACGTTCACTTAGCACTACACCTCTTTCACTTTCAACCATGGTGGAATCAATATTTAAACTTGAAATTCTATCACTTTCCAGATCGAATATAACTTCTGTTGCCGATGCAGGAAACCAATTGGTATAGACGGTGACATTTTCTGTAGTATAGGCATTGTTTGCTCCTCCATTAAACTCCATAGTTTGGTCAAAGAGTTTTGGGCCGTATTTTTTTGCCCCATTGAACATCATATGTTCAAAAAAATGAGAGAGTCCGGTAATTCCTTGATGTTCGTTACGGCTTCCTACTTTATAGAATAAATACATATTAGCATTAGGAATAGAAAAGTCTTCTACTATGAGAAACTTCATCCCATTCTTTAAAGTAAATGTTTTTACATCCTCTGCTGTCATTTGTGTATATCCCGTTAAAGTCAGCAAAAGGAGGAATGAGAGCATTATTTTTTTCATAAATAAAAAATTTAGTATTAAATTTACAAGTATGTAGAACTCTAAAAAGGCTGAAATTGTGAAAGGTTGTGATTGCCTTGGTAGAATTGTACATCTTAGGACAACAAGATAAGATTTTTCTTTAAAAGATAAAATTTTAATATCTTGTATTCATATATTTTTTAAAGAGATGAAAACATTCCAAAAAGAAATAATTCTGCCATCTCATAGTAGAGGATACTATTTAATAACTGACATAATATTAGAAAATATTCCTGAAACAAAAGAAATTGAAATAGGAATGTTACAGGTTTTTATAAAACATACATCAGCAAGCTTAACTATTAATGAAAATGCAGATCCTACTGTTCGGCTTGATTTTGAAAGTCATTTAAATAAAATGGTTCCTGAAAATGCCCCTTATTATATACATACTTATGAAGGATCAGACGATATGCCTGCTCACCTTAAGTCCTCCTTAATGGGAGCCTCTATTCAAATTCCAATTACTAACGGAAAATTAAATCTTGGTACTTGGCAAGGTATTTATCTTTGTGAACATCGAAACCAAGGAGGTAGGCGTACAGTTGTTATTACTGCTTTTGGAAATTAAGTTTTTGAACGAAGCAATTGTTCCAAAATGAATTCTACACCCTCTTCATCATTACTTTTTGTTTCAAACCTAGCTACTTTTTTTACATTAGTAGTAGCATTTTTCATAGCAAAACTATAATGAGCTAATTCTAACATTTCTAAATCGTTATTATAATCTCCAAAAACCATCGTCTCTTCTTTACTAATACCTAATTTATCTTGTAGATGTTTTAAAGCGTATCCTTTGTTAGCATTTGCATGCGAGATGTCTAACCAATTTTTACCCGATACTTTTATTTTCATATCATTTTCTAAATGCTTAAACGAAGGATACAAATATTTTTCGGACGAATCTAAATGATAAATCGCTATTTTCAAAAACTCGTCAGTTACTACTTGAAAAAGATCATCAACAATTTCATATTTTGAGTAATATTCATCAAATAGAGAAATAAAATATTCATCTTGTGTTTCAATATATGCACTTTTTCTTCCGCAAAGAACGGCATACCCACCTTCTATATTTCGAACTATTGGAATGAGTTGTTGCGTTTTTTCTATAGGTAAATATGTTAAAAGAAGTTCTTGGTTGCCTTGTTTTGTAATCCCACCATTTTCAGCAATAATGGTAATTTCATTCTTAATTGATTCTAATTTATGGGAAATACTTTGATGTTGCCTTCCGCTTGCTGCAACAAAATGAATATGATTCTTTAATTGATCATATAAATTAAAAAATTTTGAACTAACCTCATGATTTGAATTCAATAAGGTGCCATCCATATCAGTGACTACCAGTTTAATTTTAGATAAATCCATAGTATAATTTAAAATGTAAAAATAGGACTTACTTATAAATGAGGTGGTTAAATAGTGATTAAGTTTTAAAGAAGTATAAAAATGTCAAAAAAAAACCTGAGTGTTAACTCAGGTTTTTTTATATAAGCAAGAAATTAATTTTATTTTACTTTATCTACAACAGCTTTAAAAGCTTCAGGATTGTTCATAGCTAAATCAGCTAATACCTTTCTGTTTAACTCAATATTATTGGCTTTTACTTTACCCATAAATTGAGAATAAGACATGCCGTACTGACGAGCGCCAGCGTTGATACGCACTATCCATAAACTTCTAAAATTACGTTTGTTGTTTTTTCTATCGCGATAAGCATATGACATTGCTTTATCTACCGCGTTTTTAGCTACCGTATAAACGTTTTTACGTCTTCCGAAGTAACCTTTTGCTTGTTTTAATATTTTTTTTCTTCGAGCTCTTTTAGCTACTGAATTTACCGATCTAGGCATATTTTTCTAATTTTTTTGAGTTAGGCAGATATGTTTCAATCATTTTAAAAGCACTAACACAGGGTTATTAATTTTTACCAAATAAACTTTTCGTTTATTTTAATTTTAATTGTTTTAACACATTCATTTGGTCAGCTTTATGTACTAATCCGCTATGAGTTAATTTCAATTTTCTCTTTTTAGACTTTTTAGTCAAAATATGACTTTTAAAAGCGTGCTTTCTTTTAATTTTACCAGTACCGGTAAGCTTGAAACGCTTTTTGGCACTAGATTTTGTCTTCATTTTAGGCATCTTGTTCCTACTTTTTTATGCTGAACTCGTTTCAGCATCTGTTATTACTTACTTCTTGCTTTTTATTTCTTTTTTGGAGCGATGAACATAGTCATTCGTTTACCTTCCAATCTAGGCATTTGTTCTAACTTACCATAATCTTCAAGTTCCTGGGCCAATCTTAATAATAAGATTTCACCTTTGTCCTTATAGATAATTGAACGACCTTTAAAAAAAACATACGCTTTTAATTTAGCTCCATCACTTAAAAACTTAATTGCATGTTTCTTTTTAAATTCATAGTCATGGTCATCTGTATTCGGACCAAAACGTATTTCTTTTATTACGACCTTAGTTGCTTTAGACTTTAAATCTTTTTCACGTTTTTTCTGTTCGTATAGAAATTTTTTATAATCTATTATTTTACAAACAGGTGGTGTAGCATTAGGAGATATTTCTACTAAATCAAGCTCCAATTCTGCTGCAAGTTCCTTTGCATTAGCTAGTGAGTAAACGTCAATTTTGACATTATCTCCAACTAAACGAACTTCTTCAGCTCGAATTTTATCATTAATCTTATGCAGATCCTCTTTGATTACTCTCCAGGGTTTTCTGCCTCCTCGTCTTCTTATTGCTATGGCTGTAATATTTATACTATCTTATGATAGTGTTAAACTAAAATTGTTCTAATGTATTATTTATTTCCTGTTGTACTAAAACTGAAAATTCTTCAACTGTCATTTTTCCTAGATCCTCACCGCCGTGTTTCCGTACAGAGATCACACCTTCATTTTCTTCTTGTTCACCAACGATAATCATAAACGGAATCTTTCCTACTTCAGCATCACGTATCTTCTTACCTGTTTTTTCATTCCTGTCATCTACGAGGGCGCGAATTTCGTAATTTTCTAACAAACTTAATACTTTTTTCGTATAATTTTTATATTTCTCACTAATAGGTAGTAAAATAGCCTGCTCGGGAGTTAACCAAAGCGGAAAATTACCTCCTGTATGCTCCAATAGTAGCGCAATAAAACGTTCCATAGAACCAAAAGGAGCTCTATGAATCATAATAGGTCTGTGTAATTGATTATCAGCACCTTTATAAGTCAAATCAAAACGTTCAGGTAAAGTATAATCAACTTGAATGGTACCTAATTGCCAATTTCTTCCTAATGCATCCTTTACCATAAAGTCTAATTTAGGACCATAAAAAGCAGCTTCACCAGCTTCAATTACATAATCTAATCCTTTATCCTCTGCCGCATTGATGATTGCTTGCTCGGCGATTTCCCAATTTTTAACGTCACCTATATATTTATCAGGATTTTCTAAATCTCTAACGGAAACTTGAGCCTTGTAATTTTCAAAACCCAAAGACTTTAATACATATAATGATAGGTCAATTACTTCTTTAAACTCTTGATCTACCTGATCAGGAGTACAAAAAATATGAGCATCGTCTTGAGTAAAACCTCTAACACGAGTCAATCCATGTAATTCGCCACTTTGTTCATACCTATATACAGTACCAAATTCTGCAAAACGTTTTGGTAAATCTTTATAAGAATATGGCTTGTTATTATAAATCTCACAATGATGTGGGCAGTTCATAGGTTTCAACAAAAACTCCTCTTCATCTTTAGGTGTATGAATAGGTTGGAAACTATCCTCGCCATATTTGGCATAATGTCCAGAAGTAACATATAATTCTTTTTGACCTATATGTGGTGTCATGACCATTTCATAACCGGCTTTTTTTTGTATTTTTTTTAAGAATTGCTCTAACCTTTCTCTTAAGGCAGCACCTTTAGGTAACCATAAAGGTAATCCTTGACCAACTTTTTGTGAAAATGTAAATAGTTCTAACTCTTTACCTAATTTTCTATGATCTCTTTTTTTTGCTTCTTCTAAAAGTTCTAAATAAGCCGTTAATTCTTTTTGTTTAGGAAAAGAAATACCATATACTCGGGTTAGTTGTTTATTTTTTTCGTCACCACGCCAGTAAGCACCTGCAACACTCATTATTTTTACCGCTTTTATAAATCCGGTATTTGGTAGATGTCCTCCAAGGCATAAATCAGTAAAGTCTGCATGATCACAAAATGTAATCTCACCATCCTCTAAATTTTCAATCAACTCAACCTTGTATTCATTGTTACGAGCTTTATAATATGAAAGAGCGTCAGCTTTTGAAACTTCTCGCATTTTGAATTCAAATTTTTGACGTGCAAACTCAAGCATTTTATCTTCAATTTTTTTGAAGTCACTTTCAGAAATAGTATCGTCGCCAAAATCAACATCATAATAGAATCCTTTTTCTATGGCAGGACCAATAGTTAATTTTGCTTCCGGATAAAAATGCAAAATGGCTTGTGCTAAAATATGAGCAGATGAATGCCAGAAGGTTTTTTTCCCTTCATCATTATTCCAAGTATATAATACTAATGAGCCGTCTTCGGTCAATTCGGTGGAGGTCTCAACAGTTATATTATTATAGCTAGCCGAAATAACATTTCTTGCTAAGCCTTCACTAATACTTTTTGCAATATCCATCGGACTGCTATTTTTAGCAGCTTCCTTAATTGATCCGTCAGGTAATGTAATCTTTATCATTATATAATACTAAAATAAGGATGCAAAGATATTCAAAACTCTCATTAATAGAACAAAAAATAATACATAAATCTTAAAGGGGTTATTTGTGGCGTTACCTCGCTTCAGGCAAGGTCGCGCTATCCATTATATCTTTTAATACTTTTCAAAGTATCTTGAGCTTTGATATCTTTTAAATTTAACCAACTATTTTACATTACTTATATGTATGTTGTAATAGTTCTAAGTATTAAAAGGATGCTATTTCTATCGCTAACGCATAGCATAAAAAATTAACAAGTGTAACTATAAAACACTGTAAACAAAAGCGTTAAAAATTTAATAAAAAAATAGTAGAAAAAAG
>Ga0209633_10004553_pt1 | contig 12425 bp, 12 predicted proteins | sample Cruoilmetagenom1_FD_187290 | JGI IMG/M metagenome (GOLD analysis project Ga0209633, IMG submission 187290) | Oil polluted marine microbial communities from Coal Oil Point, Santa Barbara, California, USA - Sample 1 (SPAdes) (version 2) | ecosystem: Environmental > Aquatic > Marine > Oil seeps ... | reverse complement strand
AAGCAAACCGGCCTATGGGAGCCTTGCAGCGATTCGCAAGGGTGGCGGGTCGATAAGGAAAACCAATGACGCAAGACTTGAAGGGCGCGGCTGTAATATTCGATCTTGACGGCACGCTCATCGATACGGCGGACGATCTTGCCGCGTCTATGAATTACGCCCTGGGCGAGGCCGGGTTTGCCGCTGTTTCTCATGGCGAGGTTCGCCATCTGGTCGGTCATGGCGCGCGGCGGATGTTGATGCGCGGCATTGAGCTTGCCGCCGGCCGGGACGCCAGCGACGAAGAGCTTGAGGCGGGCTTGGCGCATTTTCTCGATCATTATGGCGCGAATATCGCCACCCATTCGCGGCCCTTTGAAGGCGCCATAGAGATGATTGAGGGGTTTCGCCGCCGCGGCGCCGGCATCGCGATCTGCACCAACAAACGCGAAGCGATGTCTCATCTTCTGATCGATACGCTTCAGATTCGCAGCCTGTTTGACACGATCGTCGGCGCGGATACGAGCAAAGCGGCAAAACCGGACCCGGCGCCGGTCCATCTGTGCATTGAGCGGATGGGCGCCAAGCGTTCAGTTTTTATTGGCGACAGCGACACAGATATAAAGGCCGCCGCTGCCGCTGGGCTGCCTTGTCTGATTGCCGAGTTTGGATATGGGCCGTTGACGCTGCGCAAAGAAGCGTTTGCCGCCTTCGAGACCTATCGCGAGGCGGGCCCGCTTATCGAAGCCTTGCTGGCGCGCTAACCGGCTTCAGCGCCGGCCATGCGTGTCGGCATGCCATTGATCATATCGCTGCGAACGTCGGTTCGCGCCGAGCGCATGGTTGAAACGAAACCTTCATCCGACATTTCAACCGAAACGTCGAAACCACGCTTGCGCCAAAAGTCTTGAATTTTGATCGCAAGACGGCTTGCGCCGTCGCTATCACACAGGTCAGCCATCGACTACCCCGATATCTTATTGAACACCTTTACCGAGGCTCAGAATATAAGGTAATCTGATTTTTTCAAGACTGTCTGGACGATTTTTTATACCACTCAGTTTACCAAAACTACCGTTACGTTCTTACATACCTGCTTGATTTGAGAATTTTATCGCGCAAAACCCCTAATTGATATAAGCTAAACTTATAAAATTGCGGAGGCGTCTGTGAGTAACCCTGAAATGGCTGAACCAGCCCGGTCTATCGGGGAAAGAATCAGGCAAGCGCGGAAATCACGCGGCCTGAGCCAAAGCGACCTGGCGCAGCGAATTGGCGTTAGCCAGCCAGCGATTGCGAACTGGGAAAGCGGATTACATGATCCGCGGCGATTGATGCTGGCGAAGCTCGGCGCCGCGCTCGAATATCCGCTCGACTGGCTCGCCGCGGGCGACCGCTCGGTCGCGGAAAGCGATAAACATGCGGCGGCGGCCTATATACGCCGCCCGGTGCAACATGTGCCGGTGATCAGTTTTCGCTCAGCGGCGCTCCTGGCGCTTGATATGACCGCCGACCCGCACACCATGGCGGAAGACTATATTCCGGTTACGGCCGGCTCGTCGAAATTATTCGCGGTCTTTCTCGAAGACGAAGCCGTCAACCTTGCCTTTCCAATCGGCACGCTGGTGGTTATCGATTACGCCGATCGCGCGCCTACCGACGGCGTCTTCTGTCTCGCATCGGTTGCGGGCGATCCGATATTGCGGCGATGGCGGGCGGACCCGGCGCGTTTCGAACCGGTTTCAACTGACCCCAGATATGAACCGGTTCTAGCCGATAGCGCGAGCCCGATTATCGGATGCGCGCGCGTGTCGATCCGTGTTCACTAAGGTCGCTAAGTTGATTGCGGCGCGGCGCTCCAAGCGATCCGGTTTACGGTCAGGCGGCGCGGCGCTCATAATAGGTGAGCATTTTCGGCAGAAACGCTTGCGCGGCGCGAAACTTCAGGCCGGCGGTATCGATGAGCGCTACAATGTCATCGCGTGAAGCGCCGGCCCTCGCGCCCTTTTCAATATCGGCGCAGGCTTGCCCCAAATCCTTGGCGCCGACATTGACGCTCATTGATTTCAGCGCGTGGGCGGCCTTTGCGATGTCACGATGATCCGCCTGCGCACTACTGGCGAGGCGGGTCATGGCTTTTCGGGAATGCGTCCTGAACAGTTTGAGCGCGCGCAGCGGCAAATCGCCAGCGCCGGACTGCATTGCCGCCAACTGGTCGAGCACTGATGTGTCGAAGGGGTTTTCGGCAAATTCATTCTGCGATCTATCTTCGCGCGCCTTTGGCGTCGGCAGGTCATCTATGGCGGCGGGTGTCAGATATTTTTGAATGAGGCGCGACAGCGCTTCGATCGTGAAGGGTTTTGTAAGGTAATCGTTCATGCCTGCATCGCGCCATGCGCCGCCGGCGCCTGAGACATGGGCCGTAAGGGCGACAATCGGCGCGGGCGTTCGCTTGTCCTTGCCTTCGATTTTTCTGATCGCCTTGGTTGCTTCGAAGCCGTCCATTTCCGGCATGGAGCAATCCATCAGGATCAGGTCAAATTCCGTCTTCTGCGCCGCTGTTACCGCTTCGCGGCCGTCAGCAACCAGCGTCGGCGTCAGCTTGAGGCGTGTCAGCGCTTCTTTAACGACCTCTCGGTTGACCGCGCTGTCGTCGGCCGCGAGCACGCGTTCTCCATTGAAAACGGCGGCGACGCTCTGTTCTTCCGCGTAGCTGAGAGCGGCTTTGCCTCGCAGGTTCTTGTCAAGAATGCGATTGATCTGCTCCATGACCTCGCGGCGCGACAATGGCGCAATCAAAAGATCTTCCGCAACGCCGGTCGCCAGCAGCCGGTCCGGCGCTGCATCGCCAAGCTCGCTGACGCAGATGCGCGCCGGCGCCCATTGGTTTGGATCGCCCTTGATCGCTTTTTGGAACGCGTCGAGAAAAACGGGATCGGAGAAAATTATATCCGCATACGCAATATGAGGGCCGATCGCGCCATTGCGGTCGACGATCTGCGCCGAAATACAAGCTTCTTCCAGGTAACGAGACAATACTTTCGCTGTCGCGGCTCCATCAAGAGCGATAATTGCGCGTTTGTCTTCCCGGGCTCGTCGGGCCCTAGCCGGCGCCGCCAAAATTTTTGCCGGGAAACTGAAATGGAAGCGCGACCCTTTATGTTGCCGGCTGGCGACGCCGATTGAACCATTCATCGCCTCCACCAGCCTTCGGCTGATCGCAAGTCCGAGGCCGGTGCCGCCGAATTTGCGCGTCGTTGTCTGATCGGCCTGCGAGAACGCCTCGAAGATCGCGGCCTGCTTGTCGCTGGCGATGCCGACACCGGTATCGATGACGGAAAACTCAACGACGCATTCGTCGTCATCGCTGGGTAAGCGTTTCACCGATACGATGACATGGCCGTCCTCAGTAAATTTCAGGGCGTTGTTAACGAGGTTTGAAAGGATCTGACTGATTCGGACCGGGTCGCCCCTGATCAACTCCGGCACCGACGGCGCGACATAGGCGGACAGATCGATGCCCTTGCTCATGGCGCGCTCCCAGAAAAGCCCGACAACGTCGTCGACAATCTCAATCGGGCGCACCGGAATTTCTTCCAGATCAAGCTTGCCGGCCTCGATTTTAGAAAGGTCAAGAATGTCGTTGATGATCGCCAGAAGGCTTTGGCCGGATTTTGAGATCACATCGGCATAGCGTTTCTGGCGCGGCGGCAGCTTTGTCTGGCTCAACAGCTCAGCCATAACCATCATACCGTTCATCGGCGTGCGGATTTCATGGCTCATTGTGGCGAGAAATTCCGTCTTTGCGACGCTCGCCGCTTCGGCGACCTCTTTGGCGGTTTGTAGTTCCTTCGTCCTGCGCTGAACGATTTTCTTCAGGTTGCGCTGATGCGCCTGAAGTTCGCCGTCGCGTTCCTGGAGCTGGTCGAGCATGTCATTAAACGCGTCAATCAGCTGTCCTGGCTCGTTGTCATCCTCACTGGCCGGCGCGCGCATGGAAAAATCACCGCTTTCGCGCACTTTGCCCATAACGCCGGCCAGAGCGAGGATTGGGTCCGTAATTGAGCGCTGCATTTTCAGCGCAATCAACAATCCAATGCCGCCCGCGAATATGCCGGCGACGAGTGCATCGTAAATCAGGACGCCAATTCTGTTATAAAGATCAGTCGCCCTGGCATGAATAGTCAGTGTGCCTATGGGGCTGCCATTCCGCAGCACGGGCGTATCCACGACGACAGGTTTTGCGATAAAGAAAATCGCAAGTTGGTCAATGCCAGGGGTTTCCGTAGAGTTGCTCTTGACGGGGAGCGGGTCGCCGCGCTCGACAAATGCGCCGCCTTCGACAAATTCCACCCGAACATATTCAACCGCCGGAATATTGGCGATGCTTGTCAGCGCGCTCAATGTTTTCGGCTTGTCGCCAGCATCGACGTGCTCAGAAATCGCAGCGGCGAGGATTTTCGCGGCGGCGTCAAGTTCGCCATATTCGCTGTCACGATAGTGGGTTGCTTCGCGCCAGACAGAGGATGCGGCGACGATGGCGACCGTCCCGAGGATCGCGACAATAACCAGCGTCGTTAACTGGCTGCGCAGCGATTTTGCCGGCTTTTTCGCCAATGCCCCTGATCCCTTGTTCTTGCTAATACCGGATAGGTTTTCCCATTACGGGTTGTCGCTGAAATTGCTTGCCAATTGATTTCTTAACGAGCGGGGGCAATCACTTTTTAAGGATATTTGGCGTAATTTATTGGGTTTGTAGGCCGACGCCGATGGTCACAGCACATAAACAGGCCGCCTTAATGTCCTCAGCGCCAAGGATTTTGCTGGTTGACGACGACCCGATCATGCTTGAGCTCGCGCATGAAAGACTTCGTGCGGCGGACTATGATGTGACGTTGGCGGAAAATGGGGCCGATGCGCTGGAGACGCTTAAGCGCGACGGGGCTGATCTCGTTATTTCCGATCTTGAAATGCCGATTATGGATGGGTTCGAACTGACGGAGACTATTCGAGCCGACAGGACCATCGCCCAAATCCCGGTCATTGTTATTACGGCAAACGATCATGCCGGTGCCGTCGACCGCGCTTTTGCCGCTGGCGCGACGTCATTCCTGGCAAAGCCGATTAACTGGACGCTGTTTAATCAGGCCATAAGGTTTGTCTTGCGGTCGAGCAATGATCAGCAGGCGTTGCGTTACGCACGCGATCAGGCGGAGGCAGGCGCAAGATTTAAGGACGATCTCCTGTCTATGATGAGCCACGAGCTAAGAACGCCGCTCAACGCCATTATCGGTTTCGGTCAGTTGCTGGGCGAACGCTTCGCTCAGCAGAATGATAATACTCACAAAGAATATGCAGACTATATCATCGATAGTGGCAAGCGGCTCCTCAATACGATATCGGACATGCTGCTGGCGTCTGACGCCCGTTCGGGCCCGATAGCGATTGCCGAAGCGGATACGACGGTTGGGGACATCATCGCTACGGCAAGGTCGCTTTCAACAGATATTGCCGTTGGCGCAGACGCGGATATCACCGAAACAATTCAGGACCCAGATCTTGAAATCAACTGCGACCGGCTCTTGATGGCGCGCGCGATTTCAAAGCTCATCGAAAACGCGGTAAAATTCTCGCAGCGCGGCGTTAAAATCACTATCGGCGCTGCGCTCACGAAAAAAGGCGATCTCGCCCTTCTCGTTAAGGACAATGGACCGGGGATCCCGCAAGACAAACTGAAGCGCCTTTCAGCGCCATTCGTTCAGTCGGATATGTCATTGAAACGGTCGGAAGAGGGGCTGGGCCTTGGTTTGCCGCTTGCAGGCGTAATTGCGAGCGCACATGGCGCGCAGTTGAGGGTCGATTCCACGGAAGGGGCGGGCGCCCGGGCTGTGATTTTGTTGCCATCAGAACGGGTGCGCTCTCAGGCGTCACGCGGGTCCAGAAACGCCGCATAGAGCGTACCCTTGTCAGGCGTCGGCAATATTCTAGGAAATAAGGGCGTTTGTTAACTGTAATTAGGTTATTATTGCCTAGTTTTCAGACGGTTGCGGCTATCATGATGTGTGAAACCTGATGCGGGGACCGCGAAATACAGGAGTTCACGCGCTGGCGACGCGTTCATTACAATTTAACCGTTTTGCTTAACCCTCCCGGCCTGTCGCCACCCGGGTGACGCCGATGTTGTTGCTATTTTGTAACGGTTGCTCATCGCTTTTGCGCGTAGGCGCCCTGCACGCTGGACGGAAGTCCACAGGCGCGCAAAAGTTAGAATTCGGCCTACGAAATAAATGCCGACACAGACAGGCCCCACAGGGAGGGGCGAACAGAGGGTCAAAAAATGAAATTCAGGAATTCTGTTAAATCGCTTTCACGGTTTTTGATGGCCGGTGCAGCGGCTTCAGCCGTTACTGCGGGCACAGCGGCGGCTCAAGACGACACCATTATCGTGACGGCGACAAAGCGGCCGCAAACGCTTCAGGAAGTGCCAATCGCGGTCAGCGTGATCGATGCCGACGTTATTGATAAAGCAAACATCCGGGACCTGCTTGATCTTCAGACAGTTGTTCCCTCGCTTCGGATCACACAGCTGCAGAATGCGTCCCAAACCAATTTCACCATTCGCGGTTTCGGCAATGGCGCCAACAACCCGGGCATTGAAAGTTCGGTCGGCGTTTTCATCGATGGCGTTTATCGGTCCCGTTCAGCGGCGGCGATCCTCGATCTGCCAACTTTGGAACGCGTTGAAGTTCTGCGTGGTCCGCAATCAACGCTTTTTGGTAAAAACGTGTCGGCCGGCGCCATCAGCATCGTGACGAAGTCGCCTGAATTTGAATGGGGCGGCAGCGTCGAAGCGACCTATGGCAATTACGATCAGGTCAACTTTAAAGGTTCGCTTACCGGTCCGCTTAGCGAGACGCTGGCCTTCCGGATTTCAGGCAGCACCAACAACCGTGACGGTTACTATACCAACATCGTCGATGGCAGCGACCAGAATGAACGCGACCGCTGGGCGGTTCGCGGCCAGCTCCTTTGGGAGCCGTCCGACGCCGTGTCGTTCCGCTTGATTGGCGATTACAACAAAATCGACGAAAACTGCTGTGGCGCGATTCAGGTCGTGAATGGTCCGGCGACACAATTGATTGGCGCTCCTGTGCCCTTTGGCTTAGGGGAGGAGATTAGCCCTGCCGGGGATCCTTTCGCTCGCCAGGTGGCGTTGGATACCGACACATTTAACAGGCTTGAAGGCGGCGGCGTTTCGCTGCAGGGCGATTGGGATCTTGGTTCTGCCGTACTAACGTCCATTACGTCCTATCGTGAACAGACTGATGACACCGATACGGATGTTGATTTCAGCGGCGCGGATCTGGCGAAAAATCCGCAGGATCGAAACTACGAAACTTTCACGCAGGAAATTCGTCTGGCGTCGACCGGCGACAATCGCTTCGACTGGCTAATCGGCGGCTATTATTTTAATGAAGACGTCGCTTTCCAGCGCGACGTTGTCTTCGGTACAGAGATACGCCAGTTCGTCGATCTGCAACTGGCGGGCTTTGGCACGGACCTCGCAACCGTGGAAGGCGCCTCACAACTAGCGCAAGCCTTAACGACCGGTCCGGGAGCTCTCTTTCCAGAATTTCTTCCGATGAGCGGCGCGGCGGGCGCTCTGGTTTCTGGTTCCTCTTTTTCGTCAGGTACGGGCGTCTTTGGCACGTATACGATGGATGATGAATCCTTCTCAATATTCGGCCAGTTTGACTATGACATATCAGACCGTCTGACGTTGTCCGGCGGCATCGCTTATCTCGACGACAGCAAGCGGGCGACGGGCGACAGCAATCTGACGGATTTGTTTTCCGACTTTGACCTTTCGGAATTTGGGTCCACTGGCGGATCGTTCGTGGCTGCGAGCATCTTGGGTGGTTTGATCCCCGGAGCTTTTGGCGGGCCGATGGTTTTCGACCCAGCGAATCCTATACCCTACTTCACTGCGGTGGGAACATGGGCTGCCGTCGATCCGGCAACATTCAACCCGTCTCGGGCCGGCGCTGTAGCCGGTGCGCAAGGCGCCTTGGCCGGGGACCCGACATTGAATCCGCTCCTGCCGCTTACCGGTCTTGGCGTAGTCCAGTTCTTTGCCCCGCAGGTGAACTTTCCAAATGCGGCGGATCCGCTCGATAATGGAAGATTGGACGGCGACAAAGTTACGTATACGGCGCGTCTTGCTTATGACGTTACGGACAATTTGAATGCGTACTTTACGTATTCAACCGGTTGGAAAGCAGGCGCCTTTAACCTGTCATCCGATTCGCGGGCGCCGGATCCGTTGACCGGATTTGGCAGAACGGCGCAACCGGAAGACGTTGAGCTGTTCGAAATTGGCATCAAAGCCAATTTCAACGGCGGCTTTATCAATATCGCGTTGTTTGACCAAACCATTGAAGGCTTCCAGTCAAACGTCTTTAACGGCGTCGGTTTTGATCTCGCCAATGCTGGTAAGCAGTCAAGTCGCGGTTTCGAGATTGATTCGGCTTTCTCGCCCTGGAATCCGCTGAACCTTACGTTTGGTTTGACCTACCTAGATCCTGAATTCGACTCCTTCACCATGGCCGGTTGTACGCCGTTCGATGTTGTTAATTGCGGCGCTGGCGAACAATTCCGCGATCTTTCGGGAACGCGGGTTCCAGGTATTCACGAAATCAGCCTGTCGACCTCGGCGACCTATACGCACGACTTTAATGACTCGCTAAGCGGGTTTGCGCGGATTGAGTATCTGTATGAATCCGACGTACCGCTGATCGAAAATATTCCGGACAGCATTACGCGTGAAGTCAATCTCGTTAATGCGAGTGCTGGTCTTCAAACGGAAAGTGGCTTTGAAATCATCGGCTGGGTGCGCAACCTGACCGACGATGAGTACTTCCTGCAGGGCTTCCCGACGGTCGTGCAGACAGGCAGTGTTTCTGCTTACACCAATGCGCCGCGCACTTATGGTGTGACGGTTCGTAAGAGCTTCTAACGCCGGACGCGTCAGAGGGGACTTGGGAAACGGGCGGTCTTTGGACCGCCCGTTTTCTTTTGTATTAACTTGCATCGGTAAGACCCTATGCAAGTTGTGATGTCCTCGCTTCGCTGCGGACGCGCAGTCGCGCTTGCCAAGCCGCAATGAGCAAAGCCCATTGCGGCTTGGTCTTGGGGAGGCCCATATCGTTAAAATTTGAACTATCTCTTTCATGCGATCTCAAAGGAGCTTGGTGTTCAGTTAAGCGGGAAAAAAATGGGACGAGGCGTGCGATGGGATTCGGTAGTAAAAAACCGGTTGCGCGGATTAGCGTGGACCGGCTGGCCGCCGTGACGGGCGGCGGCGGCGTTGAAATGGCGGAAGCGGCGGCGGCGGCAGCTCCGTCCCCGCCACGCCCCGTGATGCTTGAGCCAGATGTCTCGCGCATCCGAAAAAACATGGTTGATGAGGCGCCGGAGGAACGCAAACGGCGTCTCGCCGCCAAGACAGTCAATTTTTCGACAACTATCCTGGCGCGGATGGTTATCCTCGCCGCGGCCGGGTTTTACGCCTGGAACGAGTTTCAATTTTCCGGCCAGGTCCATCGCGGTGTTGCGATCGGCCTGTTTGCGATGACCGCTGATCTTGGGCGGGTGACGCTGAAAGTGATGACGCCGGGCTCGAAATAGGCAGGCGGGTACCGCGGCAGGGCTCAGCGCGGCCGTCTTAACGGCTCCGATGCAAATCCAGCCTAACATCACAATGATGCGCATTATCGAGCAAAACTCTGACCGGCTCATCCTACGCGAGCAGCCCTGGCTTCTGTCGGGATTGCTTGTGCTCTTCACTATCGCCGTCGCTTACGGCTTGGTGACATCATGGGCGGAGGAGGGGTGGGGCGTGCGCGGTGTCCTCCTCTTTTGGACTGTCATTCTGCCATTCGGCCTCCATTATTTTGTCCATTGGGTTCGCATTGACTTTGACCGCCTGACCGGCCGGATCGACATTCTCCGGCGGGGGCTTCTGTTCGAAAGCAGACGCTCCTGGCCACTTAAACGCCTTGCGCGGGCGCAGCTTCAGGAAATGCGCGATGAGGGCGTCACCACCCGCGTGGTCCTGGTTTTCGACCAGGCGATGCTCAGCGAGATGGATCCGGGCGAGCGCCAGCGTCTCGCTCGTCTCAAAGCCCGCGGTTTCCGCCAGGCGGCGCCCAACGAGGTCCCCCTTGCTGGTTATTTTTCAGGCGGGGCGGGCGGCAAATCCGTGGCCGGCGCGATCAATCGGTGGATTGGCGCGGCGAGCTGAGCGCCGCGCCGCTTTTTGTGAAGTTGCGTGACCGCCCCGGCCATTGGAATATCAAATTTCAGCCCCAAATCCCCCTTCATTGGCGGCAAGACTGATCTCCGCCGTCGGTAAGGAGAGAAACCATGGGCGCCGTAGAGATTGCTTTGATTGGCTTCATCGCTGTCAATTCTGTGCTGGGTGCGTCAAGCCTGTTCACGATCCGCCGCCGAGGTTGAGTTCGCCAGGCCGGCGCCAGCTGCAATGAGCGGTGAAAGTTCATCACCACTCATCAAGGCGCTAGAGTCTTTTTCTATTTTACGGGTAGATTGGTTTGCCGTTGCCTGCGGCCCAATATTTGAGTGGCGCCATATGCTCGGCGCCCCACAAGCTATCCAGACGACTCATTTTCCGTTTTTGAAAGAGGCGTCCCTTCGCTCGGGCAATATCTGTTTATGTAAACCGCTAGTCTACGGCCTCGGCGCCATTGCGACAAGACGTGCGTTTGATGCGGCAAAATCCTCCCTTGCCGCAGCTTGTCGCGCAACGCAACCAATACACCGCATCGCAATTGAGAAGCGAACGGGTGAATGGTACGGTTTTTTGTAGCTAATCTGTATACGAAGTCTTTCGCACAGCATCGCTTGCGAACCGGGAGCCGTGTGCATAAATTCTAGGAGAGCCCCCCATGAAAATACCAGTTATCACATTGATCGCCGCATTAATGGCGGCAAGTTCAGCTTCAGCAATTGAATACAATGACCTTACAGACTCTGTGGACGTAGCCGCTTTTGAAGGCGCTGACGCTGAGTGGAAGCGCAAAACCGCCAACCGTATCGAGGAATGCGGCGCCTATGGCAATGATGGAAATCGCCGCGTCGATGTACTTGTGAGCCGATATCGTGCGCTCGCCGACGCCGTTTCCGCCGACGATAGCGGCGCCGCGACCGGCGCGGCGCAAAGCCTGTCAAAAGCGATAAACGCCAATAGCCGGTTTGAAGCTTGTTGGAAAAAGATCGCCCGTAAAGAAGGCATTTCATCGGGCTTTACGCGCATGATTATGAAGGGCTGAGCCTTTAGGGAAAGAGGCGCGCGGCGCTTGCTTGCGGCGCGTGCTTCTTCTCCAAGCTGAACCAATGTTCGTTGCGTAACCAACCAGCCGCCATCTCCCGGGATGGCGGCTGGCGCTGTCTTAGCAACCTTCCTCTCCACGATAGGCGGGTTGGCATATCCACTTGCGAGTCCCCCTTGCCAGATGGTCAATAGCGGCAAGAGGCGTTCCAGCGCCATGCCGTCCGGGCAGCGCGTCGTGAGTATGGGTCGCCGCCGGTAATTGATCAGGGTCAACGCTGCGGGCGCGGCTGCGGGGCATGATGCGCTCCCGGCTCCGCCTGATTGATCCAGCATTAAGGAGGCCCCGCAATGACCGGTCCCATGAGCCCCGACACGAAAAAATCCTTTCTTTCCATTCTTGACGGTGCGCCAGACCTCACCGTCGCCACGAACCGCGCGGACGGTTTCCCGCAAGCGACGGTTGTCAGTTTCGTTCATGATGACGGCGTCATCTATTTCGGCTGCGACGCCGGCAGTCAAAAGGCGCAGAACATTGCGGACGATGAGCGCGTATCGGTGACGGTGACGCCGCCCTTTGACGACTGGAATAATATCCGCGGGATTTCCATGGGCGCGCGTGCAAAGCGCGTCACCGATGAGAAAGAGCGCTTTCACGTCATGGAGCTGATGCTGAAGCGGTTCCCGCAAGTTATCGATTTCGTCAAAACCGGCGAGATGGATGACACCGCCGTTTTCCGGATTGAGCCGGAAGTCGTCTCCATCCTCGACTACGCCAAGGGCTTCGGCCATTCGGAGCTGCACGCGGCGCCCGACAAGGCCGCTTGAAGAGGGGCGGCTTGAAGAGGGGCGGCCTGAAAAGGGCTCGCTTGACGGCGGCTCATTTGTGCGGCGCCACATAGCGCGGCAAAACTCATTGATATACAAATGATTATCCATGCGCCGCCTTTGCGTTCGCGTGCGCTCGCAATCTTGCCTCATTCCGGCTTACACTGGCCGCCTTCAATTGGAAGGAGGGAGACCAATGAATCCATCGAAATTCGCAGTATTCGCGGTAGCGCTCGTCGCCTCTTTGGCGGTGGCGACGGGCGGCGCC
>Ga0209633_10004552_pt1 | contig 12425 bp, 9 predicted proteins | sample Cruoilmetagenom1_FD_187290 | JGI IMG/M metagenome (GOLD analysis project Ga0209633, IMG submission 187290) | Oil polluted marine microbial communities from Coal Oil Point, Santa Barbara, California, USA - Sample 1 (SPAdes) (version 2) | ecosystem: Environmental > Aquatic > Marine > Oil seeps ... | reverse complement strand
TTTAAACTTTACAATTACAATCTTTTGTTTCACTCCTCTCCTTTCTCCCCTATCTTAATCTCCAATAATTATGGAGTTATTTTATATGGTCAAACATCAATATGATATTTAACTTTTCTCGATAATGAGAATTAATTTAAAATATTTTTTAAGGACTTTATAGCAATTTTCCCTTTTAATAGTAAGGAGAGAAGTTATTTTGATTTAAACTTTACAATTACAATCTTTTGTTTCTCTTCTCTCCTTTCTCCCCTGTCTTTATCTCCACAGTACGGAGTTATATTATTTGATTAAATACCAATATGACATTTAACTTTCTCAATAATGAGAATTAATTTTATTCTTTTATAGGAATTTATAGCAATTTTTCCCTTTAAAAATAGTAAGGAGAGAAGTTATTTGTTGCAATACCATCTCAAAGACAATATAGCGTTTCTCTTCTCTCCTTTCTCCCCTGCTTTAATCTCCATATATATAATGGAGTATATTCTACTTAACAATAATTAATTACTGTTAGGTTATTTTCTACTTTAGAGAAAGTATATTTTCAAAATGTCAATTCGGAATTTTATAGCAATTTTTTCCTTTTCAATTTTAAAGAAAGAGAGAAGTAATTTGTTTTTATCTAGGATAATCAAAATCTTCTTCTCTCCTTTCCCCCCTTTTTTATATCTTTAATTAATAAAGATTAATTTTTCTTAACTGTAAATATCTCTTTCATAATTACACTACAAATATATGCGCAATCAGCGTTATACACAATAGAGGAATTTAGTATTTTTAAATATACCTGAAAACCGTTAGAAAAATAGAACCATAAAAAATGGCTGTTTAATTGAATTAAACAGCCATCACACACTATAACTAAGTTATAAGAATTATCGTAATCGATCAACAGATTTTACGAGCCTTTCATCCTTTTGTATAGCCCTATTGGCAAGCACCAATAAAACAATAACCAATTCAGGTATAAAAAGCCCAATACCTTTCTCAGAAATTTGACTTTCTCCAGGTAAGCTTAGTAAATGATATACAATAACCCCTAATAAATAGAAGTTGACAACAATATTCAATCTATTGATTACAATTTGTCTTTTTCGGTCTTTAAAATTAAATATAGATATTAATGATAGTATTGCAGATAAAACAAATACTATTAATAAAGAAGATAGTTTCCAATCTATTTCTTGAAATAAATCTAATAAAAAAAACTCTTTACCTGCATTATCTTTCCAAAAGGAAACTACAAAGGCAATTCCTCCAGATAATATTGCACTCAATAATAAATATAATGTTTGTATTCTTTGTAGCATATTTTCTTATTCGATGGCAAAAATACATTAATCTTTTTAAGAAATAAACATATTATATTAAATATATTTTGTATTATTGTCACATCAAATCGAAATAAAAATTGTAAAGCACTTCTTTTACAATACCCAAATATAATTACAAAACATATTCATTTAATAACTAAACATTTCTTATTTAATAGAAATTAAACACTTAATCCACATATATTTATGATGTTTGAAATAGAAGAACTAAAAGAAAAAAAACTTCTAGAGCTACAAGAAATTGCTCAAAAAATTGACGTTCCAAAGTTTCGTCAACTAAAAAAACTAGACTTGGTTTATCAAATTCTCGATTTACAGGCTGCCAATCCTAAACAAGTTACAGAAATTACTTCGGCGACAAGCAAGCCTAAACGCAAAAGAATTATAAAATCTGATACACCTCAAGGAGATCTTTTTAAAAAAGAAATTGGCCCCGTTGCTAAAAAAGAACAACCAATTCAAGCTAAACAAACCGAGGAAAAACCTGAAATAAAAAACAGGTCTCAACAGAAAAAACCACAACAAAATAAGGTGCAACAAAAATCTCCTGAAGGAAAACCTCCAGCTAAATCACCTATAAAACATAGTGAAAAGTTTGAAAAAAAACAAGCGCATGACAATTCTAAGGTTAAAAATGTAAATTCTAAAACTGATAATTCAGATAAAAAAGAACAGGTTCATCCAAAACCTCAAAAACCTAACCATCAAAAGGATCAAAAATTTCAAAAACCAAGAAATAATGATTTTAAAAAACAAGGTAAATATCGTGATCCTGATTTTGAATTTGACGGCATCATTGAAAGTGAAGGTGTATTAGAAATTATGCCTGATGGTTATGGGTTTTTAAGGTCATCAGACTATAATTATCTTTCATCACCTGATGACATTTATGTATCTCAATCGCAAATTAAACTTTTTGGTTTAAAAACTGGTGACACAGTTAAAGGTAAAGTTAGACCACCAAAAGAAGGAGAAAAATATTTTCCTTTAATTAGAGTTTCATTGATTAACGGTTTAAATCCAAGTATTGTAAGAGATCGTGTTTCATTTGAGCATCTTACACCTTTATTTCCTACTGAAAAATATAATATTGCCGATAAAAACCCATCTGTTTCTACAAGAATTATTGACTTATTTTCGCCAATAGGAAAAGGTCAAAGAGGTATGATTGTTGCGCAACCAAAAACAGGTAAAACTATTTTACTTAAAGATATTGCCAATTCAATTGCAGCAAATCATCCTGAAGTTTATCAAATTATATTATTAATTGATGAACGACCTGAAGAAGTTACAGATATGCAAAGAAATGTTAAAGGAGAAGTTATTGCTTCTACCTTTGATGAATCTGCTGAAAAGCATGTAAGAGTAGCAAATATTGTTTTAGAAAAAGCGAAAAGACTGGTTGAATGTGGTCATGATGTTGTTATTTTATTAGATTCGATTACCCGTTTGGCAAGAGCTTACAATACTGTTGCACCAGCATCAGGTAAAATTTTATCAGGTGGTATTGATGCTAATGCATTACATAAACCTAAAAGATTTTTTGGAGCTGCGCGTAATATTGAAAACGGAGGATCTCTTTCTATAATAGCTACTGCTTTGACAGATACAGGCTCTAAAATGGATGAAGTTATTTTTGAAGAATTTAAAGGTACTGGTAATATGGAACTCCAATTAGATAGAAATATATCTAACAGAAGAATTTACCCAGCTATTGATTTGGTAAAATCAAGTACGCGTCGTGATGACTTATTACTTAATGATAATGCTAGACAACGCATGTGGGTTTTCCGTAAGTATCTGGCTGACATGAACCCAATAGAAGCAATGGAATTTGTTAGTGAAAAAATTAAATACACAAAAAACAATGATGAATTTTTAATGTCAATGAATAGCTAATTAAATTTTCATCACCTTATATTACTGGAAGTCAGATGTCAAAAAACGTCTGGCTTTTTTTATTAAAAAACACTTGTTTATATCATGAATTATATTGTATATTTGCAGCCGATATCGCGGGATAGAGCAGTAGGTAGCTCGTTGGGCTCATAACCCAAAGGTCGCTGGTTCGAGTCCAGCTCCCGCTACTAAATTGCAAAAGGCTTTCAGGAAACTGAGAGCCTTTTTATTTATCTCATAAAACATACCTAAAACATTTCATCATATTCTAGCTAAATTAATTAACAATTTAATAGCACGCTATAAGGAATAAAAAAAGCAGCTACATTTCTGTAACTGCTTATAATTTAAGCTCCTCCTCAAGGACTCGAACCTTGGACCCTCTGATTAACAGTCAGATGCTCTAACCAACTGAGCTAAGGAGGAATTTATTTTTTTAATATTTCTCTATCAATTTTCTTGATATTTCTGGGTGTTTTTTAAGATTACAAATATACTTTTTACTTTTCATATTCTTGATATGCTTTTCAATCTTAATTGCTTGAACTTTACTCTCACATTCAATCATAAAAAACAAAACCCAATCTTGTGTTTTTGATGTAAAAGAAGTTTTATAAAAACCTGTTTTATGTTCTTCAAATCTTTTTTCAAAATCAGAAGTTTCTCCTATATTAAATTTATCTAATTCAACTGAATGAATTATATAAACACAATTTTTCATAATTTTAAAGAACCTTTTCAAACTCTAACCTCCAGATAGCTATCGGGATGAGCTAAGGAGGAATTTATTTTCCGTTTTCGGTGTGCAAATATAATCGTTTTTAATATTCTTGCAAACGTTTTTCAAAATATTTTTTAGTTTTTTTTTGGCTTCACTATTTTACTTTTGACGCTATATGCATTTTACTCATTTAAGCAGGTAATATCAAGCAACTTAGGAAGATATTCTTCTTTTTCGTAAAAAATAATCTAAAAATAAAAGCGAACTTAATGCAAATATACTTAGCGCAAATAATGGTGAGGTCAATAGACTTGGTAATTCAAATGAGAATAAACTTTCAAGTTTTTGTATATTTTTAAGAAGCAAATCTGACTGCAAAGAAACACTATCCATATAAACAATAATATAGATAGAAACAGATATTAAAATGGAAGCAATAGTAAACCAAGCTTTTTTACTTATTACTGGTTGATATGTAGCCGATTTTAAATCAGAATTAATTTTCGATAAAGTATTGGCCGTAAAATTTAACGATGGTTCTTGTAGTATATATTTTTGCATTAAAGAAGTTAATGCCTTTTCTTTTTCTATATTTAAAGTATGGATTTGCTGCATAACATTATTAGAAAAACCTAAAGAAGTTTTTTCAACTTTTAAGCCCTCTTTTATATATTTATCTATACTTTTATCTTGCTTCATATTAATTCTTTTACTTCTTCTTTCAACAACAAAGATAGTTCATTATACAGTTTTTTTCTAGCTCTAAAAATTTTTACTTTTACATTGCTTTTGGTTAAGCCTGTAATTTTTTCAATTTCTTCAACCGAGCTTTCATTTAAATAAAATAAGGTTATCAATAAAGCATCTATTTCAGATAAATTATCAATTGCAGCTGCAATATATTTCTTTTGTTCACCGTTTTTAATAGCTTCAATTTGTGGAAAATCAAAATCAGTAGTATGATTTTCAATTACAAAAGAATCTATATCAGTAGTTACAACTTTCTTTTTACGAATTTTTGAAATAGCATTTCTATAAATAATAGTATACAACCAAGTCGAAAATTTTGAGTTTCCTTTAAAAGTTTCTAATTTTTGATAAGCCTTCAAAAAACTGTCTTGTGTAACCTCTTCTGCATCTTCAGTATTCTTTACAATTTTAATAGCAATGGTGTATGCCATATTTTTATACTTATCAATTAAATAAGTAAAGGCATTAGTATCCCCTTGTAAAACTTCATCTATATAGATTTGATCAGAAATTATATCCATTATTGATATCAGACGCTTAAAATTAAAATCTGGTTACAATTTATAACAACATTTTTTATTTATCAATTTTTCACAAAAAAGTGTAACCATAATTATCTATTTATCGTCATAAATACCAAACAAATAAAACAACTTAAATTTTAAAAATTATGAACCCAGCACCAATTCTAATCCCATTATTCGTATTCTCTTCAATATTTGGAATATTTTATGTGTGGATAAGTACAAGAAACAAAGAACGCATGTCACTGATAGAAAAAGGAGCTGATGCATCGCTTTTTGCAACTAAAAGAAGAAATTTTCCAAGCTTTACAAATCTCACATTAAAAATAGGTATGCTAGCTGTAGGTATTGGAACGGGTATTTTAGTAGGGTCACTTTTATCTAGCTATACTGTTTTAGATGAAGAAGTTGCCTTTCCTTCAATGATATTTTTATTTGGAGGACTGTTTTTAGTAGGTAATGCTTTTATTGAAAAAAAGAACAAAACCGAAGAAGACTAATAAAAATTAAAACAAATCTTAAAAAAAGGTCGTTAAAACAATACTTTAGCGACCTTTTTTTAGTTATCCTATTATATGTAATTCTGTAAAATCTTTTGAAATAATTATGGTATTATCTCCATTTACCTTCACATCTTCAAAAGCAATCTCTTCATTGTCAATTTGAATTTTTGATACATTAAATGGTAAGCCATGTAATTTCATTTTAAAAGTTTTATAGCTTGTGATATACTTACCAGATTTATGTTGCTGTATGATTAATTCATCTGATTTTCCTACCAAATTAAAATTGCGTAAACTATACCTTCCTTTTTTATAGTCGTAACCATCATTTGCATCTTCGTATAACTCACTTTTTTCTCTCCCTTTTTTATAATAAACATCTAATGTTAGTTCATCAATTTGCTTTTCACCTACGTATTGTTGAATTGGATATTTAGGTATAATTGCGCCTTCTTTAATAAAAATTGGTAAGCTATCAATATCAGCATCCACCCAAGTTTCTTTACCTCCTTCTATAAGCTTATCATCCCAAAAATTAAACCACTTTCCTTTCGGAATATACATTCTTCTTCCTTTAGCATTAGGTTCAATAATTGGACATATTAGAATTTTCTCACCAAAAATAAATTCATCCGTTCTATTGTGTGTTTGATTATCATCTTGATCAAATAAAACTAGTGATTTTAAAATCGGAATTCCTTCATTGATATATCTCCAAAAAGCGGTATATAAATAAGGAAGTAATTGATAACGAATTTCGATAAATTTTTTAACAATACTAAGTACTTCTTCGTCAAAAGACCATGGTTCTTGTTCGCCATGATCGCCAGAAGAATGTACTCTACAAAAAGGGTGAAAAACCCCCAATTGAATCCATCTGGTATATAATTCGCCCGTAGGCTGTTCTGCAAAACCACCAATGTCTGATCCTGCAAAGGAAAACCCAGATAAGCTCATTCGTTGTGCTTGAATATTAGCAATCCATAAATGTTCCCAAGTGGCAATATTATCACCTGTCCAAGTTGAAGTGTATCTTTGTGTTCCAGAATAAGCAGATCTTGTAATCACAAATGGCCGTTTAGGGTATGCAAATGTCTTTAAGCCTTCATAAGTTGCTTTTGCCATTTGCATGCCATAAATATTATGTGCTTTTCTATGGCTGCAAGGGTTACCATCATAATCATGGCGAACATCATCAGGAAAAGTTTTATTTGGCACTTCCATTACTGCAGGCTCATTCATATCATTCCAAACTCCTTTTACTCCTATTTCATTAATCAATTCTTTAAATAAACTTGACCACCATTTTCTTACTTTAGGATTTGTAAAATCTGGAAAATAACATTCTCCAGGCCAAACTTTCCCTTTCATATAAGGGCCGTCGGCTCTTTTACAGAAATAATCATTTTTTATACCTTCTTGATAAACACTATAGTTTTCATCAATTTTAATTCCTGGGTCAATTATCACAACCGTTTTAAAACCATCGTCCGATAATTCTTTAACCATTTTTTTAGGGTTAGGAAAATATTCTTTACTCCAAGTAAAGCACCTAAACCCTTCCATATAATCAATGTCTAAATAAATAGCATCACACGGAATTTCAAGTTCTCTAAATTTATTAGCTACTTCTTTTACTTTTGATTCGGGATAATAACTCCATTTACATTGATGGTACCCTAATGCCCATAATGGGGGTAAATCTGGGGTTCCCGTTAAATCGGAATAACTTGCAACTACGTCTTTCATTTTTGGACCGTAAATAAAATAGTAATTCATTTCACCACCTTGCGCCCAAAAACTTGAAACATGGCGACGCTCAGAACAAAAATCAAAGAAAGATCGAAAAGTATTATCAAAAAATATTCCATAAGATTTTTTATGGTGTAAGCCAATATAAAATGGAATAGTTTTATAAATTGGATCGGTATTTTTGCCAAAAGCATAAGAATCTGTAGCCCAATTCTCAAATCGTTTTCCTCTAAGGTTTGCATGTACAGGCTTATCGCCTAAGCCATAGTAACTTTCTCCGTCTTGGGCTACTTTACTCATTTTAACAATATCACCTCCATATTGATAACTCTCTTCCCAGTGAAAACCTAGCTCGTCTTCACTTATTAGTGTTTTATCTTTAGCATCATAAATTGCCACACGCAAATCTAATTTATGGATATGGCATATTAATTTGGAAGTAGTAATGATGTAGTGTTGAGCATTCTCATCAGTACTTAAAAAATTAAAACCTCTACTTGCATTCTTATCAATTGCATAAGAAAAATCTTCATCTAAATTCGTTTTTGTTGCATATCGAAAACGTAAGATGCTATCTCTTAGTATGGTTAATTGAAGTACTACATTGTTTTCAGTAGTAAAGTACAATGTATCTACCTCTTTATTACAAGATATTACCTTTGATGGAAATAAATTCCCTTTCTTTTCTAACTCGGTATTAATAATCATATTATTTTGTTAAATAAAAATGCGAAATTACTAAATATCCACTGTTTCACAGGAGTTTTATTTAATAAAAAAACACATCCTTTTTTGTGAATTTATTAAAATTGAGGTGTAATATTGTATTTTACTTATTCTCTTATTTTATTTGAAAAGCAATAATCCCAAGAGGTGGTAAAGTTATTGCAGCAGAAAACGGCTTGTTATCTCTAGATGTTTTTTCTATTTTTATCTTTGCAGAATTACTTATTCCACTACCAAAATACTTTTTATAATCACTATTTAGTACTTGTTTCAAACTCCCCTTTCTAGGTAACCCAATGCGATAATTTTTTCTAAGTTCTGATGTGAAATTACATACAACAATAATATCGTTAATCGCATCATGCCCTTTACGAATAAAAGCAATTACAGAGTTTTCATTATCCGAATAGTTTATCCATTCAAAACCATCAATACCAAAAGCTTTTTCATACAATGCTGGCGTATTTTTGTAAAGTAAATTCAAGTCTTTAACAAACATTTGCATCCCTTTATGGGGTTTATATTGTAATAAATGCCAATCTAAGCTTTGAGAAAAATTCCACTCTTCCGATTGTCCAAATTCACCACCCATAAAAAGTAATTTAGTACCAGGGTGTGTAAACATAAACCCGTAAAGTAGTCTTAAATTTGCAAATTTTTGCCATTCATCACCAGGCATTCTATTTAATAATGATTTTTTTCCATAAACAACCTCATCATGAGATAAGGGTAGCATAAAATTCTCAGTAAAAGCATAAGCCAAACTAAAAGTTATCTCATTTTGATGGTGTTTTCTATAAATAGGATCTTTTGAAAAATAATCAAGTGTGTCATGCATCCAACCCATCATCCACTTCATACCAAAACCTAAACCACCCATACTAACTGGTTTTGTAACCATCGGAAAAGCTGTTGATTCTTCTGCAATAGTTTGTACACCATTAAATGTTTTATAAACTGCTTCATTCATCTCTTTTAAAAATGAAACGGCTTCTAAATTCTCTCTTCCACCAAACTCGTTTGGCTCCCATTCACCTTCTTCTCTCGAATAATCTAAATACACCATAGAGGCTACTGCATCTACACGCAAACCATCGGCATGAAATTTATCAAACCAAAAAAAAGCATTTGATATTAAAAACGACCTTACTTCATTTCTACCATAATTAAAAATCAAACTTTTCCAATCTTGATGATATCCCTTTCGAGGATCTGGATGTTCATACAAATGACTCCCATCAAAATACCCCAAACCATGATCATCTGAAGGAAAATGAGATGGTACCCAATCTAAAATTACGCCAATATCATTTTGGTGTAATTTATCAATCAAATATTTGAAATCTTGTGGATTCCCAAAACGAGATGTAGGAGCGAAATACCCAACCAATTGATATCCCCATGAAGGATCGTAAGGATACTCCATTATTGGCATAAACTCTACATGTGTAAAATTCATTTTTTTAAGATATTCGACTAAAGTTTTAGCTAATTGCCTATAGGTTAAAAATTTATTTCCATCTTCTGCATTTCTCATCCATGACCCTAAATGAACTTCATAAACAGCATAAGGTTTATCCAATCCATTTTTATCTTTTCTGTAGGTCAACCAACTCTTATCTTTCCATTGATAAGCATCTGTAGCAGTAATTATCGAAGCCGTATTTGGTGGGTTTTCACAAGAAAAAGCATAAGGATCTGATTTTTCAGTTTCAATATTATTATTAGATTTAATTTTAAATTTATATCGCATTCCAACTTCTACATCTGGAATAAAACCTTCCCAAATTCCAGATGCATCCCAACGAACATTAAGCTTGTGCTGTTTCTCATTCCAAAAATTAAAATCGCCAATTACTGAAACTGATTTAGCTGATGGGGCCCAAACAGAAAAATAAACACCTGACCTACCTTCTACATTTATGGCGTGAGCACCAAATTTTTCGTAAAGTCGAAAATGTTTTCCTGCCTTAAAAAGGTCTATATCAAATTCGGTAAATAATGAATGAACAATAACATTTGCCATAGAACTTTTTTTATTTTATAATATTAAATCACAAATCCTTTAGGAATAACAGCACCTTTTTTTATCACAACAATTCCATCTCTCACAACATATGTGTCCGTTTCAACATCTTTTAAATGACCACCTCCATTAATTCTTACATCATCACCAATACGACAATTTTTATCAATAATTGCATTTTTAATAAAGCACCTTTCTCCAACACCCATTAAAACTTTAATTTTATTTTCATCAATTTCTTCTAATGATTCATAAAAATCATTACCCATCATATAGGTATTTATTACTGTTGATTCATTACCAATTCTTGATCGAATTCCAATCACAGATCGTTCAATTTTAGCTGCCTGAATTATACAACCTTCTGCAATTATTGTTTTATTTAAAGTGGTGCCTGAAACTTTAGAAGTAGGTAACATCCTTGCTCTTGTATAAACTCTTTTATTCTTATCGTAAAGATCAAATTTTGGAATATCATCTGTCAAACCAATATTAGCCTCAAAAAAGGAATCAATATTTCCTATATCTGTCCAATAACCTTCGTAAGGGTAACTCAATACTTTGTGATTATCAATAGACTGGGGTATAATTTCTTTACCAAAATCAACGGTATCTGGGTTTTCTAATAAATCAAATAGTAGTTTTTTATTAAAAATATAAATTCCCATAGAAGCCAAATACTCTCTGCCTTCAGATTTCATTTCATCACTTACTTCAGAAGTCCAATCTGGCAATAATTTCTTTTCTGGTTTTTCAATAAATGAATTTATAAAACTTTTTTCGTCAGTTTTTAAAATCCCAAATCCTGGTGCATCTTTATCATTTACAGGTAAAGTGGCAATGGTAATTTCTGCTTTTTTTGAGATGTGTTCATTTAACATCAAATTAAAATCCATTTGATATAATTGATCTCCTGAAAGAATCAATGCATATTCAAAATCATGTCTTTTCAAGTGGTGTAAACTTTGTCTTACAGCATCGGCAGTACCTTGAAACCAACCCTCATTATGAGGCGTTTGTTCTGCTGCTAACACATCAACAAATGCTTTGCTAAAAAAACTAAAATGGTATGTGTTTTTAATATGTCGATTTAATGAAGCTGAATTAAATTGCGTCAAAACATACATACGTTTGATGTTTGAATTTATACAATTTGAAATTGGTATATCAACCAATCTATACTTTCCAGCTATTGGCACCGCTGGTTTTGATCTACTTTCTGTTAATGGATAAAGCCTTGAGCCTTGGCCACCTCCTAAAATAATAGCTAAAACATTTTTTTCGAACATAAGTTAGTTGATTAAAGATTTGTATAAAGATAAATATTCTTTTGCTGATTTATCCCATGAGTGGTCTATTTTCATGCAATTTTTTCTATTTTTTTTAAATTCACTTTGCTTATCATAAAACGCAACTGCCCTACCAATTGAATAAACAATATCCTCTGTAGATACTTGGTTGTGACAAATACCAAAACCTCCCTCATCACCGATATCAATAACGGTGTCTTTCAAACCTCCTATTCTTCTTACAATAGGAATTGTTCCATACCGGAGCGCATACATCTGATTTAACCCACAAGGCTCAACTCTTGATGGCATCAATAAAAAATCTGAAGCCGCATAAATTTGGTGCGCCAATACTTCATTATAACCTATATAAACATTATAATTATTATGAAATGTTGTGGTTAGAGTTTTTAATTGATTTTCCGTTTCCGGATTTCCACTACCCAAAACCAAAATACTAATATCATGCTTTAATAAAGTTTTATAAAAAACTTCAGGAAATAAATCAGCTCCTTTTTCATAAACCAATCGACCAATAAAAGAGAAAAGTGGTTTATCTGGATTTAAATTAAATTGTTTACATAATAACTTTTTATTGCTATTTTTTCCTGATTGTACATTTGTTATGGCATAATTTTTTTCAAGCATATAATCCGTTTCTGGATCCCAAACATTCGTATCAACTCCATTTAAAATACCTATTGATTTTTGATGTTCAGCTGCCAATAAATTTTCCAATCCATTTGCCTGTTGAGATAACTCTTCTAGATAACTCGGGGAAACAGTTGTAATTTTCCAAGCACATTTAATTGATGCTGCTAAAGGGTTTATCCTATCATCCCAATCTAAAAGTCCAATTTTAGACTTATCAAATGTTGGGATATAATCCAATTTATCA
>Ga0209633_10004551_pt1 | contig 12426 bp, 14 predicted proteins | sample Cruoilmetagenom1_FD_187290 | JGI IMG/M metagenome (GOLD analysis project Ga0209633, IMG submission 187290) | Oil polluted marine microbial communities from Coal Oil Point, Santa Barbara, California, USA - Sample 1 (SPAdes) (version 2) | ecosystem: Environmental > Aquatic > Marine > Oil seeps ... | reverse complement strand
ATGAATCTAATAGAGAAGTTTTGAAATCTAGAAAAATTATTATTCAATAATTATTTACCGAGTTTAAATTTATCTATTTTATTTTTTCTTTTCTGTAAAAAGAAATATATTTGCAGCCCAATAAAAAAGGCCTCGTGGCGCTCCCGATAGCTATCGGGATGAATAGCGTATCTGACCTACCACGCCGGCAGGCGGGTTACGACTCAGAAGGTGAAAGTCGAAAAATAAGGCCTCGTGGCGCAACTGAATAGCGCACTTGATTACGGCTCAAGAGGTTACAGGTTTGAATCCTGTCGAGGTCACTTAATGTAAATGCAACTATTTAACAACAAGATAGTTGCATTTTATTTTTTATATAAGTGTTATTAAATGTGGTACTATATTTTTTAGAATAATATAATACCATAATAACGGTATAAAGCTACGAATTTCAACGGTTTTATAGTATCTTTGTGATAAGATCTTTTAATTCAATTTTGGATCTTAGTTTTTGACCAAAACGTTAAAGAGAGCTGTAAAGCTCTCTTTTGTTTTTTATAATCGTTAATATAGTTTTTAGATTAAAACTGTCAGATATATGCCAAAATCAGTGATTAAACACTTAGTTGATCTAAATTATAAAGTCAATTATACCAACTCATTCAATTTAACAGATAAATATGGCGAATTCGCCATATTTAAATTTTCTTCTTCAAATTGTAATAACATAAGTTTTATATGAAGTCGGTTATAAAACTCATTCATGGATAAGCATTTCTGTAATTCAAACATTTTTTATTTTTTATTTAGTACCACCAGGTTTAAAAAGTAAACATTTTAAATAATGGAATTCTAATTGCGAGAATTCTCGCATTAAGAAAATAAACGATTAAGCAACGGTCAATAACCCAACTAAACAGTTAATTAAAACAACTAATGAAAATTTTTTGGCAAGATTGTATTACAATGCTGAAATAATTACTCTTTGAATAAAATCATTTGCATTAATAAATGAAATTTTTGATTTAAATTCATTTTCAGGTAGACTCGTACGTAATTTTCCAAAACATTCATTTGCAAATGAGTTAGTAACAACATTTACTTGATCAAAATCAAGCAATAATCTTTCATTTGATTCTAATTTATCCAAAATAGATAAACGAATCTTAGCACCCAAGTTTCTAGTCCCTAAACTTGAGCCTATTTCCCTAAACTTTATTGTGTGTGTCATTGATATTGTTGTTTCCAATTTACATAAATTAATTCAACGCAAAAGTATATATTTTATTTTAAAGTTGTAAAAGTAGTTTTTAAAGGTACAATTTTATTTAAACATATCCTCAAATAACTGCTCTTTATAATCAAAATGATTACTTGTAAACTTCTTATAATCGACATCAACATTTGTATTAACTCTTAAATAAACACAAGTACCTTGCCAAAAAGATACTGTATTTGTTTTGGTGTATTTTTCTGAAACATCTAGTTTTTTATTACCTGAAATCAAACTTAACCAACCTTTATTCATTTTTGTAAATGTAGATGTTGCATATAAACCATGTCCTTGTCCTAATCCATTTGTTACACCAGAATTAATACAGTTTTCTATAGAATCAATTTCGCTAAAATTATGTCGCTTATTTAATGACTTATGAATACCAATTCCATTATCAGCTACCATTATTCTTATAGCGTTCATTTTTTCAAAATATTGAGCCACTACCCAGCCAACTTTAACTTCAGAATGATTTAATACATTATCTAAAATTTCATTTAAGCAATAATCAAGACTGGCAAAAACATTATCGTTAATAAGACTATTTTCTTTTATTACCGTCAATATTGATTTTAGAACTTTGATTTGATTATTTTCATTATACTCTTGAATTTCAACAAATCTATTATTTTCAAGCCTCTTAAATTCTCCAGGGATTTGAATATTTAGATATTTAAAAAAATTAATCCTTGCTAAATAAGGTACAATACTACTTTTGGTATTATATCTTATTCTCCCTGAAACTTTAATTCCTAATTTATCTAAATGTTTAATTGCACATAATAATAAAATTGAATAATCAGGATACATAAAATCAATGTTTCTAAAATCTATAATTATTTTAGCATCTGGATTTTTATGATAGTACCCTATTAAATTATAACATGATTGTATTATAGTCTCATGAGAATTTGAAATTTTCTTAATATCTATAATATAAGTTATAGGTTTATCCAATTATTTGAAAATAAAGTTTTTCAAATTTATAGATTTTTTATTACAACATATTCAAATTTTAATATTATAAAATGAATTTATTTAAATTAACAATATGTTTTTTAAATATATCAACTGAATCTAATTATAGATATTAATTTTTTTACATTGTTTTTTGATCCAAAAAATCCTGAAATAAATTATACTGATCTGGATCAACTTTTTGCTCTTTCATTAATTTATTTCTATCACGTAATGACAATCCAAAATGTTCAGATATAGAATTTAAGGCTTTGTCAGCTTTTGAAACCAACGAAACATAGGCAGAAACATTTGTTGATCCCCCTTTAAAAGTCTGGACCACCCCAGCTAATGGTTTCTCTGGGTCTTTATTATTTTCTTTATTTATAAATGACAATGCCAGGTTACGAGTATCAAGCCAATAAGCAGCTGATGACAAATGGATTTGATCAAGTTTTGCGAATGATTTGGTTTTTACCAGCTCACGACCAAACCAGTACCACCAGTACTTTTGACTGGTGTTTAAATTAAAACGTGAAGATGGGGCCGGAACAGAATTAAGCATTTCATATAATTCTTCCTTTTTCTCTTTAAGAGTTTCATTCTTATTTTTATGAATTACTTTCATTTTTACATGTATTTATAATTATAACTAATTGATTTACACCCCCCTTAACTCAAAATCTTCTCTGAGTATAATAAAAATAGGGAGGTGATTGTTTGAGAATTTAACCCTTTACGGATATTGACCCATACCCCTTATTTTTCTTTATAACCATGCGCTTCTTTACCAGATTTACTATTGTGACAAGACTCGCATAAAGATTGTAAATTAGTTTCATCAAAGACTGAACCTCCATCTGCAACACGTACAATATGATCAGTAACTGCGGCAGCTGTGGTTAAACCTTTTGCTTCACACTTAACACATAAAGGATTATTCTCTTTATATCGTTTTGAAAACACTCTCCATTTATACGATTGATATACCTTTCTGGTTGGCGTGCTCATTTCAAATGGCTTCCTCTTGGTTACCCAAGGTCTATTTACTTTCTTTGGTGCTGTAGGCATAACTATTTATTTAAGATTATTAATAATTTAATTCATTACACTGTTTTTTAATAATAATATTCCTATTAATAATTCTAATACCATTAGCATTATTGTAATAATTAATCTAGGAATAGAACTACTTACTAGATTAATATCAAACAGAAAACTGGTTGCAAATAACAGTATAAATGTTCCTGTAATTATTAATATTATTTCTAGGTTATTTCTTTTAATTCTTTTTTTATTTGACATTTCAAGCCACTTTACGGTTAGTATATTTTTTTCTTATTAACTCTCTAAATTCTTTTGGGTTGGTGTATTTATCCATATTTTTTAGAGCTATCTGGTACATCTTTGCAGCATCAATTTCTTTATTAAATCTACCTAACTGAACAGATTTATCAGATAGTTTAATATTTGATCTCCATTTCTTACGTTTAACATCCCAACAAACACCAACATATTTTGAAGTGTAACCAAATTTGTCTTTACTATTATTCTGGCGATAAGTGATTTTTTGCAAATTCCAAATATGATCATCGTGCGGAACATTATTTATATGATCTATTACTTCATTTGGTTTAAATAATGAATTAGGTTTAAAGGACCTGTAAACTAAAATACTATTTCTATATGTTTTGCATTTTCCATTTTTACATAAAGTGGTATTGTAATATCCTTTCTTTGATAGCTGGGATTTTAATATGCGATCTTCAGATAAAAATTTTGAATTACCGTTATCTTTAATCCTCTTTAAAGATTTAACTGATCCGTACATGTTAATACTGTAAATTCCTTTATAACCAGGAATACTTTTAAAATAATTTTCTGTGAGCTTTCTTAGTATTTTTGAATTATAAAACCATTTTAATTTAATCATAACTTCATGTTTAGATATTTGTTTAGATTATCGTTTTTTAAAAGAAATTCAGGTGTTGCGTGTTGGTAGTTCGTTTTTTTATTAAAATCGTTCTTATCGCTTCGACTGTATAAGTTTTGCACCGCTTTTAACATTTGTTCACCGGTAAAACCATTATTCAACTGATTTATAAATAAGGTTTTTACAATCTCAGTTACTTTGTATTCACGTCTACTTATTAAATTGAACTTATCTATAAACCAATTTATTTCAACTGTAACATCTTTATTTTTTTCTAAATCTTGTTTATTTATCCAGCTGCTAAAATGACTAAATAAATCTTCATCATTTTTATGAGTTTTACCAATACTAAATATATATTCTGTAAATATTGAAATTTGATTTTCAATGATATTTACATTTTTATTTAACTGCTTAGATATAATATTTATTAGACTAATATTTAAACTTATTTTTTGATTAATTTCTTCCTTAGTAGTAGGAGTATTTATCTTATCATTCTTATCATTCTTATATTGTGGTTGATTGTTGGTTAGTTGTTGGTTAGTTGTTGGTTGAATACTATCAATAAATTTATTATTATCATTTTTTTTATTTTGGTGTTTGTCATAGTTTACAAGGGTTACAAGCGTAAATTTGTTAGTCGATTTTGTTGTTATGTAGCTGGTTGATTTTAGACGATTAAATGAGGTTCTTATTTGTTGCTCAGATAAGCCTAATTGCTCCGCTAATTTCTTACGACCAGTTACAATACTACCACGTTTTATTATCATACCTTTAAACTTATGATCTTTATGATTTGCCTTTAATAAGAGGTGTAAATACACACTTTTTGTAACACAATCAGTATACCACTCCCAATCTTCTAAACTCCGGTAAATCTTAACCCATGTTTCCTCTTTTTTCATTATCTACTTTTTTGACCAAAAAAATTTATTTTATTCTCTTATATTTTATTATTATTAATAATTAGTTGTGCCTCTTGTACAGTTATCTTTTTTCTGCGGTTTAACAATAAATCGACCCTAATATTACTTATACATTTATTATTACGTTTAAAAGCATCCTGATTGCTCCCTATAGGTACAATTGACCATTCTATTAACTCTTGTTTAGTGAAATAGATTACTTCAGGGTCTTCTCCATTAGAAATATCCCCAAATCGGTATTTTAATGGAGCTGCCGAAACGCTCGCCATCCGAAAGGTGCCAGCTTCGATTTTTAACCTAACTTTTTCCGCCAACGGATTTACATCTTTTTGCTCAAACACAACACGCCCAACCAATAATTTACCATCAAAAAAGACTTCGGATGTGCCAATTATATTGTCTGGATTTTCGCTGTTGCTGTTATGATTGTACGTAACAATTGGGTTTTTTTTATACCTATCTAATTGCCAACCAGATTTAAGAAATACTGTTTTATGCTGATCTACTTTTTCAGAGCTTATCACAAAATCATAAGCTCGTTTTTTACCAACAATATTAATCCCTCTTAATTGTACTTTTTTGTTTATTATTTCTTCCATTTTAATTGTAAACTAGTATTAACTATTATAATTTGTTACTTCATTATTAGTTGATTCAATCATTGTTATATCTGTTTTACCATTAACTAAATCTAATGTCAATGCAGTTGGTATAAAATACCTATCATCTATATAATTAAACTTTATATATTCTAAGGGACTATATAAACCTAAAGCCTCACCATTTAAAACAAATCTTCTTTTTTCAACTTGATTATGATATAACATTGCTAATATTTTTAGTAACGGTTCGGCTTGATCACCACCGTACAATTTCCAATCTTTCATTAAATAATGTCTATCTGCATATGTTATCTGGGTTGCTGCTTTATAAATCCATATTTCATCACCACTTTCAATTAATTCTGGCGGTGATGATAGAACAACGTCTTGATCAAAAATGAATGCTTGTATTTGAGGCAATGGATCAATAAAAGGATATGTTGAGCCTGGTATATGATCTAATAATTGATAATAGCTTGGTTTTACTAAAGCACCAACGCCACCTTTTTTTAAGTAGAATATATTTTCATTAGATTTTAACTTCTGCCAATCATCATAAGTAAATTCAATCCGGTGATGTGTTACTGTAATATCATTTCTTGTCACATCGTAAACAGTAAAAGATGAAGATGGTATCTGTTCTAATACCTCTGGTAAATCAACTATATAACTTGAAAATGGTACACTTGGTAAAATACCTATTTTTCTATTTGTAAGGTCCGTTAATGAAGAACCATGAAATGATTCTATATCTTTTATTAAAGTTAAATTTTCATCACGAGTTAAAGTTTCTTTAATTACACTTTTATTGTTAGTAATAAATTCTAATTCATGTAAAATCAACACTTTAGGATTAACATAAACAGTATCATTTTTAAAAGCATAAAACCGAATATCTAAATAACCAAAATCATATAATATAATTTCTTCAATGTCTAATTTAAAATCTAAATTTTTACCACTATTTCTTAGCTCAAAATCATATAAAGCATGGTCTGTGAATGAGGTCTTATTTGAAATAATAACAACTCCATTAAATAAAACCTCATATAAAACACAATCGCTAAAATCTTTATCTAAAGTATCATTAATAAATAATACCGTACCACTAATTTTTAATCCTATTTTTTTATTTCCATTGATAAAAACCGGATGTAACAAATTCATGTAATTATTATCAATAGTTGCACTATCAACTGAAGTAGTTATAGTAACATAACCCGGATTATCCACCCAAATTCCATTATTCCAAACCGCATTACTACCATCCTTTGTCCCTAGAATGACAGGGTTAATGCCACCTGTATTATTAAAATTAGTATGCCAGTATTTTAAAGTAAAATTACTATCACTCCAAGTCGCACCATTATCAATTGGTTGGTAAACAATATCCTTTGATAATATTTGATCTTCAAAATTACGATCAAAACTAAATGATACAGATTTATAACTTTGTATCATATCAACATTAGTGCTTTTATCTAAAAATACAATTGGATGTATATCTCTAGTATAAACATTTGTATCAAGGTAAGCCCCTCCAAAAAGATTATACCTATCAAAGACTATATTTTGATCTTCAAAACGGTTAATACCTACTATATACCATTCAGAATTATATTGAAATAGTTTACTACCTATTATTAATAATATTCTTTCTAGAATATTATAACAATTATCATAGGTTTGTTTTTCATCATCGAAATACGCATTATTATCAACAGTTAATTTATCAACTTTCATAGATTCGACTGCATTTTCAATAGCAGGCGCAATATGTAATGGAGCCTCAACTTTAGTTTTAAGTAAACAATTAGAAATAACACTTGTAATTGTTTCTGTACCTATAATAAGAGGTGTATAATATTTATATTTTAACAATCCTAAACCGTCAGTTGCAATAAAATTTACAAAAAACGACCCTGTAATATATGGTTCATTAAATTGATCTGGTAATAAAAAACCAGTCCATAAATTATCTAAAACTACATTAGAATCATCTAACACTTCAACAACAACTTTATAACGTGTTTCATCATTGATTAATAAATGTTTAAATTTAGCATCTGATCCATCGGTAACTAAAAGGGAAAAACGAAGCTCACTTGTCATTAATAATTGCAATCTATCATCAGCACCATTATAAATAAGTTTTATTGATGAGGCTTGCGCAAATTCATCTTCTAATACTCTTGTATTTGTGCTGGTATCAATTATTACAATATTTAAGTTATCAAAGTCCATAGTATTTTATTTATTAAACTGTTTAACTAAAGCGGATTCAACTTCAGAGCTTTTAAATCGAACTCTATTACCGATTTTATAAGGCGTTAAAATACCCGACTTGCCCCAAGCCGATAAGGTTACGTAACTAATAGATAGAAGCGCGCACACCTCTTTTCTAGTGAGAAAATATGTCTTCTTTTGAGGTTCAAAAGAAGAAATATGTTTTTTAAATAGATCAACAAGAATTTTTCTAATAAAATCTTCATGTTCTTCTCTACTATATTGAGTGATTTGAATCATAATGTTGATTTTTGGTTGTTAAGCAACCTCCTTTCAGTAGGAGGTTGCTAGTGATAAAAAAATGAAAAAAGTAAACTGATTAAATTGTAAGCTTATTTGCCATTGCAAAAGACTTTTCGTCTGTAATTTTTATATCATTAAAAATCGTTACAATAAGTCTAGTCATGCCTTGAGAGGCTAATGAAGCTGGATCTATTAAAATTTCAATATCATCAAAAAAACCAATTATCATTTGACTAAAATCACCTAAAAATAAAGGGTGTGAAGTGCCAGTATCATAAGTAGGTAATAATGCTGATGTTTTATACTCAAAGCCATTCATAAAGTTGCTTTCACATAAAAATCTACCGGTTCCAGCGGCTTTTGGGATGATTTTACTAGTCCTAAAAAGACTAGGATCTGATACATAATGTAATTTTTCGTTGGTGTTGTTGTTTTTAACACTTAATTCAAGATCGGTAATGATGTCAAGTGTTGGCTGAGAAACCGTACTGTTTACATTGGTTGTTATTGTGTTTATCAAGCCGTTAGGCTCAGTAATACCATCGCCTTTAAAAGCTGCAGCAAAGGTTAAGTCATCAATAAATTTAGCTATATATTTATTAATCCAGAGTTCTGTTTCCTGGGTAATATCATATAGGTAAGCGTTAGGTATATTTATGGCGCCTGCAAGACGTTTAGGTTGTAACAACTCAAAGGATTTTTCAAATTGAGGTACTATTAATTCTTCTGTTTCTTTATAATAATCCATTATAAATGCACTTGAATTTGGAACTTTCAAATCAGATGATAAATTTTTAAATATTGTTGCCCCCATTTTTTCAAGAGTTAAATCAACATCAATACCATTTTTACCTATTGGGTATGTGACGATATTTTTATTATCTCTCATTTGCTCTAATATAAAAAGTTTTTCCATAATATTTATTTATTGTTTTAGTGTTTAACTATTACAAAGTTCTAAATAGTAATTTGTAAATGTGTATGGTAATTGTATGGTAATTGTATTATTTTATTAGTCTTAACTAAAGAGTTGGTTTTTATAATAATTATATAGAGCTAATCTTTATTGTGCTTTACTAATAAAGAAAAATAGAAGGTTTTAAGCAGTTATTATTTTGTAGAATTTTAGTAGTTGTTTTTTAGGTTATTAATCTATTTTCGATTGAGAGTTATTTCTCTCCTTTCTTTTTATATCACTATATTGTTTAGTATATGCTTTTAATTCCAGTTCTTTTTGAAGTTCAGATCTTATTGATTCATATGACCTTAAGGTTTTTCCTTTTATAGAAGATGGAAATAACCTTTTTATGTGCTGGTGAAATATTTTTTTTGTAGCTATTATGCCAAACTCATTTAATCCTTCAAATAAATCGTTTTCTGTATTTTTGTAACTCCTAAATTTATGGTAAATATAACTAGCACCATCCGTATTAAGAGTGCCTTGATCTGCTTTTGCTTGGAACATATTTAAAAAAAAATTCTGACCTTCTATGGTTTCATATATTATACCCACAAAATTTTTATTTTTGTTATCAGTTTTTTGTTTAAAATTTTCTAATCGTAAATTATAATATGCCAGTTTAACACAATTAATAATATTATCAAGTATTTTATAATATTCTTTTTGAAGTTCAGATTTTACTTCATTAATTATTTTAGTATTATTTTCAGTTTTTTCACGAGTACTAAAATTATTAATAGTACTTAATTTAATATTTGGCCCAAATAAACAATTTTGTAAATCTGATTTATTAATTTTAATAATATCCTTTTGAGGCTTTATTTTTTTTGGAGGCCAAGGTTCGTTTCTTAATATTTTAGCTGTAATTTTTAATTCTTTATAATAATCATTATAATAACTATCAAAGGAATTAATAGTAAATTCAACAGAAAAGAAATAATCAGTTGGGTTTAGATTGTTAATAATATCTAATCTTTTTACTTCATAATAATCAATAAACTGCTTAGATGTTTTATTAATATTGCTGCTAAATTTAAGATCATTTATTATAAATTTATTTTGAATAGAACCTAATTCACAATCTACCACCCGACTAAAGTCTTTATTAGATGAAATATTATATTTTCCTTCCATTTTGACCAAATTATTATTATTAATTATATTGTCTTTGAAAATGTTACCTTACACAGGTTCTTTTCTAAATTGTGCCATTGTATTTTGAAAATCTTTATAGCTTTTAAATCTACCGCCATCAACTTTAAAAATATCCTGATAAAGATTATTTACTTTATTAAATACTTCAATAGAAGTTATATCTCTATTCTCAGGCGCTGTTAATTGCTCGAACCAATACCTATAAAAACTTTGAGGTGAGTTTAATTGTTGCGCAAGTTCTAATCTATCAATTGCTACAATTAATTCTGGTGTTGATGTTCCTGGAGTGTTGTTTTTTGTTTTCATTTGTTTGCTATTTTAAGATTATTATTATTAAAAAATTTATACTCTCTTATTTTTTTTGCTTTGTCTAAACCGGATATTTTTAAATAATTATAAAAAATTTTCTCTGTCTGGTGGCCGCTGATTGCCATAATATCTACTGTAGCCATACCAGATTTATAAGCATTTGTACAAAAACTACGTCTAGAAGTGTGGCTGCTGATCAATTTCCATTTTTCAATAGTTTTAATTACTTTTTTCCCTCCTTTGGTAATGGTTTTTGTTTCTATAGAATTTAATCCAGCAAGTTTACCAACTTCTTTTATTGCATAATTTAAATGTTGGGCAGGAATAGATTTTGGTGGTTTACCATTTCTTTTTTTTAGAATTGCATTAACCATTGGATTGATTGGAATCGTTAATGTAGAACCTGTTTTTTGTGTCGTAATTGAAAGATATTTTACACCATCAACAACAAGAATATTGTCATCTGTTAATCTGCCATAATCACTAATTCTTAATCCAGTATTTGCACCAATTAAAAACAAATCACGTGCACTATTTAATTTATCTGGTGTTAGTCTTAAAGTGTTATTTCTAATTATAGTTTTTACTGTTGAAAGATCTAAATTAAAAATTTTCAAAAGCTCATCCTCTGTTAAATATATATTATTAACCTGCTCAATAGGTTTAACAAAATAACGTTTTTTAAAATCCAGATTATCATGAAAATCTTTTTCAAAAGCAGCATTCATGATAGTTTTTAAAATTTTTATTTGCGTACCTATATAATTTGTAGATAAAGTTTTATTATACAGATAATTTAAAAAGTCATCATAAAAATCTAAAGTTATAGATTTATAAGTTAGATTATAATTCTTATTTTCAAAACCTTTTAAAATGTTATACGCGTTTTTATACGTTTTATATGTACCATAAGTTAAAGGTTTTTTAGTAGTAGGTAAAGCATTTTTTTTATAATGGGCTAAAAACCATTCAAAAAAAGGAAGAAATTCTAAAACCACTTTTTCTGTTGATGCATCTATACTTTTCTTCTTTTTTAAAAAAACATCCAATTCATTTTTTAATAAACTTTTATTTAAATCAAACCCTTCATCTTTAGATTTATTATATAGATCAAAGACAAAAAGATTAAGTTGGCCTAATTTATTATTTATTCTGTTTTGATTGCTTTCTTTTTCTGAAGTGATTTTTTGCTGTTTAGTATTCCAACTAGATTTGTTTTGAATAGACAACCCAGTTGAATATCTGAAACGATAATCCATTCCAGATCCATATTGAAATATAAGTTGAATTTTATATGTTTTATTCTTAGCTGGGCGAAGTTGAAAAGTGAGTGTTGCCATTTAATATAGTTATTGACCACTTCAAAGATATGAAAAAAGTAACACAAAAAGAATATATTCAATTTATTTTTTGTGTTACTTTATTCTTAACTACAATAGTATTACAAATGTAAATAAAACAATGATTATGCACTTATCTTTATTATTTACAACGATTATAAACATATTAAAGATTAAATATAGTAAAGTGCAATAAAGTATAATATATTATTTTGTAATCCTGTCGAGGTCACGAATAAATAAAAAGCAAGCAAAATCATAAAGCTTGCTTTTTTGATTTTGAAGGTTTTTGATTCTCAAAGCGGAGCTTTGTTAGGAGAGACGAAGTCAATCCTGTCGGGGTCACCGATGAATCAAAAAAAGGTTCAATTACAAGCGAGTTTCAAAATGGAGCTCGCTTCTTTTTTGAAATAAAGCGAAGTGTTTGTCTTTTTGATTCTCGGCACGGAGTTCTAA